>Ga0099797_100006_pt1 | contig 95372 bp, 56 predicted proteins | sample Uncmet_Sort48C_1_FD_89871 | JGI IMG/M metagenome (GOLD analysis project Ga0099797, IMG submission 89871) | Marine eukaryotic communities from CALCOFI LINE 67, Pacific Ocean - C012_Sort48C_1 | ecosystem: Environmental > Aquatic > Marine > Oceanic | place: Pacific Ocean: Monterey Bay | collected...
AACAACTAACAAACTGGGAAACAACTGACACAGAAAACTTCTAAAGACTGCACTTCTAACGACTGAAAAAGAAAATTCCTGTATGTGAAGTGTACAGATACATGCGCCTACTAATGCTGATGATAAGAAACGTAAAACCACAATGCTGATGATGCTTATAAACTGATGATGGCTGATAGACTGATGCTGCAAGAATCAAGATAGGATTTTCCGACAGTGAATCAGGATACGTACCGCGATCCGGGTGAAAGTTGCATGGCGCTTGACTACTCCACTCTCCAACCATATTTTTCTCACCTTCCAAAACCCTCTTTGCCTCAAACCATGCAGACTTTCTCCACCCCTTTTTTTCCCTGAAACATTGAATCAATTCACTGAATAGAATTGAATCAATTCACGGAATGAAATTCCTCTCCGGCGGCAACGGTGCGGGTTCATGGAATCTCGCGTCCAGATGACATTTGCAATCTCCGATACCAGGTAGGGGGAAGTCGACTGTATTTCCCGATCTCCAGTTTTCGAGCTGTGTAGGCCAAGGCATATCGAATCCAAATTCCTCCTGGTCTTGCATTTCTTTAACCTTATCTTTCGCTGCTGCAAACGGTTGTCTCTCCGCAATAGCATCGTTTCCGCCGAGCAGCCACAAACCCATTGATGCTGTGCCATACGATTGCCTTGCCATACCCGATGCCGATACTCCAGTTGCGCCCAGTTCTGTTGACGGACCATGAATCCTAGGGTAGTTCGGGCTGGGGATTTGCTCCCGATATGTATGATAATGCGGATGCGCCGTTGCATTGGGATTGATCTGCATTGACGGATTTGGAGACGTTGCTTGGAGGGGGGATTGACTCTGCATATTTTGATTTGTTGCAACACCAGCACCACTTCCGGAAGCAGGAGCACCACTTCCTCCAGTTGTCTGCGGACTAACCTGAAGAGACTGCCTATCGACACCTCCGAATGTGATTGCAGGTTCGCGGTTCGGTGTATCTCGGTATTGAGGTGTGTCTCGCAAATTGCCACTATTACCACTCCCAACACCACCAGTGGTGTTTGGAAGTGTTGTTGCAACTGTAAGATTGAGATCCGTTCCCCGTGTATTTCCTAAGCCGGTTTGTGACCCACCAAGTCCTTCCTGAGATCTATATCCTTCCTGAGTGCCGCCTGTATCCGTTGACTCGATATCCTTACACGACGGTCTTTCTACGAATTTTCCATAGGAACTAGAAATCCTCTTCAACATTTGCACATCCGCACCGCCCAATTCTCGCGGAAGTGTCGGTTGAGAAGCGAGACTTGATCGAAGTGTACTACCAGTCCGCGGAATCTTCACGGTTGTGTTGTCTATCGAAATGCCGCCCCGTCCGATAACGTCTCCTCGTCGTGATTCCCTAGAATTCGTATCTCGGTGCAGAACTCCGCCACCGCCTGTTGCAGCACTAACCGCACTCGGAGGCGTTTCAGCCCGGTTTTGTTGAGCCCCTAGATTCGCACTACTCTGACCCTGTCCTAGATTGCTTTTTCTCATCCCTGTCAACGACCCTCTCGAAGCTGATTGTCGTGATTGAGAAAACCGCGGATCCGACATGCTATGTCTCGTCCTCTGTACACCGCCCGGAGTTGTGTGTGGTCTTCGTTTTTCGATGTACGGAATTGGTTGAAAAAATCCGAATTCTGTATGCTGGAATAATCTCGGATCTCGCCATCTAGGAGCTGGATCACCGAACAAAACCGCCGGACCAATTGCTCGCGATTTCATGATTGATTCCCCTTTTCGTATCCTTCTGAGGAGCACGTCCCGCTCAACTGCGACTTTCTTCGTTGCCAGGTCAATATATTGACCGGCCTTGAAATCGACTTGGAACGACATTTTTGATTTTTTTGTTTCTTAGGAAACAGATTGTCTTTTCGTTGAGTACCGGTCACGCTGTTATCGGTCACAGCGTGAGACTTCCCTTCCACTCGTTTTAAGTCGAGAGGTTTATGTTGCGTGTGGATCCCGAATTTCCTGCTCCTAGTTTCCACAGCTTCCTCGCACCGTTCCGCAGCAACACTGCTGCTGCAGAGAGTCACAGTGAAGATCAATGCCCTCTCTTGAAAGCTGTCGTCCTGGAACTTAAGTTTTCTCGTGATTCACCACGTCTATTCTCACGATTTTATGCATCCATCAGCTACAGTAATTTTCAAAGGCAGTTTGCAGTGAAATGGTGTCAATGATGGAAGGTATGTTGTCGATTCATTGTGATTGATTGAGTCACTCATCCACTCATCACCACTCACGTGTGAGTATGAGCTTTTGTGTGACTCGACTTCGCCAGCTGTTTCCTCTCCATTCACTTTGCAATGCTTGTTGACCGCTGACCAAGCTGCGACCTCTCTTGAATCTTAACAACTCCATATGGATTTCCGTGCGTGAACTGATCTCAACTCTTCCATTCTTGTATCTGCAACTCACTCATGAGGATGAAGTTGAACAACGATGAGATTCGCTCTCCCTTGCCACAACCAAGGCTACCAATTCGAAACATACGATATGCTTTTTGTGATATGACAACTGAATGCTGAAAATGAGAATTACGATTTGACTTGGTCCTGACGTGGAGTCAACTAACTGTTCGAATCGTGTCGGAATTCGAATAGAAAACACAAAACAATATGGCAAATGCTGAAAATTCATTGAACATTCTGTGTGGCTATGCGCGTCCTATACGACACGAAATCTATGCGAATATGCGTATGCAAAATTATTGTGATTGTGACATTACTGAGACTGAAGACATGTCTCCTCAAATACGATGTATACCATTGCTTCTTCGAAATCAAAACAAGATGTGTAGTAGACTTAGACGTGTTTTCAATGTATTTCAACTTACTTGTATTACCGAATTTTGAATGAGTCGAATTTTGAATCAAAACTGTGGAAGATATCATATTTTTCTGAAAAGTGAACTTCTTTAACTAAATGTGTAAGATGCCTAATAAATACGAATCATTTTCACTTGTTAATTACCGTGAGAAAGAAATAATACTTGATAGCTTGAGAAATTTGCAAAATGGTTTTTGTGAAAGAGTTGATACTTCGTTGACATCAAATGACTGCTGCCAATGACAACACATGACTGCTGCCTGCAGCCAAAGATAGACTTGACACCTGAATCGTTTTGGGTTCTGTTCAAATGTCACATGTGGCCCACACCGCTCCATGACTGCAGTGGTCACTCCTCTTTACTCTGAGTGAGATCCTAGCAGAATGGTCAATTTCTCTGAACGAGGAAATCCCTCATCAATTCCTCCTTCCCATTCCGCCAGCTCTTATCCTTACAACTGAACCCGTTCCACCACCTCCATGACCACTACCTATCCTTCCTATTCCTATCCATCCTGGTGGTGGTACCGGTTCTATTTTCGGCGCGACGTCATACGGATTGTTATGATACATCTTCACCTCATTCTTGATCTCCACCTGCGCCTCCACGCTGCCATCTTTATACCGACTTCCAGCCACCTTTGTTTTTTGTGGCACCACCGGCATAACGGTTCTTCTCCTTCGATCTGCAGGCTTCCACGGCGGACATGCTTCGTGATACGTTTTATGACCATGTGCATCGGCTTCGGTAGTGCAACCGCATTTGATTGGCTGAGCGGTTCGGATCGGGTCTTGCCATGACGATTGCTCCAATGGTTTGGACAAGTGTCTTTCCGGCGCCGGTTTTTCGCCCATTAACCTTTCAGCAGCGGTTTTCGGTCGTTTTTTCTTCTTCGCCGGATCGAACTCGAATTTCCTCTTTTGGTGCTCCGGGAGGTTTTCCAAACCATACCAATCGTGGAAATCGAAGCCGTATTTGTCCAACTTGAGCATTTCACAATACGATTTGGGAATTACGTTTTTGAGTTCGAGATTAATATCCTGGAGCAGGTCTTTGTTCGGGATATCAGCCGTAATATTGGTGTTTGCGGAAATAACCGACGCGTTCATTTGGTCCATCGACATGTAATCCCCACCTGCGTGCATGCCTTGTTTCGGGGCTATCGTGAGACGACTGGGACCTGGCGAGGGGGATGGCGAGCCTCCTCCGGGTCCTCTGGACGAATTCCGCGGTCTGGGTGACCGAGAATTGTTTTTCTCTTTTTCATTACTCGATTGTTTCAAAGCTAAATCGAAAGCGTCCAACGCTCTTGTTTTGCGGACAGTGGTTGCTCTTCCGCCGGTTGAAGGCCTGCTCTTCTCTTTGTCTGCCAGTGCATTCCCTACGAAGTGCGTGATCATGGACGCTCGCCCCATGAGAGGCGGCGGTTGGTGACCCGGCGCTGTCTGGGGCCGCTTCTGCTGCGTCGGCGCAAATTGTCTTGACGCTCGCAAATCCGTTCCTGACGGCACGACCCTGTGATGATGTCCATGATGATGCTGTCCGGTTATTGGCGTGACCTGTCCGGAATTCAAACCTGACATGCCCGATATCTGCCGTGAATGTCCGCCAAGCGGTGTTAATGGTGATGAACTGTTGATCATCGTGTTCAGATGCAGCTCGTCTTCAGAATTGATTTTCTTCGTTGCTTGCAACGCTCCTCCGCCTGTAGTATTTCGTCCTAAATTGCCACCAATGCCGCCTGGCAGGCCGCCTGGAAGATGGAGTGTTTGCGGTTTTTTCACGGGATTCGGGTTGAACGAGAATTCTGTGCCCAAATCCACACTTGGATCCTCAACAGACGCGTTATGCGATAGCCTTCCTCCGAAGTTGGCATTTTTCGGCGACGGTGCTGGAGAAACCGTAGGTGAGATCTTCGTGTTCAGATTGATGAGTTTCGGTTGTGGACTGGCGATAGTGCTGCCGTGCGGCCTTCTCGCGCCTGGAATGGTCGTGCTTGCGCTCAATCTGAGTTTTTCATTCAGCACTTTGCTGTTCAGATTGTGGCTTTGCTGCGCATGATTCGTTTCTAAAGCTCCACCCCTCTGTGACCCGCCCTGCGATGACGAAGAACTGTGATTCCCTGACTCGGGGACTAGCTCTCTGGAATTCACGTTGTTTTCTTCTTTTCTGAGAATGCCTTTCTTCGGCGTGTCCAAAGGCGGGTGGCTGAAATTTGTTATGCTGTCGCCAAGCGATGGCGGTCCGCCCTCACTCATGTGCCGCCGGTGGTTTGGGCTGTTTGTGCTGCTGGTGTTAAGAAAGTTAGTGCCTTTGCCTAGACTGTTCGAAAGCTTGTTATCGATATCGAAATTCGCCGATTCTGCTTTCGACTCGTCGATCTGCACGGATCTGCGCATTTCGCCGGCGGAAGAGAACGATCGCGCGTGTTTCAATGAAGCTCGCTTTTGACCTGATGTTGCGTCTTTTGCTGGAGACGGCGACCTACTATAGTTTTCGTTCGATACAGTCCGACCTTCGACTTTTTCACGTGGCATGGTGCTTTGACTGGAGTTCAAAACCTGCCCCACCTGGCCCAACATGTTGTTCACAGTACTGGATCGGTTCAACGACCGAGAAGCCGTTCTGCTGGGGTTTCGACTGCCCTCTGCCGAACTTGGGATGTTGGAGCCTTTCGGACTTCTGCCAGGAAGTGTTGGTGTGTTCCCACCACCTATTGTCGGCGTATTGTTCTCACCGAGCGGCGGCGTGTTGCTCGGCGTGGTCGGTCCTACCGGCATGGCGACTTCATCGATTATTTCACCGAGGTTTTCGCAAGATTGGGCTAACACAGATTTCCGATTCTGATACACGCTGCTAGGCTTGATGTATTTGTTTTCCTTCAGCTCACTCAGCGATACATCGTTCACATTCAGACCTGACTGTGACCTTCCTCCGAAGGACTTTTTGCTTCCTTGCCCTGTGAACGTTCCTCGTTTTTGCGCGGCACTTGGGGTTCCCGGCAATGCGCCGCCCGCTCCGGTGTCGCAGCTGTCCCTTCCTTTGCCATTCGAGGCTCCTAATCGCGACTGGGACCGTTTCAGCATCTTTATATCCGCAATCGTAATTTGCTTTTTCTTCTCTTTGGCTACCATAGCTTCCTTCCTTCGCTCTTCGCCGGACGGTTTCTCGCCGAGCGAATTCTTGTCTGGTCCATGTGTCAGTGACAATCCACCGACCGCCTTCTGCTCCTGGTAAAACCGTCCCACCCCGTCTCTGCCGAGTTTATTCGATGGGTCTTTAGAATACAGCATGCTGGCGCCGTGAATCATGCCGCCAGCGATGGTTCCTTTTGTGCCGTATGAGATCACGCCAGATGGCTTTCGCATCATTCCGTAGTAGACTTTCGCGTTCGGACTCGTAGTCGGGTTGCTCTTATGTCGTTGCGAATGGGGCGTTCCAGCGTCTTTTTTCATCGCATTGGTCGGAGTGAGATTTTGGCTTTCCATTCCAGTGAGATCTTCTATATTTTCCTTGTCACTGATCGTCATGCTCGCACGACTCGGTCTTCGTTCCAATTTCCGACTCCCTCCGCCCATCGTTGAATTCATCGCAGAACCGCCACTGTTATTTCTGGAGTGGGTGTTTGACAAGTTAGTACTGCCAAATGCAGGCAAATTCTGTGAATTCTGTGCGCCACCATCGTCATTTACACCAGTCCCGTCGCTCATCAGCATGATGCGCTGCCCTTTCCGGTTTGCTACTTGTGTCGCGTCAACATCAATTATCAGCCCACCCTTCTCGAAAGTGATTTCGATTTTCGACGTATCGATCGTCTTATTCAGGCCTAACTTCGATAAACCCGCAGCATTGGTTATCGTTGTCGCCCGCGATCTCGGATCTCCGCTTTTCACGGTTTGATTTGACATTCCAGTATTGTTGAATTTGTTCTGTGTCATGTTTTTCGCGCTGTAATAATCCGAAATATCCCCACCTGTGGTATTCATGAGCGATGAGAATGCTCCACCCGTTCCATTCAAATCCTCATCGAATTCGGCCAATGAATCATTATCGTCGTCATTTCCAAACGATGCATTCATCTTGTCCAGAAAAGACGAATTTTGCGAGTTCAAGTTCAAATTCCTTGTTGCCCGCGTCCTTCTCCGAACTTCTCTCCCAATTTCTTTATTCAGGTTCATCAGGATTTGTTCTTTCATGGAATAGTCCTTCAAATGGATCCTATCGCTTTCCCGCACCGTTTTTCTATTCAGCATTTCTTCCTCCTCGCTATCATAGTCATCCGACTCCCCATTTCCATTCCCGTCATCTTCCGAGCTCGGATTTTCGTATATCCCCGTCGACATCCATTGCTGTATTGCGATGTCCCTGTAACTCGGCGCTGTCGATGGCCGACTTTTCCTCTCCGCAAAAATGTTCGGTGGTGGCCCGGGGTCGAAATAGGGTCGGTTTAGGACATCGACAGCTTCGACACCGACTTGGATTCTAGGACTCAAATGTCTGGGGTAAGAGCGATCACTACCTGGAAATGGGACGCGCTTGATGATATCTCGTCGATCGATATAGCGGGTTGTCGTATACGGACGCGTATTCGCTGTATATTGGAGGAAATGCTGATTCTTCACCGCACACTCCGTTTGGGATTTCTCCGACAGAACGTCGGACAAGAAGTCGATATTCTCCATTTTTTAGTTGCAGTGAGTGCTTGTCACACTAATGCAGACTTAGTCAGGCAGAGACTCAGAGATCTGATTCTTTTTGAACTTGGTTCGAGAATTCGAACTTGGTTCGAGAAAGTTCAAAGAGTCACTGTTCAAAACAGAGACTCAAAACATCGTTAATTTCGGAAAAATAATTGTGGAACTGACTTGCTGTCGTGCATTCTGACACATCCATTTCCATTTTCATTCACGAGCATTTTCATTTACGAACATCAATTGAAATCCATGGCTTTTGGCTTTTCGGTCTTCAACTTTTTTTTGGTTCATGTTGAGTTTAAATTTTTGATGGGAATTGAAAGTTTGGAAGAACCTTGTAGGTAGCACAAAGATTCGCTGGAGCATGATTCAAGTCGCTTCATCTCCGATTCTGTGCGGTTGGAACTCAAGTGTCAACTCAGTCCTGAATTTTCGACGCAGCCACTCCTGAGATCTCAAAATCTCTCTTCATCATCAATAATGGGATCACTTCGACCCGATCGGAGTCCCTCTCTCCAATGACACTGTGCACAACCAATTTGCATTGACAGTGGCCTCCCGAACACATCTCCACCAACAACCAAATTTCAACAGTCAAATGAGACTCAAAAGTCGCAAAAATGTTCGTTAAACAGATATCATATGCTGAATCAAAATCATTGGAATCAGATTCATGGTTCGTTTCAAAATCAAAATGCTAACAGCAAAGTTGAAAGTATTCATATCAGCCCGCTTGGCATTGCTGGTGGAGGATCCATGTTGTCGATCACCGTCACCCTTAACAACAAGTCTTCGACTTGCTTGTACTGAAAATCTTTCCGCGAGGAACCACCGATGCCGTAGCTGTGAGACAGAGTTTTTTGATGAGGATGCATTCACAATCCAAGCAAAACTGGAAAAAAATAGACAGAAGGAAACAAAATGCGTTGTCCGGGAATCGAACCCGGGCCATCTGCTTGGAAGGCAGATATCCTAACCACTAGACCAACAACGCTGGGTGATTGATGATCGAGAAGAGGCGAATGAACATAGATTTTCCACAGGATCGATAGCTTTTCCTTGACCTTGTTGTCTGCATCAAGCGAAAGCCAGTCTTTCCACACATGTAGCCATGAATAGAAAATGGCTCAAATTTCAATGAGTAAACAACCAAAATCTTCCAAACAAAAATCCAATATACATATCCACATTCCTCCCCATCGCATCGTGCAATATGCTGACCTGTCCAGTCTTCACATTTGCCATCTTCGAGAATTTCAGCTCCTGTTCGCGGACCATTCTCTTGTTCTTCACGATCTCAATTACGTTCTGCTTATTTACATTGGTTTTCCAGATATCCGCGCGTCTTTTCAATAATAGCTCAACCATTTCTGGAGTGCCTGAGCTCGCAGCCAACATCAAAGGCGTCAACATCGTCGTCCTCGAACAACAATTGATATCCGCGAGATTATTCAGCAGAATTTCGCAAATATTCGTGTATCCGCACTGTGCAGCTAAGAGTAAAGCTGTCCACCCCATCGAATTCGATTTATTGACATAGTTTTTCGTCGGTTGTGGGATTTTGAATTTCTTACGCGGCGAGAAGTCAAACTTGTCGACATCGTTCGTTTCCATGTGATCTTGAAGTTGGCGGAGCTTATCCGTGTTGTCCTGAAAATGCACAATGTTATACTCGAGATTCTTGAAACCGAAGTACTCCTTGTAGTCGATTTCTTTAACCGGTTCTTCCTTCTTCATGATCGAAGTTGGGTTTGTGATGCTGTTCCGTCCTCCTTTCCCAGCGCCTTTTTGTGCAGCGCCTGGACCTCCTTTTTGAGCGCCTGATTGAGTCTGACTGCTGGATAGGGAGGTGAATAGGCTTCTGGGTTGCTGCTGATTTTGTTGTTGATTATTGTTTGTCTGAAATGGATTTCCTCCACCACCGGAAATTGTTGTCCGGGAATCTCGGTTGTTGTGAGCGTTGCTACCCGCGTTATTGCCCCCACCAAATGCACTGACAAACGGATTCGGATCATTTCCACCACTTGACGGGGTGATGAAAGGATTTACGTCAAGGCTGCTTCTTCGACTGGTGTTTGCAGACGTGGGTTGCGCCACCGAGCTTGTGGATGCCGTGTTTGTCGCAGCACTGAATGGATTCGATTCGAATGGATTGGACTCGAACGGATTGGGTGGTGCAACAACGGAAACCTTCGGCGCGGTGACACTTGCATTTGCCCCGGACGGCGGCGTCACTTTCACTTCGAAAGGATTGCTTGTTCCAGAATTATTGTTGGCGACGCTGGCGGATCCTAGCGCTCCAAAGGGATTTGCACTCGTTACTGCTCCACCTGGATTTCCATTGACACCTCCCGGAGCTGCTGGCTTCGCAGCAGCAGCGAAAGGGTTTCCAAACGGATCACTACCACCAAAAGGGTCAAGAGCGTCATTCGATTTGCCGTTCTGAACGCCATTCATGCTGTTCGACGACATGTTCAGTGTGCTCGTTGACTCACTCAAACTCCCGGCGCTAGCACTACCGACCGAGAAGCTCTGGATCGACACCTGACTGTTGATGACGACTGTTTTATTTCCGCGCGGAGTGCGCGGAGACTCCTTTTTGCCATTTCCATTTAGATTAGCAGCGTTGTTATTCGCGTTAGCCATAGGATCGTTCGGGTTGAAGCTGAAAGCCAAATTTTTCTCAGCCCCCCCGAAGCTGAAAGCCGAGTCATTTCCTTGAGAATTAGCCATACCATTAGCCGCCATACCATTGGCCACCATGCTTCTCGGACTTCCCGGCTTCGTCTGATTTCTCCCGGGTAAATTGTCCAAATTGTGACTGACATCCAATGTGAGACTGCCAACACCGCTTGCGCGCGATTTTTGATCTTGTTCTTTTGCCAAATATTCACGAATCACCTGTTTAATCAAATCCTCTTTCTGCAATTCTTCGCCCGTCATGGCCATAGAACTTTTTCTCACCCGAATTTTATCCATAATTTCGTGGATTTCACGGGGTGTACGCGGCGAAGCAGATTGATTCTCCTCATGTTCTTTCTGCTCACGCATGCGCATCAGCTGGGTCCATTCGACAGAATTACGTTTCATTTCCTCGAGTCTATTGACGACGTCCTCGATTTTGATCATCGTTAGGGGGACCAATGGAGTGACTGACCCGTCTTTCAATCCCCGAACTTCCATGTGGTGTTGCACCAACGCCGCTCTTGGACTTAGAACTGTAACGCGTGGACTGGTGATTCTCGGACTTGGGAGAGAGCTGGAAAGCGGATTATCTGGAAGCGGAATAAAATCTGGAGGAGGCATGTTTGCGGCTGCCGTTATCCTAATATCAGGCACCATCGCGCTTGCAACCGTGCCTCTAGGCGACTGTTCCATCCTCATCTGGGTTCTTCTTGCACGACGTTCTTTTTCCAGACGCTTCCTCTTGTCCTCTTCTTCAACGATTGTCTGCAACAATTCTTCGCGTTCTTTTCGTTCCTTCCTTTCCTTCTTCCACTCGTCAAAGCGGTGGGGATCGAGAAACACATCAACCCGATTCTGTTCTTCCTGCTCGAAAACTCCGCCATAGGAGTTCAAGACTTTTCTGTCCGTTGAGAGAGGAGCAACATCATTCAACAGAACATTCACAACCGAAAACCATCCGTTTTTCGCTGCTTGCATCAGTAGCGTCGTTCCATAATCATCCTCGATCTTGAAGACCTGTTTCCAGTAAGAATGCGCTTCCGAAGGTCCGCCTGAAGCCCCTCCGATTGCCATCGCCGAACTCAAACTATCTGGCTTTCCATCTTGCGGTAAAAAATCGCCTCTGCCCGCTTCTCTTAGCAATGTGTACAAATCGCCCTCCTCCATCACACCACCTGCATCCCACTTCGAGTTCGCCGTCACACAGTTGCTCAACCGCTCGACAATATCGGGTCTCAACGGTGGAGGCTTCTTCCGTGCTGGCATTCTGGAGATTCTATCTGCGAGATCTTCGATCAAAATGTGTTGTGGCCGGTATAATTTTTCTTCTTCGAATCTTTTCACAACCATTTCGTTTCTGTTCACCGCTTTCTGATTACGTCTTTCCAAAAACGTCTTCTGTTCCAGAAATTCTTCCGCTTTCTGTTCCGCATCCCGCAATTTCGCCTGTATTCTATCGGATCCGATATCGATGATTTGATTCATTTTCCCCGATTTGATATTTTCTTCCTGCTCCTTCATCAAATAATCCAAAACTTCTTGTCTGCGGCGCTGTTTTTCGTCCTCTAGTTTCTCCTTGTAGAAAAATTCCCGCTCCTTCTCTTGTTGCTCTTTCATCTTCTTATCGTTTTCTATCCGGTCTTTATCCGCTTGATCAAGCTTTCTCCGCGGCGAAATATCCTCGTCATCGCTGTCAACGACGAATTCCGAAAAATTCCAGACGGCTTCGACCAGTGCTTCTGGCGGTGTGATACCGAGATGTGTTGCGATTTGAGTCACCTGATGCTGCGACAGTTTATGCGGGATTGTGTTTTGATTCGAAGACCCTGGAAATCCAGCACTCATCAACAGCGAAGGATCCGCATCAGGCCCTAATCCCAATGCAGAAGGCAGACCACCGCCCGGCGTACCGGGAGGAAAAATGAGCGGCATACTTTTCATCTGTGCTTCCAGACCTGCAAATACGGACGGATGGTCTTTTACAAGCTTCATTTCTGCTTCGAGTAGGAAGGCGAACTCCCGATTTCTTCGCGCTTCCCGCAAAAAATCTTCATCTAATTCCTTCACGTACCCGTCCGTGTCCACCTCATCCGTCTTCAGACCCACGGTCGGGTCGGGGGCAGGAGCGGCGTTGACGGCACTGTTCGCGTCATTTGTCGTGTTGTTTCCGGTGTCAGCAGGAGCTCCTGCAGCAGGAGCAGGATCAGAAAAAGCTACTCTGCCACCATCTGCGTTTGGTGCCGCTGATCCCACCGGACTAACAGTGCTTGCTGGTAACGCCGGCAGTGCTGGCGCCGCTGCAGCAGGAGTTGCATCGCGCTCGTTAACCAGTTGCCCCAGTCCTCCGGCACCGAAGGTCGCGCCACTTGCTTGAATATTCGCATTGGGAAAATTTTCGGGCTGTGACGTCGAGAAGAGGAACGACGTGGCCCCGTAGGGATCGTTTCCTGCGGACATTGTTGGTAATTTCAAGGATATGAGAATGCTTTCTGTATGAGACTTCTTTTCAAATGAGACTGATATGCTTTGCTTTGTGATCTGTACTGTGTGATACTTTCAATTTTCAATAGGCTTGTCAAAATTCAAAGGCAAATTGGTAGTTTTCAAAGGCAAATTGGCAACAAAGTTTTTCAAAGGCAAATTAGTAGACGTAAAAGGTCTAATGTATCTATACGTACATTTAAGGAGAATGGCTTACAATGGTTTGAAAATTTCAGGATTCATGATTTGTTTTCGTTTTCATGTCATTATCATCAACCTTACGCCGTTACATTGATTGAAGCTTAAGTTGTTCATGATTCTTACACACAGGTCGTGAGCTGTCGCATGAGCATGTGTCTGACCTTGGAAGCGCACGGCATGGTCCAAATAATGGCGATTTGTGTTTGAGGCATTTTTTGGAATGGATTTTTATTTGGGTGGCAGTTTTGTTGTTTTTGTGAGTTGCGTAGTGATCTCGTTGCCATTGGCAAAACTCTTCGATGGCACAAACCTCATCGATTCAGCTCTGTGAATGATTGCTCATGTTTGTGTTTGCTCTTGGTCTGTGAATGATCCTCTCCACCTCTCAAAACCAACGAAACGAGAACGCAAAGTTTCAACGATCCTAAGGCTACCTCTGTGGGATCGTCGAAGGAGTCGGACACAAATTCCGAAAAACGATCACAAGCTGGCGTCTTGTAGTCTTTTTAGACAACAGACAAGTTGATAATATTGAGCAATCTCTGTCAGTGGTACTGAGGAACATTAATGCTTCCAACCTTAATCACTTCAACCACGCTCTTCAGTTTTATCTCAAAATAGTAGATGCCGCACGCACAGAAGTTACAGTATTGTATGACGATTGATAAATCAATTATTTGGAAAATGGATGCAAACTTTATGTCCATAAAGCAGATTTTGGAAAACGGGACCAGTACAAGCAGATTGGTTTTTCTTCTCTCTCACAATAATGAATCTAGACTAACTCAAGATAAATCTAACTCAAGATAAATCTAACTCTAACTCAGCAATTGTACTCATAATAATAACCTCTTGTAATTCAACGTAGTAAATAGGATAATATTTCAGAAAGCAATCAAACGTGTGTATAGAGCGTGTTCTGTAACTCTCTTAGGTGTAATTTATGTCACAAAATATGGGATTGTCAATAACTTGTTGTGAAAACATAAACCGAGCAAATAAACCGATACTTCTCTTAGCAAGAATAACCGAGCAAATAAATCGAAAAACTCAATGACTAGAGCTGTCAAATTTCAAGCGAAACACAAAACGTCGTTAGATTTCAGCAATTATCATAACACGAGCGTAAAACTGGTAAACTGGTCTCTACTGAACCAGTAGTCTTCCTCCGTTTCAACAGAGCTCCTTCTTCCTTTTTTCCTCCCTCCAATGACACGACCAACACATCCTGTCAAAGGATTATTTTACACCCTGTAACTGTGACTGTTGTCTTCTCCATCCACGCTGGAAATCATTTTCAAAACATGCTGCCAGTTTCTTCGATGCATGATAATTTCCACACCACCCCAACCTACTTATATCAACCCCGCATTTATGGCGACACATCCGGCGAAACATCTCCTGCACCACCTGGACTCATATCTGATTGATCAGCTGCAGGAGCATGTGATTTTGGACTTGCACCCTCAGTTCCTGGCAATCTGAATGTAGGTTCGATCTTTCCAAATCTCGATAGTTTGAAGCCGTGACTCCTCTCATCTCCTGCACCCATAGCTATCTCGTGTCGTCGCTGCGCACCCAATTTGTGTCCTTGTGCCGCTTTCGTTGAGATAATTTTCTTCTTCGCTGATGATTCTTGCGTCTTCAGCGCCTGTTCCTGTTTCTTGGCAGCATTTATCTCGTAGTCGATAGCATACTGGTTGCCGATGACGTGCTTTATTGGCGTTGAAGGGCGTGTGGGTCTACCGTAAGAGACGTTAGTGTTGGGATGACTTGATTTTGCCGGTGCAGCCGTTGGTTGGGGAGCTTCTTCTTTCATACTTGAGGCTGTTTTGTCTTGTTTCAGATGTTTCACAGCACCGAGGGACTTGTTGAATTTCACGTAGTCTACTTTCGTTCCCTTCTTCACTTCTCGAGGCTGGTGTGTAATCCAACGCCGCATGAGGTCACCCGCTGACTCGAAGTCGCCACCTGTGATGGAGAGTGTGGGTTATTTGAAAAACGTTTTTTGGGATGGGAAGACAATGGGAAACCATTTCATTTTGTTTTTCAAAAACTTTTTTCAATTGAGATTCAAGTATACCAAGTTCCAACAAAGATTCGTATTCACTACGTTGACAAAAAGGAACTCAATTCGTTATCAAAACTATACTTTGCTGACTTCCGAATGTGTGTCCTTCGCCTGGAAGATCGTAGCATGTTGGTTTCGCCTTACCCACGCAATCCCGCATGAGCAGGGGATTCTGATTCTTTGTCAACATCTTTGTTGTCTGTCAATTGCTTAAATTTTGACAGTAAGTTAACTCTATATCAGTCGTGATTTCTCAATTGTTGCTCTCTCTTTTTCAATCGCTGTTTCTCAATTGTCAGACTCCAGGAGCCGTCAATTGATTCATTGGTTCGCACCTTTTTGGCTAGAAATCATTTCATTTGATTGATCAATGAATCATATTGAGAAGAAGGGGATTATGATTTCAAATTCAGCAAATGCGCCCACATCCCGTTCAATTTTGTTCGACTCATTCGACGTACCTCTTTCAAATCGTGTTCGACTCATGCAACATGTAACGATCTCTCCTTTTTCTTGACTCACATGACCATGACATTGGATCTCGTTGGGTACACCAGCGCAACTCTGTGATCTCAGACGATTTCGATTGAAATGCAACCAATGACATTGATCCTCGCTCTTGCAAGGCTGCATTGTAACGACATCCAAGAATTTCTAACAGAATCAGTCTTCACTCCTGAAATCAGAAAAGAAAATCAGCAACCAAATCATTGTCAACGAACACTGGGATCTCCAACGATCAGAAACATCATTTCCACTCTAAAACTTGAATTCAGTTTGAAAATTAATCTTTAGACCGCTTTATTTGCGAGTCGGGTACTTATTGTCAACATCACCTGGTGGTCCACCACTGTCAATCAGAGAAATTCGTTTTGAACAATCTATCAAACACTCCTCATTTGAAATTGATGTCATCCATATGATGTCATCGCGGATATCAATAGGTAATTCATTTTTCTTTCTTTCGTCTTAGACTTCTCTCTTTAGCCTGAGCTTGTGCTGCACAAATGCAACGTCCAACGTCATCACGTAATCTCGGTCATCACTGAACGAAATTTCGATCATCACTGATCGAGAAATTTCTTTCATATCGATAGTATAAGTCAGGTATTTATAACTTAAGCTCTCCTGTCAGTCAATCAGCTCTTGAAAAACTCTTCTGTCAGTCAATCCGTTCTTTAAAAACTCTTCTCCCTCACGGTCTGCAATACTGTTCGAGTCTTCTGTTGAGAAGTCCGCTCTTCTGAGCCTGCTCTTCTGTTGAACCTGCTCTCCTGTTGAGAATGAGAAATCAAATAATGTTGCTCGAGTCTTACGGTTTACCACTACTAAAATTAAAAATATCGTCTTACCACTTCTAAAATATCGTTTTGCAATTAATAATTCACAACGCCACTGGTTGGTAGAAACACACTTATCGTTACAATTAAATTATCGTCATTTCGAAATGCTGCATGCACTTTCTTACACCATCACGCTACGTACTTTCTTACATCATCATGCTTGTGGGATCTCTCTTTGAAACAGTCACGCAGTCATCTGACAGCGATATGCCGTCTCGTCTGCATCGTCTGTCACTGTCAGTAATATGCACACTCCTCTTGGTTTGATATCCACTACTTCCTCGGGCTTCAAGGTTACTACTTGGCTCTAGTTTTTCTCGATATGCTCTTCTCACGTATCGAGAAAAGCTTTCTGGTATATTTCAAAAGATCTCTACTCTTTGAGTTCTCCTCTTTGGGTAGCCGGCCCTAGCCCTGGCTCCTTGGGGCCTCCCTCCCTGCACAGGCAGGGAGGTAACCGTAGGGGCCCACAAGGAGCCCCCAGGTCACTCTGTCGGTGTCCTCGAGTTTGTCCATTATACTAAAACAATTTAGTGCTCATATACCTGAGAACAGTATTAAGATCTCTACTTTTAAGTTTGAGTTCTCCTCTTCGGGTAGCCCTGGCTCCTTGGGGCCTCCCTCCCTGCGCAGGCAGGGAGGTAGGGGCCCACAAGGAGCCTCCAGGTCACTCTGTCGGTGTCCTCGAATCTGTCCATTAATAATACTAAAATGATTTAGTGCTTCTACACCTGAGAACCGTATAAAGATCTCTACCACTCTTTGAGTTCTCCTCTTTGAGCAGCCCTGGCTCCTTGGGGCCTCCCTCCCTGCGCAGGCAGGGAGGTAGGGGCCCACAAGGAGCCTCCAGGTCACTCTGTCGGTGTCCTCGAGTCTGTCCATTATACCAAAACGATTTAGTGCTCATATACCTGAGAACAGTATTAAGATCTCTACTCTTAAGTTTGAGTTCTCCTCTTCGGGTAGCCCTGGCTCCTTGGGGCCTCCCTCCCTGCGCAGGCAGGGAGGTAGGGGCCCACAAGGAGCCTCCAGGTCACTCTGTCGGTGTCCTCGAGTCTGTCCATTATACTAAATGAGTTTGTGTACTCTTAAGTTTGAGTTTCTGAAAAATGTATTCTGAATAGTTTTCATTTCACATCTCTTCTCGAGTCCTGTGACTCTCTTCTCTTTAGAACTTAGTATACTCGAGTCTCCCGCTTTCACGATATTGGCATTGTAGTCCCAAAAAAACTTGACCGACCCCAGACATCCCACTTTCAAAGTGACTTTGATGCAATCGATCTACTTTATCCACAAATTGCGCACAAGAATTCGCCTCACTTCGTCATGTGACACTACAATTATTATTTGAATTCACTACAATTATTATTTGAATTGTCTGGGTACAGGTCGCTGCCACCAGTGCCCCAGGGCGATCAGTCCATTCGGAACCGAGTCCCGAATGGACTGACCAGCCCTGAGTGAACTGAAATCATCAGTCCATTCAGTCAGGCCTGATCAGGCCCAGGCTGATCAAACCCAGGCCTGATCAGGCCTGACTGGGGCACTGGTACCACCCATATTGGATTTTCTCCTTTCTCCTTCGTTTCTCAAAGCAGTGGACAAATTCCTCTCCACCTCCTCCTAGTTTCCTCTCTCATCCCTGAGAGAAGTCCTCTCTAATTCCATTTAATTATAATATCTTCACTTCCTCGATTTTTTGCCTGCAGGAGGCTTCTGTGATTGGCGTATCGACGATTGGCGTATCGATTTTTGAGCCGACGAGTCTCGGCCCCGAGTCGAGTCTCGGCCCACTGGTATGAAGACTTCGGAAGTCTTTGTTGATTTTTTTGATAGTGTTGGGGCGAAACTATCGGTCATTGATGTGGTCATTGACTTTTTTCCGGATGATCGTGATGGGCCGAAATCCACTGTAACATCATCTGGATAAATCGTCTGTTTTTGTGTTGTCCGCTTATCTGCGCCCGCTTGTGTTGTCCGCTTATCCGAGTTCGTTGATTTCTTCGAACCAGACATTAAGTCCCCAAATCGGTGTGACTTTTTAGCAGCGTGGGTTTTCCGCTCGGTTTTGCGAGGTGTCTCTGTTTTTCTAGGTGTCTCTGTTTTTCGCGGTGTTTGCATCTCGGATTTACTATTACGAGGTGTCTGACTCTCGGACTTACGAGACATCTGCAGCTCGGATTTACTATTACGAGGCGTCTGACTTTCAGATTTACGAGACATCTGCAGCTCGGACTTACGAGACATCTGCAACTCCGATTTACGTGAGTTCGCCAGCGACTCACGTCCTTTCTGCGATTGCCTCAGACTTGGCATTGCGGAAATAGAAGGTTTCGACGAGGCCAGAGACGGTTTAGGTCCCCCAGCAGCAGAAAGAGACTTTCTATCACCGGGTCCTCCAGCAGAAAGAGACTTTCTATCGCCGGCTCCTCCAGCAGAAAGAGACTTTCTATCACCCCCACTTTGCGACTTGCGATTCCCAGCGATACCGGCCAAAGTTGCTCTGGCATTTTCATTGATACCCGCAACCTCAAGATCTGATGTCTTTTGACTTGCCATCAATATCGTCTTCCGCCTTTGCTGGTTAGCTTCATGTGTTGTCTTACTCTTCCACGTGTAGAAGCCGGCGCCTGCGAGAATGATGCCGACACCAATCAAAGCAATCACCAAAATGAGGGTATCACCGTCATCATCGTCGGAATTTGAAGAACCTCCAGAGCCAGAAGATTGCCTTTGTGGATCAAACTTATCGCATCCAGACCATTTTCCGAACTTTCCATCACTGGAAACGCACGTCCCGACCGGCTTGGAGGTTGTTTCAACTTTTATTGGATCACCTGTACAATCTTGGTTTCCGTAAAACGACTTCTGAATATGCGTTACCGTATCGCCGTTATCTCCGTCATTATGGTACATACACACAATCATCGACGGCGTGTTGGTCGTGTCGCAAAAATTTAACTGACGATTGACTGGAGGTTCATTAGCGTTCTCGGTGGAACACGTTTCATCAGTATAATAAGTCACCTTGAGTGTCTGGCTTGGGTCAGCGGTGTAAATGGCATCTGCTGGTAGACCATCGAGGGAAGTTCTCACACCGTTTTGCTGTTGGAGATTTGGATTCTGATTATTCGCATTTGGGTTTTCCTCTTCCAGACCATCAGTCATACCGCAGCCAACATACATCGAACTCATCTCTTTATCCTTACCAGTAACGAGTTGCATGGTTTCCTTAGCGCATTGTCCAAGCTCGATAGTCCTCGTATCCACAGGATCACCAACGCACGTTTCATTGTCGTACCTGTTTATTCGAGAATAGTGATTAATGAATTGAGATTCTTAATTTCAAAGTTTTACCAAAACAAGCTTAGTTGTTGTGAATTTCTGACATTTGCCGAGGCAACAGTCTATTGATATTACGACAGCTTAGCAGGCACAAAACACAGCTACGAAACACTGTAACAAAAGTGCCAACCAGAAACTCAAATCACATCAAATCAATTCTCATATACTCCTTGATTTCGACGTCCATCTCCCCGTCTGCGCCACCTTCTTTTGGCTTACAGGATGCAACGACGCCGTGGCCTTCCTTGCTGGCAGCGGCGGCATTTGGGATACAACAATTCAGGTTAATCGGCTTATAGACGGGATCCAATTTCGTCTTGCACTGCCCGTCGTCATATGTGTTGAGCATAAATGCCGCGCCACCTGCACCGCACTGGGGGGCTTCTGCCTCTGCTTTGGCCTCGACCACATTCAACAGGGTATGACATATTGTTGCCAACGCTGTGCTCCTTAACACAAGTCGAGAAAAATTTAATGGACTCATTGTAACTTTTTGAACGGTTTTGACAAAACTTTTGTAGTACTATATAATCTAGGTCCTGTGGGCTTCGTGCTTCTAAATCTTATTTGCTCCAAAAAAGTTTTTTTTGGATTTTGTCGGTGGTCCTAAAATTTCGGATTGCAAAAATTTTAATCTGCAATCCGCGGTGTTTGCTGCAATATCTCAGGGGTTATGATTCAGTAATTGCAATGCTCTTTGCTGAAATTTTGCTGCTTCGAAATACTTCGCTTGTACCACGAAGGACTGAAAAGCATGATACTAATCCACGAAGGACCGCAAAGATTCGAATGATAAATAGAAAATCTGTTATGATAAAATTATATAGATCCTGTGAAAGATTTCAAAGAGAGATATCATTGTGAGAGATGATTCGGGGTCAATCAATCAGAACTCGCTCCATGAACACCTGATAATATATAATACCGCACCATCACGCACACTGTACAACCACTCACACGATCATTTACGCAAATTGTACAAACACACGTAAGGCTAGTATGCACGATACAAGATCTCACTCCCACGGTTCAAGAATTCACGCACACGACAAACTCCCCCAATAACGAACTCTCCACTCCAATCTCTCATATTGCCATACCAGATTTTGTTTTTTTAGATTTTTTTTTTTTCAGATTGCGAACTCATTCATATGTTCTGTCTGGAACAAGTCGCTATCTGGAATTGCACCTGTTCTATTTCATCGTTCAACTTGTATTATGAATGGTTCTCGACCAGTCATCATGGATGATTATCGATCAGCCATCTGTATTCTGACTCCATGACCTCTCTGACACCACCCGATACCACTCTGATACTATACGATGCCATTCTTCAAGTTAAACCCATCAATTGAATGATCGCGCATACCAGAACAGGATACAACTGGACCACTGTCGAAAAGACAGTGAGTCTTTTTGAATATATTTCGATGAAGAGAGTTACAGGCCTGGAGGCGGACCGGGGGCCTGCAGGCAGACCGTAATAATTACGGTCTGCCTGCAGGCCTCCGGTCCTGCTGGCTTTTGCCACAATTTTGCCAGCTCGTCTGTTGCTGTCGCTGACAAGACATGGAGTCCATGCCTTCTCTTGCAGCCCAGTACTCTTTCCTTCACCATACAGTTACTCTAATTTGTTTTGGTCACTGACCATGTTAATCAAAATCTTTTTGATTCCTTTAGAGTTCTTTCATACACCTCGATTGTAATACGAACTTGAGCACACCGATATAAAACAGTCAAACTACTGTTTCGAACTAAATATGGACTGTCTATTTCAATGCAATGACAGTCCTCCTCATCTATCATCATTGACACATCAATGACCTCCTCTGACATTGGCGTGCCTGGGACTGCCAATTTTTTCTGAATCTACATAAGCTACACTGTCACAAGGCCTGAGATGATGACTCCGCTTGCGCAGATTCGGAAATCAAACCTCCTGGCATCTTGATTCTCCTTGGGAATAGTTTTCTTTTTGTTTCTCAAATGATATATCAGAGCGTATGACGCAAATACCACGGTGAGCGTCACCATGCACTCGTTCACACAACGGCGCCTTCCGCGCTTTGAAATAGATATAAAAATAAGATTGCTTCAAATAGAGATCGTTTTGAAATTGGAAACACACACTGCATAACTTATTTTTCCTTTCTCTCCTGATTCAGGACCTGAATATCTTTACCGCTTTTTCAATGTAGTCCTTTTTTTTTCAAAATAAAATCAATGCACGAAGTTTGAAAATCACACATAAGATACAAATGGTAAATGCTCGATATATGCTAAACAATAACTGCTGTATAATCTTAAACACTAATCTTAAACACTCTTACTTCTCAGTTCTAACTTTCACTTTTGTCCTTCCTCCACTGGACCTAGGTTTCTTTTTCTGAATCTGATTCTTCCTCCCACTCTCCAAAACAAGTCGTAAAATACACCCGAAACACACTTATAGGTTGAGAGCTTTTTTGAATTTTCATTCCTTCAGAAACCGCTTTCAATTCTCGAATCTCATGATTCGTAATTTTTTGCTCCTCAAAATTTCTCTTCTCTCGTAATCCCGAGAATGATTATTTTCTGTTCTTCTCCTCCCGAGAGCTAATCGTTCTTCTCCAAGACTCTTCTATTCTCCTCCCGAGTTCAATGATTCTTCTCTCCTCCCCAAGTTCAATGATTCTCCGTTTTATCTGGCTTCACACGACTGACAAACCACCCGGAGAAGCCAGAACCACTTCCATCGAATCTGGTATTTCTTAGCGGGAGAGAGATGCCGAGGCACCGTCAGATTTTTTCTCGGACTTTTCTTTCTCCATTTTTTCGGTGCTGGTCTTTTCAGCCTCCGCTTCAGGCTCTTCTTCAGCATCATCAGCCTTGTCATCATCGGCTTTCTTCTCATCCTCGGCCTTCTTCTCAGCATCGGCTTCCTTCTCAGCATCTGCATCCTTCTCAGCATCGGCTTCCTTCTCAGCATCCGCATCCTTCGCATCTTCATCAGTGGTGGATGCGGCAGCATCGTCATCGGTGGTCTCGTCCTCCTTTTCATCCTTAGTTTCTTCACCTTCTTTTGTTGCCTCACCATCCTTGGCCTCGCCTTCGGTTTCATCATCCTTGGCAGATCCTTCAGCGGGTTCAGTTGCAGATTCTTCTCCAGGGGCAGGAGACGCTGCTGTAGAAGGCAACATTCCACCCACCATTCGCGAAATCATCGTACCCAAATATGCGCCAACGGCGGCTGAGAAGGCCGCTTCCATCATCTTGGTGAGCAGGCCGCTGTCGGTGGCTTTTTTCAGTTTCTGGCCAGCATTTTCGCGAAACTTCTTGAATTTGTCGCCAAACGTGGGTTTTTTAGGACCGTCTTCAGCTGATGTTGTGCCTGACGCAGCAGCCTCTGGTGCGGCAGCAGGAACGTCGTTTGTTGTGGTAGCAGTAGCGTCTGCTGTTGTGGTAGCAGCAGGCACTGTTGCGGGAGCAGCAGCGGCTTGTGTGCCAGCACCCGCTTCGGCAGAGAGCTGAAGAAAGGCTTCAACTTGCTGCTGAGCCTCGGCGGCAGGCTGTGGATTGCCTCCCTGATCCGGCTGACCCTGAGCCTGAGTGCCTGCAGTGGCAGTCTGAGCGGCAGGCGCAGCGGCGCCATCAGTTGACCCGCTTGCGACAGCCTTAACCGGGGGAGGTACTGGCTCTGCGGCTGCGGCATCCTGATCCTCTGCAGCAACGGTAGACTGTGGCTGTGAGGCCGACGCGCTTGCGACAGCATCATTCGCTTCTCCACCCTGTTCCACATCCGCTTCAGCGGCCTGGCTTGCTACAGGTGCTGCTGCTGCTGATGCTTCCTCACCACTCGCCGTGGAACGGCTTCCCATCAAACTTGCCACAGTGGTGAACAGAAAAGCTCCCAGAGCATTATGCATCGCAGGCTTTCCAGCACCTCCTTCCTTCCCCGCATGCGCACCGGCAATCCCACCAGCAATACCACCCCGAAGAAATGGCGTCATCTTGGATTTCTTTTCATCTGCCTCCCCTTCTTGAGCCTCAGCTTTCGCAGAGCCTTTCTTCGATAACTTCTCTCTCAGCATATTGCCCAACCAGGACATCATCGCGCCGGAAACGATACCAGTTCCGACGGTAAGCCCAAGACGGACCCAACGACCGGATTTCGATGCCGGCGACATAAAACTCTTGTTAGCGAGGAAATGGAGGAGGAATAAAACCATAACCGACGAAAAACCGAATGTAGTGGTATCCACAACGACATCGCCCAGAAGGTTCAACAATTGCAGAAGGATTGATGATGTCACCGTGGAGGCGGTTAATTCGGTCTCTGGAACTGCGGCAGCTTGTTTGGCATCGAGTGCCTCCTGCTGTTCTCTGAGTGCCCTGAGTGCCTCCGCCTTTTGTTTGTCCTCAAGCCCTTGTTGGAGTTCCGCCACAGTTGGCAGTGCAGCTGCAGCAAACACCATTCTTTTGCAAATCAATTCAAACTCTGAAAACTTAGTTTTTGTTTTTTTCTCTCAAATTCTGATTCAAAAAGAATCAGACGTTGTCACGTTGGATTGTATGAAGGATCGTATAAATATTCGAATCCGGAATCAGATTCTGAATTTTTTTAACTCCTTTCCGAAAGTTTCGAAGTCACTGAATAGGGAGAGTCAGACGAATTTCAATGACCTTTGTATGTCTCAGGAGAGTTTTTTACACAAGTTTTGCACAGAACATAGTCATTGCTCCGAGAAGTTAACCAAACAGGCTACAACATGCTCGAAGACAACAGGTTGCGACATGCTCGAAGACAACAGGTACCGTTACAACTGTTACAACATACTCAACAAACAGGGCACAACATGCTCGAAGACAACAGATTACAACATGCTCGAAGACAACAGGTTACGACATACTCAACAAACAGGTCGTCACAACATGCTCGAAGGCGACAATCAAACAACTTTGCGGCACAACAAGACTCGAACATCTCAACAATTCCTTGAGAGAAGCCATACGTCAATCAGAACAACGCTGCAGCCCAGGAAAATGCGTTCAGAATCAATTACTCCCCGTTACCACTTGTTTGAAGCGGTTTCGACCGACAACATCTCTTACCTCAGCTATGACCTATTCGGGAACAACAATCAACAACGAAAAGCACGCAATTCTCAACGAAAATGACCATCGATTCTTCGTCCCCGATACAAGTTTTGACCGGTCCTTATCAAACGACAACACAAGAAAATCAGAAAATCCAATGTATCGCACGAATGAAATATGAAATCGAAAATCTCACGGTCTCACACTCCTCGCCGATGAATCGTCTGGAGTCTCACGGTCTTACCAGAACACTTGTCAAATCTCATGATCAACAGCCTGTTGCACAGGCTACAAGGTTTTTGTTTTTCATATTTTTCAAAAAAAAAAACTAAATACACACAAGATATGTTCCATGAAAAAACTGTTTGCCAATGAAATTCACAATACATTGATATCATCACTGATGTCATCGTTCAAAATTTGTCATGATTCAGCTACTAGTCTTTGATTCTTTCTTTGAAGGATCTACTTTGGAGGCTCTACTTTAAAGGCTCTACTTCGAAGGCTCACTAAGCCTGACGTCACACGTCTCAAATTTGAATCATGAGCTACTGAATCATAGTAATTTGAAATTCTGAAGGCTGACGGACTTTCGATACTCTTCCATATTTCAACTCCCTCGGACCGCGTTGCATCACTGTCGAAATTTTCGACTCGAAAATACGACATGACTCAAAGCCCTAAGGAAAAAGATCTGAAAGACATGACTCCGAATCTAACAAAGGGGCAAACTCGGAATAAATTTCTCGTCGCTAACAACGGGACAAACTCGGAAAATTGCCTGGAATAAATTTGAATATTTTAGGCAGTCCTCACATGCGGAACGCGTCATGTAACAAAACCCTGACACGACGCACGCCAATGCGCCCGATTGTCACAACGATCTAGAATCATTCCGAGTAACTCAGACTCTTCTCCTCGAATCTCTCCTGTATCAAAGTCTTAAGCCCCTTATACCTTTGCAGAATCAGCCTTTGTGAAGTTTGTGAAATGAAAGGAGCAGCCGGAAAACTCATGTTCAAGGGTCACGGTGTAGTCTGGATGGCTCATAATTCGTGTATACACAACACCCAGAGCCAGTGACCACCGTTGACAGTTCTTTCCGCTTGACGAGTTATTCCTGCTTTCCGGTTGACCACCGAGAAGGAATCATTCCTTCCACATCACAAATTCAGCTTCAATCAGACTCAATGACTCATTAAATGAGTCATTAAATCATATGGAATCAGACATCACTTGGTTTACTAAACTCAGCTGGCGCCTCAATTCTTGCTGTTCAATGTTGTAACCTCAATTCTTACGGTTCTACTTCAGTGATTCTACGCTACTTCAGTGATTCGGCGCAATAACTTCACGCCTGACAAAATTTTAACCTATCGCATTTTTCTGGTAACTACAGCCTTTTAAATTTTCCAACTGCATGACACTGCGCAAGTTAACGACTTCGCGCGACGACAAAACTACTTTGCCTGAAAGGCTGAAATCAGAATTCACGAACCGCGTCCACTCCACGGCTCTGAATTCACGAACCGTGTCTACTCCACGGAGACTGTCATCTGAGATGACAGATCCACGGCCCACCATTTATTTTCGGACTTAAATATCTCCGTGTTTCAGTTCTCAGACTGTGACATTGACAACCACGCCACCTGATCGAAATCTGATCCAAAACATCACATGAATCACAATGGAATCACAGAAACCATTTCTGCGACGCAGAATTGGCGATCACAATGGGCCTGAAATATTGATGATCACCATGATCACGCATCGGCCATCTCTCACTGCTAAGATTTCTAAATTTACTACGTGGAGTTTTCATCTTTTCAGTTTTAATGATCCCCAGACTCTTAGAAGTCTGCACCACGTTCAATGGTTCATTTTGTTTCTTTACTCTCTCGAGTCTACAGTTTTTTTCTGGAGTAGTTTTGCATGCCCAATGCGTTTCCATGTTTCCAATGCTGCACTTTATCAATGCGTCCTATATCAAAATGCTCTCTTCGTAAATACTATCTTCATCAGATTCAATGCTTCCATCATGAATGAATGAATTTCGTGCGCTATTTTTTGCTGAATGTTTTTTGCTACTTTTTTGACATAACAATACTGCTTTCATTTGACAATGCTTTCAAAAATGCTAAATTCATGAATCACAATGCTTAAGTTTTTCTATTCTAAAACGTGTTTCAATGGTTCATCCACAATGCACATACCATCATGCGATCTTGACTGGTTCATCGACATGTCACATACTATCATACGATCTTGACCGGTTCATCCACATACTATCATGCGATCTTGACCAATGGCTTCTCTTAATTTAAATTCCAGACATCCTGATTCCTGACGTGAATCTGAATCTGATCACTTAAAAAAAGCGAAGCCGTAAATTTTCATTTTGTCAATGCTATATACACGTCATCCTGATCTTGAGTCCTTGGTCTTGAGTCCTTGAAGCCAAGGACTGGGTCTTTGAAGCCCAGGAATCACTGCGCCTTCACTGTAACTATCAACAGTGTTTAGAAAATCTCTCATATCGCGGTAGAAGGCCGTGGATCCGATCATCATCCAGATTCTACCATGAGCCGATACTTGCTTCGGTGGCTACTTGACTCAATGGCAACGACAGATCCCGTTGCCTGGACTGCGATTGCCTTCCTTGGACTTCAACTGGGTTTCTTGAGTTGACAAATAGACTTGGACTTCAAGGGGGTTTCTAACATTAAAAACGGTCTTTCTTGGATTTACAACTGGCGTTCTTGTTGGGTTGAACTTGACAAGTTAAAGCTTTATTCAAATTGGCGTTGCATGTGAACACATCACGCTGCAACACCAATGCTCAATCATTGCCTAAAACAATATCACTGACACTGTCCAAACAATGTTCACTGCCAGAGGCATGGAAGTGTAAAAAGAGTGTCACTGTTGGCCAAACAATTAACATTGACACTCGCTCAGACGTCAAATAAATCACGACTGGCCAAACAATTGCGAATGCGCCTCTGGCCCTAAAACCGAAGACAATAAATCCGCGATTGCTGTTGCCGATCCTGAGCTATCCCCACTTCCTTGACTTGCGAAACTCGTATCGTGCACCAATTTTTGTGCTCCTCCCATTATCGTCACATTGGCTCCCCCCATTGTCGTTGTTAAAGGTCCGTTTAATGCGGCTTGATTTGGACTATCTGTCAATGTCGCCGAATTAGAAGCGTTCAGAGTCGCATTGGCAGCGACGGCGTTCACATCACTACTGCTTGCATTGTTATTGGACAGTGCGACATTTGGGCTTGCGGGAACATTAAACGAGCTTTCTCTCTGTAGATTTTGACTCAACTCTTTTGAGAACTCGCCGGCAGACGATGCTTGTGACAACACGCTTGTGTGATGCATCAGCAGAGTTGGACTGTTTGTGTGGGTCAGCGATGTGAAAATCTCATCAATACCTTGTTGAGTGAGAGGATCGTTGTTCTCTTGATTTTCCCCGTTCTGATTGTTCGGGTCTTCTGTCTGTTGCTGCCCAGTTGATGCGTCTTGTGTTTGTTGCTGCCCATTTGACGAGTCCTGTTGTCCTCCATTTTGTTCTGTCTGTTGTCCGCCGTTTTGCTGTCCTCCGTTTTGTTGTCCTCCGTTTTGCTGCTGTTGCGCGACATCCGTCTGCGTATTAGTTTGCTGTGGAACGACGTTCTGTTGCCCGGTTTGTTGCTGTTGCTGGCCCATTATTTGTCCATTTTGTTGCATGGTCTGTCCACCTTGTTGCATGGTCTGACCGTTTGGTTGCATCGTTTGTACGTTCTGCTGCATATTTTGTTGGCCCATAATTTGTACACTCTGTATCTGCTGCCCCATCATCTGCTGCTGTCCCTGCACCATCATAGGTTGCTGCATTTGCTGACCCTGTACCATCATCGGACTGTTCATGGTCGTCATGATCACCTGCTGAGGAGGGTTATTCATATTCATATTCATACCTTGAGGCGAATTCATGGTATTCATATCCACCCACTGAGTAGTACCGCCTCCCATCGGACTGCTGCGGAAATTGTGCGACATAGTGCGAATAGGACCTGTTTGGACCTGTGCCATCGGAGCCATACCAGGGCTCATGCCTGGATTCATTTGTCCACTCATTCCATTCATTTGTCCTATATTCATCATCGCATTTTGCTGATTCGGATCGTTTTGCACCCAGCTGCTCATTTGATTAGGATTGGGCATTTGCTGATTAGGCCCCATTTGTTGATTGGGCATCTGTTGAACTTGATTGGGAATTTGTTGATTCGGATCCATTTGATTAGGCATCATAGGTTGGCCGGGGTCCATTTGCAACTGATTGAGAAGCTGCTGACCAGGACAATCCATCGGCATCTGATTCATCATTTGCGGTTGGCAACCGGGTTGCTGCGCCATCATTTGTGGCTGCTGTTGCTGCTGTGAGAAATCGTTCATGACAGGGCTCATACCATTCTGATTCATAGGCTGCATCTGATTTCCCTGCATCGGTTGATTCTGAGGTGCGTCGAGCCAGCCGATCTGTTGCTGCGGCTGCCCCATTGGCGCTTGAAGTCCCATCGGTAGCTGTCCCACCGCGGGTGGCCCAATGATCATTCCGTAGTCGGCATGAGGCGACATCGGTGCCATAGTACCTGCTGGCATCATACCGGGCGACATCTGCTGTTGCATAGGTGCCATCTGCATTTGCTGCTGACCACCCATCTGGCCACCCATCTGATTTCCGATCTGTCCCATCGGATTCTGTCCCATTGGACTCATGCCTGGAGACATTGTATTTGCAGACACCTGATGAGACAACTGGCTACTCAGAGAGACATTGGACATCTGGTTCGGGATGGAAGGCATTGACATCTGACTCATCACGCTGTCAGTCGACCACGACCGGCTGTATTGTTGTCCGAGTTTACCACCCCATTGTCCCATCTTTTCTCCATGCATTTTTCCAGAACCGCCTCCGTAAGGTCCATATCCTGCCTTTCCGCCTTTACCATATCCTCCTCCGTACTCTTTTCCGCCCATCGAAGCTGCGCCTCCTTTCTGCAAATACACTGTACCGCCCATAGTTTTGCCGGACATGCCGTTGTGATGATCCCCGCCGCCGCCGCCGCCCATACTGTTGCTTCTGTGATATCCGCCGCCGCTGCCGTGATAGCCGCCATAACCGTGTCTGCCACCGTCAAGCGCTTCTTTCAGCTTTTTGACACGCGAAATGACGCATGCGGAGGGATTGTTCGCATTCTGGATTTCGCCTTCTTCCAGGATGATTTCCTGCACATTAGGAGGCGCGTTTTTGATGGCTTTCGCAGCACCATCATCCAGACGATTTTGTGTGATGAACATGTCGACGAGGTTTTCGGACTTCAAAATATGTTCGACATCATTTTCGGAGAGAAGAATTTCACCGGGATCAGGAACGTTCAAGAGATCTTCTGTATCCTTCCCATTTTCTTCCGCGTTCTTCTTTGCCCTCCGAGCCCATTTATCCAGAATAACCGACTTTCTGATCACGTTGGCATTGAGAAGCATCTCCTTCGTGGTATCCGCGAAATTGAAAGCGAAATCCTGGATAAAAACCCGCATCTGACATTGGCGGACGAAATCTCGCTGCATCCGCACTGGGCCGAGACATTCGCTCATGAATAAATCTGAATGCACGTTCTTCGTGTCCAGTTTTTGCGGCGCCACTCTGGAAGCGCTCAAAATCTTGTTTTGTTCATAATCTTCGTTGATTCTTTGCAGCAATCGAGTATAACCTTCGCTGGAACGAACAACCGAGATGACGCCCATAGGACAACTCATCAATTCTTGTTTCACTCTTTCGTTGAACGTGTCTCCGACAAACGCTGCCGCCTCCGGTTCACTGGTCTTCGTTTCTGGAAACTTGGTTTTGTCATCCATACTGGCAGAACAAACCGAGACTCCGCGCGACACGGTGTTGTGGTTGTTGCCCTGCACCATCGTTCCATCGGCGGAAAACGTAGTTTCCTGCGGAAAGGGCTCGTTCTTCATCTCGGCTGTGCGTGCGAATTTGATTCGCATAATTGCGCAGACCGACGGATTCCGGGTCCGAGTCAAATCGATGTCGCCCTCGCCGACCACGCGCCAACGGAGCCGGTTCGACAGGACTAGGATGTCGCGACGGCAGCGTTCGTCGAGTTTATTTTTCCTGACCCAGTCGTTGACATCGTCATCAGAAACAACCGGCACGACGAAACCCGAAGAAGGCCCCTGACCCGGTGCTTGCTGCCCAGAAGAAGTTTGCCGACCAGACATTTTCGATGTCCTTTCACGTTCAATGCCGGATTCGCGCGAAAAGCTGTTGTTTCCTCCGGTAAAAACTGGCGCCGCGTTGTGAGCCGCGCTTGCTCTATTCGAATTTCCATTGTGACCATCGATTCGCATATTGCTGTTCGAACGACTGAAAGTATTATGCGACGAATCGTCTCCGCCGAAAGGTTTTTTTCCAGAGATCATGGACAAAGTCTGCTCGATAAACTCGGAACCTGCGGAAGAATTAGTTCTGGTTGACATAACCGACTGCTGGTGCATGAGATTGTTGGGAGCAGCGTTGGCATTCATCATTTCTGGCGTCAAACCAAGCGCCTCCATCAGTTCTGCGGACAGTTCACCACCATTATTCTGAGCACTATTGTTACTCGCACCATTCATACCTCCATTGGAACCGGTAGAACCATTATGATTAGAATCATTGATAGAATTGACACTGTTCTGTTGATCTAGAGATCCACCATTGGAACCGTTAATACAGTTAATACCATTAATACCTCCACCAAGAGAAGGTCCAGAATTATCAGACATAAAAGGATTTCCCGGTGCTGGCATGCTGGCGGCTGCATTCATGCTAGCATGATTTCCATTATTCCCGTTCTTCGGGACATTCTGCGGATCGGTAATATAGGTATCGTGCAGTCCATGGCTCATCAAACTTGACATGGACATCGATTTCTGGAAATTCTTTGATGGACTGTTTGCGCCCGTTGCTGTCGTGGAAGTCGAAGAGACTGAGGCCTCCAGTGGTATTTTGCTGATTGGTCCGGTTGTAGCGTCGAACTTTATAGTATCATTGATGTTGCCATTGGGGAAATTGTTCGGGTCATAGCCGTTTGTAGTGGGTGCAGCAGCCTTGGATACAGTGGTTCCTGTCACAGGACCTGTGTTCAACGCCCATTGCGTCCACGATGTACTTTCGGCAGACATTTTTTCGGCTTTTTTTTGGTTTTGAAAACAGAGAACTGAAAACAAAAATCAAAATCAAATGCAGTCAGAGAGATTCAACTTTTGAAGTTTTTGTTCGAAATTGTCTTTGAAATTGGAATTCACAAACGTCACTCCAATCCGTCAACAACGAGTCTTTGACTGAAATTCTTTAGTCTTTCCCCTCAACTTCTAAAGTCTGAATGAAATTTTTTGTTAGGCCCACAAAATTTGACTTCCCGAAAAAGTCAAATTTTGGATCGAATCAATTTAAACTGATTCTATGGCTTTTTGGATTTGGTTTCGCAAGTTTTAGCTTAACACTAAATTCCAATCGAAACCCCGTATGATGCCACGGCTCAAGTTTCGTACTGAAATTGTCTAATCGATAGAGTCGTGTATTTCTAATCGACTACGATACGAATGTCCACCACTACTAGGATACTTACGTAGGTAAGTATATATCAGTCAGCGGACAGGAAATGTACAGACACGAACTGTACTCAACTTACACGAGTTTTGGGTGTAGAAATTTCGAAAAAAAAATCAACAGCCGACACAACACAAAATTTGCCCCAACTCTTTTTCCACGTTCCAGCCGGGTCTTGCGTCAATTGACAGTCACAGTGCCGTGGAAGTTGATTGACAGCCGGTATTCTTTCCTTGCGTTCAAATCTCCTTGCGTCCCAATCTTTCAGCCTTCACTGACAGCCGATTCTTTTTTTTCTGACCGATTCAGATTCACAAGCAGCAGCACACAAAGGATCCAACCAGTTGGTCCTTTTGAAATTCGTTGACTCACACGAATCGAGGAATTGGAGCCGTCTTTTGACGCCAGCCGTGGAGAATCTGGATGTCTTTTTAGAGCCGTTTCTTTGGTGAGAATCTTCCACGCAGCAATGTGTAGCCAAGTTTCGTATGGTAGTTGCAACGCAGTTACAATACGTCTTTTTGATCCGATCTTAATAAAGAATGATCAGAATCCCAACAGTTACAACGGGTGTCAGTTGGGGCCGTACTGATAGCCGACTTCAAAGGAAATCCTCAACGAGAGTCAGATTTTCCTCGGATTGCCAAATGCCTCAAAATGTGACCGTGATAAAAACAAGCCTTGAAATTGGTAATACTTAAAGCCGTACTAGGGTTGCAATCAAATGCTCGGGTATAGTAACAAAACCTTGTGCCAGGCCCACAAAAAATCTTTTTAGCCTTATAGCCGACAAAATCAGATCAGATCTTTTAGTCTATAAACACTGTATGATCAATAAACTTACAAAACACACCAACTTATCATCAGACTTCTTGTCCTAATTTCTACTTTTTCACTTCTCAGAAGTTTCCAACTCTTTGCCAGAGATTCAAATATCACAACGTGACTTTCGAATCTAGCCGCAATTTAAACTTTTTCCAACAGATCTCAATGTCAAAAACAAACGAGTCACAACCAAAAACTTTCAAATTCACTCACACAACGAGAATCTACAAACTTCTGACTTCCGTATCTACAAACCTTCTTGTCAGAAATTCTATGATATCAACAATGAAAATACTTTTCGCCGCCAAAGGCCGGTATCGTATCTTCCATACGACGATATATAGGACAAAATCAAACACAATTAGTATCAGAGAATTTAGTTGCTTTTTATTTATTTCGAGAATCAGAATGCGAAAATAGCTTTCGAATAGCTTGCCTTACGAATCTACGACGAATTCACAAGCCCGGATGCAATATCAATAGCCTCAAACCGTTTTCTAAGTTTCGAGAATCGAAAAAGCCTCACGCAACACGTTAGCCCTAAAAAACGATTCTGCTTCGATATTCAATATCCGTGATAATCCGAAATTTTCACCCGAAATTCAATATCCGAGATTTTCACCCAAAATTCAATTTTTTCACCCGAAAATTTTCAAAAAAGCAGCTAAGTTTTCAGCCCTGAATACTAATAGACAATGTGGAATCACCTATTTACAGTCAGAAAAATACGAAAATGCTCAGAATATGCCCAAAAAACATATCTAGAACAAGCCAATATTAGCACTGCCGAGAGAAAAAAAAATCAATGTGGAAAGTTTTGGTTCAAAATTTTTTGGAAAGATTTTGATTCTGAGAATTGTATGCGTTTGATTGGAAAGATTCGGAGAGACAGCGTTACAATCGGATTTGGACAACAAGAAGATAGTGGACGACACATGGAAAGAGGCAAATAACCTCAGAATTTGTGAAATTGGAACATGGTATCGCGCGAGGGAAATTCGAAAATTACGATTTATCATTTGAAACAAGACGACGTCACTCTCTTCGTTACGATTTATCAAATAGAAACGCCCCGGTACTACAATGCATACTCGAGAAATCATCAAGAGAGAATTTAAATTCCGACCGAAAATGCTTCCGACTAGTCTATATGCCATGGTTACGTACTCAGAAAAAAAAGCGCTACCATATGCATCCATGTTGCCGTTTCCTATTCATTCGGAAAAAAAAAAGCGCTACCATATGCTTTCCATGTTGCCGTTTTTCATCCAGACATATGGCGGGACTAATAATTATATTATCCATGTGTTCTGCAAATGTCAGAATTAGTTTACGTAGGGTCATGCGACATAAGATTCGAAAATACTGTTGAAATAAGATTCGAAATATACGAAATGTTGCAAAAAAAAACGCACTGCCAAGGAGATCTGCCAAGAATCGAATCTAATTTTTCGAAAAAAAAAAAGCATACAACTTCTGAATCAATGAGATCTGCTTTGATAAGATTATCTGAAAATTATAATTTATTGTAAAGCCGCAAACCTGCCGTTCCTGAAATTGCGAGAGAAAAAGACGTTTGTTGCACTTGCAAGATTCAAAAACCGAATTACACGCATACTGTCAGTGTCACGAAGAAAAATACGCTATAATCATGCATAATATACAAAACACCGATAAACTGGCTTTCAAACACGCTCTTACGAAACACTATACCGATCGAAACAAAGACCTTGCAAGTCTGCTACTCGAATCAAGAAAAACGTATACCAATTATATGTTGACATGACCATATCTTTTCGAAAATCTCGAGAACACCACATGCATACACTGCAATCACACCCACATCACAATGACGTGGCGACATTTTGAAAGCAAAATATTTTTAAACCCATAATACACAGACATGCAAACTTGCAAAATGAAGATAATGACAATCCCATAGCCTTCGGAGACCTCCTCCAAGGATAATGATTCGAATTCCAAACATACTAATCGAATTCGATGTCACTGGCGTGACTCACTGGCGTGACCATGGACCAATCTGAATCTCAACTATGACAATGAAGTCATGGACCAAAATGGAGATGCCCTTGCTAAGGGCTTAACTTGGCCTTAGTAGTAACATACTTGTGACTGAAAACGCACGTGATTGTCAGAGAAAGGTTCTCTCAGCTCCGGTAGGATTGTGTCTCAGCTCCGGTATGATTGTGTTCCCAAATATGAACGAAAACTGTTGTCCATCACAATTCTTCGTTCTCCCCCACAAACGTGATATCTTGTGAGACTTTTTTCACCTCTGTCACGAAACTTCCGTACTCTATGAGTAACGCATCATGCCCTCTGGGCCCGTATTTTCCGAAACCACCACTGCCCCACCCTTCGCCCCAGGAGTTCTGAATAACCCAATATGTCATGCCTGAATACCTACAGAATGAATGCTTTTCGCACATCTTTTTGTTCTTACGGAACTTGGTGCGGAATTCGGCGGATTCTCGATGCAAAGCAAAATCTGAATCCGGTCGGTTGTATCCAGTTTTGGACAAGTGCGGTGCTGATGCGGGTGTGCTTGGATTTGGGACAAGGTTATTGATATCGGAGTTGGGAGCTTGATTCGATTCATTGTCATCACAGAGTTTTTGTTCATCCGGCTGCACCCGCAACCTAGCCCTGCATCCGAGTTCATCGGTTTCACCCCACCCAACTAACAAAACGGCATGTTCGACTCTCTGCCAAGCGAAATGTTCGCCGGCGAGAACGGCGTTGTGGCCCCCATCTTTATCAAATGCAGATTGGGCTTCCCGCATCATTTTGGGCGTGATTTTTTTCGGATGGTCTGCTTTCTCGTGGTCGTCATCTTCGTGGTGCAGCGAAAGAACTTCTCGGTCTTGTAGCACATGAACGCCCGAATCCCATTTGGAGAAGGACATATCGACGGCGACGGAGATGGGCCCGTTATAGTAGAGTTCTCGCTGGATCAATTCTTCGCAAATCGACGAAATGCCGCAGCCACCGATAGAACCGGAGGTGTAGGTTTTACGGGTTACCTGTTTTGGGAGATTGATTTTGATGATATTCGATGTTGTCAGACAAATTATTTTTTCTGTAAAATGTGAGAAACTTTGACAACAACAGAATATGACATAACATGGTTACAAAATGGCTTCTTTCTCAGAACCAGAAAACAAAGCCCGCGCCGTTACTCAAATGAAAAACAAAGAAAAACTCATCCACACACAAAACAAAACTCTATACCTGAAACTGATTATGACACAATTTATCCGTCGTCTGCACCCGCATCCTCTCATCCGGGTCGTCTATTTCCCGCAATTTTCTCCAGCATCTGTCTCCGACCGCAGGGTACATCTGAAGAAACCATGCTGCGAGGTATGGATCACCGCCACCACATCCCTGATTCAGAGAATTTGCCTCTAGCTGTTGATCTATACTCATCCTCTCATACCAAGAACTGACCCAGTCTTCTTCGTCAAGCGGTTCCTCATGATCATGAGGGTTGTAGTTTTTGGATTTCCCTCTTCTAGAGAAAACGTGAAACGACTTTCTTTTCTTCTTTTTGTGTTTCGAATGATGATCCTCTTCGTCATCGTGATGGTCATGGTCCTCTTCTTCTCCTTCGTTTTCCTTGAGCTTGCGTTTTTTGGCTTCATGCTCTTTCTCTTCATGTTCTTCATGATGCTCGTGATCTTCATGATGTTCGTGAGCTTTGCTTTTTCTCTTCTTGGAGTGTGCTCCTGGATGCCCACCATCATGGTGACCGTCATGATGACCATGCGCTCCATGTGCACTACCATGATGAGGCGGGAAATGGGGATTGTGTCCGTGACCTCCGGGGTGCCCATGGCCGTGACCTCCTGCATGACCACCGTGGCCTTTACCGTGTCCACCATGGCTCTTTCTTTTTTGGTGGTTGTGCGACGGATCTTCGATGAAACTTACGCCGGGATCTTCTCCCTCAACATCATCTACTTCACCATCATCCCCATTTTCTTCTTTCGACTCCACCCCATTCCTAACATCGTCATCCCACTCGTCATCTGGCGCGTCATACGCTTCCTGTTCCGCAATATCCGTCATTTTCTTATCCACATTCCGAATTTCATCGTTCTGGAAAAAATATTCCCGAACATATGCAGAATATAATTCCTTATATTTTTTCTCCGCCCTCTCTTTCATTTCCTGCTTTTCTTCTGGACTCGCGTTCTTCCTGCTCTTTTGAACTTCGTAATGCGTGTGTGGAAGGGGTGATTTGATCTTAAACTCGTGCTTGTGATGTGGATATTTCACCCAATATCGAGCTGTCGACATACCAGTGGTTCCCGCCGCGAAACACGAACCGCAATCACCTTGATCGATTGTGTCAGGGACGAAATTTGAAACAAGGTAGTATTGATGTTTCTTTTCAAGCTTCTTTTCGACGAAACTTTCCTGCGAGCCTTCTTCCTCTTCGTTTTCTGAACTGGACTTAGACTTCTTCTTTTTCTTGTCACTCTTGCTGTCATCCGATGAATCTCCTCCTCCATCTTTGCCCATATTCTCCTCAGACATTCCAGCCATGCTGTCACTGGCCCCGTCTTCTCCTTCGGCGCCGTCATGTTCTCGCTCGTCTTCTAAACTTCGCATGTCCAAATCTGAACTGCCCTTCTTTACCCTCTTAAAAACACGTCGCCAATCGAAGTGATGCATGTGTTTCCATGAATCTCTGTCGAGATATTCGCGGTTTTCGTACAGCATCGGATCCCGGCCCTCCTTCACATAAAAAAATCGATCATTCCCGTCCTGATCCGCTTTCGGATTCATTTCGTGGTTGTACGGCTCCCAACCGTCGCCGAAATCACCGGTGATGCCGCATGCATTTGGTTCCGGATACACCTCAAACAAATCTGAGATTTTCAGGTCGTAGATGTGTTTCCCCTGTGCTGCTGCGACCTGAACTAATTCTTGTTTCTTCTGAATTCTTCGATATTCCATTTTGTCGTGTAAATCGTGAAAACCGGACAGATATTTCTTTTTGATCCATGTATCTGTGTCCTTTCTGTCATACAAACTCGCCTGCTCTTTGTCGGAATCTCCGATGACAACAGCGTCCCTATTTCTTGACGCGTCTTTGGCGTCGTCATCTTCTCCCGATTTCTTTTGAGCGGCTTTGATGTGTTTCTTCGCTTTATCCGAGATTTGTTTTCCGAGTTTTGTCAGTTCATGTTCCACGATTCCGCCGTAGTTTTTCCCCACTCTAATTGTGCCGGCAACTAGCCAATTTGAACTGCCGCTCGATTTGTTATCGGTTTTCACGACCAGATTTCGCATCACCACGAACATCCAAAACGCAGCAAGGATACCGCCCACTCGCCCTATCCGCCGCCAAAATTCCGGACTTCTGGATAACTTCCTAACCGTCTGCGAATATTCAAATGGCTCCACTCTGTATCCGTATCTCATCCCTATGCCAACACACGATAACAACAGCCACCAGAAGAATAACGGGCAAAATATTGAGAGCAAGAATTCGTAGAACTCGCCCCTCGCCATCGACGCTAGAATCCTATATTCCGTATCTTTCGGACACGTGTTGTCTGGCGGTTGCAAGACCATGTAATGCTTTCCGACATTCTTTACTGTGCCTTCTATCAGCAACTGCTTCGCCTCCTGCATGGTTTGCTGTTGCATCCTGAGATTGATATGATATTGTTTCTTCAAAGCTTCTGAATCTTTCGCCATGTCTTCGCGAACTTTATTGACCATATCAATGCCCTTATTCAGACCTTCATTGACTTTGTTCTGCAACTGCGTCAGCATTTTCTCTGCCTTGATCGCTTCTGCATCTGAGCCAACTGTGCCGCCCAATGAGCATACGATGCACTTGTTGCCGCCATTGACATCGGCGAGTGACTGAATACTAGATATGAAATGGTCTTCTTCATTCCTTTTCAGTGTATTCTGAAGTGCTCCGACATCGAGTTCTTCCGGATGCGCTTCCACATACCGCTTCCACGGGACTATTTGTTCCATGTAATAGCAGAGTTCATTTGTGACGCGATTGTGTCGTTCAAACGCCGCGGCATCTTTTTTCGTGTTCATCCGGCTTGGATTGATACTCATCAAAATTTCTTTGAAACTACCGACTAAGGTTTTCCGGCAGTCGGTGTTTTTGTGCATGACTGCGAAATTTGATTCGTGTTTGTCTCCTCCTGGGGGGACAAGAAACTTTGCCGGTGCCCAAAAGTTCATTTCGGTCACGACTGCTTCGGACATGTGTTCTTCGTTCCATCTCATTGTTTTGTCCATCCCGACGTTCTTCCTGAAGTTCTCCTTCATGTTGCCAAAAGTTGACTCGACGGATTTTTCCACTTTGGAGCCCCAAGAATTCCATGAATTCCACCATGATTTCGACGATTTGCCTTCTCCCTTGGAAACCCTGTCGTCTGGCTCTTTCCGGAAGATATCCAACATGCTCATCGCCGGAGTTTGCGGATTCATTTGGAAGAAGCTATCCTTGGGCGGATGATCTTTGGCTGGATGATCATGAAACCCGTAGTGAACCGGCGAAGAATGATCATCACATTTTCCCTGATGGTCTGTTGTTGAACCGTCTGCACATAGCCCCTGGTGGGCTTGTTTTTGGTGGTGACGATTGCGATTGAAATATTCTAAATCCGATTTCGATTCCATCGATCCGAATTTCATGTACGCCCCCATATCATAGACCATCGAATAACCGCCTGTCGCGCCTCTCCGCAATTCTTCGGGCAAATGCTGTCCTTCTAATGCGTCCCAACTCTCGTACTCCGAGCGTTGAAACGGGGTCAATGTTGTGTCGTATTTAGGATTCAGCTTCAAAAACTCTTTTTTATCGTCGTCATCCGACGATTCGTCATCGCCGTCATCACTATCTTTTTTCTTTTTCTTCGACTTTTTCTTTGTAACAGGGATGTATTGGAATTCTGTGGAGTATTCCTCCGGACTTTTCTCTCCATAGAGTTTGTGGGGGTTGTCTTCGTAATCCACTCTATCTAGAATCCGGATTTCCGCCTCCTCATAGTGGTTTCCTTCTTTGAGAAGAAGGGTCAGCTCGGCGACATACTGCATCCTCGCGGTCAGGAAATACTTGTTGTCTTGCAGATTCCATTCGGTACCTGTGAATTATTGAAACAATAATATTTGTCAATTAGGTTTTGTCACAGTTTATCAATGAGATTTTGTTACAATGAGTTTGGGAGAGATCATTGTTTTTTCGATTTGTCATTGCAATTGAATGACACAAAAACATTCAAACCAAACAAACAACATTCATGGCGCGTTCTCCCATTCCTGGAGAGATCTACAAGAGGGGACAGAGTCCGCAACATTATCATATCATTATGTAGGCTGCACCATGAAGGCCCGGCTCGCTCAACACGGCCAACGCCTTTCTGTAGGAGTTAATCGCCGTCAATGAGGAAATCACACAGCCTCAGGTAGCGCATAACGTGATCCTGAACAGTGAAGTTGGAGGGTGATAGGTTCATCCCTATCATCTTGCCGACGGTAATACGAAGCGGAGCGCAGAAAAACAGTCAGCCGAGTGGTAGAGACTATCGGCCGAATGGTAGAGACTATACCTTCGTCGGACTCGACGAGGCGAAGGCCACAAGGCGCAACTCGTCGAAAGATTTAATTAGTGCAACTTCAAGTTCGCGCCTGCGAGGTCTCGAGATCGGAACCTCCAAAGTCTGCAGATTGGCCTGACCGACAGCTTCAATGGAGCCGCAGAGAAGCGGCGGATTTGTAGAGAAGTTGCCGCATCTGTGCCAACACAGAGCGACGTGGGTGTTAGATAAAACAATCTACACCCACTTGTGCTTGAATTCCCACTCAATCACAAGGCATTACAAAAAGACGGGAAGTCATCCAAAAAATGGGAATTCAAGCCCCACAAGATTTTGTGCGGCGAGCCATCAGGAGAGCCGCCCTCTCTGGGGCGCGGTAACGATCATCAAAGACATCGAGGTAATGTTACAGTAACAACACCACCGCAACCATTCCAAACCTGCGCCGGTTTGATCTGGGAAATTCTGCAAAAGTCATACAATATGTCCGTCATACAATATGTCCGACTCTGCAGAATACAATGACATACTGTCCAAGTTTGAAATTGGGATCAGACTGAGACTGGCACTGTCCGAATGTCAATGAGATCGTCGAGTTTTGGCGTAAGCAAGCAGGTATTGAGCCGAGGAATAGGATTCATGTCTCAGCGATAGATTGCTGCTGCGCGGAATGGGGGGCACAGGGTCGCCTGACAATCGTGACGGGAGTCGGAGTAGTCTCTTCTGCTAGCCTATCATGGGTCCTGCTGTTATCTGGTAGGCCTATAGTACTGTAATTCGATACGTTGCGAGCGGCCGGGCTGTCCTACAGTGGCTATCGCCGATGGCTCCAGGCGGCGGCGATTGTCCAAGCAATAATAGACCACGACGTTCTGCTCCTCTGTGAGTGTCAGCAGCTTCCGTTGACAGATGCTGAGATTCAAGCGTTGGGGCTCGACTACGTCCAGAGAGGTCCTGTCGCCATCATGTGGAAAGGAAACGTCTACACAAAGCGGAGCGACGCAATCATCCTTAAAAAAGGGATGGCCGTGAAGATATCCGCAAAGATCGACGAAGCAACAGAAACTGTTGTAGACGCAGAATTTCTTCTGAAAGTTGACTCGGTCACGCCGCAACCATTACGCACCGGCGCCGGTTTGGGAAATTATGTTTGCCCTGGGGAAATACTACGATAATCCGAGTATTACTAACGGACTCCCTGAAAAAAGTGGAAGAAAAGTTGCGAGAGTATTATCGAAAGGAAGCTGCTTCCACGCAATATTCGACATCGTTCCATTTTGTCATGACCAAAATGATCTGCGCCAACGCACCGTGACCATGGCACCGCAACCGTTACGAACCGACACCGGTATCACTTGGCCAAGTTTCGGAATCCGAATGACGCCCCGACTATTATCCACGAGGGCCGGAACTTCAACCACTATCAGTTGAGTTTGGAAACTCAACTTTCGGGATCGAAATCCAAGAAAACCAAAACTGTACACCTGGCACCACCAATAACGCCGCGGCCACGGGCCGCGAATGATCTTCTGCAACTGTCATGAGTCAGACAGGGTCAAGAATCCCAACGATTCAGAGTCCGACTGACCGCGGGGTAATACATACTTTTCGACGTTATCAAAGGCAAAGACCCCAAGCGGAATGGAAATCGGAACAGCTGAGGCAAGTCAGGTACGCGGTTCCCGACAAAGAAGCCAGGCTGTACATCATTACATGCTGGCAGAAGGACCTTCTGAAGGTGCAGAGGGGGGAAGCAACGTAGGCCCAGGGGCAGAGGGGGGAAGAAACCGGTGGGCAACGCAATGCAGAGAGGAGACATTCGCGGCCACGAAACACCTGTCGCGAAAATATCGGCAGTGTTTCGAACTGAGCGCGAGGCTAGGCTCGGTCCACGACATCATGACGATTGCCTCCAAAATGGCGAGAATTCACCGCGATCGGGGTAATGATAGGAGAACCCTGGTCAGGCGAGCACAGGTTCTGAGGGTTGATCAATTTGAAAAAGAAAGAACGAAGAAAAAACCCCGACACTGTTCTCCTGTGGTAACAGAAGTGGATGCTGTGCAGAAGCCTGACTCCCAGGGAGGGCAATGATAATCCGCCGGCGAGTGTGCTACGTCTCGCAGAAGAGAAACACTATCACGCCGCAACCATCGCGCACCGGCGCCGGTTTGTTCTGGGTTCGAATTTCGATCTATAGCTTTTGCGTTTGTCCGACTGAATCGATCAAATCCGAAAAGACAAAGAAAGAATCACTGTCACTGATTAGTGCCCGCGTGAGTCGACGGCGGCGATCACCTCGCGCCAGGCGGAGCACCATTGCCAATCTGGTTCTAATATCGCTTGGAAAAAATATTGCCCACCTGCATCCAGACAGGACAAGTCACCACCTCAACCAGTTCAAGGAATTCCTCGAAGAACTGAGGCCGCGAGATATATCATTGAGAAGGAAAAAAGAAAATGGATCCGAGCAAGCCCCGGCGACATGCAAGTGGAAAGATGAGAGAACTCCACGCCGTGCACAAGCAAATAAAAAAGCTGATCTCGCCTCTTCATCCAGATCGATTCTTACAAAAAACGCTGCCACTCAATCGCGCGCTGCAACCATTACGCACCGGCGCCGGTTTGGCCTGGGAAATTACGTTTGGCCTGGGAAATTACTATAAACTGAATCGAAGTAACTCAAAAGAAAAAAACTTATACCAGTCCCCGGCGCCAAGTCTTGCCATCCGTCTTCGTCTCCTGGTATAGTTTGCCCACATAACCTATCGAAGTTGCTTCCATCAAAACCCGATTTTGGCTGTAATCTACCGACCTTCATCTTCCACACACCCGGAATCTCACCGAAATCGCAATGCACTGGCAGATCGCCGAAGACGTCCGTTGTTAGAGAGGAGAAGAGAAGGAAGAGACGGGTAAGTAGTTGAGAGGTGTTTGTGGTTCTTATCCTTGTTTGCTTGCCCCTTTCTGCAGATTCAGGTAATCCTTGTTCGCTTTGAAAGCGCCTCTCAGAAGTCGCAGAGGACGGAGGGATGTTCCTAGTTGCGGATAGCGAGTCCATGTTACGTATTCTGGATTTAGACTTTCTCGTGGAGCAAACCTTTCGCAGCTTTTCCATCGACCATGACATCGAGGAGGATAGCCTGGATCTCCGTATCCTTCCGGCAGAAGATGCTATCCTCCTCCGTCTCCATGGAAATTCCGACCTCCCGCAAGGAAATGGCAAGGCACCTTGAAACGACATTTTGTAGACTCTGTAGACACGGCAGAAACCGGACCGCAACAATGTCATTCAAGAGTCAATGTCCTTCAAAAATCGACAGAATCGATGGCGTATGGAAACAATCGTATGGAAAAGAATACACGATCAGATTCAAGAATACGACGGCAACGAATAACAATACGAGGGCATCGGAATACAATTGCCAGCAAGAAAAACAGGAGTCATCATTCTGAAGTCATCATGTGCATTTTTCAAACCTTCAAACCTCGTCTTCTTGGAATCTTGAAATACGTAAAAAAAGTTTTAATTAGGCTCAAAACTCTTAATATCAACACAAAAGAACCGCCACAAAAGAACCGTAGAAACAAAAAACAACCCACACAACCGCTTCGTATAAAGCGGAAATGCAATACAGATTGCCTGGAAAAAATTAGGAATGGGATTTTGAATGAATGTGATTTTGCATGGAAGAGGATTCCGGATTGCGAATTCTTGTGAGTGATTTCTGAGCAAAAGTTCCTTGCGCCGATGCTGCCGACAAAATTCATGTTATGGAACGAAAATATGTCGCTGCTGCAGATACCGTCTTGCCGACCCCAAATGAAAGAAGATTGCTCCCATTTATGATTCAAATTGCACCAACGAAATTGTAGAAATACTCGCATCGCGTTTGCTTGAATCATCATATCTGGAGCCTGAGGATTACCCACGCCAAGAAAATGATTCAGAATGAGATTTTTGTTGGCCATACGAAGGTAAACATCAAAGCGAGAGAAAAATCGGAAAAGAGAACAAAGCCCCAACTTGCTGATACAGAGAATCCATACTCGCCGAGACCGAAAACTACCGACCGTTTGAAAACATACTTACTCGTAACTCAATTTCTTGATGTCATCAATGATGAAATGTTAAAACATACTGATACTCAAACCGATTGCATCAATGATAAACTAAAAACAGGTTCAAAAAACTCAAGCCGGCAACCTCGGTGCTGGCTTCGGTTTATCGACTCTCCGACTGTAGTAGTCGCCACCTTTCTTCTTGTGTTTGTGATACTCTCCGATTGGAAGGAATGGTCGTTTAAACGCTCCTTGCTTCTTCAAGGTTCTGAAGTTTTTGTCTCTTGCTTTCAAGTATGCGGTGGTTTGGCCGTCTTTCAAACCGTCTTTAGCACATCTGAGCTTGTATTCCTGCAATTCCGCATCGAGGAGCTCTTGCCGTTTTTTGACCTTATTGTAAGTCACCAGTTTATTCATGTCGATGAATTTCTGGACTAATCTGTGAATTTCCAGGACATGACGGCCGACCTTCGCCAGTCTATCCGCTATTTGCGGTGATGGGAACACTTGGCCGTTGAGCTCGAGCATTTCGTTCAAGACTTTGCATGTGCGGTTGGAGGATTTTGATGATATAGCCATTTCAAGCGCCATGTTGTAGACCTTGGTGGCACGTTCTTTCCGAATCGAGACTGGGATAAGCAGGTTGTGGGAAACAATCGGAACACTATTTGGATTGTTTGATAAAGAATTTGAATTGTCCAAACTGGCGAGAGATTCTAGAAGCGCTGGAGCCAGGAGAAGAGAGGTTTCTGGTTTGGAGTCTGTATTTGTAGTTGATGTTCCATCGCTCTCGCTCGCACCTTCAATCTGGCCTTGTTGATTCTCTGAACCATGATTGCTTTGATTCTGCATCTCTCGCACGATATCCATCGTTTCGTCCCCTCGAAACCCTTCATCATCTTCCCAATTGTTTGCGAGCAAAAACTCCTCGCACACATGCTGGTCTCCACAGAGATCCCACAACGAGAAGAATCGGCCCATGTCGCGTTCCCGATGAAACATGCCGAGCAAAATTTCGTATGTCCGGAAATCCGGCCGTAAATTGAAATGCGCAAACTGGGATAACATTTCCACTGCATAACCTGAAAAACCGCCTTTGACATACACATCCAAAACCTCGTTCAGAAACGAACAGGTCACCGGCATTTTTTTCGCTCGAGCGTCCGCAATAACGAGCCATGCATGACGCAGATTCTGGATTCTTTCACGTTCAGAGACGAGATTTTGCCCTTTCGGCGCGAGAATTGCATCTGGATGCGCATTTGAAGAGTTCACATGCCACCTCAAATCTAAAAGTTGGTTGTTTGCGAAACATCCGATCATGTGCTCATAACATTTCGGCGTCAAAGTAATAACTTCTTCAAACGTTTCAGACAACCCGTTTTCACCCCGTTCTTTGTTCATTTCCACTCTCTCATTCCTCGCCATGATCTCGCCCATCAGCATCTGCGATCGTTTCAATGACGGCATATTTTTGCAAGCTTCGAAGAGATACTCATAGTCTTGTAAACCAAGCGGCATATCTTCAGCCTCTTTCTGATTTTTGAATTCAAATGCCCGTCTCGCGAAATCCGGTCGCGATGCACATGCTCCAATCAATTCCGTATACGTTATGTCCGTCGGGTACAAGCCGCAGGCGCGCATATCGTCCAATAAACCCAGAGCCTTCTCCGATTCTTCGTTTTTACGGCAAGATTTTATCATCACGGTGAACAGAACTTCATCCGGTGCAAGATTCAGATGCGGATTACTTCCTGTCAAAGGATCGGTTACCATCAGACTTGCATGGTGATTATTTGTGATTTCTGCAGGCGTGTACCCAGAACTCGTGTGTGCAGAGATCCCCATTCCGCTTTTCCATGTTCTGACGTTGTGAAACAGATCCCACGCCTTGTCGTGCATATTGTTTTCAACATAGCCGTCTATCAACGTTGTGTAATGCACGATATTGATGAGTTCCGGGTGCTCGTTCTCCATTTTCTCCAGGAATCCTTGCGCCCCGCCTAAATCGCCGTGTTTCACATGACATTTCATCAACGCCCCGAAAATCTTCGAGGTTGGCGAAATCAGGTTTTCGCGCATTTGCAGATAAAGTTTTTTCGAAAGTTTGCACGCATTCAGCGAATTCATGTGCAACTGTTGCCGGATTTGGAGGCCTAAATCTGGATTCTGATTTTGATTCAAATGATCTTGAGATTGCATGACAGCAACCTCTTTCACAAGTTCCAAATTCCTCTCTTCATACAGTTTGCTTGCCCCGATAACGAAACTGACGTAGGTTTCCGCATCCACGTCGAAGCCGTGGGTTTTCATCAGGTCGTGCACTTCAAAAGCGCCTTTGAGATCGCCGACAAGGACTTTTGACCTTATGAGTGTGTTGAAATTTTCAGTCGATCCCATCCCATTTTCGATGATGCTCATGAAGTCGTGGTGCCGGTTGATTTGCTCGAGTTCCCTGAGCTTTTCGACTCGTTCTATACCGTTATAGAAGCCTGCTGCGCCATTCTTTCCTTTCAACGCGTCTGCGAGTGATTCGACGATATCTGGGTGGACACCCGTTTCCGCATATGATTTTGCACTTTCTCGAAGTTTCTGGATAAGGGAGCGGCCGTGGTCGCGCTGACGGCCAGGTAAAGGTTGGTCTTGGTAATTCGAAGAGTTACTTGTGGCGGAAAAGGAGGCTGATGCTTCATCTCGACTGTTCGCATCAACAATACCAGCCTCACCTTCAAGCGATGACGACTCAGAACCACCCGTCGCTGCTCCCAATACTGTTTCCACGCCTTCGCTCGGAGACCCCGAGGGATATCGTCTTTTTCTTTCAGGGACAGGCTCTTCGTTTGCGGTGTTGACTTCATTTTCCAATCCATCTTTTTCCTGACTCGCACTCTCTTCCACCCTCACCCTCATCTCCATTGTGCCTTGCTCTTCCATGTTGTTCGCTTGGTTCATCCCAGATCCATCTTCTCCCACTTCCTCAATGTCCTCCTCCACTTCTGCTTCTTCCCTTGCTTGGAAATAGTCCAACGCCGCTTCAGGCGATGCAAATCTTCGTGTTTCACCATCCACCCGTGCAATGACGGGAGCTTGCTCAGTCGGTGTGTTGTTGTCAGAAATGTTATCAGCAGATACTATTTGAGAAGCGCCACTGGCTTCCTCCAAAAGCCCGCCACTCTCCTCCGCATCGATAATCCCACTCGCAGCACTGAAGGTCGTGATTTGAGATTTCTCTCTCGCTAGTTTTTCCTTTTCTTCTCGCACCGAAGATTCGTCATCTTTACCGCGTCTTCGGTTTCTCCGCTGAACTTCCAAATGTTTTTCCATCCCTCCCCACACGATTCCGCCGTTCTTCGACTTCTTCGTCCGCTTCTTTATTCGCCAAAATGGGGTATCACAAGTCCGTAACTCTTTCGAGTCCCCTGTTCGCGTCAATCTCCTCTCAATCACGTTGTTCAAAACCGTCCGTGATTCTGGCAGCACCGAGGGTGCATCGCACGTGATATCCTCAACCGTCATCGGCGGTCCATGTTTGAGAAAGAGCCAGTATTTTCTGGGCAGAGGGGCGATGGGTCGAATTTTGCTTCGCCGTGCTGATTGTGAATACGGGGAGAGATCGGAGATTTCGTTCGCCGGTTTTGAAGAAATGGCTGTGAGAACGCCAGAATCCGATGATGATGACGAAAGGCTGACATTCCCTTTTGCAGCTGCATACAACGCTTTCCTCTGTGCTGTCCGAGACCGCCCAGGCTCGGCGGAGGAAAATGAGCGGACCGCCGTCCTCATGCTGGGATCAGAATTCAGAACCGATTCAAAGTATCGACTGCTCCATGGAACTCATGACACAGAAGCCTCACGCTGGAAACCGGTCATGCCATTTTGAAATCTAGCATCCCAACGGTCTCAAAAAGATCCCTAAAATATTGAGTGAGTTTTGCATGCATCGTCGATAACACCTCACCAAAAATCGTTTTGCAAGAAAATGGGAACACTTTTTATTCACGAATCGCGACAGGAATATCATTGCCAGAAACATCTCATTGAAACGAGAGTGTAACCAAGAGTCAAGACTTTGACTCGAACATACATCATTCTCAACATGCTTTCATGTCAACATATGACGATAGCTATAAATATTCTGTCAGTCCTTCGGGGACTCAATCCACACCGACGCGTCTTTCAGATCGCATCAAACACGCTTCTTAACGGGTTCTTCACAACCATCCATTTCCCGGGCTGCAATCCATCCAATGTCAACGTCCCTATCCTGCAACATACAAACGTCTCCAATTCCAGTCCCGAAAACAGGCAGCTCTTTCTTACCATCCCAAGCAGACTGGCCGCGCAGACACGTCGAAAAGAATGCGACTTGTTCGTTTTCGCTGCTCCGGTTGAAGAATCTGGCTTCCTCGGTGTCAATTCCAGCAGAAATCCACGTTCCCCAGTGCGTTTCATAACGATATCATGCGATCTGGAAGAATCAGAGAAAGCGGCAAGCAACTGCGATTCCAGCACCGAATACGCGTCTTCTTTCAGAGACTTCACGGTTACAAGGTACTCGACGGTGACGCCGGTGGAAGAAGTGCTCTGCACAGTTATTGCGTCTGCACTTGTCTGAGTCGGAGAGGAGGAGGCGGAATTCTCTCCACTGCTGTTCACGGCATCAGAAGACAATCCAGCGACCGATGAATCTCTTTTGTAATACTCCTCCTCATACTGCTTGTATTTCTTCTCTTCTCCTTCTTCCCAAGTGAATTCCCACGGCTTGTGCTGTGATCGTTTCCGAATAAAATCTTCAATACCAACGTCGTCGTTTTCTTCGGTCGTCTGGCCCAGGCTCTGGGTGCTGGTGCTGTCACTGGTGTCGCCGGATTTTTCGGAGTCTCGGATAGAAGTTGTGAGATCAGAGCTCCTTCTCGAGTTCGAATATCTCCCAGCGAAGAATGCAGCATCAACAGAGTTTCTGCCACCACTACCAACACCGTTAGAAGAATCCACCTTCACATCATCATCTTCCACCAATTCACCAGCATCCATTCCCATCGTCATTCTTGTTGCCACCCGGCCGTCCTGCGTGAACAACACCAAACCGCTGGCATCCGTCCCAAGATTATCGCATGCGACCAACCCTTTCAGTTTGGTCGCGTCCAGTGCCTTCGTATTCACACTCGCAAGAGCCTTCGCGTTTCCGAGTCTCGCAGCCAAACTTGTATTTCCACTCGCATTGGCGTGATTTTCCGGTGTCAATAACCTCCGTGCCAACGGGAAATTGTAACCCTCCTTCTGATTTTTGTGCTTGATAATGTTCTTCACGCTTGTGTAATACTGCGGCTTGTTCAACACGATTGTTATCTTCGCATTCTGAATGTTGATCGCTCGTTGCGACAGTTGGACTTGGGTCGTGGACGGGTCAATCCACAGAGAACGGTCTTTCACTATTTTGGGTGCCGTAGCGCTGGAGGAGGATACATTGGAACTAGACGAGGAACATCGCTCCACCACGGACACCCCTTTGCGGAATCGCTCCACAACGGACACCATGCCATTGGCGATGTAGAAATCTGCTTCATTGCGTGAACAGAAACCCACCTGCGCCAGATACGAGTTCAGACGAATTGTGGCTGTCGGCTTTTTTTTCGATTGACTCAGATTCTGATTGAAATTCAGAACCTCAACGAATCCACCAGTACCGTGACCAGCTGCACGGCCACTCGCAACATCAGAAAACCGATTGTCATCTCCACTGCGGAAACCATTTTTGTTCACATCACGAGAGTTTTTTCCCAACTCACGCGAGAGGACCCTACCAGGCCCTCTTTTGGCTGCACTGGATGACATTTCCAATCAAAAGACCGAATCAGACCTACCGCAATAATTTGTGTTTCATTTCTTCAAATCTTGACAGTCCCACGATGTAAAAATATCGCACCGTCAGCCTTCTTGGCTCGCGGGACAGCAAAAAGCATTGTCGCCCTAGAAACTCCAAAAAAAAGCAGGCTGAAAAAAAAGTCTGCCAATCGGAAAAAAATCGGCCTGGCCGGCCCTTACTGAAAATCAATGAACACATCCATTCAATTTGTCTGCCTTAATTTTTGGAAAAAAAGTCAGAGATTTTGCGTTCAAATATATAATTTTCTACACACATGACATCGTTGATGCTGAATATCGTCGATTCCGATCAAGAGTTACACTTGCTGCCTTAACTAAGCCAAGTTTGTTTCTCAATGACCACGATAGAACTCTATGAATGACTCATTGATTAACGTATGACTCATGACATTTAATTCATGGATTATTCGATCAACAGCCTTCCACTCAGAGTCTCAGAGAACTTAAGAGAACAAACTCTGCTCCACAATGCATCGAGTTCGTAGGCGTTAGGACGAGGAGTTATACAATTTTTAAAATTGTTAAGTTAACCTTTCAATGAGTCTGACGGTCATAATGAGTTTCTTGGCCCTGACACAGTTGCCAATCTGGTTCTACACAAGCTGACGAATGTCACAGAAGATTCATTTTGCTTCACGACGTCATCATGTATGATATGATTTTATCGACTAGCCCTGATTTTATCGACTAACCCTGACTTACTTGACAGAGCAGTTTTTTTTTTTCACTATTAAACTTTTAACTTACTAAGTTACTTGGACTTGATGATAACTTACATGCCAAACACGAATCAAAATTATAGGCCCATCAATGACCATGTAGCAATCGCCACACGATCCACGAACCAAAAAATAATACTCAAACTTAAAGTTTTCAGATTTTTGATGTGAAGAGTCGATGACTGAAAGAGAATGTAGTCGATAACTAAAATGATTTTTGCGGCGTACAATGAAGGTTGAAAATTTGTGAAAGAGAAAAGATTGAAATTCGAATGTTGTGATTAAAGTTTTAAGTAGCGTACGACATGCACCCAAAAATTATGAATGTTTTATCTTATCTGATATGAATGTTGGAGATTCGAAACTACATTCTGAGGCTGCACTCATGACAGAAAGGTGGAGCGATTTCAAACGACTTCTCAAAAGACTCAAACTAATACCTACCACATTTTGTTTCTTCAAATTCCTTCGATGGACAATTGCCTACCGAGATGTTCCCTAACGCGCGGCCACGAGTCTTAGAATCAAGCGTCTTTTCCATTGTCGACCAAGATTTCCTTCCATTACAACAACAGGATAATGAGTTTTCCCATTAGAACAGGGTAATGATTATTGAACGTTGCAAATTTAAGTTCCAAAAAGGGCATACTTTCTTTGTCTGTGTTGCGTCTGTGACAGTAAGAGAGACTCTTAAAGCTTACAGTTATATGACAGTCATAAGTTGCAAGGTGAGTTCACTTCATGAATCTGATGAATCATTGTTACTATAGACTCGAGAGGAGGAGCATTTTTTCAATTCCATGTCATTGTCAGACAATCTATCACAATGCAATGTGTTACACTGTAGTTTGTATCGTTTGTGTCAAAAACTTTGAAATTTCTGAATTTTTTCTCCAAAATTTGATTCGATGTTGCGAAACTCGTCAATGTCTTAAGATTCCATGTATAATGGTTGACAGTGTCACGGTCTCTTTTAGAGATCGGATTATCACCCTAGTAGTAGACTAGACATTCCCTCAGCGGTCGGACTGGTGTAGCGTCAGATAATAGCAGCTTCATCTGTGTTTTTAACTTCTTGAATGACCGTCCCGCACACCCCCTCACTCGTACGGTCCAAGTTATATTAAATTTGAACCGTTACGACGCGTCTAGATCGAAGGCAGTGGTGAGTAAATAAATACAGTCAGTTCTTGAGCGGCCTATCATATGCGTAGGCGTGTCAGTTTTTGAGAGCCTTAGTTTTCTGCGTTGCATCTTGATTGGAGCCTTTCCTTTTTTGAGTTGCATCATGATTGGAGCCTTCCTAAGTTAAAGTTCCTTTTTTTCTGACTCAATACTGTTGAGTGTGTTTGTTGCAAAACTTATTCTGACCCTGTGATTCACCGTGTGAACGGCGGAATCCAATGATTACTTTTTTTGAAACAGCAATTTTCAAGACTGTCGTTAGCCGATCAACGAGAGAATCGTATCTTGAATCGGAAAAATCTGACCATTGGATTTTTTTTTCCGCACGGGTGGTTTGCATCTTCTGAAATAATTCAACCAATAATAACGCCTTTCTTGGCACCAAAATTCAATATATTTTTTCCTACTCAGACTCTGTTACTGCACATAAGAAGACTGTGAAACGGTACCGCCGTGAGTCACACTGAGTCTGACGGTGTACAGACAATCTGAATCGGTCATGATTCTGAGTCTCTCAAATCGATCTGACAACGAGTTCTGAGTCTCACTATAGAGGTTTTAGGATTATCCCAGGGTTTTAATTTAGGACAGCTAAAAAGTGAGAGTGGTGGCAGAGTCAGAGCTGAAAGGTCCGGAGTGAAGCTTGTTTCTCTGAGGATCTGACTGCACACCGTCTCAGAAGCTACTAGAAGAGTCCTCTTGTGAAGACACCGTGTCAGAACAGGAGAGACATCGCCATGGCTGAGAGTCATGTTATCACGGTCGCGTCTATCATATGATAGATACCTTGAGGATAGAAACGCCAAAATTGTATGTTATCTGAGCTTGCTTGTCGGAGTAAGAAGTGTATCTGAGCTTGCTTGTCGGAGTAAGAAGTGTATCTGAGCTTGCTTGTCGGAATAATTTGTATGAGAATCTCTCATGAGTATGAGAATCTCTCATGCAGAGCACGTCAGACTAGTTATGGTCGCATCGATTCATGCCATGAAGATCCAAAAAATTTCAAATTCAAACATTGTGATTTGTGAACCAAAAAAATTCTCTGAGCCTATAAGTAAAATTTAAACCTGTGACGTCTAGTTAGTAATCTAAGTCTTCTCTGAGTCTTTGTAAACCTGTCTTATAAAGCTGCCTTGTTACCAAACCTGTTACCAAACCTGCTTTGTTACCAAACCTGCGCAGCTTTCTGAGCCTGCTTTTGTCGTAGACCGGTGCAGCACCTGTGGCATTTTGCACGTAGTCAAGCGTCTGAATGGTTTGTTTTTCACCAGCTTGAGTGCTTCTTTCTCAAATCTCGAGTCACCAATCAATGACAAAACTTTTAATTCTGCACCCGTGTGACAGACACGGTCTCTGACATCATATGGAGTGTAGTAGCATGAGGATCCTATTGAAAAGATATGAGTCGATCTGATTCTGTAGAAGAAGTTTTTTAAAAAAAAAGAAACGATAGCTAGTATTTGCGTTAGTGACATGAATCTTGACTTCTTGTACTTTTACTAAAAGTTTTAGATTTCGTCCTCTCGTACTTTTAGTAGTGGACTTTGTCCTCTTTTAGTGAACTTTGTGACCTCAAAAATGAATAGCCGTCTTATAACTTATCTCTCCAACAAATTGAAATTACTTGAACGCTTTCCCAGGATACCGTCATGAGTTTTACTTTACATCTGTGTGAATTGCATCTGTGTGAAATGAATCAGTACTCATCTGCGTGAATTATCCGAATAGATACTTATCTGTATGAATACTTTTTCTTACCGTTTAATGGACATACTTTTTTCGACTGTGACTTGTCCACTCGTTACTAGAGTTCTTGGCGATCAATGCAGTGATTTTTTAGAATGATATCTCGTATGAAGACCTGAGATGTATTTATGAATGTGTATGAAATGTGTGACTCCTACTTATGTTTCGTGGAAAGAACGAAAATCCAAAATTCAAACTGCGAGAAAAAATATACAATTTGAAAAAAAAACAACAAATTTCATAGCGTATGGTATGTAACATCCGATGTTACATCGGTCAACTTACGGTAATAAATCAGATACATCACGGCGTCAATGATCTGGCAATGACCTCAGCATACTAGTTCAAACTCTGACTCATTCGTTATCTGTGGCTAGTAAGTTAGAACGAATGTGCATTGTCATTCGTTATGTGTGGCTAGTAAGTTAACCCTCATACTCACGCGCGCCCAAAGGCTGGGCGCGCGTGCCTTGAGTGCAGGCCCGGGTGCGGCTTTCCAGATTTGAAATGTGCAGTCTTATCGTCGACGTCAACAATGTCATCACGAAACTGGAGAACTACAATGGGGCGCCGTCATGTTACCGGATACGTCGTCACTCAGGGGAACACGTCGGCCTTGCGAATGTTACGATAATCATAACAACTGCAGCAAAATCTGAAAACGGCATTCAAACAACCTCAGGAGTCCGAGTCGGATACTTGAACTCCGACACGAGTCGACAGCCTAACGGTACCTAGGCCTGACATCTGACTCTGAACGGGCGAGCTGGCTACTGCAGCAGGTCAGGAAGGAGATACCAATAGGAAGACAAATCGCGAATGATAACAAAAGCCGAAAACAGCACACGCGACGATGTTGACGAGGGGCCGCCGTTTTTTGAGAGGCCGAAGTCTAAATCTAGACATATCGTCCACGGAAAAGAGCGGACTTCTCGACTTCTCAGGATGGACGTGCTGAATGCAATGCAGGCCGACGCTATCGGATTGGAACTCGTTTATGGAGGCACGACGTCGGAGCCATTGACAACACAGGCAAACTTAAAGGCTTCCGATGAAGTCTACCCTCCCCCCTTGACTATGGGCAGACTTTTGTGTTTTGCCAACAGCCCCGCGCGACTGTTTGTATGTGCGACGTGATTCACGCCGATGGGATGGCGCCGCAGAACCTTGCCGCAGCAATTATACGCCGAACCGCATGCGCTCTTCAATTTGTCGGAATACGACTGTATCCGGAAACTTCTACAGTAGTCGACCATGTTACCAACGAATCGACGCCGTGTGACATACCTATTCGATTCGCAGCCGAGTTCTGTTCTGTTTTCGTCCGTCTGGAGTTCAACCGTCGCCGATTGTTGCAATTTCGAGAACATGATATCGAGAACCTGCGCCGGCAGAGAGGCATGGCGTGTGCAGACCCGCCGTCGAGAGTTCCATCATAATCATATGCCAATGGATGGGTCTGATTCTGGCCGCGCCGTCGTGTCCGGACCTACGAAAAGCCGCAGCGCAAGGCCTCGCCGTGGTCTCCATTGCCAGGCCCCTCCAAGATGATTCGAGGTTGGCGGCCCCGAAACACGACCTAGGCCGGACGTTAATGCGATCGGGCTCAAATTAGTGCCATGATAATCGGAGACAGCCACGGCGAAATCAAGCGGACGCGGACACACTCGCGTGGCCTATGATTCGGAATCCTCCCAAGGAAAAAGTCCACAGTTGCGATGCGAAGAACTGACGACGCGCGCACCCAAAAGCTGGGCGCGCGCGTCTTTTTTGGGTAAAATCAGCGTCGCCGTGAATGTGCGCGCGCACCCAAAGGCTGGGCGCGCGCGTCTTTTTCGAGTGTATTTAGAAGCGACATACTCAATTTTATCGACTCCAGCATAACGATTCCAGGACAGCACGTAATCATAATGGCGGACTTGCCAAATTTCAACCATGCCAGCAGGCAGACACTCGCTGCGGTTTGCAGATCGGAGCAAATCCGTGAAAACTGAAGCAAAACCAAGAACATCGACACAAAAATCCGCAGGATTCCCACAATTTCGACCACAGAGCGAGAATAACGACGCAAAAAACGGCGCGGTTCCCGTTTTTTTGCTTAAAGCGTGCCCCTTTAAAGGGGTAGCCTTTAAGGCGTCCCCTTAAGGCCTTGCCTTAAGGAATCCCTTTAAGGCCTCCAGATGACTCAGTTTATAGTCTATAGGTCCCCCCCTTTAAAGCGGCCGCCTTAAAGGGGCCACCCTTAAGGCAATTCTATAGCAGAAAGCTCAATATTGGAAGTAGTAATATAACAGTAGAACGAATGGACTTTTTTCCTGTCAATGATAGAACTTCGAGTTTTTTTTTTCCTGTCAATGATAGTCCAAGAACTCCTTCGATTTTTTTATGAAAAGACTTAGACTGAAACGTATTTGTGCGAAACAAGTTACAACTTACAAGACTTACATATCGTATGGCTATGATATCCACTCAATGAAAAGCATTTTTTTTTTTTACAGAGACTCCAAACTCGAGTAACTGTAATGATCTAATGGCAATTCTTCTTCAGGCGTTACAACTGAGAATATGCTAACGACATCGCATAGAAACTGTAAAACGAAGACCTGTAGAAACTTTAAATTTTTCAAGCGTTTTTTTGATTCACATTCACAAACAGTCTGCAACAAGTTAACGATCGAATTAGAGGCTGGTACATACGAGAACGGTCCGACTTTTTGATTCTCCGTTTTAGAAGAACGAGAGAGCATCCCCTGGTCAAAATCTTAACTTTTTGAGACCTAGGCTTGGCTCTTAGGAGACTTCCCGATACAACTCACGAGAATGCAGGCACTCCTCACATCGTCTTTGTTTTCCTTTTTTCCAAATTCCAATTTCAATCATTTTGCCCCGATTTTCAGGCCCAAAACTTACGATAAGATGATCACAATAGTCAGAAGATTACAGCAACACGATAACAGTCTTATAGGTTTTTCTTTTCTTGAAACATTTTTTTTCTTGAAACATTTGCTTTGACGTCCACTATACGAATTTTTTTTTCGGAAAACTCTTCAATACGGAAACGACTTTTCTTGACCTGACCAGGAAACTCATAAGGGAAAGAATAGACACAATGGAAAATTGAAATTCGAATGCAGGCGGGCTTTTCTTTGTCTGAGTTCAATGCTGAACTCCAATCAATCATCTTCCGTGTTTATTGAGAGATACCCTCGACGTATAGCAGTACCCTCGTGGAGCACCCTCCCATGCAACTGCACCTTCGTATAACAGTCGCATTATGCGGCAATGACACACCTCAGTATTATTTTCAAGGGAAGCCTCCTCTTCTCATTGAGAATCTCAAGAGAACTTGTCAAACGGCTCCAAACCTTCTTTTGGAACTACTCTAAACCTCTGCTTGGAACTGAAAATGACTTGTCAAGCTCTGATAATTGACGCTCAGCCCCGAAACTTTTAAGGAGAATTCTCCACATTCTACCGTAGAATCTACGGGCTTTCAACTTTTCTCAAAGATCTATCTTTTCCTTTTTGTCCTTTCTTTTCATGTGTAGTTTTTCGTTTTTCATGTGTAGTCACATTATTACCGCTCTTATGTCTCGATGTGTAGATGCTTGTACAGCTGAATGAACATGGCAATAACTTGTAAACGTGTGGTAATCATCGTTGATTCAGAAAGCGTGAGAAGAAGTGTTTTGACTCTATTTTCAAACCATGAGAAGAAGCGTTAGCACTCTAGTTTCAAACCATGAGAAGAATTCAAATCATGTTAGCACTGTATTTCCAAAAAGCGTGAGAAAAAATTTGAACTGTAAACTCTATTTTCAAACCATGAGAAGAAGTGTAAGCACTCTATTTCCAAACCATGAGAAGAATACGATATGTTAGAGCTGTATTTTCAGAAAGCGTGAGAAGTGTAAGCACTCTATTTTCAAACCATGAGAACTTCGAAGATATGTTAGAGCTCTATTTTCAAACCATGAGAAGAAGTTCATTTCGGAACTTCGTTAGTCAATGTGACGCTGTCATACCTCTTTATCGTAAAATCATTCAGTTTCCTTGCTAGTCTCTTTATCGTAAAATCATTCAGTTTCCTTTTTCCTTGCGCACTGCATTCGTTATACTCTGATACTCAGTGTCCTCTCAAGCGACTCGCTGTCGAGGTTCTCGCTACCTTTTCTTCCTCACAAATTCCTTGTGACTGTCCATTTCTTCACCTTCCTGGTGACAATTTCTTCACTCAGTGTGACAAAACAGTTTGTCACCCTTCCTGGCACTCGACTAGCCCGGGGCTATCGCACTCGGTGAAACTTCCCGGAACGTCATCTCCTGGTCCTTTAGGACAATTTTCCGCTTCTTGTATCTCTTGTACGTTTCCCATCTGAACAGTATCGTCTGCTCCAGGTGCTACCTCAGCCGAACCTACTTCACCTGCTGCTTTGAAACTTCCTTCACCCTTGAAACTTCCTTCAGCTGCTGCCTTGAAACTTCCTTCACCCCTGAAACTGTTTTTTCCATCATGATCGTCAGCTCCTCCACCGGGTGGCGCGTCGCTGGCATGACTGCAGCTCATAAAACTCCCTGGAAACTCATCCAATGCACTTGTTGGCAGTTCTTTCAGATTATAGATGGCAGAGTCATCCGTCGGACTATAATGTGGCATATGAGTGCCATCCATCGGACTGTACATGGGAGTTATGATACCATGTCCAGGATGTTGGCCTTTGTTGGTGAATTGAGGATTGAGACTTGACATCATTGACAATGCTGCGTCATTCAAATTGATCTGATTGGTAGTGGCCCCTCCAGGGCCAAGCCCTCCTGGGCTCCTCGGACTCAAAATGCCACTGCTGTTAGTCATCGGACTCATACCGGGAGTAGCATCAGTACTTGCAACAGATACTAGATTCGACTTGACAGCGTTGATATCTAGATTCGACTTGACATTGTTAATATCGACAACATTGATTTCCGGCGTCACGCCTGGCGCGGTAGAGTTGATGCCCGGGTTGATTGCGTTCGCAGGATTAACGCTGTTTAGCGGCGGATTAAGAGACCCCTTCGATTCGACACTCATGCTTGGAAAAAGATCTTCAGACTTCGTGAATGCTAATCGTTGTTCTGCTATATGGTTCACAAACGCATTCACTTTGGCTGTCGTGTCGAATGGAGGAAGTCCGAGTCCTCCAGGGTGAGTGGCGACACCTTCAGTGCCACCAGGGTGAGTGCCCCCAGGGAGGCCTCCAGCGACAGGGTGAGTGGCTCCAGGGTGAGTGTTAGGGTGACTGTTGTAATAATTAGCCATGGCCTCCATGATAATACTAGCATTAGCATTTTCGTTGTATCTCGAATTCGCTCTGGAATGAATGGGGGTCACACCAGTGCTAATCACACCGCCGGTGCTCGTGGACGTGGTTAAGCCACTGATCATGCCAGGAGCGCCGGACTTTATATGATGCTGAAACGACTCCGGATCTATTTCTTCAAGAGCTTGTCGGAGTGAGCCAGAGCCACTGCTTGAAGCATGGGATCCACAATTCGTAGTTGCACTGTGTGGAAAGCCCAATGTAGAAGTTGGAAATTCTGTCCCAAAACCAGTACCGTGTATACCAGCGCCTGTACAATTTAGCACTGCTGCCCCTTGTATATTTCCTTGTATATTTGAGTCGAGAATATTCGATCCCGGTTCGGAAGATGTTGGTACAGCACTCGAGGTTTTTGACAGGAGGGCTTTTTGTGTGGAGTCTTGTGGTGTAGTACCGTATCCGTTTATGTTTTTGTCGTTGTGATGACCGGCGGCGCGGTTCATGATCACAGGAACGACTATTTGCCCGTGATTCTGCAACGATGTAGATGTGGCCGTTGTCACATTACTTGTCATCGACGTCATATCTGCTCCGAACTTACCATCAGCAACGCCGATTTGCAAACTTGCGAAATCAGGCTGCTGTTGTTGTGTTTGTTGACCTTGACTCTGACCAGTTTTCTGGACAGGGACTCCTTCATGAGAACGCGCTTCTGCGTCTTCCTTCACTGAAACAGGATTCATCAAATTGCCATGATACACAGGATTCAAATTTTCAAGATGCTCATTGACATTGAGACTGCTCCCGCGCGTCAAAGTATTGGCAGCCGCTAATATACTGGAGTCACTTATCGAAGAATCCTCGTTCAAAATCATTAAGTCACTAGAAGTTGTTCCTCGTATACCCGGAGGAATATTGCTTGCGTTACTTGCCACATTACTCACGCTATGAATCTGATGAAAACCATCGTGAGTGCTTGCGATACTTGAGCCTGTCGATTTCTGAGATTTCGTCCATTGTTCGATTTGCTGAAGATCGTGGATGTCCCGTGGGAGGTCTCGCGGGATGTCACGCGGAAATTCCATGATGTCTCTGATGTCTATATGATTCATATTGTGGGGGTCTCCTCTGACGTCCAATTGATGATGCTCTCCCAAATTTGCTGGGTTGAGTATTTGCTCGCGCTGTCCCAGATTGTGTTCTTGTCCGAGGGCATTGACTTCTTGAATCGACGGCAGCGTTGTTGGGGAGTGTGCTCTGGCCAGCGAAACCGGTGGCGAGTTTAGGCTTCTCGATGATATGTCTTCCGGCGCTGTGCCCGGAAGCGCTGTTCCAGGAAGTACTGGGGAGTTCTCGATGCTCAGTTTTTCTTTTTCCGTCACAGGAATTTCGATAATCTGGAACCCTGGTGGTGCGCTGATTCCCGGCGGAGGACCTGGCGTGACAACACGTGCTGCACTTGGGAAGGGCACTTGTTGGCCCGCAGCTGCCATTGACGCAGCGACATAGGATGATCCGTGGGGTACAGGAGGAACTGTAGCATCTGCTGGCCACTCATGTGTAGGAGATCCTGCTGCATGTGTAGCTCCTGCTGGCGCTGCTCCCCAATTTGTAATAGTGTCAGGGCTGCTTGCAGATCGGGTCAAAGCGTGGTGACTGTGATGAAGCGCCGCCGCGTGATGACCATGATGAAGGGCTGCTGTTGCTTTGTCTATGCTGTAGGCCGGGTTGTGTATAGCATGAGCGTTGTTGTTAGCGTTGTAGGCGGCATAGGCCGCATTGTATGCTGCATTCGCATGATGTTCTCGATTGTTATTGTTGTTATGCCATCTGTTATCGTTGTTATTCCAGGAATTATGTCCATAGGAATTATTACTCCAATGGTGCCAATCTCCGGAGTGTCCGCCACGATTCGGTGTAATACCTGGAGCCGTCCAGAGTGCTCTGTTGTCCAGCAGAAATTTGTCGAAGGTTTGCGTGTAATGATGAGCTGCAGACGGATCTTTCAATGTGAATTTTGCAAGCGCATGATCGAACCAAAAGACATGGCTCATGACTTCATTCCACACCCCACCGTTTTGACCGAGTTGCTCACGACACCCGTAGTCAATATCAACGTCATTCTTGTCATCCTCATCATCCTGCGAATATTTTTGAATGATTCCAAGTTCAATTTCTTCCGTCTCCCTCTGTCTTTTCAATAATCTCACTTCTTTCTTGCATCTTTCGTCCAACGTTGCCTTCCGCCCATGCCAATCGTAATATCCAAAATTCTCCTTCATCTCCTCCGCGTTCGTGACTTGTTTACAGAAACTCACCAAGACCGCTTTCCGTGTCCTGTCCGTTGTAACACGTTTCCCGTTCATGAGTTCCCGGTATCGGTCGAGCAAAAGTCGATCGCGAAAACAAGCGAATGCGTAACCGAGCGATTTTGGGGTGTTGTGTTTTTTCAAGAGTACGAACGAGTGTAACATGTACGGAATCAACGGGCATGTATGTTCCCATTTCTCTGCAAGAGCAGTTACTGGAATCATGTACGCATTCGCATTCGCAGGATTACCGCTGCCACTTCCATGATTACTGAGGTTAGTGTTCTGATCGACCACAACCCAGGGGCCTTTGACTAATTCTGGCATATAACTAGGATTCGGTTTTGAGTAGGGAGTTCCGGGCGGACATCCGTGACTCCCATCAATGGTTAAATTTGGACTATCGAAACTACCATCAAGAAAATACTTCGTATCGCCACGTTTCACTGTTTTCGTCAACTCTTTTCGCCATTCTACATCTAAAGTCGAAAGCAGTCGCCACACCTCATGCGGCAATAATTTTTCGTCTCCAAAGTCGGTTCTTTCCCGTGGTTCGTTTGGATTTGACATGACTTCCTCTAAAACATCCTGAACCTCCCTCGCCGAAAACGAACTTCTCTTGATCAAATCCTTCGCCTGGGCTTTCGTCATTGGGTATTTGGTGTGAAACTCCAAAACATTCTTCTTCAGCCGCGCCATAAACGCTTTGTCATTACTCAAAAAGTCGTTCCCAAACATGATTGCGAGTATCGTCGTTGGCGGGAAATGCGTGCTCCCAATATTCCGCAAATAGGTTGCCGTATGGTCACGGTTAATACCTTTTTCTTCCTCATCGGGAAACGGGTTTATAAACGGCTGTTTTATCTCGGGGAAATGCAGCGGATCCGGAATCGTGTAGATGAGCGGCAGACTCGCGTATTTCGCCTGTGATGCAGCATCTGTGGGAGGTGCGCCTTTTTGTGGGGGACAATGAAAACTTTGACCAGTTTTGTCTTTGTAATCTTTCCCTGACGGTGAAGACGAAGTGCCATATCTGCTGCTGTCTTTTTGAAATTGTCCTGCATTGTGATTTGTGTGGCCATTCGTGTAAGAAGAACCTGGACTACTCCCGTAGCTATGAGTGGACTTGTTAGAATTATAACTGTTCGTCCTCGAAAGAGAAGACGACCCAGAATGCTGGAAGCGAGATGTGCCAGTAGCTTGCTGATGAGTCTGGTGAGTCTGACCACTGGTCTGGTGACCACTGTTCTGGTGACCATAATTTCCAGCACCTTGAGAGTTACTATTGGGACCAGTGTGAGCAGTCCCGGTTTTACCTACTGCTTTGCCGGCATGCGTGCTTTTCAACGCGTTCTGTTTTGAAGAAGCATCTGCTGGTCGTTTTGCATCTGCTAAGTGTCGTTTTGAATCCACAGCCCAGCTGGTGTGTTCCTGTTGACTCGTGACGGAAGATGAGGCTTTTGCCGTTGAGCCTGTTGTACCAATTGTGGGTAAAGAGGCTGAGCGTGCATATTGGTGACCTGTAACAGGAGGCTGAGCTCCCACTGCTCCATGAGCTGTGAGAGGAGCTGCTCCGTGTGCAGCTCCCACCGCATGAGTGGGATCATGAGGACCTTGAATGGGAGCAGGAGGAGCAGTTACACCGTGAGTAGCAGCAACATAGGCACTCCCATGAAAGTGAGGCAATCTTGTTTCTTGACTGGCTGCTGCGGCAGCATAATACGTTGCTAAACTAGCGTGGTGTTCGGACTGCTGTTGTAATGCCAATTTTTCGGCCTGCTGTTGCTGTGCAGCCTGTTGCTGTGCGACAGCCTGGTGTGCAGCAGCCTGGTGCGCAACAGCCTGGTGCGCAGTCACCTCCTGGTGATGAACTGGAACAGAAGTAGCAGCTCTAGGATCGGATGGATTCGAATTTAGGTGTCCTACGACTCGCACAGTAGCTCCTGGAGACAGTGGCTCTGCTGCCGTTCCTGCCTGGACTCCTGCTGCCTGAGCTGCTGCTTGTGCTGCAGCGTCTGCTTCCTGCGCTTGATGTGTCTGGGCAAGCTGGGCGTGCAATTCTTGATAGAAATATGCTTCGGGAGAGACGTCTGCGGGATTTACTGCGGGATTTGGTACAGTATCAAAACTTATTGCCTCCTCAGCACTGACAGCATAGTATCCATCAGGAACGGCTGCTGCTGCTGTGTATGCCGCTCCAGCAGCTGCTGCTGTGTATGTGGAGTCCATTTTGGTTGTTTTTCAGCTTTCTGAAAGTTTTCAGACAGATTTTTGTGGAAAATTCAAAAATGGAAATCGTTATCTTGTCCTCTACTAGGATTCCGATTGCAGCAGCACTCAAATGTGGCGACTGTCAATCGCTTGCCCAATCGTATGGCTTAGTAACTTTTTGTCACCGGTCACGGCTGAATTGAAATTGGTATCTAGTTTCGCACTCAAATATTTTAGCAGAATGCACACAAAGATTAATTTTTTGCGTTAAACAATTGAAGGACGTCGATCATATGGCGTCGCCGTCAATACCAAACAGTTGCAATTGAATACTTAAAGGCTGACTTAAAGGCTGAACGTGTGCTGATTCAAATAGGTCCAGAATGGATTCAACAGATACGATACTATTACTCAAGACGTTGATGGGTCTAGAACGGATTCGAAGAATCAAGATGGCTTTCTCGCTGTTAAACGTTGTTAAAGACTTATTATTATACAATTTGAGAAGTTTTCGGGATGTCAGAGGAGGGATATCATTCAGAAGTTTGCAACTGAGAGCTAGTCTAAGTCTTTTTTCTAATTCGCATGAAACATGAGTTCAATTACTTGTCACAGAAACTTTGGATTCTCTATCTGTCAATTCAGAATCTGAATTGACAGACAGACTGAGACTGTGCAGAATCTGACGAAACTCTGATTCTCTGGGCGGCAAGAGTGAGATAATCTGATTACCTTTTCGAGACAACGGGCCTGAGAAGACTTATGAAGACTCAGAGAATGATAATCTGATCAGAAATGAATAGATTCAGAACAAAGGGCTCAAATGCAACAGATCTGACTGTGTTCTAACAACACAGAACTTTTAAATTCCTGTTTACTGCAATACTGAGACTTATACAAGGTTCTAGTTGCTGATGCGTGACTCTATCAAAATTGAAAATGCACACGTACCACTATCCTGTAGACGTACCACGAGATAGTTGACGGGCTTACTATAGCTAGTTCAGATTCTGTTAGAGTAGTTGAAGCTGTAGGGGCTTTTAGCTCATCCAGTTCTGATTTTTGTCACAATTGAAGTCAGTCGTTGAAGTTTTGGAAGTTGCGTCGAAGATTTCGAAACGAGTTGAAGTTGTATCGAAGAGTTCAAGTTATATCGAAGATTTCGAAACAAGATTTGCGACAGATATAAAGAGTTTCCGAAGATGTAATTCTTTAGCCAAGAGTAACAATATGTACCAAAAAAATTTCGATTAGAGTTCAAAAATATTTTTTTTCATTGACATTCAGTTTTCAACTCTCATTAGATTCCAGTTTTCAATTTTTTTTAATTTTACATTCAATTCTAATGGATTTAGAATTGACAGAATTCAATTCCAGATAATAATATGGCAGATAGTACGATCTGAGTTCAGAACCGATCAAGCGTACAGACCTGATGCAAAGACTCAGATTATTTATCGAGATACTATCTAGATAAGGGAGAAAATGATATCCTTCACAGATAAGATACGCAGGGAGAAATGATAGTCACGATTCGCAGATAAAGATAAGAATTCAGAATCTTGAAACGGAGAAACGAAAAATCAACGTAAAACTATTCTTGAGAAACACGAAGGTGATGTTCAATACTGTTCATGCCAATGGAGAAACAAGGTTCAAAATTTAAAGACTCCCAAACGAAATGGAAACAGATAATCAACTGCAAAGAGGTAGATCAAATGGAAAGAGTCGACTCAAAGACAAATCAATCACAAAGAGGTAAATCAAATGGAAAACGCAAAGAGATAAATCAAATGGAAAGTCTGGAGGTAAATCCAACGCAAAGAGGTAAATCAAATGCAAAGAGGTAAATCAAATGGAAAATCTAGAGGTAAATCAAAGGCAAAGAGGTAAAACAGATGGAAGAATTTAAATGATGATTCTACAAGGTTAGAGTTACAAGTTACAACTGAAAAGGCGTTCCATAAAGCTTTTGCATGTGCACTCAACACTGAGCCTTGCCTTTGTAAGTTAAACAAGTTTTGGAAAATGTAATTGAAAAGTGATAATCATAAAGAATTAAAAGACAGCTAAAAGAAACGAAGTTGTAACGAAGTCACACGAGTACTTAACGAAGTGAGCTAGTTGTACGAGTACTTAACGAAGTGAGCTTTCGACAGTCACTAACGAAGGCTTTCGACAGTCACGAGGAATGGATTAAGTTTTTTCTCAAAAATGGTTCTTTCGACTCAAAGAATGGTTCTTTCGCTACAATCAATTTCGTGATGGGACTTTAAAACTTGATGAGGCTTGCAAACTGCGTTCAATGTTTTTCGATCAGTGTCATTGTTGTTGTAAATACAGTTTTGTAAGTATTCGAAACTCGACGTTTCAGGGGAGCTGTTTAGAACCTACCTCGTAAACAGCTGCTGGGAATGATTTTGGAGATATTGAAATTTGGGAAATGGTATTCAAATAGCATTGAGCAAAATCATAATGCAGAATGGACAAAATTGAGATGATTGAAGGTCCAACATTTAGAATCATTCATGAATGTAGAGATGGCTATCGCTCCAAAAATTCGTGAAGAATCAAAGATTGATGAAAATGCTCCCGCACTGACAAAATTCTATGCGCCCAAAACTTTTAAACCATCGGAAAGAAAAAACGCTCCATATGCACTGACAAATGAAAATATGCTGTCTCCACGTTCACTCAGTGGGACTCGACTCCTTATATCCGTTCGACTCGAATCCTTGTATGTTTGCCGAAGAAAACTGTCGCTACCGAAAACACACACCCTGGACGCTGTCCAGACAGCAAACTCGATTTCAATTTGAATTTTTTTAGTTTTCTTTCGTGAAACGATGATTTAGTAACGCTGAAATGACAATGGTATAGCGTACCATACTGCAGTGGCATCATGCCAGATATGCATAGTACTACCATTATGGTAACCGTAGTCTTTCGCTTTTTTTCGCTTGAGTTTACCTGAGTCGATCACGATCATATGCACTCCAGTATGACATGATCTGACTCCAGTATGTATTCATTCATTGATGTGTCCTATGTTGTCCATGGTATTCATGAAATATCATTTGTGTGTGTGTTCCAAAAAAAAATCAATCTTATGTGTGTGTGAGAGATCCAAAATTCCAAATGCAGACTTGCAGCAAGCCGATTTATGGCTGTCGTTGTTGGCACAGTACTACTGCGGCAACTACAACAGCCGTCGTCTTTGTCAACTACGACAATACGTATCTCGCTGAAAACAAAATGTCAAATGCGCCTCGTCTCTTTACGCAACTCCGCGAGAGGTTTTCGAGTCGCGATACAGTACTTATGGCCAGCCGCCAGGGTCTCTCTCTTGTCGACCTTACTCCAATGGTGGACGTCATAACTTACTATCGAGTTCTCATTTCCTCAACCGTAATAGATGTCTATCTGCACAAACTTAAAGTATATTCGCCCTTACTCCAATGGTGGACGTGAAATTCTTTTTGTTATCAGTACTGTCAATGTCTGGCTTCTTTCTCGGTATTTGGAATCTGGACTATGGATGCCATTCGTTTTTCGCTCACTCATAAAATTTTCAACGTAATTTGAATTCAGAATCTACACTCTCTCTCTGTGAGTTCTCTCTCGATGTCTCTCCATGTGTACTGTGTCAGAAATTATTTCATTTTACAAGGCCATATTCACGGTAATCATGCTACATTGCGATGTCGTGAATATTATTCGCCTGCTTGTATGCTGATTTCAAAAGTTCCAAAATTCTACTAAAAATTGAGCCGATTACAAAAGTTCCAAAAACTTCTACGCAAATATCTTTTTCCTAATTTTTCTGCCTACAATGACTAGCGAGGAGCTTCATAACGATCTTTTTTCTATTGGAAAAAGCTGACTCTACTCATACTGAATATGCCGCTCCTACTTCTACCTATGCCGTCCGTCCGTCTACATACCCTATGCCGTCCGTGTTTGAGTCTACCTATGCCGTTCTCGAATGATCATTGCCGATGATTTAGCCCTAATAACTCGCGAATGATACTATAGTATCAGTGTGTTTCGTAGTCTTACGCCGATCATCTTGTCATCGAAAGGCGCAAAAATTCTTGACCCAAGGCACTCAAGTTGCTCCCTTTTTCATCTCACTCTCAGCAATTTCTCGACGATTCTGCCGATAACGCCGAAAATCATTGAGGATGAAAACAAAACAACCCTTCTGAGACCACAGGAAAACAGAATCACAGAAATACAGAATGTTCAGTCTTTCAATTTATAGAAACCAATGACACCCTGGTACATTTATCCATCTTTTTTTTGAAGTCACATCTTTTGATTTTTTGAAATCACACCATCTATCAATCATAATGCTCATTTGAAATTTTGAAATACATTTGTCAATGTCTCAAACATTGTTTACGACATTGACAATTTAAATTCTCGCGTACAACGCTGCAGCTGCTCGAATCCTCCAACAATCATATGCAGTCACAGAATATACCGTATGACACCCACTGAAACGGCGCTCATGACAACCCAAAATAATGAACTTCACTTAAGAACCGACTCTATTAACTCTAACTGCTCCTAGGCTTAAGAAGAGTACTGCTCCTTAAGAAGAGTGAGAGCTGCTGCTTGTGGTGGATCTAAGATAATCTTAGATTAACAGGGTGTCTTTCTTTTAGATTTGAAATTTTCAAAAAGTACTGACAAATCTGACATATTATCTTATATCTACTTATACTTTTAAGACTCGCCGTACTTGAGGATAAAATTTATTAAAAAACGACGGTAATCTGAATCACTAGCATAAATACGGGAACATCCCATTAGTGATTGAATTCGTTCCTGACAATGATGGCTCGCTCCTGACAATGATGGTGTTCGCTCCTGAAAGATAGTATCCTGCAGACTCACTAATTTCAAATCTGATTCTCTGTTCAAGAGTCAAGAAACGAAAAATAATGATTACAATGGATACTGAAATCATGATTAACTTGGACCATTGGTACAGATTCAGAATTAATTTCTTGTGGATCTAAAAGTTTAAACGCGAAACTGCTTGATGTGGAGGACCTAAAATCTCCGAACTATATTCGCAATCTTGAAGAGTTTTCAGAAAGCTTTTCTCAAATTTCTATCACGTCACTGATGCCAACTAGCAATTGATGACTAAATGACAGATTATAATTATTGCCGTAGACATTATCATATGATTATTTAAAATTTACGCAACAAAATTGTTTTTACCCAAGAAAATAGAAATTAGAATTCAACGATGACAATGACAGTCTGAGAAATTAGACATGCCAGAGAGCTACTGCTGCAGCTCTGAAATTTTAGCTACTGCTGTAGCTCTGAAATTTGCGCTGAAAACAGCTCTAAAGAGAATGACTATCTTATAAAATTTTGAAGCACTGTAGTACTGAAAGGATCTGACTGGACTTTTTTTTTGGATCTGACTCGACCAGAAGCTAACACCTCTTGTCATTAGTCATAGATCACACCTCTTGTCATTGGTCATAGATCAAGAAAAAAAGTCATTACTCGAATATTATCTGAAACGATTGAACTCAACTACACACCACTCCTAGGAAAATCAATACTACGAACATTTATGCCACGAAAATCAATGCTACGAAAATCAAATCATATGCTACGAAAAAGAGAATATCTGAATATGAACGTGTTTGTCAAATTATATGAGACACCACAACAATTTTAAGCGAGCAAACATCTGCTATCTCCTCAAGACGCCTGCACGATGATGTCTTGACTCTTGCCTAACACAAGAGTCAAGACATTGACATTGTGTATCTTGTCTAAAAATTCGAATTTAGAAATTTTTAGAATTTAGAAATTTTCCTTACCACAGGGGATCAGCCATCGTCTCGGGAAGCCATAATGACATGCGAGATGACAAACAAAAACTAACTAGTCTAAAGATATGGCTGACCTCACCTACTTCTATGGTGCCTATACGCCATTTCAAACCTCTCACTCTATCAAGCCTCTCATTCAATCATTTACCGTTTTTTTTTGAATCAGAATTGCAATACAGATTTTCGAATGGCTACATCCAGAATTTCAGAAATGTCACGGAAATTGCTAAATCCAGAAATTCAAATTTCAAAAGCTCAGAGAAACTGTACTCTGTCCATGCTTTGAATAACATTTTGAATAAAATTGAAAATAGTTCTGTTAGTTCTTCTCTGAAAAATTTTCCATCAACTCGTCAAAATCATTGCGTGTCAGATTATGATCTGCACACCTCCATGCAATATCGACTCCGACGTCCATGGTAAGTATCCTATCCGTGATACGAACGCTTTTCTTGTCTTCTATTGCCTATAGTTTCTTGTGTCTTTCTTGTGTCTTCACTGTCCGTGTGAGATTTCTGATTTTCTCTTTCATCATCTTTCTCTTCAGTCATCATCTTTCATCGGTCATCATCATGATCTTTCTCTTCACTCGTGCCTTCAGCAATCTGCGTTTCCTCTTCCGAAATCTGCGAGCCTTCCTCTTCCTCAATCTGCGACTCCTTCGTTGTCATATCATCACTATTAACAAGATGAATATTTTGTCTCTTCAATATGTTCCAATTCCTATTTTTCTTGTTCAACAGATTGTGACGTGCTCTGCACGGGTTTCTTTCTGGTTCCCCAGCCACCGGCTCCCTTCTCCTTTCAAACGACCGTGCATTGCGTGGCCCCCTTGGTACAAGAGATGAAAACGCAGGAGGTGGTGGAAGAATAGACCCACACCACGCTTTTCCGGTGTGATCAAATCTACACGCTCTCATATCCACTTCGTTTTTGGTGAGAAGTTGTCTAGGGGGACCAGCACTCAGCATGCGTTGTTGTCTCAGCAAGTCGAACGCTTCCTGTATCGCCGTTTCAACACCATTCTCCGACCTGGTCATTTTCTGAAGGACCCCAGGAGACTGACTAGAAGCGTGTATTTTTGCCAAAATTTTGCTTCTCGCTTCGGCCATAAGCATCTCTAGCTTTCTTTTATGTTCGAAAGCCAGATGTTTACTCTCTGCGGCTCGCTTGCCCATAGGACCTTTCTCGTCTCTGCTGCTGTTTCGAAACGCGATTTTCCTGTTCTTTTGAAGAAGGTCTTTGATGTTTTTATCATTGTTGTTGACAATGTCTGCCTTACTCGGGCGTTGATACGGACTAGGCGTTCCAACATATTCGCTTCGGTGTCTGGGTGATGCTTTTTCTGAAGATGTATTTTCTTTCTTTGAACCGGAAGGGCAATCTTTCACGTTGCAGCCTAACAGAGTCAGAACGCTTGACAGGAAATTGCCGACTGGGTCTGGCTTGGTGACTAGAGCATCAGACTTGGACTTTTTGTTGTCGTTGCATTCTGGCTTCTGCGCTGTATCAGAGATATTCGGATTTTTATTCGAATTCTGATTCATATTCTCGATGATGCTGGTTCCACGTTGCATAGTTGGCTCTGCAGTAGTATCGCGAATTTCCGCTTCTGAGTCTACATCTGAATCTGTCTGACTCTTCGAATCTGGAAATTGAATTACACAGTCCGGGCTAGGTGGGCGTTCGTCGTCATTCGTAGTTTCAGCAGGTGCCCTAGACTCAGGAGTATTGAGAGACTCATGAATATTCACGGGGCCAAATTCGATCAGAGGCTCGAATTCTGCGACCGCTGCACTGATAGGACCAGCACTGATAGGAACAGCACTGATACTGGCAGAATCAGCCCTGATACTGGCAGAATCAGAACCACCACGACGCTGTCCTGCAGGAGATATTGATCCGGAAGGATTCGGACTCAGACTCTGACTGAGACTCATTTGCTGCGGAGAGGGTCTTCTGATCAGTTGTGGACTCGCTGCATTCACACTTGACGCAATTTCTGTCAGAAGGATCGCTGATCCCAGAATGAGAAGCGGAACCATGAACGGCATTTTTTTAGCTCTGAAATTTGTAATTTTTTTTTCTGAATACAAAATGTGTATTGTGGAAAAAATATGATAGCCAGGATCAACGATATGATGCACTTATCGAGATGCTGATCGAGGACTCAATTATATGGTATGCAGATTAACAAAGATAAAACGAAACAGGGAAACCAACCCGATTTGAGGATATCTCTCAGACTCTGATACTGCGTATCTTCACAATATCGCGGGGAAACTGGGCAAATAGAAATGGTATTAAAAATATATTTCTAGAAATAAAGTCGAAGGAAAATGCTGCCAATATGCGCCAGTCACTTACCGAAAATTTAGAAGACGAAATTTATAAGACGAAACGATTGCCGATACGGAGGAAAGGAAGAGATTCCGCGGTCTTATATGTTTTTCAATTGGAAAATTTTTGGTATACTGTATTACTTACTTCAGGGAAATTCACGATCTGTAGACAGCAATTATCAATATACAGATTCGTCAACGTAAAATGAGGCCGATCGTCGAATTCAATTTATTAGAATTTATCAGAAGACTTTGTAGACCACACTGAGCCTAGGGGTGTCCTTGAGCAATTCAATGACGAAACTTTTTCGAATTTCTCGAATTTCTTAGAATTTCGAATTTCTCGACACACTTTCTCGAATTTTTTTCGAATCTGGAAAAATATATGCGTCAGCAATAGCAATTCAGTTGTCAACTGAATGTTTTGCGAATTGTCAACTGAATGTTTTGCTTAAGAACTTATATGTCTAGTCTTCAAATGTCTCCAAATTTCAATTATCAATATGATTCATGAAAGGTACAATTTTGTTCTCTTCAATATCGTATGACTTTATTTTTATAGCAATTTTTATAGCAATATAGCAATATAATCGACTGTGTTCGAATATGATGTGAGAAATTTCAGAAATATTGTGTGTGTGCAAACTAAGCTTCTCTCGCGTGGCTAGCCTGTAGAAATTAAGTTAGCCAAAACGAAATGAAAGTCTCGGAATGAGTCGGATGCTGCGAGGATTCAATTGATGGGAGGAGATGAATGGTTGGGAAAAGATGAATGGGGAGGAGAAATCCATGTCAATGAGAGTTCCAATTCGCGATGAGAAAATGGGTATGGAACAATTTCGAATGATTATGAGTGCTGTTCTGATACCGCTCACATTTCCGCCTATGAAATACGCTTCCGAACAATATGGTCATGAGATATGAATGATCCAAAAAAACGCACCGTGAACGAGGGTTTGATATCTCTGTCCCTGAATCTGATCCGAAATCAAACGCACCGAAATCAAAAAATCGCCAAAACCGATGAAAAAATCGCGAAAAAAATAAATCCGCATAGTATACCTTAGCCAAAACAACAACCGTCAACGCCCCGGAATGAAGAAAAAATATATCTGATCACGTTCTAACTCACTTTCCCAGAATTATACCTAGAATACAACGCAGAACAGTCGACAAACAAGATACCATCTACACGATAATACAAAATTTCCTGGTCCTCCAAACTGCCATCAGGCATATAATCCCTTGCACTCCTCATGACTGCCATCTGGCAGATCCCTCGCACTCCGCATTGCACTGATCTTTTGCACTGATCACTGATCGATAATATTCGTGAACGAATTATGACTCATCTAGACTTCATTGCTAGACTCGTCATTAAAATTTCTAGCGTAACTCTAACTTAAGGGGTGTGATCCGTTAATGAGAGTACCCACTGGCACTGGGTTAAACTTACGGTAATACAGGTGGGTGTGATCGGGAATACCCAGGTTCAGCCTTGCTTCGACCTTAACTCAAGTCTACTTATCCAAACATGTTGCATCTGGGATGTCATCGCTCTTGGAGACGATTTATTCTTGGAGACGATTTTTTGTAATAAATCATTGTAGACGCTGTACTCAGAGACATTGTAATATGGATGGCGTCCAGGACGCTGTACTCAGAGACATTTTTGAAATATGGACGCTGTACTACTACTCAGAGACATCAATAGAAACATTGAAAATTTGAAACTGTTAGTGTTACTGGGTTACAAGTTTTTTTTGGAAAAGGCCTACAATCAGCATTTGCCTGCTACCTTACTACATCATTGAAATCTCGAAACGTTTTCAAAATTTTTGAGCATTGTACTAATACTTAACTTTAAGTTACCTGCAGTGTTTGATTTCCGATGATGATGGTTGATTCAGGCACATCATGATCTTCATCATGATCTTGGGGGGATAGAACACGATACATCTTAGGGGTCACAGAATAACTTAGCAACAATGGTAACTTAGCAACAATGGCTGAAACAAAACCCAATCATGGCAATACGGATACTCACTCCAGTCTACTAGACTCCAAAACTTAATCCAAAACTTGGAGTACATTTCTCCGTTGAACAGCAGCTTTTTTTGATTCAATGAATCCAAATTTCTTGAGACTCGAGCAAGAATATGGGTAGAAACAATACTTCAATGACAATTTTTTTCGGATTAAATTTCTGAACGAACGAGAATCTTGGCACGAAACATTTTCGGATAATGAGAAACAAACTGCATTGCAGAGGAGGAGAAAAATGGAAAAAAAATTCGGATAACGCCAACGGTTAACCGTACGAGAAACAAGCTGCATGTGATTGCAGAGAATGAGAAACAAGCTGCATGTAACTGCAGAGAACGAGAAACTAAGCTTGGCAATGCCAAATGCCGACGAGAAACTTGGCAAATATTAATTTCGGATAACGAGAAACCTAAAATGACTTTGGACTTTCGGTCCGTTTCCAAATACAAATAGCCCACAAATTGCAATAGGACAGCTGGTGGACTTTGGTCCGACCACAGACTGATTCTCTTTCATCGCAACGACTCAGACGCGGCTACACGGCTCTGCTCATCCCTGGCCCCAAAAATTCAACTGTTAGAAAAGTTTTTCACCCTTCCAGACTTCCAAAACTATCACTGGCCAAAGACTCCGCTTGCTAGCTTTACTTAGATTCAATGCTTCAACACGATTCAACAATAGCCCGAAGAACTGGTTTCAACACGCCACCCTAACGTCTTCCAACGTCAAATTCCTCTTAGTTTTATTTTTCATCACTAGTGATTTTGCCCCCTTCACTAAATATTGCTGCGCTTTCGTCCCTTCTCTAAACACGCCTTCTTTGCTATATCCCTGTATCCCCGATGTCCCAATGCAAATTTTTCCAAACCCATGCCACTTTCCATCAGCCCATTGTCCATTGTAGATGAAGTTTGGCGATTCTTTTAGTTTCTTCGTACTTATCCGATGTCTGAGTTCTGTTAACTCATACATCAATGCTCGCGGGCGCGGGGGTAAAATTCTCATCAGCTCGGCTTTGTCATGGTAAATTCTTTTGCCCTGTCCGTGTGGCTGCCCGTTTTTCCAGTGGCCGTAGTAATAGTCGACAAATTGTTGTTGTTGGGGAGAATGGACGCTGTCTATGGTGCAGTGGGACGCTAAGGAAGTGGACGAAATATTGATTTTTTTCATTCGGTTCAAATCATTTCGGTTATTGTTTTGTTCGGAAAAATCATATGGCTGTTTTTCGGAATCGACGTTTTTTAAACTCGCTAGCACCGAGAAGTCGTCCGATTTTGTTCCACCATCGCCAGTGAGAGTGCCATCATCATTTCCTCGAGTTCCTCCAGATTCATTCAGTTCTTTTTTATCTTCATCAAGAACGTCTTCGAAATTATCCAGATTCTGATCATCGTCCTTTTCCTCATTACTAGGATCATTACCACTTCCTGCAGCGTCAAGCCCCTCGGCCTCATTACTAGCTTTCTCCTCGACCACCTTCTCCCACCACATGTATTTCCCGGTACCATGTGGCTCACCGTTTTTCCAATCGCCCCAATAAGTATTCCCATTTGCCCATCGTTTTTTTCCGAAATATAATTCTCCCTTTTGCCAGAAGCCTTCACTTTTTTCCCCCGTCTTAGGCCAAACTCTCACACCTTCCCCATCTTCCATTCCGTGTTTCCACTGTCCCGTGTACGTACTGTTGTCATTGACAAATTTGAATGCACCGTTCAAATTATTTGTATTCACCGTGCTTCTCAGCCCATCTTTGAAAGGGCCTTCATAGCTGCCGGTATACGAACGCCCGTTGGGTGAACGATCTAGCGCATATTTTACGCGTGCGAAACCAGATTGAGGGGGCTGCCAACTCCAAGGAATATTACTCCAAGGGAGAAGTTGGCCGTTCTCATCTGTTCTTTGTGCAAAGCTGTCGTTAGCAAAACTGTCGTTGGTGGCAGCATGGGAACAACTAGCAACAGAACAATTGGAAATATTTCTTGATTCTTCCGCTAGATTCTCATCCTCTAAATTTTCGTCCTCTAAATTCTCGTCTTCAAGTTCTTGCCTGTCAGTGTCTTCTTCTCGACATTTTACGTCTTCTTCCAGAACTTCGGCTTCTCGAAATTCTCGTTCTGTGTCAAGACAATCCCGCATTGTTTTCCGCGCGCCATACCAAGAAGCTTCAGGACATGCTAAACTATTACCTTTCAAGCCAAAATTCTTCCTCGTAAAACTGCTGCTACCGCCCTTCGGCTTACCGTGTTTATCCTTTGGCATGTATTTAGCAATCGAAGAAAAATCAAGATGGCGATCCGAATTGTGACGTGGCCGCATACTGAATAAATTTGCAGACCTATTAGACCTAGAACTGAATGGATTTGTCGACCTAGTAGACCTATTACTCCTAGAAGTGGAATTCTTAAACGAAAAAGACCCAGCAGAACAAGCTAAATTACTAAAGTTAGCTTTTATGTCGTCCATGTTTCGTATCTTCAAGTTACTGAAATTACCATTTCCAGAGAAACCAGATTTCGTAAATTGTTGAAATTGTTTCAGGACTCCTGAGTCTTTGCTTAGGGGGGAGGTTTTTTTTATCCTATCGACTTCCCTGAGTATGGAATTGATCGAGTTAGACCGACTGATTGTAGGGCGACTCATTAGGGAAGTAGAAGAGCTAGACCGGCCGAAAGTTTTGGGAAACAGGCTGGAAGCCGAACTCATGCGGCCAAATTTAGGAAAAAGTCTGGAGCCAGAAAGTCTGGAACCCGAAGGTCGCTCTTCTCGGTCCTCGAAATATTTTTCCCTGGAGAAATAATATTGTGGATAATCCAGGTTTTCATTTGAAATAGACTTTGTCAATGAATCCGGCGCCGGCATGATCTCGAAATCAGCAGAGGATCCTACTTTTAAGTCTGCTAGACTTCTGATCTTCTTTTCAGCTGGTCTCAATTCCGATTTGACCTCGTCAGTAGGACTCGATTTCATTTCTCCAGGCTCCGATTTCATTTCAGGACTCACTGGCCCAGCCTCCGATTTGATATTGTCATTGTCATCCCTAACAAAAGAATTAACATCATCATCAGAAGACTTAGAATCAGTGGCGCTAGAAGCTGCTGCTGCTGCGGAAGCTGCTGCTGCAGCAAGCACAGAAGACCACCCAGTCTTAGACTTTGTATTAACAGCTTTTGTTCCTAACCCCGCACCGACAGACGCCCACAAATCCTTGAAAGACCCACCATTGCTACTCTTGAAAGATCCACCACCGCTAGTGAAAGATCCTGACTTGGACAAAAACCCTGGAAATCCTGAACCAGAACTAGGTCCTGTATATGGCTTCGCTACCGCACTGTGTGGTCCTGTATATGGTTTTGCTACCGCCAAACCCGCAAACGAAGCAGCATCTGCAAAAACATCTTTCCCACTCTTATCATGATGCATCGACGCCATCGAATTCATGACGGCATGGAATCTCTTACTGGTCATTGCTGTTCCGATTTTCTGGCTGATTTTCTGTTTGGTTTCGGGGGAGAGATTTTTAAGTGACTGGAGATCGCTTGTGAAAGTGCCGAAGGAAGTTGTTTTTTTAAGCTCGGGGATGTTGTACGCTAAATTAGAACCGAAGTTTTCCCATCGAGAAATTACATCCACGCGATTCTTGTTGACGTATTGTGGGTTTACGACTTCTGGGAGAGAGGTAGACGAATTTATCATACTGATAGACTTGATATTGATAGACTTGTTCTGCTGGGAGTTCTGCTGAGCAGAGTTCTGCTGTCGGCTCGGGGGGTTCTGTTGTCGGCTCATACGTGCAAACCGTGGAAATTGTTGGCTTAGAACCGGGTCTAACTCTGTTCGTTCCGGGTCTGACTCTGTTGGGAGTTCTAACTCTGTTGGAACTTCAAGACTTGAACTGGGATCAGATGCATTTACTCTCGTTTCAGGTTCAAGTGCTGGCTCCAGTGCTGCTGACAGACTCAATACTGGATACTTTGCTGGATCACATGCAGGCTCAACTTGCGATTGTAAATTTGCAGTGAAATTTCCCTGATTGACATTTCTTTCCACATCAATTTTTGATAATGAATCCAGTCTTTTGACGATATTTGGCAACGACTCCCGTTCTTCGCTTTTAGACTCATTAATCCGTGTTTCTTCCGTATTCGTACCCTTGGAGCACATTTGCGTTCGCAAGATCGCTGCGGCGCAAAACGAGGATGACGAAAGTGGAATCTCATTCGAGGACAGACTCGAGTATTGGTTGAGGTGTGGACCAGAGGACCGAGAGTTCGAAAACGAATGCGCAAGCGGTTGTCCTTGTGGCTGCGGCCAAGAATGATAGGACGACAGATACGAAATATTGTGCGGGGTCTGCGAGGGGAGAGTCGTCAGAGTTGTTGGAAGAGTTGGAACTGCTGCACCACTACTCGTATTTGTTGGGTTGTTTTTGTGTGGTTGTTTTTTTTCACTGACAGTCATTGCCGTTGAAGGAGTCATTGCTTCTGAAATTTCGCTTGGAGTGCATGTCGCCATGGAGCTTGAAGTGGCTTGTCTGGAACTGTTTGTTGTCGACGAACTTGACGCAGCGTTGCTTGTACCGGGCCTTTCTCGGCCTTGTGCTGATGTGGCCTTTCTCGGACTGCATGTAGGACGCGATACAGCTGCCTTTCTCGGACTGCACGCTTGTGTTCCAGAGCTCGACGTTGCTGCTGTTGAACTTTTGGCCGCGTTACAAACGAACGCCGTTCCTTTGCGCCTTTTGAAATCTGCTGGCGCGGCTTTTCTCGGACTAGTGCCTGCTGCAGGCGTGACTGCGGCTTTTAGCCTCGGACTGCTGGTCCTCGGACTTGAGCACATTGCAGGACCTACCGTAGGTCCTACGGCTCTTTTCGGCACTGGTACGGCTTTCTCCGGACTGCATATCGCTGGTTCCTTGGCTGGGGAAATCGGTGACCACGATTTTCTTAATTCTTCCTTTGCATCTTTGAGTTGGTTTAGTCGGTCTTCTGGTGAGAAACATCCGTTGTTTCTTGAACTGGGCGCTTCTCTTGCTGCTAAATTTGTTTCTTTTCTTTCTGAAACTTCCTCAACATCCGCCGAGGAATAGTTGCCCTCAACATGATCATCCGCTGAACAACCGGAATCGGCATCCGCTGAACAGCCGGAATCTGATGGATACGAGCCTGAAGAGTCCGACGATGTTGTAACACATGATGACGTAGTCGAATTTGGACTCGATTGCGACGTTGAGCCAGCAGAACTCGAATCTGTTGGTACTACAATTGGAGAAGGCCTTCGCCGGTTTTTGGGATTTTTTTTCTTTCGAGTGTGCTTGATCTTTACGGAGTTATCATTCGCAGTGGTGGAATTCACTAAGTCCATTTTTATGCTGCTGTCTTCATTCCGATTCGCATTATTCGCATTGTTCGCACTATGCGCATTTGTGGAATTTACTAGGACTTGCGGAGAGTTTTCTCTCATTTCTGTGGTCTCGTCGAACTTTACGGAGTTCCCATTTCTGGAGTTTCCATTTCTACCATTTTTTGCGGTCAGAACTTTTCCGGTGTTCACGACACTGTCACTGGCTCGACTTTTACACGTGTACGCTGAGAGGTTGTCAGACGGCGAAATTGGTGCTCCTGCCGCGGCTTCGAGAATCAGGCTTACTCTTAGTTGCCATTGGGCCAGGTAGACTACCACAATTCGGCGAGAAAAAAAAGAAGGAGAAGAAAGAAACATGCGAGAAGAAGAAAACACGTTTCGTTTGACTCCGCTACTGTGCATCTTGTCGAGACAATTTCTGGGTTTTATAAACTAACATTCACGAAATCAAATGATACGATTACCATAATGAATTTCAATTGCAATCAGGCCATGCTCATGGTCGTTTCGAAAAAAAAACTACCTTGGTGGCTGAGCCACACCATGGCACTTTGCGAAATAGTTTATCCGTCAACAATGTGTGTCAGCCGGAACCCGGAAATCAATCCGGATTTTTTTCGTCCAAAATTTGAAATACTGTTGCCAGCACCATACTGGGTTTGTCATTTGAGTTACTGTGTACATCTTCTTTCAAAATTTTAATTTGAAATACTGTTAGCCATGGGTTTCAAATGTTTCGTCCAAAATTACTGCTGACGGACACTCATGAGATTCAGCTTCATTAATTTCTCGTGACTTAAATTTTCAAACTTGGATGATATCAATGATCTTGACGAAGAAACAATGGACTCGTAAGGAATCCTTAATTTAAGGATGGGAATCCGATCATTGTTGGCTTTTTGAGAATAGATTATAGACATAGACATATTAGACGTAGACATCTGACATACCATGATAGAGACTGTACATTGGCTCCGACCATCTATTGCACTTACAGGAGACTAAGAACCGATGGACTTACAGGAGACTTACCTAGGGAGACTAGGAACAATTGCTTTCCCTCTTGTTCTTAAAGAGAAATCATACGAGAAAATAAAACATCGGCAAAAGTTATTTCCATACCCATTGTTGCCTTTGAAATTGTGACTCGAGTATAACGTTGTCGAAAACCGTTGACTAGAGACTCTAAGAGTTCCGAAAAAGACTGACGCAGATAAATTTTAGTTAAGAAAATTCTGACGCAAAAGGATTACTCTGGAAGGGGATTTGCGAATCAGTCAAATCGATTGAGATCAAGGAATGGAATGAAAAACGTTGTGAAGTTGATCATTGTCTAGCCGTGCAGATACGCATTGCCACCGAGGAAATGAAATGAAATCTTTGTAAGTTGCAGTTGCAAATCGCGCCTCGCCAATGGCAATTGATGAGGAAGATCGCATTTTGAATCAATTGACAATTGTAGAACTTCAATGACAAGAAGCACATCTGAGCCTCCAATGCAGACGCGAACGATCGAATGTATGACCATCCTATCCATGCAAGGATTCGGAATCATCGCCGTGACAAAAATCAATTGCACCCAACGCGAACACGTTGCCTTGCCAAGGCCCTTGGACTTCACGAAAATAATTTGGTTGCCAAACAAGTAATGATCTCCTGCTATCATTGTGATGATGATTCGAGATGATTCTCTATACCCGCCCATTATACCTGTCCACAACCCCACCCGGGAAACGTCTGATCAACTACTAACAGACTGAGACAAGACTTTCAGTGAGTCTGATGAACTACTCTAACAGACAAGATTGTCGCCGCGTCTGATGAACCACTACCAGCCATGACTTCCAGCATGTCAGTTACATTCAGTATGAACTCTGAAATAGCACCCGCTTTCATGTTCTAGCGTTCATGTTCTACTGAACTGAGAAATGATTTCTACCGACCTGTGAAACCCGATTTCAAATCCAATCCTGCCGCCATATCATGTCTCATGTTCCACCTACTGAATTCCCTTCGAAACACCTACGCCATAATTTTTTAAAACAACACTGTAGTTTTTCAAATTCATCGCCATAATGTTTCATCGTAATGCATGAAATCAATTCCATTCAAATTTTCAATTGATACGCTATAACACGGGAATCTTCAATCTTGATACGCTATTTTTTTTATACCACGGGGTAAACACTCTGATGATGTATACTACCAGAGACTTAAGTTTTTCAAATCTTCATGCCAATGGGAAATGAAATGCCCTCCGAATCCTTATGATACCTTATCAGGATTCAGAGACTTTTTCTTTTTCTTGAATCTTTAGATTTTTCTTGAGATAAACATTTACAACTTAAATTTTTAACGATAATCTAATGAATCAGAAATTTTCAGAATAGAATCAGGGCAACCAAATAACCAAATTTCTATTTAATCAGAATACTATAGCCGCAATCGCTTTTTTCGAAGGCATTTGAGCAGTCGCTACATTTGGTTTGGTCTATAACATTTGGGCAATACATTTTGTCTGATACACTAACAGACACCAAAAAATTTAGATCGATTTTCAATTTTGTGACTCTGATACAGTCGCAAATCGACACTCATACCACTAGTCTACGGTTACCGTCACCATAACGGTAACGGTATGTAGACTTGAGGATTCATGACAATGTAGACACGGGGGGTAATGATCCAATATAACGGCATATCACGGCGTTTTCTTAACACAATGATCAAAAAAAATACGAAGAATTGAATCTGCCTTAGTTTCTCGATCTGCCTTAGTACCTACTGACCTTAGTACCTACTGACAGACCGATTGAAATAAAATAGCTTTTAAAATTATATAGCTTTAGCCCGGTTGAAATCGAATAGGGTAAATGCAAACCCATGATTTAAGACTCTGACAGGAAAATGGTTTTTGATATTGGAAATCGATAAATCTTGACTCATATCCAAAATTGAATCATGCACCATGTCACAGACTAAGAATGGACTCATAGCCAAATATGTTCACAGACTCTGATTGAAAAAGAGTATGGACTGAGACCGAAAATTTAAAGTGACGCTGTAGAGTATGACTATATGCCTCGATAATTATTAATTAACTAATCGTCACCACAATACCATGACAATCACTCAAACCAGAAACACCTACAGAAGGTCCAATGCTCCTACCACCCAAATATATGCCACTAGCCATGGCTCCTACCGCCCAACGATATGCCACTAACCAGGACTCCTACGACCCAATTATATGCCACTAACCAGGACTCCTCTAGAATCTCCTTCCACAATATCCTTTTCAATATAATTTCCTTCCACAATCTCCTGCCTCCTTTTCAATAGAATTCTCTCCTTCCACAATATATATAAAAAAAAAAAAAACTTAAGATATCGTTCGCGCTTCAATCCGATCTCGTTCCAATATCGCGCTTCAATCCAATCTCATTCCAATATGCCACTACCCATCCCTCAACATTAGAAGCATTTTCAATTCTTTCAACGGTGAATTTTCCGTGGTTTGCGTTTCCTAGTAGCACTACATTGTTCGCACGAATTCGAATCTGACCTGTCCCATTCCATTTGCCACTCCCCGACTTGTTTCCCTCGTATGTAAATCCTTTCTTTTTGTTTTGGGATTCTTTCTTTTGGGATCCTTTTCCAAGTTTTCCTGGAATGTCGACAAGTGTTTCCTGGGCCAACAAGTCTTCGATGAGAGCTCTGTCCTGATCACCAGCCATTGCTTCCAGAAGTTCGTTTTCGTCGTCATAAGTTTCTTGAATATTCATCTTGTCATTATCATCCTGCCTATGTCCATGCTGTTTACTATGTCCATGTTGTCTTTGTCCAGGCTCCACAAATGCTGTGTGTCTCCCCCTGGTGGGTCTTTCGTTTCCGAGTCCATCAGTATGTTTGCTAGTACCTTCAGAATGACTGTGGCTCCGACCCCGAGTCACAGCGACTTTCATGTCGCCGGTCCTCTCATTCCACGGGCTGAGGTCCCCGAGATTCAGGTCGCCATTGTGCATCTGGGAAAACAATTTCTCTGATATTCTTGATGGTCTTCTGTCAGAAATGAATCCGGCTGTATCTCTGAATCCTGCTGTGTATGACGATCTTTTTGGTGAATCTGATTGTCTTCTTGGTAGCTGAGCAGCTTTTGGATTTTCAGAACCAACCAGCAAACTCTGAGAGCCCTTTTCCTTACCACCGTGACCTTTCTTAGCTGTAACACTCACAGCTCCCAGAGAAAAGAGAATCGCACGCATTTTGTTTTCAATGTATATGGATATGCAAATGATATCGATAATCGGAATACAATTTCTATATTTATCGATTCGTCGCCAAAACTGGAAAAGTTAACAAGTTACAATTGAAAATGCAAGGATGACAGGGATGAAACTTATTATATTCGCAAGGATGACCATGAGTTTTGCACCGCGTCACTGATATCAATTTGAATCTAAGTTTCCGCATCACAAAGTCAATTATTGCTCCGGAAGTGAGCAGATGAGTACACGTCGAAAATGGCAATGGCAATGCTTCAAATAGATTTCAATTGCTCGCTCCGCGCTCCGAAAATATCAAAGATGATCATGTCGTTATATCTCAGTATCAAATGCGGCTGCCAACAATGTAAAAAACTGAGCGGCCCGCACTCTCACTGTATGCCACTTCTGAAATTTGAAAACTGCATGACATACGCGGCCTTCCGAGTCTCACCTTTCAAGAATCATGATGATGATGGAAAAAATTTCTCTCTCAACTCATCCGAAACCACAGGCTCGATAAAAATAATTTTTGAAATAAAATTTAAACGCACAGATAAAGATCGCCGGGCATTAAGTTGAAAGCTCAAGGGAACACTCAGCTGCACATGAAGACTTCAAGATACTAATTTTGTCGAGTCAAAACAGAAACTGCAACACTGTCATCGTGATGACGATCTTGTATGCAAGATTCCAAATTGACTCTGTCTGATCAACAGTTGATGTTACTAACAGACACCTTTAAATTCGACATATGATCATATCATTATGTGGCAGGTTGTACAAAATAGCCCCACTTTCAGAGTGCTACCGTACTGTTGCCGTTAATTATCCGAATCGGTCTGATAGTAACGCTAACAAACTTTTTTTTTCTCGAATCTCATAATCTAACAAACTTTATTTTTCTTCAAAATCAGACAGAATCATGTCTGACATACTGACAGATGAATTATAAAAACGTTGATAGATTTTTAATTTAAATTTTGGATATCTGTCACGACTCACAGGCGCATTGTACTGTGTCATACACAAGTCAGGACAAAATCACCATCGAGCCAATGAATCCCTCATGTTACGAATCGTGCTGGGATTTCATTGGGATAATAAATTCAGTTGAAAACTAGAAAGAATCATATGAGCATGAAGATCCGCTACGGCGGTTATCTACTAGCGCGGTTATCCGCATTGATGAGACGTCATGTAACTAACATTGATACTTAGACTTTTGCAATTCCAACTTCAGCACATGCTGGCGTCATCGGAAAATTTTATCCGTCATTGGAATGTTTTTGGTCGATGATCAACCGAAAGAGCACACTTCTGAACATAATAGAGTTTTTATTGCAGACTGTGACCAGACTGGGGCTGTGAATTCTCACTTGACGAGTAACTAATCGTCGCCACAGTATCATCAATCAGTCAAGATTTAACACCTTCAGTACCAAGGCTCCTACGACCTAGTATCCTGCAACGCTAGGCCAGAACCAAGGCTCCTACTTGAGTAGAACTTCCCACTTCCCTATCATCTCCTTCCAATGTCCTGCCACCTAAGACGCGTGCTTCAATGCAATCTCATTCCAATGTGCCAGTTGCCAAGGCTCATAGCCAGCCTTTTTGGCATTTTCAATTCTCTTGATGGCAAACTTTCCATCTTTCGACTGTCCTTGTAGCACTACATTATTTTCCAGGAGACGGATCTTACCTTCTCCATTCCACTTGCCACTCCGTGACTTGTTTCCCTCGTATGTAAATCCTTTCTTTTGGGATAGTCGTTCTAACAAGTCTTCGATAACAGATTTATCATTCTCTTTAGCCATTGACTCCAGGAGTTTGTTTTCGTCTTCATACGTTTCGAGTTTTTTTCCTTCTAAATTCGGTTCGTCTTTATTCGTCTTGGGTGTTTTTTTTTCGTCACCGCCTTCAGAGTCTTCAGAATGACTCCGAGTCTCAGTCACAAGAAGTTTCATGGTGCCTGTCCTTGGATTCCACGGGCTGCGATCCCCGAGATTCAGGTCGCCATTATGCATCTGTGAAAACATTCTGTCAGATATTCTTGACGATTTTCTGTCGGGGATGATATTCTTGGTGCGTCTTGCTGAATCTGATGACCCTCTGAGTCTTGGTGACGGAGCAGCTGCTCGATTTTCAATCAGCAAGCTGCGAGACCCATTTTCCTCGCCATCTCTTTCAGCTGTGACACTCACAGCTCCAAGAGAAAAGAGAATCGCACGCATTTTGTCGGTGTTTTCAATGCATAAATTCTATATGGGAATGATGTTGGAATATATTATATGTGCAATTTCTACTATTAAATTTATCGCCACAACTGTAGAAGGTAACAAGTTACTTAGTTACATCTGAAACTGAGCAAAGATGTCAAATATGAAATAGAACTTTTGCACGACTCCAATTTGGATTCGGCGATATTTTTCGCGTCGGGGTGCCGTACATAGCCAACTAAGACTCATGCTCCGCAATTCCAAAGATACATTGGTACCGAATTCACAATGCTAATGCTCCGATTGCTCGCCTGTTGCTCCGAAGAATATCAAAGATAACGCTCCCTATAGTATACTCCATGCGCCGCCGCAAGGAACAAAGAAAAATCAAAACGCACTCTCAATAACAACAGCTCCTCCAACTTTACATAACACTCACAGCCTCACTACCACCATTTTTTCCTAGAATCGAACACACATGGTTACGTAAAATGAATTCATCGAGTAAATCAATAGACTACATTGTAGAATCCACTCTACAGGGACGACAGCCATGAAACTCAAGGAAAGATCTCCAATACTGAGATGGGGATCGAATTTAGATGGCAAAATCAGCACGCTATCCTCCCACCACATGCTTGGTTCAAAACATCGTTCTGCGCATTTGTGGAAAGAAAACTTCTGAGGATCGAGGTTAACTGCGTCAATGAGGAGGCTGACGCTGATTCCGATTTCGCATCGACTCCTCCTGATTCGACTGCTGGTGCATGTAGATCCGTTGATTGTTGACTACGATCAGGATTGGTATCCGCAACTGTTGTGAAAGACACATGGGACTGTGTAAATACATTGGAGTCCTCCTTGACGCTATCCTCAGCATTAACTTGGATGTCACCAGGACGCAGTTTCCTCACATACTGGCGCATTCGGTGGGCCTCTGGATTTTGTATCGGCAACAAGAGGAATGAACGCTCGAACCAATGGAGGAAGGGGGATAAGTTTTGGCTCTGGAAATTCGGAGCCATTGCAGCGGTGCATGGAGTATTCTTTGCATGAGAGGCTTGATCTCTATCACAAACTGTGACCCTATTCACAGACACATATCCACCTTTCCTGACGTAAGAAACGGGCCCATCCGTCGGCAGGAAAGTCACCAAATCGTCTGGATCGCAGATATTGTAATACTGGAACCGCAAGTCTTGCATTAACGACGCTACCTCACCACTCTGAGAGTAGTTGGTGCAAAATTTCGGCGCTCCGAACGTCGTGACTTGATTCACGTTGAAACCGCGTTTCTCCAGTTTGCAGGCAATTATGACAGCCAATGCGCCCCCCAATGAATGCCCACTGAGGTTTATCATATTGTTGGTTTTTTTGGATCCGCCCGATACGTGAGATAACAGCACCAACAAATCTTCCAAAATCAGTTCAGCTTTTTGGAGGAAGCCTTTGTGAATGTAGAGTTCGAGTTCCGCATCCCACTTCTTCTGAAACTTCAAGTTGTACATGAGATCGGACCAACACATTGTGCCTCGCAAAACAATGTCATACGTTTTCTTTCCTGTAAATGCGTCGATATCGTAATAGAGATAGTAGCATTCGCGGCGGTGAGAATCTGATTCACCCGATATTCTATCGAAAAAGCTGGGCGGCAGTGAGAGAGTCGATCTTCTGAATGAGTCGGAGGGCTGTTTTGATGATGACAGTGGTTCAAGAGACTCGTCGTTCGAATCATTGTCAGAATCGTCGTCAGTGGTCTGAGACTTTCTTCCACTATGCGCTCGTTGTATAGAATCCATTTTCCTGACCACAACTCCACCGAAATATCCATTCTTGTGATGCCAATCGCGGACTTTCTCCAGTGAAATCTCTTTTGCTCCACCCATAAGATCGCATCTCAATGCTGTTTGATAGAGATTCCGCTGCAGTGCTGGCGATAGTGGTGTGATGCTTCTTGCGTTGCTGACATTGTTGCCATTAGGGGTGCTGCTCCGACCGTCAGCATCATCAGCTTCAGAGTCAGACTTCCTCTGATCACCCCCCGCTGCAGCTTTAATTATCCGATCTGCATTCTGCCGTATGACGATCAACGTGAAGGTTGAACCACTCGTGACGCGAAAGACAGAGGACTGCGTCAGACGGCGGATACGAGATTGAAACATCTGTATGCATGGTTTGTTGGGAGGAGTTTACCCAACGAAATCCTCTTTAAAACTGTCTACGATTCAAATTGATTTATCGAAATTCGATTCGAATGAAAAAAACTTGTAGTTTGCGCATGCATTGAGAAAAAAATCGAAACCGAAAGCCCTCGTTGAAATGCCATGCGAAACGTGCATTAAAAAAACGTTAAAAATATGAAATCAGAACACCATGCGTCTCGCATCGAAAAAAGTCTGGACTTGGATGTATGTAAACTGCAGCGCTTCACTTGTCATATCAAATTCTCACAAAATATCGAAAAACTGCAATCGTTTTTCACAAAAAAAAGATAGTTCACAAAAACTTCATTTCACTGGCGATAGCGTTCTGTTGGTTCGCCATATTCTTCAATAGTTCCGCAGTGTTTTGTTGGTTCTGCAGAAAGAACTCTTCAGGATTAACTTCAGGAGAGGGCTCTGGCCTCACGAATGAAGCGTCTGGACTCATGAGCGGGGGCTCGGGTTTTGAAGACACCGAGCTTTCAGGCAAACGCTTGCCCTCTTCGATTGATTCTGAAATCGACTGTAACCGAATTACAGCGGGCTTTGGATCTTGGATCTTCTCTTGAATGTTGTTTGACTGAGATTCCCCACCGCTGTCTATTGCCAACGAAGAAGTTGGTTTTGTCGGAGATAGAAGCTCAGCTTTCTTGCTGAGGGGGACAGCTGCTTTCGAATTTACATTGCTAACGTTTCCACCAAACTTTTCTGAATCGAATTCATCCTCATCAACACCATCCGAAATATCTTCGTCCTCGTCTTCGTCCAGAGGAGGTTTTTGGAATGGCTTCACAATGTTGGTGCCTTTTTTAACATTTGCAGATCCAGTTGCGCCCTTCTGACTCGCGACTTTTGCTACAGTATCAGAGTCGTTCACTTGTTCCTGCATACCAGACTTTGCCAAACCACCGGATCCACCACCACCGCCACTCTTCGGCACCGGATAACACGCCAACGGAAAAGCGCCTCTCGTAGCCATGTCCTGCACTTCCAAGTCGCCTCTGCGCGACATCAGAAAACTCTCCTTGTCCTTTTCCAACAAAGGATAGCACATCGTAATTCGCTTTTCCCGTTCCACATCTTTCAAAAAGTCGACGCCTAAATCATTGTTAGCAGCCCCTAACACCTCTACCTGTGCAGGCCATTCTTTGATGTGCTGCCCTTTATACGACGGTCCTCCACGGGCTTGTTCTGTGCGACAGAGGAATTCGCGTTTCGTTAGGCCAGGATTACCAGGCGGAGCTTTCAAAACTTCCTCGACATACTGAAAGCCTGGAGGACACGTGAATAAAACTGATCGCTTTTCCTGTTCGTCGTTTCCGATGCCACCGTTGCCAGTATTACTATCACCACTGCCAAACTCGTCGGAATGAGATTTCCCCTTGCTGATCCCCCGATGACGACTCAAACTTGATATAAGGTACTTGTATATCTTCGAAATGGGATTGAAAATGCGTTTCCCCGCACTGGTAAACGTCAACTTTTCCTCCTCTGGCAACCGAATTCTCCGCTTTCCTACGCTGTCCTCGGGCAAGAAATATTCGCTTCGACCGACATCCAAAACCATAGACAGGACTTGCTGCATCCTGTGGATACGTTTTCAAAAAAAAAAAAAACTCGCTCAGTGATTCACAAGGGTCCGGTTTTTGAAACTGCGAATCTTCCTAAGCTTCCGCTTCGCAATGCTATGATCATCATGTCCTAATTGAAAATCGACAGCCAAAAAAATTTTCCGAATCATACCCTCTGTCAGCCATCGGCTCTCAAAAAGACCCACATCACTCGCCTCAAAAATCAAGATAGAACTCGGAATCACGATAGAACTCGAAACCAAACCAAAACAGAACAATGAAATCGAACACACTCCCCCAATGACGAAAAAAATGTTCATGATGGAATGATTTCTGAATCTCTGTTATAAGGACAACAGAGATCCACCTCCTCCTCTTCTTGACTCTTGACTTTAACAACAAATATGACAAATGATCGATTAAAGTTTCATGATTTAGATTCACCAGACATTTGAAAGACAATGTTCCAGACATTTGAAAGACCAGACGACATATAGGACGGACATTTGACGACATGACTAAGACAATGGACAATGACATGACTGTTTGTATTATTATGAAAAGTGGTATGTGTGGTATGATTGTGACGATGATTGTATTCCAGACATTTTTAAGCATCAGTGTACTATTTATCCAGACATTTTGTTTTTGGTCATCATATCAACTTCAGGTGGGTGATTTGTTGGTGAGAACTTGAGATTTCGTCGTTCTCCCCCTTGACACCTTGTAAGCATAAAATTAAATTGACTCCAGGATCGCTTTTGTGGTGGAGGAGAACATGAGATCGCTGACATTCGCATTGCGAAATTGCAGCGACATTTTGGGAGGACGAAATCTTTATTCTACTCACTGAGATTCACCTCTGTACAGCTGCAGCACCAGAATAGCAATTTGGTTCCAAATTTCTTCTGGGATGCGTGCAGCATGACAATTGACTACATACTTTTTTCCATAATGACAAACTCGACTAGGACAACTTCATTTAGCACAACAATATGTTTTATGAACAGTTTTTACCAATTTAGTACTGCTTGGGTGGCTGACATGACGTATGACTAACTAGTCACACATCACGCGCCACTGAAAATGATTTGCTTTTTATCAGATGATCGCTCCGCTCATAGCTAGCACGTTAGTAACATTCAGAAATGCGATATTATTCCTATGTGAAGAATGTATCAAATGGGTCGCCTACAACTCGTAATTTTGAACTTTGAAATGTAAGTTGTGAGAAAAATGACAATCATTGATAGAAACTTCTATCAGAATTTTGTGATCATCATTTTGTGGAAATTGACCTTTTTGTGACGGTATACTGGATTAAACTTAATATGTGTCTTGCTTGAAATATGATGATTGCTTATTCAGAATATTGGAAATTCGGACCAAGCCCTATGATATTGCAGTCCTTTTAGTATTGTTTCACTTCACAGTGAAAATTTGCAAAGTTTGTAAATTGAATCGTCAACAGCAACATCTTGAAGTTCAGTTCACCTGAACCTGAACCATCTGAAAAATTTCATGCTTACCGTAGCATGCTACCGCATGAAAAGTCTTTCTACCAGTTTTTGAAGAACAACCGCGGATAGGATTGTCTGTCCCTTTCTCCAAGATTCTCAAATGCCAGTTGATAATCCAGAAGCGGCTTCATCGACAATCCAGAAAGGGCAAACGCATCATGATCCTGTGAAGCAAACGCTTCGAACGGTTAGACTTCCGGTAGTCAGACTGTGATATTTAGTCACCAAGACACCAAAGCCTACTGACTCTGTCTGGTTTGCACAACCCAATCGGGAAACCAGCCTTCATGATTTTGGCTTGGATCTGGTGCGTCTCGTCGTTTTCCGAATGTCCATCCAGTCTCATGTCGCTCGATGACTTCGACCCATTCCCCTCGCAGGATGGTTAATTCGTTCTGTGATGACGCTTCAAATGTTGCCAGTGCACGCATCAGGAAGGTCTGGTACTGTTTTTAGATTATTTTTTCGAAATTTTTGTTGAGATGGTCTCCCAAAAAAACTATGAACATGATGTCTTCATTAGAATACACAATCAAATTTACGCGATGAACATAGACGCTCAGACTACAGAAACAATCCAATAAAGTGCCAACAAAAATTCCGAGAGTCAGAGAAACCCGCTAGGGGATTACGTCAGCTGCGTGTCTCGAAAACAGAGTTTCCAAAACGCCCGCATCAACGAGTGTGTAACAACAATATTATCTCATCATTGTTCTGGAATTTGGCGTGTAATACAAACGTGTTTCGTAGTTTCTGTTTCAAAATATGTGTCTCAAAACAAAATCAATCTCAAAATATACCATAACGTCCTGCACCTGTTTTCCCGACGAAGCAGAAGGTCCGTCTTTTCCGCCGGAAACGACGGGCCTTTGCCGAAGTTCTCGTTCTCGTAGTTCTCTTTCCCGCGCCTGTTGTGCTTGTATGGCTGCTCTTTCCGGGTCCCGATATGGATGATGCGATGATGCTGCTGGTATTCCGCCTGCAAACGGCTGTCCATACGAATACGGATGATGTCCATTCGAAGGCAAGACGTTAGGATCGTAATGCGCTTGTCCATATGGATCCAATGCCGCATGTTGAGCTGCTGCTAGACTTCTGGGGTCCATGGCGGCTTGCTGTGCCGCAGCAGCGGCGTGTTGTGCGTAAGGATCTGCTGCTGTTTTCGAATGGTCGGCTATTGTTCTTGGGTCGACGTACTGCACACGTGGTTCCGACACCCGTTGTTGTGTTCTCGTCGAGGCTGCTAATGCCTGTTGTTGAGATGCCAGTGAGTGTGCGTCTTGTGGATCCGTCTGCTCGAGTGACCAGCTGGGAATCCATCCTGCGTCGTGGACTGAGACTGCGTTTGCAAATGCAGGGTCGATTCGAGGCGGCAATTCCAGGATCCTCACGTATGTCCATCCAGAATTATGTTCGTCAATGACCTGTACTTTTGAGCCAGAGACCACATTTATTGTGTTCTCCCCCGTGGCAGTGAAGCTTGCGCTCGCGATTCGATACTGTGGTGGAGGCGCCGGACTGGCTTCTGGTGACCGTTGTGTCGAAGGCGTGTTGGCCTGCACTGACGGTGTTTGTTGTTCTGGTTTTTTTGGCGGTGTTTGCAGTGAGTCCACTTGTTGTTGTGATGTTCTCGCAGATTCAGGAGGCGCCGCTTTGCCGATGCCCATCAATTCTTTCAGAGTTTTGGTCGGATTCGACTCCTGCGGTGTCTCGCCGTTCTGTGTCGGCACTGCACCAGCAGGAGGAGCTCCTGCTGGAGGCGCAGAACTTTCTTTGCCATTCGCAGTTGTTGAGCCCGAAGTTTCCGCTGGAGTCGCACTTGTCGATGATGTGTCATTCGCGTCTTTGCCACCAGCAGCACTGCTCATATTATCGATAGACTTATTGTCTGCCTCTGGTTGTGTGGTGACAGAAGCAGCAGAAGTTTTCTCTGCAGTTTTCGACTTATCTGCTTTCTTCGAGTCTTTGCTGTCTTTACTGTCCTTTGCTGTTGCTGTTGCGTCTTTTATTGTCGTCGCTGTGTCCTTCGAGTCTTTGTCCTTTGATGTGTCCTTGTCCTTTCCTGTGTCCTTGTCTTTTGCGTCTTTGTCCTTCGTGTCCTTGTCTTTCGTGGTCGAACTGTCTTTCGTGTCCTTAGAAGTGTCCTTAGAATTGTCTTTTCCTGTACCACTAGTCGAACTACTAGCGTCCTTATTGTCAGCTGTCTTACTAGACCCAGCAGCTGCTGCCAGAGTGTTACTACTCTCCGCACCGCTGTCTTTATTTTTACTGTCCTTGCCACCCGCGTCTTTATTCGAAGCATTGGAATCTGCGGATTTCTCGAGATCCTTCCCTGTTTTTGAAGCCGAGTCTTTGTCTTTCGCCGCTGATGCGTCTCCCTTAGAAGAGGCATCTGTCGCAGCCTTTACTGCATTTGATGTCGTTGAATGGTTGGCGGAATTTGCACTGTCTTTTGTGCTGGCGGATTCCTTCGTAGAACTGACACCAAGGGCGTTTGCGACGTTTGCTGTCGTGAGATTCGATTCCGGTTGTGAGTCCTGGTTTTCGATCTCCCGATACTTTTTGCCGCCTTGCTTCTTCGATTGCGCCGCCGTTGTTTTCTGTTTTTGATTTTGTTTGGAAAGAAATCATTTGTCATATTTGTGAATGAGGATTGTTTTTGTGTGAACGATATGATAAGTTCAACGCAACGAAACGAACTGAACCACCTCTGACAAGAAACTTCAACGAAAACCTGAAACGAGAAAACTCATCTGCGACAGACATATCAGACAAAACGAAATTCGAAAAAAAAAAATCGAGAAATCCAATTCCATACCGCCTCCTTTCCTTTCTTCGCTTCTTTTATTTTAGGTTCTTTGCTCGCACTTTCTTTCAGTGCCATACAAGGTTCGTTCTTGCACTCTCTAATGTGGTCTTGGTAGGCGCCATATTCGCCGATCCAGTCACATTGACCTTCGCCGGGATTGACTTTGGAATGATTGGCACACATTACTTTCAGTGCTGAAAGCATTCGCCATAGGAGCAGATTTTCCTACCTCGTTGCGGTGGCACATATAGGATCTAGATCCTTTTTCTCATTCAGAGGTGTTTTACAGACTGGACAGGGTACGGTATGCTCGGTGATTTTTGCACGTTGAGCCCATGTTTGGATCTCAGGATGTTGCTCTATCCACATCTGGAGACAGTCGCCGCTGTTTTTTTGAGATTTTGAGAGAGGATTGGGTTTTAGAAAAGATTTTGAGAGAAGATTTTTGTTTCAATATTGCATCAAAAGCAACAATTACATCATACAGATCTCGACTTTCATCCAAATTTGAGTCAGACATATGCTTGTCATTGTTGAGAAGATCCCCATTAGAACGCTCACCTTTTCAGGCTCACGTCTCGGATGGTTGATCCCATAAGTTTTGGTCATCATTCACACAGATCATTACGTAATTCCAGATGAAACTAAGCATGAAAACATCTCCATCAAGACCAGAAAAGCCAAATCCAAAAAACCAAGAAAAGTTTCCATATACCAAAACAAATGCGAGCATTTTGTGAGTTTTGGGCTGCATCCTACTACATGGACGTAGCAGATTTTGCATATGAATTCCTCTGCCTCTTGCACGAGCTGATCCTCTGCAATTTTCACCTCTGTATTGAGATCCGATGTCTTTTTCTGGATAGGAGCATTGACGTTCTTTTGAGCGGCTGTAAGAGAGAGT
>Ga0099797_100007_pt1 | contig 91690 bp, 21 predicted proteins | sample Uncmet_Sort48C_1_FD_89871 | JGI IMG/M metagenome (GOLD analysis project Ga0099797, IMG submission 89871) | Marine eukaryotic communities from CALCOFI LINE 67, Pacific Ocean - C012_Sort48C_1 | ecosystem: Environmental > Aquatic > Marine > Oceanic | place: Pacific Ocean: Monterey Bay | collected...
TTCGTCCTCGGCAGCCAACCACTCATGTCTCAGCGATGGAAAAAATGTCCGACAAAAATCAAAGACCGGGAGTCATCAGCACCGTGTTGGAGCTCTCACTCTCACGGGACAGGTGCCACACTCCGCTATCCCCGTACCTCACGGACACATCTGATTTCGAAGAGCTTTATGAGATTCCCATGGCTGAGCGACAGTTCTTCAATCAGGTATTGAGCGCAGCCAAACTCGAAGAGGGAAGCGAAGAAGTGTTGAAAATGGCCGGCGAGGTTCAGATCTGGTTTCTAAATGATCAGAAAGAAAGGATCTGGAACGAATTGAAGACAGAACGAATTTGGGATCCCGAACAACTCAAAACTTTGGGCGTCAATCCGAAGAAACTGCCCTACAGTGATGAGGACAGATACGCCACTGTCACGTACGACAAATGGAACCCGCACGACGAGAAAAAGAAGCTGGAAAATATTCCTCTTTTCCTCCAATTAAAAGACCAGGCAGTACCCCCAGAAGCACGGTATATCGCTGCGTTCACGGCGTTTCTGGATGATGCTGTCACGTATAAGACAGGTGGTCTGACGCCTTCCTTGCCAACAGCTGTGATTGATTTGAAAGACACCGACAAAGCTTGGAAGGAGGACAAGAGTTTGAAAGTGCGAATTGAACAGAAATGGCAAAACTTTGATGCAGTGTATTCTTTCTCGAAGCCTCTTGATTTGGTGGGTGATTCCAGTGATGACGTTTTCTACACAAATGTCGACCGCGTTATTTCGTTCTTGCCACCAGAAGCTGGTGAAAGCGAGATCACACACTACAACATTTACAAGGGCCAATGGTTGCCCTGTAACGATAACAAAGACATCAGTGTGAAGCAGCGAGAACGGGAATACAAAACTCTGGCGAAGACAGTCAACGACGGCCGGGGCGCTGCACGCGTGTGTTGGGGCTTTTGCTTGCCACGTGAATATAACGAGTGGTCTGACTCTTCTGATTCTGAATCTCACTCTTCTGACTCTGGACTTGTCAGCAACAATCTGAAGTCTAACTATTTCCATGATAGGAAATGCAGTAGACGCAGTGAACAGAAGGAGAAAATCCCTGGCACAAACAAACGCAAACACATAAAGTACAAGGAGGGCGCTTTCATTAAATCAGTGCCAGCAATGAACTATATGTTGCCTTACTGTATATCGAAGAAGTCTTTTTCTGACAGCGACACAAACGACTCTGACTTTGCTGATTCCAGTGACGATGCTGATTCCGACATGTCTAGCAGTCGTGATAGCTGTGAATCCATTAAACTGGAAACAAAAACGGTGTCTGATGCTGATCTTTCGGTGTTTATCCAGGGGAAGGTTGCTGGTGAATCACAGGTCTTGGACAAACATTCGGATTTGTGGAAACGATATGGACCAGCTATTCATACGACGACAAAAATCCAAAGTGAGATCGACCTGAAGGCGCAGCTTGAGGCTCTTTTGAATTTGAAAGAAGAAGAATTGCAAAAAGACGGCGAGGAATCAGGTATTTTCACCGAGCACGTGGTGGTCACAGTCACAGGCCCCGGCATTCTTACAGTTGATCAATTGGGCCTCCCTGGCGCGAACAGTCAGAGGCTTTCGAAAACTTCCAACGTCGACGACACGGTCCAAGCTAGCCTTTCGTATAAAGATTTTAAGTTTGGGGGCTCTTTTGCGGGTTCTGGTGCCATTGCTCAGGGCAGAAGATTTCCCGATATCAGAGTCCCAGCGGGAAAGCATCAAATTGAGTGGAGGGTGACCGTCAACGCACGCGCATTCAGGTCTGTTGAAGCAGACGCGCAGGAAGCGCTTCGCGAAGCTCTGAAACTAAAATGGACACTCAGCTTTCATTCAACTGCCCGCTACGAAAATATCCATGTGCATGTTCCCGACATAAACTTGAAGCCAACAAGTTCTGACGATGATCATCCAGCGGATTCAGAAGAATCGGGCAATTTTATCCCCTCTTCGATTGTCATTGTCCCCGCGTTTCGTAAAAAGCTCAGCTCAAACAACTCTGGCTCTCTCAACGATCATGATACTCGACTCAGAGACTTCGTGGAAGTTGACTCCGAATTGGCCAACGGTATTGACATTGATTTACCACCGTCTCCGCCTCCCATGCCGAAATTGAAACCCAGTGAGGCTCAGCCTGACAGTGATTCCGAGTCTATTGGGACATCTGAGTCTGAATCCGACTCCACTACCGGGACCTCTAAGACGCCGAAACTGGTAAAAACATTTCAAAACGACGGCATCAAATTCGGTAAGCCTGATTCCGTCCATTTTTTGGACACAAATCCAGACGAGAATGCGTTTTCTGGAACAGTTAAGATTGTCGCTTCTTCGAGTCATTCGTCTTCTATCGCATCTTCTTTTGCTGCAATGCCAAATAATGGAAAAGACAAGAAAGTACGGCTGTCAGCAGCCTTGCATTGGTATGAGGATCCACATGCGGAAGAGAACCTCATGTCGAAGTTGTGGATGAAGACAGCCTCAAAGTCGGAAGGAGAAACAGACTGGATTCCGAATTCGTTGACAAAAAAACACTGGAGCGGCTGGCATTACGAGTACAAAACTCCAGGTGGAAAAGAAGAAGTCTCGCAATCATCTGAGAGCCACACTGAAACTGACACGATGATGAACCCCCACAAAAGTTCTGGTGTTTTGTGGCAGGGCAGCTGCGACGCTATCATTCCTTTTCTTGAGGGCAGTGAAGACTTAGAAAGTGGAGCTGGCACTCCTGATACAGAAAGAAGAACTGAAGAAATTTCCTGCACGATCGACATGGATTCCGTCAGTTTTGACGTCGAGAAATTTGGGAAATTCAAAAAACCGAAAAAATTTCGCATGATTGCGAACGAGATAGATTTCGCTCAATCATTGACCTATAATTCACAAAGTGGAAGCCCTGACATGATGAGCGACATGACGTTGAGCGACATGATAAATTTACCAAGTGTATCCTCTCTGATAGTGCCAGTCTATGACGTCACAGTGCCAACTTTTGAGTCTATGACGTCACAGAGCTTCTTCTCCCCGGGGGCATTTTCTTTGTCGAGGGGTTGGCCAGCGGAATGGAAGGACACTTGGCGAGTTACAGTGGGGAGACCCTACATCGAATTCACAAATCTGTGGGACGCAATGACCGTGAATATCGCCAATTTAGGCGGCCCTCATACTGTCGGCCTCACTGGTTTTCGCTGGTATTGGGAAAATAAGGACTTCATAGATTCAGAAAAGTTAAGCGGAGCAGGAGATGAAAAGTTAAACGGAGGACTCGGAGAGCAAGAATCTGTAAGCACAAATGTCGTAAGCGCTCACAATATAAAAACGCTCGATAACGATGAGCGTTTCTTTGGCGAAGCGACCCTCAATCTCATCTGCCCGCCTGTTTTTTCGAATGAAGACGTGGTGAGGATCCATTCTGGTGACGAGAGTAATTCCCGGATGCAAGATTTCCAGGCGAGATTCGCTACCTCACCGGGCTATCCTGGCTGTGAGATTCTCGGTCCTTTTGGCCCACGGTGCTACTCCAGCGAGTTCTATTCTTCTTCTCCGGGTATTTCCAGCGAGTTTGATAGTTGTACGAACGGAGGATGGGAGATCATTCATGTCGTTCAAAATTCTGGGGATGAAAATGGAGAGACAGAGTCCAAAAAGAAGCTAGTTTACCGCTTGAAGAAAACGATCAAGTACGAGAATGAGAGCGAGTGGATTTATTTCCCGACAGCCGGTAGGATGGTGTTGAAAGAGTTCGAGGTCAATCGTGAAAAATGGAACTCGGTGCACTTTGGCGCTGGTGACAGTGGGAGTGAAAATACGAGTGAAAAGAGTGAGAAAGGAACTTCGCAAGGAGTGCAATATCACGAAAATCTTTTCCAGCAATTTCAACAAGACGAAAAATTTAAGCACAAAATTTCCAAGCCTGGCACTGCGTTCCTTTTTCAATCAGGTCTCTGGGGGCATGGTGCTTACTCCTCGGAGGACTCAGAAGTTCAAGAAAAAGACTCAGACTCAGAGAACGACTACTTCGTTATTGATTGGATGCCTGAACTCGATGACTACGAAGAGACTCTGGGTCCACCTGAACCGCTGGAAAGTTTTCCGAATTCTGAGCTAGCAGAAAAAATTAAGAAGCAAAGAGAAAAGAAGAGCGACAACAAAAATATAAAACTGAAAAGAGAAGAGTTTTTGGATTTGAATACCAGGAAGCCGCTCTCGATGAGTCTAATTGCAGATGCTCTTGTGAATCCGCAATATTCCAATAACGAGGACTATACAGAGCGTTGGCAAATTGAGAACGAGTATCTCAGTATCAAGTATGGTGAACCAAAAACGAGGTCTATGCGAGAGAGGACATTGAGTGCATTTGATGGCGGGTCCCATCATAGTCGTTTTACGACGATGTTGGATATTGCAGCCACCCTCAGAGTCGTGCCCGTTTATCATAATTATTTGCATGTTAGGCAGTCAGAAGCCTTTCGTCACAGGTCAGAAGTCAGTAGTCGAGGAGGTATTCCGGACAGGGTTGAGAACCCTCGGCGCAGTGTGAGGTGGGAAAATCCGGATTTTCACGATGCGAGCAATAGTCTCACGGCCGCATTAGGAAATGCCGCTTATCATTCGGTCGATGTGAATGGCCCTCGATATGACGTTGCTGCGTTCAGAGTTGGACCCGGGGTTTCTGTTTCCATGAACTTCGAAAAAGTGGCGGAGTCCAAATGTACCACCGAAACGGTTTCGGTCACTGATGAAAAGACTGGGTTGACAAAGAAAAAGAAAGTGTTTAAAGACATGACGTGCACAATCACTCGTGAGTTTGATTACGATTATCGGCAAAAACATTTAAGTTTCCGTCGTGCCGCCAGCGGTAATTGGAAACTGAAAATTTGGCACGAGTTCGACATTGCGTCCCGATCTCAGGGAGAATTTCCCGAGGGTTTTGCCCGAACAGAAAAAATCTATGACATGACATATGAAAACTTGCCGCAGTATTGTATACGATCCGAATCTACGTACTATCCAGAGCGTGATCCGAAAAGGCACGGGATGAGCACTCATTATGATTTCCATTGGACGTTTCCAGTGGGTGAATGCGGATCCACTGTGCAGACAGTGTTTGATTATAAGAGCGGGAAAATGAAACAGAGAGCAAGTGTCTTAATGGTTTACGGTAACGAAATATATCACTCTACTTCTGAAGAAATAAAAGCTGCAGTCCCAGTCGCACCGCCGCACGAATGCAGTTGCGAAATGGATCTTGACGAAGTATACCATGATGAAGTACACGATGAACGGGATCAGAAGTCTCCCGTTGACGATTCAGATGAAGAGGATCAATCAGGTCCAGAAGGAATTGGAGAGCAAAAGAAGGACGAAGACGAAAAAACTGGCAAAAAAACAAGTAATCTCAGCCAGGCCGAGCTAGAGAATCGATGGGACCTAAAAGAAGCAGCCATCAAGAAAAAACTCGCGGAGAGTCAAAAAATCCAGGGAGAGTGTACGCGTGAAGAGTTTGACTTTACAACAGAGAAAACGGCAGTCTCCGAAACAGCACCCTGGAGAATTGAACCTCTCAGTGAAGATGTTACATCGAAATGGATGATTAAGTGTCCGATTCCGGCGAAAGACACACCGACGAAAGACACGGGCTCGGAAATGACGAAAGACACGGGCGGAATGACGAAAGACACGGGAGAAGTGAACGGCGAAGTAGTGGCCCATCAATGGACAACAAAACTAGACGCAGACCTCGTCTTTGATGCTTCTGTTCGGTCAGAGCGCTTCTGGTCGGTCACTTTTTCGAACCAAAGAGGCATATGGTATAGAAACTCTGAAAGTATTCCCGCATATTGTAAAGGGGAAGGCATTACCAGACAATGGGAGATATCAGAATCAGACACAGAAGGTGGCATCACGAAAATGCAACAGTTTCTAAAACTTCCAGTAGATGAGTGCGGAGTCGCCGGTACTAGGTATACGAATTATGATCTCACAGCGAGTGTAACTCTTGTAGACAGAAAAAAAGTGATAAATTGGTCACCGGGTGAGGATATAGGACCGGTTTACGAATGCGTATGTGAGTACGAACGAGACAACGGAAAGGTAGACGGTTCCGAAGGAGAACCCGCAAAGGACCAGGTAGAAGGTTCCGAAGGAACAGGTTCCGAAGGAACAGGTTCCGAAGGAGACGAAGACAAGACGGAGGACGATTCCGAGGCCGAAAAAACCACTCCAGAAGATGACAAAACCACTCCAGAAGACGACAAAACCACTTCAGAAGACGACAAAACCATTCCAGAAGACGACAAAACCACTCCAGAAGACACAGAAGAAAAAACCATTCCAGAAGAGGACGACATAAATAAAATCCCAGAAGAGTCTTCTCAAGAGAGACAAGAGAGACTGATGCACAACTGGGATCTAAAAGAACAAGCTTTTAGAGATTCCTTCAACTTTCCTCAAGCTTTTAGAGACGACAGTGACACTAAAAATGCTCGAATCTACGACAAAATCCGCGGGGAATGTTTCCAACAAAAGAATGAACGCGGTGAGACGCAGTTGTTGATGCGATGTGCTATTCAAAACACTGCACTTACTAGGGATTATCAAGAAAGGACTGGATCATCCAGAATACCGAAATGGACTCTGAAGAGAGAAGCGGATTTTCTCTTCAACGAAGAACAGGCTGAGATATTCTATGATGAGAAGGCGGGATGGCATTATCTGGCGGATTATTGCAAGCGCGATATTGCGTTAGAGGAAAAGTGGATAACTGAAGACTATATTTATCCAGAAGATCATCCAGATTCGGGAGAACGAACCACCGTGAGAAATAGGCTGTCGGTGATGACATTTCCAGTCGACGAGTGTGGGGGAGGGGAAGCAGAGACGATGAGGATCATGATAATAGGGTCTGGTCATAATAGTAAGACGATCAAAAAAGCGCATGTCTCCTTCATTGACAGAAATAAGGTTGAGAGTTGGCCTCACGACATAGGCCCGATTTACGACTGCAGTTGTGAACATAATTTCGATCGGGGCTCCGATCAGGAGGGTGACTCCGTTGATTTGTGGAGGAGGAAAGAGAGTGCCTTCGAAAACTATGGAAAAAGTGCATTGAACAGAGTTTCTTTACCCCTCCAAGGGGAGTGCAAGCGTGAAGATTTTACATCAGAAAACGGCGAAACGACATCACAAATGACAATGAAGTGCCCCCTTCCACATGCACAAATGTTGGGTGGATCGTCTGCGACCAGTATCGGCGAGTGGACACCAGAATGGATGTTGAAAGTCGAGGCAGATTTCATTTTTGATCCGTTGAGAGCAGAGAACTTGTATAGACATTTTTATAAAAACCGAAGTCTTGGCAAAGACAAGGACTCCAAAGATTCAGAAGGCACTATATTCCAAAGAAGGCACTATACTGCAGACAATTTGCCATCATATTGCAAAGCGGAATCTGGTGTTGTGGAGCAAGAAGAGTCAGACGATGAGTACGATACAAATTCCAAGTTTCTGAAATTTCCAGTGAATGAATGTGGGGCAGACAGTAGAGAATTTAGTGTCATAAAAGATGAATGGACCTACAGGCAGATTAAAAAGAAAAGAGTGACCGTTGACATCGTTGACAGAAAAAATATCGTCAATTGGCCTGGCTATGTAGCCCCGATTTATACGTGCGCATGTGAGTATGATGATCAAGACTCGGAATCTGATTCTTCTGGACAAGATGATACAAAGTCAGAAGACGACGAAGAACAGAGGGAAGTTTTTCCAGAAAATTCTCTAAGAGACGGACTTGTCGGGGACAACGCTCACGAACAGCACCAGAAATGGAGGCACAAAGAGCAACTCTTTGAAGACAGTCGGAAAAACAACGAAATCATTAAAAACAAAATAGAAGGGCGGTGCTACCGACAAGACGTGGACAGTTATTCGTTGATAAGCCGAGGAGAACTAAAAACAGGATCAGACATCAGTGCACAAAGTATACAACTCGGAAGAGTACTGAAAAGTCAACTGATAATGGAATGCTCTGTTCCTCGCGATTTTCAAGATTCTTACATTCAAGAATACGAAAAAACACCAGAATGGGTCTTGAAGAAGGAAGCAGATTTCTATTTTAACGCAAACAGCGCGACGAAGCACTATAAAGAGCGTGAAGATAGGTATATCGATACATCTCGTCGCCCTATCAGGTATACCGACAAATATTGTTGGGACTTTAAAGAGGTTTCGTGGTCGTCCTCTGATGTCTCGGGATCTGGTATCTCGGGATCCGTCGAAAAAAGAGAGGCTTTGAAATTCCCGGTCCCTCTTGGCGAGACTAAGGCGTCGTGGTCAGACGAGCCGCTTTTCTATGACTGCGGAGTCGTTGTTAGCGATCCACTACTTGAAGTTGATGAATCTACTGGGGTTACCGTTACTGGGGTTTGGAAGAGGACGGCAAGCGTCGAATTCGTAGATAGCAGTAGCGTGAGGGATTGGTATACGACAGCGGATGTAAATCCGATTTATGAATGTAGTTGTGAATTTGAAGTTGATGAGGGTAATAGACGGCTGGGTGAATTTGATGAGGGTAATAGAAGGCTTCTACGCAGTGACTTTGATGAGGGGAATAGAAGGCTCACAGAGGAGGACCAAAATTCGGGGTCATTCGGTCTTATCAAGGAGTCTGGCTTTGATCAGCGCAGCTTATCTGATGGGCTTAGCTTAGCTGATCCGCTCAGCATCTCAGAAAAGGTGTTGCAGGTCGAGAATTTGGCTGCAAAAAAAAGGTGGTCGAGAGGTATGCATAGTGCGGGTCAACAAGTATCCTCAAACAGCACTCACAGTGACGTGGCCCATGTCATGGAATCCGCTGGTATGGGCGACGTCTTGAAAATCGATTTGACCGTTTCAAAATCTTCGAAGTGGGCAGTCAAGTACCGCAATCTGCTGGAAATGGCTCTCAAAAGCGCGCTTTTGAGCGGCTGTAATCATGTTAAAGAGGCAGATAGTAGCAGTGATGTGAAAGACGTCATTGAAAAAGTGACTATCGCTAGTATTGTGCCGGTAAGTGCGCCGATTATCGATAAGCTCGTTGACGACGCGCAAGAGATGTCAAAAATGGGCACGAAAATCGAGTTTAGCATCGTTCTTGGAGCGAAAGCAGCGCGATCAGATCTCAAGAGTGATCTCAAGAGTAATAACCCTTTAGGATTACGCTTCCAACTTGAATCTCGTGTGCAGCTGCTTGCTGAGAACGCTCCAAGAATTGTTGGAAAGTTTGTGCATTCCTTTCACCATGAAGCAGGTGCCAATTTTTCAAAGAAACACCGTCTCGAAATCAATGACGTCAGGTTTTCGTAACATGAACAGAAATACCATTTCTTTGAATCTGATCGACTGGCATCAAGGAAGAAAGAAAAAAAAATAACTTTAAAAACGTCTTCTCTTTAACCTGACTGACCGGCAAAAATTACTTCAAAAAAAATACAAACTATGGAAGAACATCTGACTCTCTAATCATAAGGTCAGTGGTCACAGTGACATTCGTTTTTAGAGACCAGATTGCGAAACCCATCATCACGATTTTTCTTTTGGGAGATCAACTTTGTTTTGGAGGAGAGTTCAAGGGTCGGAACGAGATCAACTCTGTTCCGGAGGAGAGTTCAAGGGTCGGAACAGGACCCACATGACATTCAAAAAAAAGGGAAAACAAAAAACAAGGGGCGTAGTGCCCTGGGCATAAGGACCTCTATGAATGGTAAACAAAAACAAACTATGAAGCTAGACCCATATGACACAAAAGAAGTCCCTGGGTCTTCGTTTGTATCAATGACAATGCGCAGAAGAGTTCGCAATTGTATCAGAAGAAGACAAGACGCATATAATTCTCAATCGTGGGCGTCTTCTCACCGTGGGTCTGGCTATTATGAGACATGACAAAACAGGTCTAGCTTGGAGACCGTGTTTGAACGTAGGAGAATACAAAACAGGTCTAGCTGCAAGACCGTGTTTGAACGTAGGAGAATACAAAACAGGTCTAGCTTGGAGACCGTCTAATCGTAATTGAAAGTAGGAGAGTACACAACACCTTAACACTGGGAATTATTACCAAAGAACTTAATAAGCCCACCAGTATCCAGCCATTGACTATTTCAATCATGACCTGCTGAGTCATGATATCGAATGATTTGTAAGCATTGGTAAGGCGGGCCTAACTGAAACTGTTAAGCTATACCATGAAGCTTCTCGCTCCCTGATATGGAGCGAGAAGATTCGAATCTCACCACGAGTCAATAAGTTTTTCGGAATCGAGGTCTGACTGCAACTGAGGAGCATTCTCACAAGCTGAATTAAAAAAAGCTGACAGATCAGGAGAGGCCTGATCTGAGAATCAAAAAAAGAAACAATTTTCAATGAAACTGCATGAAAAATGAAATTCATTATGCCCTTATATGCCCTAACAGTGCATGTAAAATTTTTTCAATTGTAAAAAAAAAAAATCAATCTAGTTTGTGTTACAGATCTGATCTGGGAACTCAACGTGAAAGAGAGAAGCATTTTCATAGAAAGAGAGGAGTGCACAAATCGAAGTCGATGTAAAATTACAAATAGACTCGCATGAAATATAAAACTCGCACCGCATAATAATAAAAAAGACTCGCATCGAATATAAAATAGACCAGAAGCGACTCTTAGGAGTGGCTAGTCTTCTGACAATTTGGAGTTTCTTCTGACAATTTGGAGTTACATAAATGATAAATTTCGAATCTGTCAATGTCAATGTAAAAAATCATCTAAGATATAAGGGGAGAGGAGCACTCGTGCCTTTCTCGAGAAGTCGGAGAGAGGAGCAATTACACGGAGGACTTACACGGGAAACAAATTTAGTTTTGCGCAAATTTAATTACTATCGCTTAGAAAAGCGGCTTTTCGTTTTCCCTGATATTTTTCATCCACAGATGACGTATTTCATCCACAGATGCACAAAGTGCCGCAGGAGCACAGAATGAGCAACAATTTTTAAGAAAAATCATTGGTAACACTGTTACTAACAGGTCCAGGCGTTGCCTCTGAATTTGACCCGATTGTGTTCGTATCGTAATCTTTTTTGTTGTCTTCACCTTTCAAATTTGGGATGTGTATCGTGAGTATCGAAATAATAATTTTAATTTCGCGAACGAAGATCGGGGTGCATATTGAGGTTGTGACGAGTTGGTGTATCTTGGGGTTGTGAGAAATGGCGACGTGTTATCACAGGTTGTGCGTGATGATATCTGAAGAGAGGGTTGTGGTGTGTAAGGAGTGTGAGGGTGGTTGGATTGCGTTGTTTACGGCAAGTGTGTGGAGTGATGAGTGGCAAGAGATGTGTAGCAGGGAGAGTCGTGTGCGTGTGTTTTTTGTGGAAATTTAAGGGGCGGCTCCGATTCTGTGAATCCGACGTGTTGTGGCATCATGAATTGAAACTGGACCTGAATCACTGACGTCATTAACATTTCATTCTCCAATTTCCACAGATCAAGCAACCTATTTTCCAACGTATATGAGAGGAGAAAAACGTTCTAGGACGTCCAATCCTTTTGCAAAGCGTTGAGCATTTGACATAAGAAGAAAAAATATCACTAAACAGACTGGTGTGACTCTCGAGTCACAAAAGGAAGTAGAACTGCGTGACGAGGTATATTCGTCAACAGAATTAAAATTTCAATCTCGGAGAGTCGGGGAGAGTCCAGACTACCTCCAAAGAATTAAGGAAAGGCTGTTTTCTCTTTCAGAGGGAAGAGACACCAAACGAAGAGTGCTAAGAAGAGTGACTGACTGACTCTAGAGCAGGCAGGCTTTTCAGTATTTTTCAGTATCTCCATCATAATTTCATAAAGCAAAAAACTGTATATTTGAAATTTTTTCAACACCGAGAGACCGGATTTCTAGTCAAGTAAAAGGACAGAAGTCTGCTCAAGGTGATCGCAATTTTTTATAGACACTATCTAAATCAAGTCAAATTTGAAGTGACACTGGCGAATGTAGTTCTGAAGTTACACATCTCGTAACGAGCGAGGAGGGCTACGCTTCGTACGATAGTATACACCGTGCGTATGTCCATTGAAGAGCCCAGGAGCAGCGCGTTGACTTTCCTATTCTTTTTCCTTATCATATTCTTAGGCGCTATTATTTTCACAGAGATTGCCGCGTATTACAATTCGCATTATTGAGTTGAGCTCTAAGCAACGAAGTTCTGACACAAAAATGTCGTCACAGAAGTCGAACGAAGAAACATCCGCGCAGAAATATGCGGAGCCATCATATGTGGAAGGCTATGTGAAATCATTTAGACAGCAGGAAAGGCTGAAAAGTCGTCTAATGCAGACGCAGAATCATCAGACGAAAAATCATCAGACGAAAAAACATCAGTCTAGTCGGCTTCAGAGAGCTAGTCTTCAGAGAGCTAGTCTCCAGGGAGCTCATCAGCCTTTCAATCTTCAGGGTGGTCACCATGCCAGGCCCAGCCTTCAGGAAGTTCTGACAAGCAACAAGGTTCGTTTGTTGAGAGACGGAAAAGCATGTCCCTCTTCGAACGATGCTCATGCTTCCGATTCGAGCGACCCGGGATCTTCTGCGTCAAAACATTATGACTGCCCAAATCACGGTGCTGCCCATGAAATGCCTTCCAAATCCGGCCTTAAGATGCCAGCCGCTCTCAGGCCGCTTGGGCTGGCATGGACTGGTCTGATGGTCATGAAGTTCGGGGCGTTGATGGTCTCCGGTTACAATCATAATGCTAATTTTAACAATGCCAAGCCTGCAAGTCCTGGTGGCGTGCGAACGTCGTCAAGTTCTGAAAAGGCAATGTCTGACTCTTTGACAATCTCTGGAAATACATACGGAAACAACAACTCGAATAACGGCATCAAAAAGCTGATCGTTTCGGAAGATGACGAAAATCCCTTGTCGAGAGAGGATATGAGAGAGTTACAAGAGAATTGTCCGGGTGTTGTGAAAGTCCAACATCTACCCCTCTTAAGTTTTGATATCATTCATATGCGCGCAGACGACATTGACGTTGAAGAGTGTGCAACTGAGTGGCTGTACGAGAAAACAGAGCAGGTAGGTATGGTGGTGAAGGATGAATCGATTGAAAAATTTATGGTTTTTCAGGATCAGCCAAACTTGAAGGAGCTTGATCAGAAGTTTCAAGATGCTGGAGCAGCAGGTGCAGCAGCAGCAGGTGCTGAAACTTCTGCTCCGTCTCAACAGGCTCCTCAAAGATCTCTATCGCAGCTAAGAATTGCAGCTATCAACTCTCGTTCCAGGCGACTCAGTTCGCAGTCGGGGAATGACGACGCTCAGTCAGCGAGTAGCAAGCGCCAGCTCAGAGGACAAAACTCTGGACAGCAAATCAGTAAACAGGGCTCTGGGGGTGGTCAAGGCTCTAACGGACGAAAGCCGAATTCCGGACGGAATCCAAATTCTGGACGGAATAACTCCGGAGGGAATAACTCTGGACGCGCTAATTCCGGACAGAATAACTCTGGAAAGAATAACTCTGGGCAAGCTCAGAGAGGCAGACGTGTAAACGACGTTGGCGCCAAAAACTCCGGACAAAGCTCCACCGAAAGAGGCTCCAGTAACCACAATGGCAAGCGAAATGGCCAAAACCAATTCTATCCTGGTTTTTCTGGCCAAATCAAGACCGACAAAAACAACAACAACCAAAGAGGTCAGGGACGTAATAACAATCAAAGAGGAGATCAAAAGGGAGGCCGTAATAAGAATCAAAAGGGAGGCCGCAATAACAGAGGTGATGAAGATCGTGGATCGGGTGAAGATAACTCCAATGGAGGCGGCCGACCGTATCGAAAAACTGAGTTTGCTACACTGCCCGAGACTTTTTCACCTGACAAAGAAAACACAGACTCAACATCTATAATTCAAAAATCAGAACAGCAAACTGCATTCGACACAGAGGCTGAACCAGTGTTGGAATCTCCCGACATTCTCGCTGAAACAGACGATATTCTCACCGAAATTACAACGCCAAAAGACAAGTATTACGAGTACCAATGGGCGTTGGATTCCCCTGGATTTGATGAGATGGGCGCCGTGAGTGGCAGCAGAGCCAGCAGCAATGGTCATGATTCCAATGGAGGCATCAACGCACCGAAAGCGTGGGAATTGTTGCAAGAGAAAAACGATATTGAACATCCGAAGCCGACTATTATTGCGATTTTCGACACCGGCATCAATTACAACCATGAAGATCTGAAGAATAAAATGTGGGTCAATGTTGATGAAATCCCCAATAACGGGATTGACGACGACAACAACGGTTACATCGACGATGTTCACGGTCTGAATTTGGATACTATGAGTGCAACAGCAACTGACGGCGACGTCCGCGACAATTCCTACAACGATCGTAATGTCGGCCACGGCACACATATAGCCGGTATTATCGCTGCCACCGAAGATAACAATAGAGGCATTCTTGGCGTCGCTTCCTTCCTCCCTAAAAATTCTATCCAACTCATGGCTATCAAGATCGGTTCCCTCGCTTCTATTGCCGAAGGCGCGGAGTACTGCTTGAAATATGGCGCCAGAATTTCGAATTGGAGTCTTGGTATTCAGACCACAGGTTGGTACGGAGACTGGCAGAAAGATACTGACGCTCCCAGAATGGGCGCAGAAGACAACATGTCTAATTTTAGCGACGAAAGATTATTCGAATTGTTGTTGAGACAATTATTTCGAAAACTGAAAAACTGGGGCGATCATCTATCCATCGTCGCTGCCGGGAACAAAGGCATCGATGGCGGGTCAGTTGAATATGAGAAGTATGATGAGAAAGAAAGTTCTTCTGGTATCAGAATAAAAAAAGAGTATAAAAATTACGACGAGTATCAAAATGATAGTTATATGTACGAGATAAGCAGAAGTCGCGCCATGTATCGACCCGAGTCGATCTTGCACTCACATCAAGTATATCTTGACGCTTTTGGTGTCAAACGGCCAAAGTATCAACTCCCTTTACCATGTGGAATTGGTTGGACTCTCGATTCAAGTGACATGAAAGACTTTGGCGTTCTGTGCGTCACAGCATATGAGGAGAAAATGCCAGGTTCTGCTGCTTCCAGTACCGATTCCGAGAGCTCTAGTGGTGATTCTGATTCGGATTCTGAGAAGAACGAACACACAGAAAAACATCAACTCGCCATGTATGCCAATTGGGACGAACGGCTGGTCCATATTGCAGCTCCTGGTACCGATATTTTATCCACCCACGTCGTGGATGATCGTCACAGGGTCGATTTCAGTGCCGAACACAAAGGATATGCAAACAAGAATCTCGATTTTAATCCGAAGGCTTACGCTTCTTCTGGGTCTTCTGCCGATTCAGATACAACTGCTGCGCTTGCATTAAGTTCTTCTGCAACTTCTGCTGCATTGGACGATGATGAAATTTCCGATGTGGATTCCGCTTTAAGAGGAGACTCCGGCCTAACAAAATCGCTATACGACAATTTAGTTCACCCTGTAGCTCCGGAGAAATCTTATCGCAGACTCCATGGCACGTCGATGGCAGCGGCACATGTGACAGGTTTGGCAGCACTTTTACTGACAGCACGCCCCCAATTAACAGCCGATGAAATCATCAGACTTATCATGGAACCTGCGAAAAAAGAAACCTGGTTGGAGAAAAAAACAGCGACAGAAGGCAGGATTGATGTCTTTGCGAGTTTGAAAAAACTCTATGCGGATTATCCGAACCCGCCGAAACGTCCAGAGACAAAAGCGTCTCAGATAAAGGATATGGTGGATACAAATGGGCGTCCGGGGGTCATATCTACAGTATTGGAAGTCACGTTGAACATCCCCACAGGGTGCCATTGGAACCGATTTCAGACTAAGTCTTCTTCTCAAAAATCTGGGTCTTCGTCTGGGTCTTCTGACTCTTCTGACTCTAATCGCATCAGAGATACGGTGATCGGCACTGAGCGTACTCCTGATTCTTCAGCTGAAGACTCCGCTGAAGAGTCCGACTCCGCTGGCGACTCCGCTGGCGAGTCCTGGGACAGCAATTTCGTGGACTTTATTGAGAGTCATGCAGCAGCTTCAAGTTCTCCTGGGATAGACGAAGAATCTGATGGCGAAGAGTCTATCTTCAAAGGCGAAGGCGAAGTGCAAGTTTGGTTCCTCAATAAAAACCGAGAAAGAATTTGGACGCAATTGACGACGGAGCATGTGTCTGTGTTGGATGTTTCTGAGTCTTCGGATAATCATAGTGGACAGGCTCCTGCGAATAATGGACACGACGAATCTGAGTTAGCAGAAAGAGATTCCCCCGAAAGAGTGAAGCACCTCGACAATTATTATTCCCAAGAATCGAAGACAATCCGTCTCAAGATCCAAAATCAAGCAGTCCCACCGGATGCGAAGTACATTCAAGCCTTCACAGCGTTTCGTAAGAAGGTGAATACAGATGTTGTGTTTGATGTGTTTCCTGACATGTATACGCGAGGCACTACTAACAAGATTCATTTCGCCTATCAAAAGATCGAACATTTCGACACATCCCTAACCCCAGGCGCTGTGACATTGATAAAAGATGATATCAGCAATTGGAAACGGGATCTGAGTCTGAAAATGCCAGATCTCTTTCTTTCTGAGAGTCATACTCAACATCATAATATCTCTCCAGGACTGACTCCAGGGCCATTCTTCTCTCAAAGCGAGACGACATGGTCGTGGCGGGATATTGGAGGCCAAAGCGGAGCAACTATCTATGGTGGCAAAAAAAGAGTTCTGGATTATGATGGATTAATAAATTTTTGGCCCCCTCCTTTGGGCGAAAAAGAGATCACGCACTACAATATTTACAGAGGGCAATGGCTACCCTGTGGCGATCATAATAAAAATACAGGGGGAGAAAGCGATAGCAAAGAAACAGAATTCACTTGGCCTGCGAAACTTGATGCTCAAATGAAAGGCCAAGTCTGTTGGGGTCTATGTAATTCATACACAACCCAAGATTCTGATGGAAAAGATTCGAGTCCATTTCAGGACAATGACAAAAACAGCAAAAACTCTAAACACAACAACAAATGCGTTAAGAAATCTGACTTAAAAAACACAAATGAATTGAAACAGGTTCTTTCACAATCACTTCTGAAGCAGATTCCCGCTATGAACTATGAACCTCCAAAATGTAACAATCGCGACGACAGAGGGTCCAGTATTTATAGAACTTTGAAAGTTTGGAGTTATTGGGTGGAGGACGTTGAGAACCATCCTGATTACATTAGCCGTTATTATGATCCTGCAACAGGGCAAACCTTGCAGAATCGGAGAGACTCAAATCAGGAGAGTTTTGAAAGAGTCCAGAAAAGTAGGCAAAAAAACTACTATCTTGATTATGGAGCCGAGGAGAAAAGGAGTTGCGAATTTGTTGAGATAATGACGGGATCTGTGAAAGACTATGAAGAGATAGGTTTGGATGATTCTTTTAGCGCAGATTCTAAGACTTCTGATTCCAATTCTGTGTCTGATTCCAATTCTGATGCCAATGCTAATAATTCGGAAGATGAAGAGTATAAAGAGACTATAAAAAGACAGAAAGACTCTCGACAACGTCTCGCGAAGAGGTATGGCAGAGACAAATTCCGTAGTTTTTCGACTACGAGTCTGAAATACGATAGCACCAAGAGCGAAGCAGCACAATCAAATTTACATCAAGCTGCAAAAATCACGATTACAGGGCCGGGGATTTTATCGTTTGAAGAAATATCTAACTTGAATCTTCATGCGGGACACTTTTTGAAATATAACGGCATGGTATTTCAAGGAAATTATGGCAGTTTGTTTGATTCTGATTTTTCTAAGCCTGCTGGTGCTTCTGAAAATAGTGCTTCGAATTCTGAAAATAGTGTTTTTGATTCTGCTGGTTCTTCTGAAAGTGATGACGCCAAGTCTCACACGCCAACAAAGACTCCAATCGTCGACGGCGTTAAAACTCCAATCATCGACGGCGTTATTTTCCCCGACATTTTTATCCCGGAAGGCAAGCACGTTTTGGAATGGGAATCTACAGGGAAAAGAATGAAGCAGGGTACTGAATCTACAGTGTCTTTTTACGGCGCAGTCGAGGAACCTGAAGAGCCTGAAAATATTAACGCACTACGGGGCTCTGTCGAAAAGCTTGAAAAATGGGAACAGTTGGTGTCAGACAGCGAATCAGAACTACTGTCTGAGGAAGAGAGGGAGGCCGCTCGAGCAGAACTGGAACGGGGACGAGAGTATTCTGAACAACATCGAGAACGGCTCGAAGCAGATCGAGAAAAATTAGAAACGTATGAGAAACACAAAAAAATATGGGAAGAATTATCGCCTTCAAATCATCGAGTTGCATGGGAACTCCATTTTCACTCGACCGCTGTGTATGAAGACATCCACGTGCATTACCCTGAGGTGTTGATTTCCGAACACGAATTATTAGAACAGAGCAGGATCGCTTCAAGTGTTGCGACTCAACAAGCTGCGGAGAATCCGAATGAGGGCTTGATACAAAACGTATCGGCGAAAGATATTGCTATCCAAGCAAATTACATGCCGTCTTCCATTGTCATTGTGCCAGCCTTTCGAAAAAACGAAGATCATATAGTGGAGGTCGAAGGTGACAAAATTCACGGTCATTTGAGTCATGGGATTGATATTTATCCTCCGTTTGATTTCTATGAGTCGAAATTTTTCATCGATCCCGTTGATAAGAAATTCAAAAGAGTGGCGGACGCGATAGGAGGGAAGCCAGAACGCCCTATTATCCTGAGTGATACAGTTGCAGACAAGCGGCCACCATTTGCGAAACCAATTTCTGTTGAATTTTTCGACATAAATCCAGAGCGCAATGGATTTGGTGGACTAATCAAGGTTACAGCGGCGAAAAATCCAATTGGTCGGGAAAAAACGGGATTTAATCCGGCAAAACGAAACTTTTCTGTTGACGGGTTGGAAAAACAGATGAGTCGTTCTGTGAATAGAGATGGGAAAGTCAAACTGGCTGTTGTTTTGGGAACTTTGGACACTGGTGATTCTGATGAAAACAACAACAATCCCTGGTATTCTCCATACGATTATTCGCCAGAAGAGATCGCGAAATGTCGGATACATTCGTCTTCAAGTTCATCTGGCTCTTCAAGGCTAAGCTCTGCACAAACTCATATTCACACCGAGTTGCATAAATGCGAACCTGCGAGGATTCTATGGCGTGGCCATTGTTTCGCTTCATTATTGCCTTCTTCTTTGCCTGGCGGCCAGGCTGGCCGGGAAGAGGGTTCTTCGGAGGAAGACGGAGATTTGAATCATGATTCAGAAAACGGAGCCTGCACTATCGAAATGGAGCCTGTTAAGTTTGAGCCTTCTTCAGAAGGCGTATCTTCTTCGGAGATAAAGCCACAGAAATTTTATTTCTTCGTCACAGAAATTGATCACAAAACTCACAACGATGCGGATACTGAAGAGTCAGAATATTATCTGAGATCCACGTTGCCGAAATTGTCGACCTTGATCGTTCCTGTAACCGATATCGCCTTTCCTACGATGAGACAGCTATTGCCAGGTAGTACAGAAGTCACAGTGAGCTCCAACACTGCTGGCACAGCAGTGAGCACTGGTACAGAAGTAAGCAGTGCTCAGCCCGTCAATTACATCGATGTAATGAATGAAATGTATAGCTCCCATGTCTTCTACAGCCCGCTAGAGGAAGTTTACAGCAGAGCCCAGAAGGGGGGTTTCAATGATCTCAGGGGCGCCATGCGGCGTGGGTGGTATGGAAGAACTGGGGGCTTCGTCGGTCATATCAGAACCCAGGATCAGACCAATTACGGGTTACCTCATCCTGGAGGAGGGGTAGTTTATGGAGTAGGAAATAGTAATCCCCGGATGTCGAATGCCCGTCCAGGAAATGAAGGGGCCCCGCTGATTTCGATGCATCCAAATAGTCCGATTTGGTCTGAATATTCTGCTGGGTTGACAGGATTCCTAATTCAATTTGAGAATGACCAATTGGCGGAAGCAGATAGAGAATATCGAAAAATGGATCTTGAATTTTTCGGGGATTCTTCTGATTCACGAAAGGGCTCAAACAGAAATAATAGAAAAAACTCAAACACGGGCCGTGACACGGGTTCTGGTAGTACTGCACTAACGCAACAGAGCTCATTTCAACAAAAAGCCGAAATTTTGAATCAAGAAATCACGGACGACAAAAACTTCATCATGAAAGCTGAGGTTGATTTCATGTGCCCCCCTACCTATGCAAACAAAGATGTCCGCGAATTCCTATTAACAAAAGACTACGATAAAATCAAGAAATTCGCTTTTTCGCCTGGTTGTGAAGTGCATGGGCCATATGCACCTCGTTGTGTCTCTTCTGATATGTATTCCTCTAAGACTCATTCTTTTGGAACAAGAGGAAATCCTTTTGATTCGTGTACAAACGGCGGATGGGAAATTGTCTCGTATTTGGCTAAAGATTCTGATGAAAGCCAGCCAAATAGAAAAGAATTTGAAGATAAACACAATCTCCGAAACTACCGCCGACCTGCTGCCTATGACGGAAAACCCGCTCGATCGTATTTACTCAAGAAATTTATCAAACACGACAATGAGGAAGAGTTTTTATATTTCCCCTCGCCCGGCTATTTTTGGATCCGTGAAATTTCTCTGAAAGAATATTCCGGACGAATAAGCATAACAAACGTGAATAATCCGCGTAAACCTAGCGCGTCCAATGCTGGCGGAAAAGATTTTATACCGCATTTTTATACAAAACGGTCGGAAACCAGAGGCGGCGGACGTCTCCAAAATCGATGGAAGATGCCAGATTTGCGGAGTTTTAATGGCATACAAAAAGGTAGAATGTTTGACAACGTGCATACAAAAAGGAGAGGCATACCAGATCACTATGATAAGACTCAAGGACGCTCTGACAGCGATCCGTGGATAGCTACATTTGCGGGGAATGTGTTCCGCTTCAATTCAGGGACCAAATGGACTCAAGAGAAGTGGGAGCAGCAGAAAAAGCAACGAAACATAAAAGAATCTAAAGAATCTTCGTGGCCGCCGCATTTCCCGGGGAACGCGGATTATGCGGAGGAGTTGGAGGGTGAGAATGAAATCGAAAAAAAACTCCCGAATTGGGTCGACTGGACCGGAAACTACGACGACATTCCCGAGGAAAGATACTCGAAGCCATTCTCTTCCTGGAGAACAAACCTCGTTAAACACGGCGTTTACAATGAAAAAATGAAAGCACAGGACTTAAAAAATGCGGAGGAAAGAAAAAAAATCGAAAATTATCCGTGGGGTCCAAAATCTTCAATCAAAAAACCTCATCCTAAATCGCATCTCCCCTATATCGTCCTCGAGTTCCAGCCAATCCCTGCGAATAGATTTTTCTTGCATGATGATATCAACTGGGAGGATGGAAGTCTGCGGTTTACGCCGATTTATCATGACTATCCGTTGATGAAGTATCAGCACTATAACATTTTCTATAATGACTATGACGCTTATAAAGAGTTTGCTACTGGTCATGGCCAAAGGGACATATACCAAAATAATAATTTGGTAACGGATACAGCTAATATCAGACTCAGGAAAGATTCGTCGCAATTACGCTATGACAGAGAAAATATTGACAGTGACAATATTTTGGCATCTTGGGCTTGGCAAAGCCTAACGAATCATGACATCAAAGCTATCGAATACGTAAAATACAGTTCCTACGACAGTTCTTTTGGCGGTATTGGTCTCTTGCAGCCGCAATATTTCGGGGACGGGTTTGTGACTCAGGAAATGCTGTCTTCTTCGAAAGAAAAACAACTCTATGAATCCCACAGACTTGCGAATATGATTGCTAATTTGAGGAGGAAAGAAATGTTTGGAATTCCTTTGAAGGCGACAGGCGTCTCGTTGAGGATACCCATGTGGATCAGCGAATATAAAAATCCATGGATTGCGAAAAGTGGCACGGCCGTGTTTGGGAGCGATGGGGTATGGCGAGCCGTCGGTGCTGGCGATAAAGTAGGAGGGGAATTCCGAGATCACGCAGAAGAAATCAAAGAGAACGAAGATTCAGGCCGATATGAATATGGTGATCCTATCGATAGAGTTGGTGTCAAACCGATTGCAAAATGCGGGGAGGTAAATCTTGAATTTGATTTTGAGCAAGATTCTATTTATTCGGAATTCGAATCAGAGCGAAACAATCGGAAAAATCGAAACAAAAACGGGGCACGAAATTCAAATAGAGAAAGTAAGTTCTTCAATAAACACAGTAGCTCAGGAGTTCAAGATGACGGTATTTTAGAATGCGAAGTTCATTGGGAAGAAGCAAACAGAGTGGGTAAGGCGAATCGTGATGCGCAAAAAAAATCACCATGGCATCTCGCAAAGTATGCACCCAAATACCGTACAACTTCTTCTTTTAATTATTTACTAGACTTAATCAAATTCCGAGAGCACACCATGTATGATTCTGTTCTTTCTCATATTCCGGAAAATGAGAGAGACGAAATCATCAACGCAGATCCATATCAAATTTATTTAAAAACGCAATTGGAGAAACTCGAAAACGGTGAAGTAGATGTTGTGAAAGTGCCGTATCCTTGGAATGCGAATGGTTCTGCGTATAGTGACAATGCGTCTGCGTATGGTGAGTCAGAGTCCAGCAGCGACAAGAAAGCGTATACTGAGTCCCAATCCGAATCGGAGCTAAATCCTCCTTCCGAGTCGGAATTTTCGGACAACGCGTATAGTTCGGAGTCGTATAGTGACAAGCTGAATGCTATTTCGCCTATCGATGGAAATTTGTTCAACAATATCGTTCCCTTCAATGAAATGCCAGTTGATGGTCACAATAGACTCTGGGAACAGAGAAAACAGTCTTTTAGATCCTATTCGAAGTACGGGGGAAGTTCTGGAATACCAGAGTACTTTTTTGATTTCAATTCGGGGCTCAATTCTGAGAAATCTGATTCTGAGAAATCTGATTCTGACGAGCTGAGCGACTCTGAATCTAATTCTGATAATATATCAGAAGAAACCGAGCCTGATATGTGTAAAGAAAGACGCGAACTAAATGCCTATCGAAAATGTGAAACCGAGAAAAAATACGTTGGCCCAGATTCGATGATTGGTAAAGCCAATCCAGATTCCACGCCCCAATATTTTGAAGATGCAGAGACGTGTGAGGACGTGGACAGGATATATTTCCGTTTCCCCGTGGGAGAGTGTGGATCCTCGAAACACACGGTGTATGACGTGAACTCAAAGAGTTGGAAAACTTTTGCCCATGTTGTTATGATGAATACCGAAATCAATACGGGTTACTTGGATTGTAGATGTGAGATGGAGCATGCTTCTTTTGGTGATGATTCTGATAATGGTGATGGTGGGGGGAACAGGAGACTGGATTCTTTTGAGCATGTTTCGTTTGATGATGATTCCCATGTCAATGATGGCGAGATTAGAAGATTGGCAGGGTCTGGGTCAGAGTCCGCGGCAAAGAAGTCCGCGCGTGAAAAATCTGCTGCCTCGCTTGAAGCAGCGTCTGTAGATGATCCTAATTCAAAAGTTTTTTCCGATTCAAAAACCGCTGCAGCTTTTGAACAAGCAGACTCCACCCTAGAAACTCTCGAAGATGAGCAAGAAAACGGAAATCAAGAAGATGGAAGGCCTTCGGAGAAAGTCGTGTGGTCTCTTGATCCTCTCGATAAGCAGAGTTCTGGAGTCCACAAAGAGAAATCTTCTGAAAGTTCTGAAACGGTACAACTCGATCTCATTTTATCACTGAAATCCTCTAAGTGGGCCATTGCCAACAAAAAAACATTGGAAAACGCGTTGAAGAATTCTCTACAACTTTCCAGCTCTGCAAAAAAACAGTCAACTGTCAGTGTTGTGGCTACAGAAGCAGCAGACTCAGACTCAGATCCTGTTGACTCCGTGACGGTGACACAGATAAGTGAAGTCAAGGTTTCTCAGCAAACTATTGCAGATGAGAATCAAGCGACGGAGGCTCAGATCACAAAAGTCTCGTTTCGCATTACATTCTCAAAACAGAAGGATATGAGGAACGAGAAACATGTCCGACCGAGCCAAAAGCTCCATCTTAAGTCACGTCTCAGCCTTCTCTCGAAAAATGCGCCAAGGGCACTCCAGAGGTTTACTCACGCTTTGAATCACGAGATGAATTCTCGCAGTCAGAATCTGATTAAGAAAAGCGGCGACAACAACAACAAGAAGAAGGAAAGCATAACAATAGATGAGATTGCGTTTTCAATGCCCTAGGAAACAAGAGTGCCGATTGTAAAAGTGGCATATACAGGTCGGAAAAGACGCAACTTTTCTGCCATTTTTGGCACCTCTTACACGGTAAAAAAGTAGCAGTCATGAAATGTGAGGGGAATGACGAATCCGATCCGTTGCTCGGATGGGATGACTGAAGGAAAAAAAAACGTGAAAACATGTATATTGTATTCACTGAAGTTTATGCGAAGCATATGTGCCCCTCGGGGTACTGTGTATACCATTCGGCGTACCGTATATACCCCTCGGGGTATTTTGTGCCATTTCTAAGTTCTTGAATGTAAGTTATAGAGTCTTGAAATTGAATAGATTTCAAACTCGAAAATGAAACTGAATAAACCATTTCAAAAAGCTCGAAAGAGCATTTGTGATTTGAATTGTCTCAAGCTCCTCCAGCGAGCAATTGGCGAGTTATTATGTCTGACATAATGTCAATGAGACACAATTTGAATGATGTAAGTTTTGTAAAGTAAAAAGACTGCCTCCGGGCAGTTTAGATACAGTAGAATCTTTAAAGTAGGACAGAAGTAACAAGTATTAATGCGAAGCATATAGCAATACCAAGAAGGCTCAACTATGACAACGGCATAACAGTGATAATTGCATATCTGTAGCAGAAAAGTAACAATATAGCTGACAATACTGAAAGAAAAACGTTTGAATTTGGAAAAAATCTCTCGAGTGACATCTGTCACTGAAAACTGACTGGGCTCTGAAAAGAGAGGAAACTGACTGGGGCGACATTGATAACCAGGATCAAAAAATTTGAAGACTGACTGGGATGAGAGGTATCTGTTAGCAAAAAAAAACACGAAACGATTCACGAAGCAAACGACTTGCATATACTTGCATATTTGCAAATACTTAAACTGAATCTCCAAAGCATGTGAAAGCGAAATTAGTTCCTGATGGAGTGCGAAACACTTCTGATATAGTGATCTGATCACTGATCAGATGTGCCTCGTCTCTGTATTCAAATGCGCATGACAATGTGAAGACTGATCAGAAATTGAGGAGCAGCCCTCTATCGATGTCTTTTGTATAAGGGGTATCGGATGAGGAGCATCAGATAAATTTAGGATAAGGGGCAGGATTGAACATTTCAGGAGCAGCTTTTTTGGAAAAAATAAAACATCTTTCTTCCTTCTTCTAGGTGTCATGGTTGTTCGGAGTCTCTTTTTTTTTTTTTGCGATGATCTAAGGTTTTACTCCTGGTATTGTGTGACAGGTTAGTCGAGTGGTTAAGGTATCCGTTTTTGAGCACAAGGGACCTGGGTTCAAGTCTGTCTCTGGCTAGTTTTAGTCGTTGTTTGATAGGTTTCGGCTGATTCCAACCCAGAGTGTGGGCATCTGCGGATACCCAAATTATTTGCGTGAGTGGAATGACATGAGGCGATATGATGTTTTCAGGAGCGACGTTAGTGCGTGTAGAGCAATGTGTAGCGAGATGATCGCGTGTGGAGCGATGTGTGACGAGCGGATTGTGTGCGCAGCGATGCGTGGTAACAAAAACGATGTACGTGTACGCTGACTCGCTCTGGAACTCCACAGCTGCTAGATCGTGTCTCAAAGAAAGGAATTCAATCCAGAAAAGCGATTCTGTGACTCGTCACAAAACAGCAAGCTGCGTCCTAGGATAAGGGGCGCTCGTCATTGTCAGAAGAGAAACACATCAACAATCATTATCGTGATTCGTCACGAGCCAACTCAAATTATTAACAATATTGTAGCGAAGAATGATTGGTTGTGATTCGTCACGACTTACATTCTTGAAGAGCTAAAGCATAAACACCATAGCATAGCAACTTTCACAATTCTTGCCGCAAAACCGGTATTCGTATTGGTTTTGTTGAGCATTTCAATTTTCAAGGAGGGGAGTTATCTATTTATCGAGGAGTGGAGCTATTCACTTATCAAGGAGAGGAGCTATCTACTTATCGAGGAAGAGAGGAGCTATTTACTTATCGAGAAAGAGAGGCGCTATTTGCTTATCGAGGAGTGGAGCTAACTGCTACTGCTGATCAAGAAGACTTATAAGCTGAACAAGAAGAAGACTCACAAGCTGTGAAATCGTGTACATCAGAACGGGTGTGCGCGAAGTTCTAACGATTCAAAAAGCGTAAAGCTTTTATCTAGCCTTGATTGATTGACTTCAGATAGATTGACTTCATCCTCTTAGCTCTATGGATGTGTTACATGTTTCAGATTGATTGACTAACTAACTTGATTGACTAACTTGACTAACTCGATTGACTACCCCAGTAACGGGGAGTCCAACGAAAAGCAGCGACTTATACTGCGCCTGTAGAAGGGGCCGGATAGATTGTGTCAGGATTTCAACTTCAGACTCTTGAGGGAATAGGTTCTCAGCGTTTGAAGCATAAAAATTCTCTTTGCAAATAAAAAACGACTAGAAAGAAGGGTTGTAATAAAGAAGAGTCATAGATTCACCTATTCTTCCACGATTCACAAAGTCATAGATTCACCTATTCTTCCACGATTTCGGGAAATAGGTTCCTGATTCGTTGGATCATTGGAAAAAAAAAACACAAAAATCAAAAGAAGTATCTGGTACTGAATCAGAATTATCAAAAGAAGTATCCGCCATTTCTAAGCGCCATCTCTCTTAAGTACGTGCCGTCTCTCTTTTATAGAAGATGGCCAATTTGAAGAAGATGGCACGCGTTGTGTCAATGTTGTTGACGCAGCAAATTTTATTGATGTCGCAGCATTTCTTGACGTCTTATGCAGGTAAAATCCGTAAGTTGATTGTATCTGAGAACGATGAAAATCCTCTGACAGAAGTGCAAAAATCGGAATTGCGAAAGTCTTGCCCTGGCGTTGTGAAGGTGCAAAAGATTGACATACTGAATTTCGACGTCATCCACATGGAGGACAGAATCGACGTTGTGGAATGTGCTACGGATTGGCTGTATGAACAGGCAGGCCAAGTAAATCTTGTGGCGGATGATGAAGAAATGAAGCCGGCGATGATGTTGCGAAATCACGATGAAGAATCTGCTGTTCAGTCGATGATATCTGCCGCAACAGAGAAACGTGGAGCAGAGAAAACGTCTGAAAGCAGAAACCTGGCGCCGAACACAATCTCGAGTTTGTCGCCAGACAGACACCTGTCTCAAGCAAACAGAAACCTGTCTCAAGCAAGCAGACACCTGTCTCAACAAGCAGATGAACTCGACGACGAAGAACAGGAGTCCGACGACGTTATCATTCCCGACGATCCGCATTTTTACGACCAATGGGCTCTCAAAGTCGATGAGCCTGGTGATGTTAAAAGAGACCGAGACGCCGACCTCCAGGCTGCTGAAGCTTGGGCATTGATTCGAGAAAGACGAACCTTAGATTATGAGAACCGCCCAATGTGGGATGAAACTTTTTTTCCCCCGCCAATTATCGTTGCTGTGTTTGACTCCGGAATCAGATACGACCATGAAGATTTGAAGGATTCCATGTGGGTCAACAAAAATGAAATTCCTGGAAATGGGATTGACGACGATGGGAATGGTTATATTGATGATATTCACGGCATTGATGTTGCGAACAATGATGGCGATCCGATGGATGATGAGCATGATGACTCCAAATTCGGACACCCCGGCCATGGAACGCATGTCGCGGGTATCATCGCGGCCAATGCAAATAACGGAGTGGGCATCACTGGCGTCGCGGGAGGTGTCGCAGATGCTGGCAATATACATGTCCGACTTGCGAAAACTCCCGTGCAAATAATGGCAATCAAAATTGCCAGTTTCGCCGACTGTATTGAAGGGCTCTCATACGCTTTGAAACATGGAGCAAAAATATCCAATTGGTCTGTTGGCGGCTTGGGTGCTTCTTCTTATGGGAATAATCGTTTTGCTCGAAATAATAATTTTGGAGCAAAAAATACACCGGGTTTTTCCTTACAAATTTGGAAAACAGTTTTTGGAAACGTGTTGAAATACGACCCCGACCATTTTGCGATTGCTGCTGCTGGCAACGATAATATCCGCATGAGCCATCAGACTCCTAATGGTGATGGATCAGAGACTCCTAATGATGATGGATCTGAAATGAACGATGAGTCAGCTGCATTGGAGGAGTCTAAAAAGGACGGCGATGATTTGGAGGCCAATGAGAACGAGAAAGGCGAATATAACTTGGAGGCCAATGATATTAAAGTTGCCAAGAAGGGGAGTCCGAGCCTGCCCTGTGGTGTCGGCATTGATTTTAACGTTTTGTGCGTGACTGCAACAAATCGGTGGGACAAACTAGGACAAAACGCAAATAAAGGGGCGGAAATCGTACATCTGGCCGCTCCAGGAGACGATATTTTATCTACTCATATCTACGATGACAGGCGCAAAACGCCGGCAGAATTCCGCCGCTTGTACAAACAGGGGCCAATTTTCAATCACCCGTTGGAGAAGGAATTTCTCAACTATGATCGAGGTCTTCTTGGCGATGTTTCCTCTGGTGGATCTAGAGGCTCATCTTCTTTTCTAGGGATGGGCGCAGCCGGATCGGGTCAGACGCCTCTTCCTTGGGTCAGCAGACAAGAAAGCAGACAAGAAGTTATGTCAAATGGAGGAAAGAATCCAGGAAAGAAACAGAAGTCTAGTCAGGTTTTTAGTAAAAATTTGCTCAGTGACCCGAAATTTTTGACCTCGAAAAAAAGCTCGTACAGATCTTTGAGCGGGTCGTCTTTTGCCGCTCCCCACGTTACTGGCTTAGCTGTTTTATTGAAAGCAAACAGACCGCTTCTAAGTGTAAAACAGATCAAACAGTTGATTTTTATGGGGTCCGATAAGATTCCTGAAAAGATTTCGGGTGATGATGTAGAGGACAGCCGGCGTTTGAATTTTTTTAAGCCATTGAAACTACTCCTCGACAGATATCGCTTCCCGGGAGAGAGACCAGAAACCATGGTGGAAAAGATCGAGAAAACTCTGGATCTAAATCAACATCCGGGGGTGATAAGTACGGTCTTGCAAATCACAATGAAACAAAATAAGTGCGAAATGATGTCGGCACATATGGGGTTGGAGTCAGCGGCATCGGAAAAAGAGTTCCAATCAGATGACTCCGCAGAAGATGATTCCGAGTCAGAAAAACTTGACTCTGAAAATTTGTTGGGTGCAGACCTAGATGTATCAGATATTGCGAAAACAAGACGTATTGACTTCGAAGAGGAGACTCGGATGTTTAAAGATAGGCAATGGATACCTGACCTGTCTCCAGAAGGGGCACGTAACGGGGACGACGACATGGTGGAGCAGTGGATGCCCGAATACAAAAAGCGACCTGGTGAGATTCAAATTTGGTTTTTGAATGCTGATAAGGAAAGAATCTGGACTCCATTGGACACTGAGCGCATCTGGGACCCTGAGGAGCTTTTGAAGTTGGGGGTTAATCCAGATATTTTGCCGAAAAACGACGATGAGCGATACATACAATCATATGACAAGTGGGATCCGTATGCGGCGAAAAGTGCGAATCTGTTTTCTGATGAGTCGGGAAATCCGATTCCCTTTTTTCTGCAGCTAAAAGATCAACCGGTTCCCCCAGAAGCGCGATATATTGCAGCGTTCACGGCATACATCGATATAGAGGAGCGGTCGTGTGTCTCTGATGTGCATTGTTCACATGCAAATGTGAATGGATATTATTCTCCTCCATATATCAGAGCGAGCAATCCGCAATTTTTGACTGCGGGGGCAGTAACCGAGTTGAAAGATGACAGTTCCACTTGGGTGGAAAAGTGGAGACAGGACGAGAGTCTGAAAGTTCGGATGGAAAAGTGGTGGCAAAATTTCGACGCCACTTATTCCTACACTAAGAAAGATTTGCCGGAAGGTTTATTTGAAAAAGAATTTTCAAAATTTATCTATTACATTAACGTCGACCGCGTCATCTCCTTCATCCCCCCTGTTGTTGGAGAAAAAGAAATTACGCATTACAACATCTACAAGGGGCAGTGGATGCCATGCAACGACAACAAGCCGGTTACCGTAGAGCAGAGGAGTATAGAGGTCCATAAAAATTATAAAATGCTGAAAATGCAGGCACAGAAGTCAAAACAACTGGAACGAGGCGAAAAAGAAGACAACCAGGAAGGAGAAAATGGCGAAAAAGAAGACGAGGACGATGGCGGTAAATACAAAGGAAAACTGTGCTGGGGCTTCTGCCTACCACGTGAAGTTGTTGCTGACGAAAATGAGATAAAACATAGAGGCAGACAGTTCAAAACGCGGAAATGCAGCCGGCAAGCTGTTGAGAAAGAGCACCTCCCCGGCGGGCAAGGAGGAGGAGGAAAATCCAAGCAAGTCAACTACAGGGAGGGCGCATTTCTAAAGTCCGTTCCTGCAATGGGTTACCTTCCCCCGTATTGCACAAGTGGACATCCAGAATCTGGTAATTCAGAAGGTTTTTTTCAATCGGATGATCCAGAAGGTAGTGGAGGACATCGAATCCCCCAGAAAGTGGACAGCTGTGACCTCATCAAGCTAGAAACCGAGTCGGTTTCTATGGATGCCAGCTCTGACCTACCTCCTCACTCAATCTCTCAAGTTGATGTGCGGAGAAAAAACCAAGAAAGGCGTGCAAACGATCCTAATTTATGGGATCGCTACGGCCCCTCCATTCACACAACGACCCATATCAGTTACGATAGTGCATTGGTCCCGGATTTAGACGACTCTCCTGCAGAAGATAAAGACTCGGATTTAGATGGGTCTCCTGCAGAAGATAAAGGCTCTGAAGAGGCCGAAGGGAGTACACAGAACAACGAGCATTTCTGGATCACGGTTACAGGGCCAGGCATTCTTACTGTTGAAGAACTCAACTTGCCTTCCCCTATGTCTGCGGACCTTCTTAAAGAATCAGATGGTCAAAATTCAGAAAAAGACGATGACCATGTCAATCATGATGATTCTTTATTTCGCCTTCTTGGCGTCGAGACAGTGTTGTCTTACAAGGGGTTCAAATTTGCGGGTTCTTACCACAGACATAAAATGTGCGGGGTTTATATTTGCGGGTTCTCAAAGGACTCATCTCATTTAAATCGTTATCCAGACATGGTTGTTCCAGCCGGAAAACATTTTATAGAATGGACAAAAAGAGTGACCAACATTAAAAGAGCCAGACTTTTGAATGATGAGGAAAAGGCAAAACTGAGATTGAAATTCTCACTCAAGTTCCATTCCACAGCCCGATATGAGAACATTCATGTGCACGTTCCGGATATTAATGTGAAGAAGTCCCGTTGGGTAGATCCAGAGGATCTCTTCCGTAATTTCAATGAGAGGGATGACGATGAGGATTCTGATATCGTCCCGTCATCCATCATCATTGTGCCTGCTTTTCGGAAAAAACAGCCTGGCCTCTTCGGCTTTTCGGAAACATTTGCAGAAGCTGATCTTCATGTGCATGCGAACGGGATCGACATCTACCCACCACCGCCGGGAGGTGGCCGTTTCCCGTCTAAAGGAATCAACGTGGATAAAGCTGAATTTGAAGCGTCGCCGTTCTTTGACCCAGAAAGACGTTATTCTAATTATAAGGGTTGGAAGAAAAGTTACGAGATCAGGGTGCCGCTATTTTATCACTTCTCAGAAAGAGAAACATTGTCAGAACGACTGTACAAGCCTGAAGCTATCCAGTTCCTAGACACAAATCCAGAGCCAAACGCATTTTCTGGAAAAGTTAAAATAGTCGCCGCAAGGTCTCTCTCTGAGAGTCTAAGAGAGAAAAAGAATTTAAGAGGCAACCGCTTTTGCCCGTCCGATTATTCCGATAGACCACGGTGGTATGACAATCTGGAAAATATTGATGGATCAGACTTGTGGTCACCGTCAGCCTACAAAGTGGGTAAAAATTGCTACTACAGAGTGCGCCTGTCTGCGTCATTGCATTGGTATGACGATGTGCACGCAGACGAAAACTTATCGCAGTTGTGGTGGAAAAAAACCAAGAGCCAGGAGGCAAAACCAAGAGACGTGAGGCGATGGCGCTCTTGGAGGAAAAACAGACATATTGATGATTATTATGACAGGGATGAATCTGACGCACATTATGATGATGATGCTAAAGAATTCAACTTTTATGATGACACCGAATGGTTTCCCAACTCTCCAGAGGAGCAGAAAAGCTGGAACGGGCACTACTGGTTAAGACGATTGTTAGAACCTCAGGAGTCTGCCCTCCAAGTCTCGGACTCCTCGAAGTCTTTCCGTTCAAGTTTTGGAGGCGAAGTACAAAAATTTCCGAGTGAAAAATTGGAAGAGCAGTTTCCGTATCCTTCCTCATGGCAAAAAAGCTCCGGCATATTGTGGGAAGGAAGTTGCTACGTCATCATACCAGAGGAGGGGTATTTGTCCGAGCAACCTGAATCAGAGATATTTTCGGAAAATGTGATCAAATCTGAGTCTGACGAGATTTCCTGTACAATCGACATGGAACCGGTGAAGTTGGCCGGCGCAAAATCGAAAAAACCGAAAAAATGGCGTTTGTTTGCGAATGAAAGAATTGTCCCGACTGACGCTATACATTTGCCGACCGTATCGACATTGATCGTGCCCGTATATGACGTCACAGTGCCTTCCAGTAAGGACGTTTTTTCTCTTGGAAATTTGGACTTCTTCCGTGGGTCTTCATTGATTCAGAACTTCGATTTTAAGGGTGCGAATCAGTTCAGGAAGGATGTCTATCAATGGGATGCTATGAGTGTGAATGTGGCGAATCTGGTTGGCCGTCATTCTGTTGGTCTTACCGGGTTTCGTTGGTACTGGGAAAATGAAAACCTCATGAATTTGGAAAAGGGTAGCAATGACAAGAATTTAAATCCGAACAGCAATGCGATAGCTATGATTCAGAAGAAGGAAAACTTCCTTGCAGAAGCGGCGCTTCCTCTGGTGTGCCCGCCGGTATTTTCAAATGCAGACGTGATACAGAATGAGAACAACTACTGGAATGCAGTGTCTGACAGTGAAAATGAACTCGAGGGACGCGTATCGTCGCCGATAGATGACAATCGTCGATTTGCCACTTCGCCCGGATTTCCAGGATGCGAAGTCCTCGGGCCTTTTGCGCCGAGGTGCTATTCGAGTGACGTCTATCCTTTTGGTTCGCCTTTCGATTCTTGTTCAAACGGCGGGTGGGAGATCACTCATATCGAAAATTCAGCAAGTCTAAACTCAGAAAGAAGAAACTTCGAGGACGATCCGAATAAGCCCCACGAGCTGATCTATCGATTGAAGAAAACTATCAAGCATCAATACGAGGACGAATACATTTATTTTCCGACCAAGGGGCGAATGGTGTTACGGGATTTTAAAATTAACGGGTTGAAATGGGGATCGCCGTACTTAACTCTCCGGGAGAGTTTCCCCATGTATGGGAATACTGTTTTTGGACAATATTCTGGTGGATATTTTAGTGGGAATCATTTAAAAACAGAAGAGGATATCATGGAGTGGCAACATCGAGACTTGTTCCACAAGTTCATGCAACATATCAACGAGAAGCAAAGCGAGGGGAAGGATCCATTTAATTTCTCCTCTTCTGGCGAAAAAAGAGCGCAAGGTGATGCGCCAGGCGCAGAAAAAGATAATCATAATCATTCAGAAAATCATAATGATAATGATATCTCTGAGCCGTTTCACCGTTTTATCGATAAGCCTGCCGCATTCCATTTTCAGTCGGGTCTTTCTTTGTCCACCAATCACGGTTCTGCTCCAAAGAGCAATCATGATGTCCATAATGGACAAAATGAAGATTATGGACAAAATGAAGACGGTGTCCTTGCAGATTCAGTAGAGTCGGAAGAAGAAGACTATTTTGTCATCGAATGGATGCCTGAACCCTTCGAACAAATTCAAAATTTGGAAGATGCAGCGGCTATTCCTGACGGCACTCCTGACGGGCCTGAGCCTGACGGCCTTGAGGCAAGTAGTAGCCAACTTGTTCAAGGGTTATCTCTGAACTTGCTCAATGCCGTAAGCAAAGACCCTAATAACAAACTGAATATGGCTGGCAGCGTTCGGGTCGTGCCTGTTTACCACAACTATTTGAACATAAAGCAAGCTGGCGATTCAGCTGACAGCATCAGCGTCACCCACGGTATCGACAAAGATGGCCCTCGTTACGACATTGCTGCTTTCAGAGGTCCAGGCACCAGCGTGTCGCTGAAGTTAAAAACGATTGAAGGCGACTGTGGTTATGGTAACGACGTTTTAATGGAAGGAGGAGAAAACGGAGAGAATGATAACGGAGAGAAGGATAACGGAGAGAAGGAAAACGGAGAGAAGGAAAACGGAGAGAAGAAACCTAATATCAAGAAAAGAGAAATGACATGTAAAATTCCTGATAAACTATATGCCCCCAGAAACAATGGCGGAATTTTTCCAAATTGGCAGCTTCAAAAATCAGCGAACATTTTAGATAAATCAGAATTGCCGCAGTATTGCGAACGAAGTGCTTCTCAAAGCCCCGAAAAAATCAGTAAGGATGAAAAAAACCCAGAAATTGTGAAAAACCCAGGTGGTGATAAGACTCCAGAAGCGGAAGAGCCAGGTGATGACAAGACTCCAGAAGCGGACGAGCCAGGTGAGGAAGAAGACCCTGCTGATCAAGAAGAAGCGGCAGCTAAAAAAGACTTGGTAGTAAAAAAGGAGGAAAGTGCCCCATTTTTCAAATTCCCAATAGGAGAATGCGGCTCATCTATTCATACAGCTTTCGACTACGCGACTCAAAAAGTTAAAACCTTCGCGTCTGTCTTGATTGTGCATGATGTTGCAGGGGCTGGAGAAGACAAACGCGTGCGAAAAAATTATCCACCATTGGAGTGCCGTTGTGAAATCAAAGATAATGACAATGGGTCTGATTTTGTCTCTGAAGAAGTAAAAGACGACGACTCTGAGGCTAATGTTGGCTCTGAGGAAGCAAAAGACGATGATTCTGAGTCTAATGCTGGCTCTGAAGAAGTAAAAGACGATGATTCTGAGTCTAATGTTGGCTCTGAGGAAGTAAAAGAAGATGGAGTAAAAGAAGCCTCGGAAGAGTGGGACGGCGACTCTGGCGACTCGGCGGAAAAAGAAAGCGACTCTGACAGTGGTGATGCATCGGATGAAAAAGAAGGCGACTCTGGCGACTCGTCGGAAGAAGACGAGAAAGACTCTTCTCTCGAAGAGGAGAAAGATCCAGGGAACAGAAGGCTTCTGTCGGTCCATCAGAGACGCAGACTTCTGATGGAAAACAACGTGGCGAAAGGGAACAGCTACGTCAAAAACGCTGGTAATACAAAACGCGTTGTGTGGAAGAATGAGTTTGCGGGTGTTGATTTGGCGCTGCAAGGAAAGAACACTACGAGCGAGGTGCTCAAAATCGATTTGACCGTTTTGAAATCCTCCAGTTGGGCCATTACGAGCCGTAAAGGAATGGAAAATGCGCTAAAGAGTGCTCTCTTAAGTGGATGTCATCATCCTGGACAAGCAAAACATGTTGACAAAGAAAGTGATGATATCATCGAAAAGGTGGTCATCACGCAGATCAGCGAGCTTGGTGATGTCGGCGGTGTTTCTGAGGAGGGTGAGAATCCCCAAATTAAGACCTCAAAACTTGGCTCAAAAATCGAGTTTGTCATCGTCATGGGTTCCCAAGCACGCACTCACTTCAATCCGGTACGCTTCCAGCTTGAATCTCGCGTGCAGCTGCTTTCACAGAACGCACCAAGAGTTGTTGGGAAGTTTCTACATGGGTTCAATCACGAAGGACAAAAAGCTGCAACTCAAGGGAAAAACACTGCGAAAACAGGAAAGCAACTAAAAACGGACGACATCACGTTTTCGCGGCATCTTGAGTAGAGGCAAGTGAGCGGCATGTTGGCGCGATAGGAGGAGTGAGATTTTCAGCGATAACTATTTTATGGAATGGATTTCGGAATCAATTGCGCGAAATGGTCACAGAGTCGTCTGATTTGAATTGACTCCCTGGCATACCTCAAGAAAAATGATCATTGCGAATTTTCAATTGACTGACGCACATTCATGCAGATTCATGAGATATCTCATTGATTTTTATTGACTGACAGGCATAATCGTCGTCTAAAATTTCCAAATATTTGAAATATCCAAACTTTAAATATCCAAACTGGGGTAGCCCAGAAATAGAGAAGGTCCACCTGTGCATACAAATGAAGGTTCTGGATCTTCGTTTGTTTCTTTCTGTGTGGTCTTCGTTTAAGTCTGGAGGGTTGTCTTCTTTCGTATGGAAGGATGACTCCACAAATTTGAAAGATTATATGAGACATAAAGTATATGAGACCGCAGATCTGAAGCGTATGTCAAGATCTGCAGCATGTGATATCTGAAGCGTATGACATCTAAATCGTGTGAAATCTGAAGCGTATGACTCTTCAGAGTGATCATCTTTAACGTTTTCCGAACAGCATGAGTAAGATAATGATTTCGAAGAAGGTTTTAAAGCATAACTTAAACTTAAGCTCAGCTGAATGATGACGTAATCAATGATCATTGTTCCTAAGCTGAATCGTGACACTCGAACTTCAATTGGAAATACATAAGCTGGGCCCTGGCCCTGTCGTAACTAAATTAAACTTAAGTCGTGACACTGAAACTTCTCTACTCATTATCATCTGAATCTGATAAAAAGGCCCAGGGGCTTTACCAGAGAGAAGTTAAACTTAGAGTACAAATAATATTGACAAATCGTAGAACTCATGAGAGTGAGGAGCTCAATTCAATTCATGTCAAGGACAATGGCAATTAGGAGAGAGCGTGAAAATATCGAAAGATCCATTACAAGATGTAAAATTGTCGACTCTCAATATTATCTCTGAGGAGGTTCCAATTTTTCTCGAATCTCGTGATTTGCTTTCATTCCGTCGAATTGAGTTGTGGACTTTTTTTGCCAGTCCGATACATTGATCGGATTAGTGTTCGTTGCGATATCTGACATTGTGCGCAGATGTGCGATTGCGTGTGTGGATCGGTATTGGTGGCCAGATGAATGCCTGTGGATCGGTAAGTGGCGAGATGAAAAGTGGCGAGTTGTTTCTTTATGTGTGGCGCGGTGTGAGATCCTGTTTGGATTGGATATTGGCTACTGTAATTTTGTCCTTGATGAAGGCGTTGTTAACAAATGATTGTCGTGTGGCGGCCTGTGTAGTGGTTCGCGCCGGTGTGGTGGTTCGCTCTGGAAATTATTCTGAAAACTTAAACGTCTTGATTTGCCAGATCCGAATCATCTTGCAATCATCACCAGCAACTGAAGAAAAAAAAAAGGAGCTCAATCTAGAATTTGAAAAGCGATTCGGTGACTCGTCACAGAAAAGCGAACTGCCTTCAAAATCGATTCGGTGACTCGTCACAGAAAAGCGAACTGGCTCCCAGGAGTATTCTTAGAGAACTGGCTGTGAATCGTGATTCGTCACGACTTACATCCTTAAAGAGCTGTAACATATTACGAGCTGTACTTAATATATTACATAAAAGGCATAACATAGCAACTATTTCAATTCTCGAGGCCTGTATTCGTATTGGTCTTGTTGAACATTTCAAGTTTCAAGGAGGGGAGTTATCTATTTACAGAGGAAGAGAGGAGCTATCTACTTATCGAGGAGAGGAGGCATTTATTTCTCATAAAGAGGAGCTAATTGCTGATCAAGAAAACCCAGAAAAGTGCTGTGAAATCGCGTAGATCAGAACGGGTGTACGCGAAAAACCTGAAAACCAGAGCTTTATTGGTTCAAAAACCTGAAAAAAAAAAAGAACCAAGTACATATTAAACTAAGACCGAATCACCGATAATCGGTCCGATTGATTGATTGATTGATTTTTATCCACTGCGGGTGCAGTGGAAATTGACAGAGGGCAGTGGAAATTGATTGACTACCTTGACCGACTAACTTGACTGACTAACTTGGCCGTTAGTCGATTGATTTCAGTACGTTGGAGCAACAGTTGTGGATACCTATTACCTGTAGAAGGTGAAGGTATCGACTCAAGCATCCGGGACCTGTAGAAGGTACTTGTATCAATGTGATAGCGCAGCTCGTTGCGTGTGTTTCTTAGAACGACGGAGCGCGGGCCTATGAACGGGCCAGCGTATGCAATGGGCTGGCGGAACCCTGGGACGTTGCTCGTCCTTAAAGCTAACGCCGGTGCGTGAATGGTTGCGAAGGCAACCGGCACTGGGGATTTTTCTTCAGTGTCCGGCTTCAATATCATGGCACGCACCACGCAGGGCTGGCGGATCCCGAGAGTGTTGCAAGGCGTTCCAAAAGCTATCGCCGATGCGTGCTCCGTGAGAAAGATAGCGAGAGCGCTCCCACGTCTTTCCACGATGAAGCACGGCACGCATCAAAAAAAGCACCAACGCAGGCGAAAACTTCTCAGCCAAAAGAACAGCAACAGCGGCAAAACCACGATGCGTTAGGTGAGCAAGCAAAGCGCAAGCTTGCAACTCAAAAACAAGGCGCCAGCAAGCGGCAAGACAGCGAAGGCCGTGCAGCCCAGCAAGGGACGGCTCTAATTAATCTTGCAAGCAAAATAACAGCCAAGCAGCATGAGCGTTGATATCATAACGAAAGTTGAAGTCGTGCAGCCCAGCAAGAGACGACTCGCACAGTGTTTAATTTAAAAAAGACAGCCAAGCAGCATGAGCATTGACAATGATAGCATGAGACTAGTCTCGTGCAGCCCAGCAAGGGACGGCTCGGCCAGTGTTGCAAGCAAAACAACAGCCAAGCATCAGGAGCATTGATAGCGTGAGTGGAAGGCGTGCAGCCCCGCAACGCCCGGAACGATTCGGCCAGTGTTGCAAGCAAAGCAACAGCCTGGCATCGCGAGCATTGATAGCACAAGTAGAAGTCGCGCAGCACAGCTAGGGACGACCGACGACGTGGCCAATTTTGCAAGCAAAGCAATAGCCTAGCATCATGAGCACTGCTAGTATGAGTAGAAGTAGCGCAGCCCAGCAAGGGACATTGCAACTCCGCCAAAAAGCAAAAGCGCGAGAGCCAACCGTTATGACGACGCTCAAAGCTGGAGCCGTGCAGCCTAAAAAAGGCCGCTGCGGCGCGAATTGGCCAGCAAGGAAAAGCCTGGACATCCTCCTGACCATAGACACCAGCAAAACACAGACTCTACAATGGGACGCGCGTCGCCCTTCGGACCTGCGGCCCTCTCGGCCTCTGCGCACTGATATCGCAAGCAATATCATCAATGGGAGGCGTCCCCGCATACTACCGCTTTGGCGGTGGGCGATGGACGTTAATAGCGATGTCGTGTGGACTCGACGGCATCGCTTTTCCCATTGTAGAGTCCAGCGCGCGAAGCGTAGGAGTGATATGAAAGTGATAGCGCAGCTCGTTGCGTGTGTTTCTTAGAACGACGGAGCGCGGGCCTATGAACGGGCCAGCGTATGCAATGGGCTGGCGGAACCCTGGGACGTTGCTCGTCCTTAAAGCTAACGCCGGTGCGTGAATGGTTGCGAAGGCAACCGGCACTGGGGATTTTTCTCCCACCCTCCCACCCGGGAGGCGTCCCCGCATACTACCGCTTTGGCGGTGGGCGATGGACGTTAATAGCGATGTCGTGTGGACTCGACGGCATCGCTTTTCCCATTGTAGAGTCCAGCGCGCGAAGCGTAGGAGTGATATGAAATGAAAGAAAAAAAATTGCTTCAGGAAATAGGTTCCTGATCCGTTACATTGTCAAAAAAAAAATCCACCAGCAAAAATCGCTTCAAAGTGCCCGCGGGCGCCAGTTTAGGAATTCCGAATCACTCAGTGTCAGAGCAGTATTGTCAGTATTGAGGTTTGGGAAGATTGAGTTTCCAAGTAGGATCGCAAATTTAATTACGTTTTAAAACCAACTCTGTTCTGAAGAAGATGGCAAAGTTTTCAACTGCATCAATTTTTCCAAACGCAGCAGTGTTAATGACATTGATGATGTTGTTGAGCCTGACGCAATATTTTTTGACTTTCACAGTTGCAGGGGCAGTAGGTTCACCTGCAGGGGCAGTAGGTTTACCATCCCAAGATGAATTTGAAAAAAATCCGACTCCTGCAGATAATAATGGCCGTAAAAAAATCAAGAAACTAATTGTGTCTGAAAATGATGGCAATCCTTTGACACAAGTGCAAAGACTGGACTTGCAAAAATCGTGTCCTGGCGTTGTTAGAGTTCAAAAAGTCGACATTTTGAATTTCGATATAGTTCATATGGAGGAGAAGATGGAAACGGTGGAATGTGCTACGGATTGGCTCCATCAATTTCAAAAGACCGGACAAGTCAATTTCGTAGCAGACGACGAAGAAATGAAGCCTGCTATGATGCTGAAAAGTGCCGCTGATGAGAAATCTGTTGCAGCAAAGAAAGGCCCCACAGCAGAGAACGGCCCTGCAGCAGGGAAAGGTCTTGCAGCAGAGAAAACGTCTAAAAGAAGTTTGTCGCAAAGTAACAGAAGCGCTCTCCCAACAAAGAGAACTGAGAGTCCGAGCAGAAGAAGTCTAGCATCTCAAGCAGGTGAGTCGGCCGAAGATGGCGAGCCTGCGGAAGAGGAGGAAGAGGCCGTTTTTATACCGGACGATCCTTACTTCGACGACCAGTGGGCTCTGAAGGCCGATGGTGACCTTCCTGGTGACCGTCCTAGTAAAGACAAAGACGCCGACCTCCAAGCCGCGGAAGCATTTGCCTTGCTTCGAGATATCGTCCTGAACAGTGGGCCGTTCGGGCCAGATGGTTGGGGATCATCGCCCAATTACTTTAGTCCCACCGGCGGTGGGACTCTCTTTCCTCCTCCAATTATCGTCGCAGTGTTTGATTCTGGCGTCAGATACGATCACGAAGATTTGGCCGATCAAATGTGGACTAACATAAATGAAATTCCTAACAACGGACTTGATGACGATGGGAATGGATATGTGGATGATATTCATGGCATTGATGTCGCGAATAATGATGGCGATCCTATGGATGATGAGTATGATACGAAGTTTGGCCATCCCGGCCATGGAACGCATGTCGCGGGCATCATCGCGGCGAATGCAAATAACGGAGTGGGCATCACCGGCATCGCGGGAGGGACACTAGGTGGGAAAGGAGCGCTGGGGTTCAGAGCTGTCCAGATCATGGCGATCAAAATTGGAAGCTTCGCTGATTGTATCGAAGGGATCGCATACGCTTTGAAACATGGGGCCAAAATATCCAATTGGTCTGTTGGCAGTTCTTCTTTTGGCCAGTCGAGTTCTTCTTTTGAGTCTGAGAATGATGAAAATTTCGGGGGAGCTGAGAATGATAAAGGCTTTGATAAAAAACTCGAGATTTGGCGAGCCATTTTCTCGAAAATTTTGAGATTCGACCCCGATCATATTGCGATTGCTGCAGCCGGCAACGATGACATCAGTATGGCCCATAAAAAGGAAGAAGAGCAAAGCGACGAAGATAGGTTAAACGAGATAATGGCGAATCGTCCAGGTATGAAAAGAGAATCGGCGCAAGAGTTGCTAGATTGGTTAAAAATGTTGGAAAATGATGGCGACGAAGAGAATGACGATAATGATAATGATAACGCGAATAATGGGGACGAAGAGAACAATTTGGACGAAGAGGCCAAGAGTCCGCCGTCCCTGCCCTGTGGTGTCGGGATTGAATACAGCGTTTTGTGCGTGACTGCGACAAATCGATGGGACAAACTAGGACAAAACGCAAATAAAGGGGCGGAAATCGTACATCTGGCCGCTCCAGGAGACGATATTCTATCCACCCACATCTACGATGACAGGCGCAAAACGCCCGCAGAATTCCGGCGCTTGTACAAGCAGGGCCCAATCTTCAATCATCCACTGGAGAAAGAGGTCCTCAATTACGATCGAGGTTTTCTTGGCGACGTTTCCTCTGCAGGGTCTGGCTCATCAGGATCTGGCTCTTTCCTAGGAATGGGCGCAGCTAAATCCGGTCAAACGGCTCTTCCTTGGGCGGAGGAAGTGATAACACAGGAAAACTCTGGAAAGAAGCAAAAGCGTTTTTCGGTGGGTAAAAGTTTGCAACACCCAAAATCCTTAACCTCAAAAAAAACCTCGTACAGATCTTTGAGTGGTTCCTCTTTCGCAGCTCCCCAGGTCACTGGTTTAGCTGTCTTATTAAAAGTGGCCAGACCTTTCCTTTCTGGACAAGAACTGCTCAAAGGTGCGATTTTAGAACATGCCGACCAAATTCCAGACAAAATTTCAGATGTTGATGTCGAAAAGTCTCGGCGCTTGAATTTTCTGAAGCCTTTGAAAGCAATCTACGACAAGTATCCAGACCCCCCGAGCAGGCCGGAGACTCTGGTCAAGAGAATCGAAAACATGACTCCAGACGCGAATCCGAATCCAGGGGTGATTACCACGCTTTTGCAAATGACAATCGAATATCCCAAATGCAACCTGCAGATGAGTCATATGGTCGCACCTGGAGAGTACGCGTCACTTGATATGGCAGCTGGGGACCGATCGGACGAAGAATTTGTCCGTGAAAAAGCAGATATTCTAAAACAATCCCAAGACAAGCTGGCAAAAAGCGACGATCTAGCAAAAGAAGAGTACGCAGACCTTGTAAAATCTGTGAGCCTGCAGTTGCCCGATTTTGCACACGTCGCAAAGACAAGGCGCGTTGATTTCGAAGAAGAGGTGCCCAAGAGCTCCATGTTCAGAGATTTCAAGGAGAATCATTACTTCCGACCGCGGAAAGCCAAACAGGCGAGGTTGGAAAAACACGAAGACTACGACCCGTGGAGACAAGATGAAAAATTGTACTATGATTGGAACGTGGGTCAGTACGACCCAAAACAGTATTATAAACGGCCTGGCGAGGTTCAAATTTGGTTTTTGGATTTTGACAAGCAGCGAATCGGTGCAGGCCCCTTGGAAACTGAACGCATCTGGGATCCCGAAGAGCTTCTGAAATTGGGGGTTGATCGTAAAATTTTGCCGCGAAACGACAACGAGCGATATGTGAAGATGTATGACAGATGGGATCCGTATGCGAAAAATCCACTGGAGGCCGCAGATTCAGCGGAATTTGACCGATGGGACGTTCACCTGGTCATTTCGGAGCACAATGAAGAAAGGCGTTCCAGAGTGAAAGAAAGAACGCAAGCTTACGATGCACCCTCCCAAATACCCTTCTTCCTTTATTTAAAAGATCAACCAGTGCCCCCAGAGGCGCAGTATATCGCGGCCTTCACGGCTTATATCGATATGGAACAAAGGCACTGCGTCGACGATGTGAGTTGTCCTGAAGGCACCGCCTTCATTCCTTTCAGTGTCCACAATCCCCAATATTTGACGGCAGGATCGGTGATCAAGTTGAAGGACGACAGCAAGGCTTGGAGACAAGACAAGGAAGAAGAAAAAAAAGTTAGAATCGAGCAAAAATGGCAAAACTTCGACGCTACTTACTCTTATACTAAGAAAGATGCAAGCTGGGCTAGTAATGAGAATTCCGAAATTTCCGAGAAGGAAAATCAGAATGATTTCCTCGGCGAAAACGGGGGCGAAAATGTTGAGGGCCCGGAGAAAAGCTCGGAGAATTCCGAGAACTCGATTGTCTCCGTAGATGACAGAAAATTCCCATTCCTCTACTATGTCAATGTCGATCGTGTTATTTCCTTTCTTCCTCCGGCAGCAGGCGAGAGTGAGATCACGCATTACAACATCTACAAGGGGCAATGGATGCCCTGTAGCGAAAAAAAGCCGGTAACTGTGAAGCAAAGGAAAAAAGAAGTCAAGGCGTATAATGACAATCAGCAAAATGGCGAAGAAAACGAGGACGGCAGTGAAGATTCTAAATCGGCAAAAGTGTGCTGGGGTTTCTGCGTACCGCGTGAAGTCGAACAATGTCCAGCAGAACGCGGGAAGCCGAGATTTTTCGAACAAAAGTTTTGCAGCCAACATGCTAGGGAGAAAGAGGGGGGTTACCGCTGCAATTACGAGGAACGCCTTTCGGACGATAAAGTGTTCAACACGCGTTATAAATACCAGGAGCGCGCATTTTTGAAGTCCGTTCCTGCGATGGGGTACTTAAACCCATATTGCACGTCGAGTCTTCTTCTTCTTAGTAATCCAGAAGATTCAGAAAGTCTTAATCCAAAAGATCAGCAAGTCGGGCAAGAGATTCAGAAAGACAGCTGCTCACAACTTGTGAAACTTGAAACAAAAACTATAAACACAGATATTGAGAGCTTCAAACAAGCAGACATCAAAAATAAGAACGCAGAAGAGCGAGCAAAAAACGCAGATTTGTGGGAACGCTACGGTCCCTCCATTCACACGACGACCCGAATCAGTTACGACAGTGCATTGGTCGACCTGCAAAAGGATAAAGATTCTCCGAAAGCCGAAGATGGTTCTCCCGAAGCCGAAGATGGTAGCACGCAGAACAATGAACATTTCTGGATCACAGTTACGGGTCCCGGTATTCTCACGGTTGAAGAGCTCAATCTGCCATCGCCTTCTGATATTAATAGTGCTGCCCTTGGCGTCGAAACAGTGTTGTCTTATAAGGGGTTCAAATTCGCAGGCTCTTACGATTCCGCGTCTGAAAAGAAGTCCCCTTATCCAGACATGGTCGTTCCAGCTGGGAAGCACTATATCGAATGGACAAAAAGAGTGACCGACCCTGAGCTTGTGAAGAAGAACGCCTTTCCAAACGCCGAAGAAAAAGCGAGACTGAAATTCACACTGAATTTCCATTCTACCGCCCGATATGAAAATATTCACGTGCATGTCCCAGATATCAATTTAAAGAGCGGTCCCTCTGATCCTGCTGTTCCCGAGCGGCTAGCTAATGGACCAGTAGCAGATATATTCCGTAATCCCGAGCACGAGTTCGAGAACCCTGATAAGGAATTTATACCGTCTTCCATCATCATTGTGCCCGCGTTTCGCAAACAAAATGGCGTCTTCGGGTCAGTCGAAGCCAATCTCCATGCTGCGAACGCCATTGACATCGACCCACCGCCGCCGCTAGGTCCCAGTACGAGACTTATAGAGGTCGACAAATCTGAAATTGAAGACTCAGCGTCTGAGGAGTCGTTTGAATCGTTTGATGAAGAAAAATCAGAAGAAAGTCAACCAGAAGAAAGTCAACAAGGGGGAGTGGTTTCAAAAAAATCCGAATGGAAACAGAAGATTCCAAATACTTACAAGATAGAAGTGCCGAGATTGTACCATTTTTCTGAGAAAATGGAGTTGGAAAAACTATATAAGCCAGAGGCCGTGCAATTTCTAGACACAAATCCAGAACCCAACGCATTCTCGGGCAAAGTTAGGATTGTAGCCGCCAGGGAGAGTCTGGAAGTCTCAGTAATTCAGGCCGGCTGGTCTAGTGCGTCTAAGAGAAATTTTGCATCAGAGGCCGAAAAAAAGGGCTTACGACGCAGAAGGGGACACTTTTTTTGCCCATGGGATGGGGTCTATAGGTGGGAAGACAACGTTTATGATTTGGAAAATGTGGAAGGAAAAAAGTCAAAACTGTATTCACCCTCGCCAGAAATTGAGCTTGGTGACGCTGAAGGTCCTGTGGGAAAAGATTGCGCATACAGAGTGCGCCTGTCCGCGTCACTGCATTGGTATGACGACTTGCATGCGGACGAAAGTCTCTCTGGCCTTTGGCGGAAGGAAAGAAAACGCATTTCTCGAGATGCTGATGCTGGCGACGCAGATTTAAATCCAGATGCTGATGCTGCAGATTCAAAAGATGTAGAGGGTCACTACGTCACTGAGTGGGTTCCCAACTCTCCACGCGAGCAGAAGAAGTGGAACGGCCACTACTGGCAAACACGACTCCTGGAACCTCAGGAGTCAGCCCTGACCTTCGGCAAGTATGATGGCGATCAGGTTCTGAAATTTTCGAATGAAGGCTTTCTGCAGTCTGATGCTTCCAAAAAACAATTTCCGTATCCTTCCTCCTGGCAAAAAAGTTCCGGCATTTTGTGGGAGGGAAGCTGCTACGCCATCATTCCACACGATGGGTATTATTACGATGGATACGACAGGATCGAAGTTGAAAAACCGGACGAAATATCCTGCGAAATCGACATGGAGCCGGTAAAACTTGCCGGGGCGAGATCGAAAAAGCCCATGAAATGGCGGCTGTTGGCTAACGAAAGAACTGTCCCGACCGACGTTGTACATATGCCGACCGTGTCGACGCTAATCGTGCCAGTGTATGACGTTGCCGCGCCGCCATCTCCTGGTACGGGATTCTTTCCCCCGTCTCTGGGTTTGGATTTCTACCGCGGACAACCTGGCTCCTCAATGGATCTGATCCAAGAGTTCGAGAAGCAGGGCGCGAATCAGTGGAAGAATGCAAATCAGTGGGATGTTCTGAATGTGAATATGGCAAATGTGGTTGGCCGCCATTCCGTGGGTCTAACTGGGTTTCGCTTGTATTGGGAAAATGAAAACTTTATGAGTTTGGAAAATACTATCTTGCATCAAAATGAAAACAACAACGCGAACAGCGATGCCATAGCTAGAAAACTTCAGAAAAAGGAGAACTTCATAGCAGAAGCGGCGCTTCCTTTGGTCTGTCCGCCGACGTTTTCAAATGCAGACGTCATTGAGAATGAGCAAAACTACTGGAAAGGCGTTTCTGAGACTGAAAATAGTGAGTCACGATTTTCCAGTTTGCCGATAGATGACAATCGACGATTTGCCACATCGCCCGGATTTCCCGGATGCGAAGTCCTCGGGCCGTTTGCGCCGAGGTGCTATTCGAGTGACGTCTATCCTTTTGGTTCGCCTTTCGATTCTTGCTCAAACGGCGGGTGGGAGATCACGCATCTCGACCCGCAAAAAGAAAGGAAAAACTTCGAGGAAAAAGACGCGAATAAGCCCCCCGAAGACAAGCTTACTTATCGATTGAAGAAAACTATCAAGCATCAATACGAGGACGAGTTCATTTATTTCCCGACCAAAGGGCGAATGGTGTTACGCGACTTCAAGATCAACGGCTTGAAATGGGGATCGCCGTACTTGACTCTCCGCGACCGTTTTCCTTTTTACGGAAATGTTATTTTCGGGCAACATTCTAACATTTTGGCTCAAGGTATGCCATTTGCGGCTTAACCCGGTCCTGTAATCATCTGCTTTTCAATGGATGGGGACCGGGGCCTTTTGCTTAATTTTCAATGAAAGTCCAGTGTGCCCGCCCGGTGGCCCTGTGCCACCGGGGGGCGGGTTATACTAGGGGGCGGTAGCCCATATTTAGTTGAAGAAGAAGAAATAAACCATGTTCCTCTCCAATTGACATGTCTGTTGACACCTCCTAGTCATAGACGTCTCGCATGCGTAGCTCATTTGGTGTAGTCACGCCCGGGATATTGGCATATATTATTTCTACCATAGGAGGCACGAATCTCGGCCGCGTGATGAATCGAGTCGAATCAAACAGTATTCGTCTCGCATGGTGTCATGGGAACAAGCTCATTACGATTCATAGAGCTGCGCATAGGAATCATCGGTCGCGCAGAAACTTGGGAAATGGGACATATATCGGAGAAAGAAGAAATAAACCACGCGCCTCTCCAGTTGCCATGTCTGTTGACACCTCCTAGTCATAGACATCCCGCATGCTCATTTGGTGTAGTCACGCCCGGGATATTGGCATACTTCTACCACAGGAGGCATGGATCTCGGTTGCAGGATGAATCAAGTCGGATCAAACAGTACTTGCCTCGCATGGCCTCGCATGGTGTCATGGGAGCAAAGTTCTCACTCATGGAGCATAGGAATGATCGGTGACCGGTTTCGGTCAAGCAGAAACTTGGGAATTGAAACATACATCAAAGAAGTTTACTCATGGCACACAAACGGGCACAAACTGAAACACACATATCTGCACGGTAGGCATTCAGTCTGGAAACAAGCTCAAACATGGCATCACATAAAAAGTCTCTCACTTTATTCTCGGCAGCATAAAAAGCACGGAATGAGCGTTCGGCAATGATGAAAATGGAAGACCGTCGCATTAGCAAGAGAGAGACGGCATCTCTCAACGAGAAGACCAAGAGGAGCGCGATATCTTCGGGAGCATTTCATGCGCCAAGCATGCAAAGGTCGGACAGCGACCATAATATGACTTTCGCCTCTGGGTTAAGGTCAAGTCGGTATTAAAGGTCGGACAGCGACCATTTGCGCCTCTATGTCAAGGTCAAATCGGTATTAAGGGTCGGACGGCGACTATTTACGCTTCTGGGGTGTCAGTGAGGTCATTGCAAGTCGGCTCATAGCTCTCTGTTTGCGGTGGAAAAAACAAGAGCAACATAAAATGGAACACCAACGCAAGTTTGTCAATCTTCATACAGATGGCCGACGATATCTTCCTTCAAATCGTCGCAACACATAAACTATGTAAAAAGCATGCGTTTTCTACCACAACCGAGGCACTTCGTCAAGCCGTCCGATGCAGCGGGGGGCTTGTTCCTCAGAGAAATCATAAACAGAAACACTCGAAAAAGGGGACTTATCATATGGCGCAAATCTGTAACGTACGACATGGAAATCATAACGCGCATTTTGAAAATCGACACGAAGTGCGAAAGTCTACACGTAACATGGAAGAAAGGCCGGGCAATGATCGGCACTAATTAACTTTCAGGGGGGAAGAAAAGTTGGAAAAAAAGAACTTTGAGCATGGCGCCGAATCTACAAACACGGTAAGAGTTACCAGCGGCGGGGATTACTCCAAAACCAGCAGTCATTGGCGTGAAGGAGAGCCTTCGGAACGATCTCAGTAGTCACTGAAGCGCATCACGTATCCGAAGACGAGCCTAGTACTATTGCATGCATTATTCAAAATCCGTCACATAACGTCGAGAAGTAGATCAATGCGGAGCCGTAGCACTCACTGGACGAAAGTCATGGGCCAATCAGTGAAACCTTTACTCATTGATGACAGTCGTCCTTAAGTGGCTTTTCGTGCTGTTTGTGTTTCGGAGGTAGACGGGAACGCGTATTCCGTTCGGGCACGCAGACAACTCATACAGGCATACTGAAAAGGATTAGCATCTCAAGGAAGCAAGCGAGTGGAGTTCTATATTTGCCAGGTTCCTGGGCCAACGGGTGATACCTTTACTCACTCGTGACAGTCGTCATACAGGTCCCTGCTGCAATAAACTCTAATCGACGCACGTGAGGAAGCAAGCGAGTGGAGTTCTATACTTGCCAGGTTCCTGGGCCAACGGGTGACGCCTTTACTCACTCGTGACAGTCGTCATGCAGGTCCCTGCTGCATTAAACTCTCATCGACACACAAGGAAAGGCGAGTCAAATGTTGGGCATACTTACAGAATTAATCTGTACCACTGAGGCCATTCACATATTTTTCCTTTGAAGATATTCACGCTCGTTATCGCAGTCATGGGCCAAAAAATTTCAAATAGTTCAAATAGGCGAAACGTTCAAGTAGGAGCATCATAGGTGTCATTTCTTCTGATCTGCATTTATATCTCTGAACACCCGCAGGAGTGTCATTTCCTGTGTCCGGCGTCCCCATACGCACGGCAGTGAACATTGAACATTGAACATTAACACTTTCTCTGGGAATCATTTAAAAACGGAAGAAGAACTCTTCGAGTGGCAACATCGTGACCTCTTCCACAAGTTCATGCAACATATCTCCGAGAAGCGCAGCCAAGGGAAAGACCCCTTCGATTCCGACTATCAGCCAGAAGATCAGTCAGAAGATGATAGTGATAATATTTCTGAGCCGTTTCAGCGTTTTATCGATCATCCCGCCGCCTTCCATTTTCAGTCGGGTCTTTCAGTAAATTCTAATCATGATTCGCAAGACGCTGCGGCAGATTCAGAAAGCGTGGAAGAGGAAGACGATTACTTCGTCATTGAGTGGACGCCTGACCCCTTCGACCAAATTCAACAAGAGCTCAGGAATCTTGAAGAGGCTGACGGCGCTGATTCGCAGGACTCTGAATCGCACACACCTGACGGCGCTGTCAAGGATAATAGCCTTGATGCTCGTAGTAGCCAAATGAGTCAAGGACTGTCAATGTCTTTGGACTTGCACAACGCGGATGGCGGTCGGAAAATTTCCAAGGACATGGCTGGCACCATCGCTGGCAGCGTCAGAGTCGTGCCTGTTTACCACAATTATTTGAACGTTGAGCAATTCAATGCGAATGGGAATCCGAATGCCGGCGTCGTCCACGGTATCGATAAGCATGGGCCTCGTTACGACGTTGCTGCTTTTAGAGGGGCAGGCGCCAGTGTGTCGCTGAATTTGAAAAGCATACAAGGGGAGTGCGGCCCGGAGATTTTGATTAAAGGAGAGAATGGAGAAGTTCAGATGACAACAAGAGAGATGGTGTGCAAGATTCCTCAGAAACTACATGAGAACACGAAGAAAAAAGATGTGTTTCCAAAATGGAAGCTCCTGACTGGAAACTCAGGGAAGTACTCAGCAAAGGGGCGGGAGGAAAAATCGTCAAGCAATATAATTTTGGACAAATATTTCAAAAAAATGGCAAATGAAATGGGTTTCAAAAAATCTGCTCTACCAACAAAGCAATGCAAGGGCGTTACCCCTGCAAATTCTTTGGATGCGTCCCCGAATGCAAGCCCTCCGTTTTTCAAATTCTTCCTCGGCCAGTGTGGATCTTCGATGCATACAGCTTTCGACTATGCAACGCAAAAAAAGAAAACTTTTGGGTCTGTTTTAATCGCGTATGAGCATGATCATGATGATGATGGAAAGAAAAACGACGGAAAGAAAAACAAATCAGATTCGAAAAAACTCAAAGAGACACTGGAGTGTCGTTGTGAGATACAAGACGACGCTGGTGGCGCTGAAGAAAAAGACGCCTCGTTGGTACTGGAGGAAGGAGCAGGCGGCTCTGCTGAAAAAGACGACTCGGCGAAAGAGGAAGAAGGTGACCCCGGCGACTCTTCGGAGGAAGAAGTTGCAAAAGAGGGAGAAGTTGCCTCTAACATTGGCGATTCGTTGCAGGAAGAAGTTGCGAAAGAGGGAGAAGGTGACTCTGGCGACTCTTTGAAAGAGGGAGAAGGCGACTCTGGCGACCCTTCGGAGGGAAAAGACTCTCCCTTGGAGGACGAAAATGATCCTGGGAACAGACGGCTGTCAGAAAAAAATCGCACAAGTCGTAGTCCTCGTGACGAAAAAAAAATGAACAAAAAAGGCACATCAATGATGCCAATGCAAAATAAAAGACGCCGTCTTTCAACGAAAAAGGCGGTGTGATATTTTCGGCAAAACATCACGGGAAAGGAGCAGGATTCTAAATGAAAAAGAAATAGCTTTTCTCTCGGTTTTGACTTGTTTGCGTCGTCGTTTGATTTTAATCGACTGGCTGGCATACGATATATTGATACATCACAACACTTTACAAGACTAATAGTAAGTTGACTTTCACTGGAATTGACTTCCAGGCATATGATTCAAGGAGTAACTCTTTTTTATCGACTGACGGGCATACAAAAAAAATCTGACTTCAAATAAATTGAAAAAGAAAGAATGTCGGGGGTATTCGCGGAAAGAATCGCCATAAAAGGGACCAGGTCCGTATGACAAAGGAATCGAGAAAAGGAATAGGTCTATATGAGAGAGGGATTGGCATCAGGTCTGTATGACAATGGGACCGAAGTTCACAAACTTAAGGAGAGTACGGAAAGTGTGCGAGTTTCAGTCATAATTTCTTTTTTGTAACTGTAACTTTGTCTCAAGATGTCGTCTGGTTATTCATTGTCGCATGCCCATGACAGTGAGTATTATAACCAGACTCATCTAAGTTAAGACTAAGTCTACTGGTTACTATCCCAAATTCATTTTTCTGAAATTCTGACATCTGTAGCAAAATTTAAAAAAAAACTTCAGGGAAGCCAAACTTCAGGGAAGCCAACAGAGGCTTCAGAAAATCAAAAAATCTGAATCAAGGTCAAAGAATCAAACATCATCCGAAAGCTTCTGAATTCGAATGAAAGGGACTCTATGAGAGGCATGCTTTCATACGATTCGAGAAGCTCTTTTTTACTATGATAAGGGCCAGCCAATTAGAGACTGACTCTAATAGAGTGCGTCAGGATTCTAATAGAGCGCATTGCTAGTTGGTTGGTTCTCAGCGCTGACAGTAATGCGTCAGAAGCACGGTCAATGGAGCTAGAGCAGACACACTATACATAACGACTTTTTTTAGATTTTTGATTTTGATTTAGACATACACTCAAAAGGAAACAATGACTGAATATTAAAAAGGAAATCAATCGTGACACTGAAATTTGAATTGAAAGTACATTGATAAACTGGGTCTTCGACTCGTCGTGACACTGAACTTTGATTATAAAAAAACTTAAAGATCTCAGAATTTGAATCTCAGGACTCGTGCGCGAGACTCAGAGAGAGGAGTACGTAACTATAGAAAAAAGAGAGAGGAGTAGATGCAGAAAGGACTTGGAGAAGATGCAGAAAGACATAAGGACTCGGAGTAGATGCAGAAACTGAATTCATGAGCGTCCACTCCGCAAGGAGGAGGAGGGAAGCTCAGGAATCCGAATTCAGGACTACCTGTCACAAAAGAACTTCTACAAAATAATACAAATTTGAAATTTAAGACAGAGACCAACTGATAAATATCTCCAAGATGAATGAGTTATGAACCTTCTCCGAGGGGGAGGTCACGAATTCCAAGAGGAACAGGATCTTCTCTGAGGAGGTCCTCTCAAATTTCGTAATTTGTTTCCATTCCGTAATTTCGTCACCGACGAGTCTGTGACAGCCGTGTTCGTTGCCATTGATGATCACTGATCAGATCAGTAGTGTGTGTATTTTTCTTGTCTTCTGAAGATTCAGCAGCGTTGATATGATGTTCTGTGAGACAGGTTTGGCGATGTGGTTCAGGGTGCAAGCGATGAAGCTGAATAATGGATGGCGCGCATCGTTGTAGAATTGGTGTTTAGGGTAGCGTTGTGTGATGTTGAATGGATTGTGATCGGCATGATTCGGGGCAAAGTTGGCTTGTTGGAGACAGTATTTGCAAACTGAATGAACTCTGAGTTCTGGGGCGGGACAGTTGGTTTGTTGACAGTATGCAATCGAAATCCTTGCAAGGGCGCGTGTGCGAGACTATTTTCTAAAAAGTCGTCTGAATGGAGTGATCATTGATATCATCAACAGAAAACGAAACAAAAATACCAGGAGCATGCTTAGAGCACATTTAATGTACAAGAATTCAATACATGTAGAAGAAGTGTATGACTCGTCATACGAAGTAGCGTATCCATATCATCAACTAAAATTCATCAGAACTGACTAGGTGACGAAACGAACTGACTAACTGACTAAACGAACTGACCAACTGAGGAAAAGAACTGGCTAACTGACTTGAGGGAAAACGCGATACGTCGCGAAAATTCCCCGTCCGTGCTTCGTCGCGAGAAGTAGCATATCACTGTCGTGATTCGTCGCGAGAAGTATTCCACAACTACAACGAGAACTGTCGTGATTCGTGTTTCCAATTTTAATTTTCATATCTAGAACACAAAAAAGAAACTGCTGTCGTGACTTGTCACGAAAAAATATTCACTAAATCATTGCCAAAGTACGAAAAAGTACTGTTCTGATTCGTCAGAACGGTAAGTATAAGAAGTAGAGACTATCATGTACATATAAACTCCATTATAACATCCATCGGTTGCTCTTCGTGCGCGGCTCTTCGTACGCGAAATTTGAAAAGGCAAAAGCAAGAAAGTTAAGGATTTAAATTAAAGCCAAGAAAACGAAGAAAATTAGAAGCTTTGAGAAAAAACTTTTTGAAAGAAGATCCTGTAGAAGGAATCTCCATCTGTAAATCCTGTAGAAGGATTCACCAGCAGATTTGAAACGTCGTTTCCTGTAGAAGGATACAACGTATTAGGGTTGCGTTCGATTCATCAATTCGGATCAATTCGGGTCCTGTAGAAGGTCCGTATACCGAAGCTCTGCGTCCATAGGTACCGCCATTGGTATCAGTACGAAATAAAATTGAAAATTGGGAAATAGGTTCCCAATTTCCAAGCGGAAACTTCCAACGTACTACGGTCATTCAGAATAAGAATAAGACTACGGCTATTCCGTTCTTCCAAAAAAAAAAAAAATCAAATTGTCCTAGCAGTCTTAGTCTATCAGAACTGGAGCACTTATTCTAAATAATTTAGGCTTCAGCACGCGACTTGATCATTGCCGTTGCTAGAGTTCTAATTTTTTGATCTGTCTAAATTTTTGATAAGACTAAATTTTCGGTCAGTACCAAGCAGTAAACTCTAAAATTTTGGGAAACGACGGCCGCGAAGATCCACACCATGTCACGTCTGTCATTTCCTTGTAGAATCAAAACGATGGCTCACATTCCCGTGTTGTTGTTCGTGATGCAACATCTGTTGCTATTTTTCGCGGAGAGAATTGCAGCGAGTCAGTTTGCGGAGAGTAAATTCAAATTGAAGAGCGGCAATGGCAATGGTAATGTCCGCAAATTGATTGTATCGGAGAACGATGAGTCCCCGCTGACAGAATCGCAGAGATCGGAGTTGCTGAAATCGTGTCCAGGTGTTCTGAGAGTTCAGAAAATTGATATTCTCAGCTTCGACATCATCCACATGGAGGACAGCATCGATGTTGTGGAATGTGCGACTGATTGGCTCTATGAACATGTGGAGCAGGTGAATCTCGTGGCAGAGGATGAAGAAATGAAGCCTTCGATGATGTTGCAAAAAAATCAAGACCTGAGTCAGTATGAGCAAGAAAAACGAGGAAAGAAGAGGAAGCTGAACACGCTTGACAATAGTATGGCTATTGAACGCGAGAGGCCGCCTCAACGGGCAGCGCCCGTCTCGAACAGTCAGGAAGTTGAAGCAGATGAGAATCCTGTCGCATCTGCAATCACAACTGAAACAGCTATAGCTGATCCTGAAGAGAAAGCAGATGAAACCACGAGTGGTGCAGCTAGCGAGAAAGCTGAAGAAAAAGCAGATGGAACCACGAGTGGTGCAGCTAGCGAGAAAGCTGAAGAGAAAGCTGATGAAATCACGAGTGGCGCGGCTAGCGAGAAAGCTGAAGAGCAAGCAGATGAAACCACAAGTGGCGCAGCTATTGAGAAAGCTGAAGAGGAAGCTTCGGAAACCACAAGTGCCACAAGTGGCGCAGTTACTGAAGGCAAGACAGCTGAAGAGGAAGTTGATGAAAGCGCGAGTGGCGCAGCTAGCGAGGGTGAGAAAGCTGAAGAGGAAGCAGATGAAACCACAAGTGGCGCAGCTATTGAGGGTGAGACAGCTGAAGAGGAAGTTGATGAAAGCGCGAGTGGCGCAGCTAGCGAGGGTGAGAAAGCCGAAGAGGAAGCAGATGAAACCACAAGTGGCGCAGCTATTGAGGGTGAGAAATCTGATTTCTCAGAGTCTGAAAAAGTCCCCAACTCAGCTGAAGACATGGAGCGCGATCTCCTGATTCCAAATGACAAATATTTTTCGGACCAGTGGGCTTTCAAGGAGGACGCAAACATTGATGCTCCGGAAGCTTGGGCGCTGCTCAGAAATCGAATGGATATCGAGCACCCGGCGCCGACAATTGTTGCCGTTATTGATTCCGGTGTTAGGTACGATCATGAAGATTTAAAAAACACAATGTGGATCAATATGAACGAAATCCCAAACAACGGATTTGATGACGATGAAAACGGATATATCGATGATATTCACGGTATTGATGTCGAGAACAATGATGGCGACCCAATGGATGACGGTTCCACTTCAAGTTCCACGTTCTTACCTGGCTTGGCAGGCACAAGCTCCCCGAGGAACAGAATGAGCCAAATGCTCCGAGAAGGGCACGGAACGCACGTTGCGGGGATTATTGCTGCGAGTGGGAATAATGGGAAAGGTATTACTGGGATCGCAGGTGGATTGGGGATGCCGAAAAATGCTATCAAAATCATGGCAATCAAAGTCGGTTCTTTCGCGGACTGCCTCGAAGGCATGGCATATGCGCTAAAACATGGCGCAAGAATATCCAACTGGTCTGTGGGGACATTCTCTGGCATTTCTAACTTGGAGATATGGCGCGAAATTTTCTCGAAAATTTTGAAATACGATCCCGATCATGTCACGATTGCAGCCGCCGATAATAACGATCATCACAACAGGATTGAAGTTCAGAATGTTGAAAATTTAAAAAACTTCGAGGATCTAAGTCCCAAACTCAAAGACCAATTGAAAAACCACGAAAAATTCAATAGTTTCAAAAAGCATGAAAAATTAACCATGCCTTGCGGCGTTGGGCTTGATTTAAACGTCATATGTGTAGCATCAACGAATCGCAATGACGAATTCATGCACACTACTGATGAGCTACAACTTCAGGACGGCGTCCTGGACGAACTTCAGGACGGCGTCATGGACGCAGAAATGATAGCAAAAAAGAAGGATAATAAAGCTTTTCACGTCAAAAACCAAAAAAGAAAGGGCAAAACTATCGTCCACATTGGAGCTCCTGGTGAGGACATTTTATCAACGCATGTCTATTCTGACTTGAGGAAGAGTTCGGAAGAATTCCGCCGCCTTTACAAACAGGGACCAATCCCCAATCATCCGCTGGAAAAAGACTTCACAAAATATGATCGAGGGATGATTTTTGGATCTTCTGCTTCCTTTGTTGGATCTTCTGCTCCCTTTGTTGGATCTTCTTCTTTTGGGTCTTCTTGGACAAGTTCTGTTTCTCAAACTGTTGCTCAAACTGTTGCTCAAAATTCTCATCTCTCGAAATTCTTGGAAAAAATCGGATCCAAGAAATTGTTAAAAGGTCCATCTCTCCAAGCACGTGAAGCAGAGTCGAAAACAAAATCATACAAGAGCCTCAGTGGTACTTCGGTCGCCACTCCACATGTTACGGGTCTCGTCGTCTTATTGAAAACCGTACGCCCACAACTGTCTTCATCCGAAATCATAGATCTTGTGTTGAAGGGCGCGGATAGATTACCTGAAAAAATTTATGACTTTGATATACCGGAATCCAGACGTCTCAACCTATATTATCCCCTGAAACAAGCCTTCGAGAGATATCCAGACCCACCGCTTGCGCCGAAAACGCATATCTATAGTGATCCGGATAGTAGTCTGAGTTTTAGAAAACTGACGCTTCAAACCTCGTATCAGGGTTCATCTGTGGCGATGAGGATTCTTTTGCAGCTATCCATCAAGCCTCCCGACGACCTTTGTCATGACGAATTTGGTAACGTCAAAAAAAGCGAAAATGAGGCCGAGAGTGAAAATGACAGCGAAAGATCTCGAGAAAAGAATTCGCAGAGTTTCGACTTCGAAGAAGTAGTGTATACGAAGTCAAAAGAAACTACTAAAAAAGGGGAAGTGCAAATTTGGTTTTTGAATGCTCAGAAAGAGAGAATTGGGGACAAATTACATACGAGAAGAATTGACTATGTCAGGGGCAGTATTCGTGGTGGTCGGCACAATATGTATGATGGTGGCAATATGTATGATGCATTATGGTGGCAATATGGCGACATGAGCGGGCTTGGTGGTATGTTTGATGAGCGCGAGAGATATGTGACGTTTGATAGATGGGATCTCTCCAGTTGGAACACTGATCTTTTGGATGACAAGATACAAACACAAAAAAGTCCCCCGATTTTATTGGAGTTAACAGATCAAGTTATATTGCCAGAAGCACGATACATCGCGGCTTTCACAGCATTTCTTCCGGATGATTCTGATTCGGATTCTGATTTTGAGTCAGAATCTGACTCAAAAAGAGTCTTTGATCAGACTCAAAAAGTCAGATTTTCACAACAACCGCTGACAGGCGCGGCGGGAGGCACTGATGCGAAACAATATTTGACAATGATTGACTTGAAGGAGGATGACTTTAAAGAACATTTTATAAATTACTATGCGAACTTTGAAGGTGACTTTACAAGGTACGACCGCGATTCGTGGGCACGGAACGACCGTCTGAAAGTTCGAATCGATATAAAATGGCAAAACGCAGATGCGGTGTACACTCAATCATTACCTGCTTTGAATACTCAACAAGAGTCTCATAACAACGATAAAAGTAACAACGATAACGCACACACTTCAAAAGATCTCACTAGTTCCGCCGGAACTTCCGGGAAATTATTGCCACACTCAACAAATGCGGATATGGTTATTTCATTTATCCCCCCTGTCTCGGGTGAAGCCGGAATCACGCATTACAACATCTACAAGGGGCAATGGGTGCCATGTGGTGATGAAAGCGATATTAATGACTCAGTAATATCGAATGGCTCGTCCACCGATATTAGTGAATCTAATAATGCGGAATCTGATGACACCAATACTAATCCGAACAGAAACAGTGAACACAAGAAAGAACAGAGTAGACAAGAACAAAGAATAAAAGAATTTGAGCTTTTTTTGAGAGAACAAGACTTGAAGGATAAAGACGACGAGGAATCAATGCAAAAAATCGGTTGGGACAGACTGCAAATTTCGGATTATGGAAGACTCTGCTGGGCCTATTGCCTACCGCGTGAGGTAGACTTTGACACAAAGGGCTCAAGTTTAGAACTTAAAGACACAAGTTTAGAAGAGGACTCGACTTCAAGTGAATCAGACTCAAGTAAAGACTCAAGTGAATCAAGTTTTGACAATGATAGCGATAGTGAAAAAAATAGTGACTCTGATAGTGAAAAAACGGCACCTAGTGAAAGAAACATACTAAAATTTGAGGCTCGGAAATGCAGCAAGCAAGCTACCGAAAAGACCACGAAATTTGCTGAGGGCGCATATCTAAAGTCCATACCAGTAATGAATTACGCCCCTCCGTACTGCAAGTATCCTAGTAATCAGGAAGAACCAGACAACCTGATCTGGCTTGGCCAAGGCGTATGTAAGGGCGTCACAATTGTTTCAAAGACTACCGATGTCTTCGAACTCAATAGTATCAACAAAGAAGACAAAGAACGGATTCAATACAAGAACCCTGATAGGGATGTGCAGAATGTTCATGAATGGAACGTCTACTTCGACCGGTACGGACAAACTTTAACTGAAGGATTGCGGAAAAAGTTGAAGGACTCCTCCCTATGGAGAAAATATGGCCCTGCTATCCACAGTTCAACAGTGATCGAAAAATCCCCTTCCTCGCCATATGGACGACATGATCCGATGAAATTATATAAGCAGTCTGTGGAAAATGAATACTTTGAAAACAAGCAGAATGAGCTTGTTTTCTATGAGGAAGCGACAATTGTCATTACGGGTCCAGGAATTCTCACAGTCGATAATATTCATCTACCCGATGACGATGGCATTTTGGCAAAAAGCAATAGTCTCAGAGCGAGTTTGTCCTACAAAGGCTTGAAATTTCAGGGGGAATACGAATCTTCTGACTTTGAGAACGAAAAGTGGGTGTATGATTCTTCTGAGTTTGATGATTTTGATTATTCTGTTATTGATCCCGATAATTTGACATGGGGACACCGTGAAAATACGAAGAATTCAGATGAAACAAAGATTTCCTCAGAAAGTGTTGTAGAGCAGAAAAGTGCGAAAAAAAGTAAGAAGAAAAAAAGATTCCCAGATATCACCATCCCAGAAGGGAAGCATCATATTGAGTGGGAAATGATATTGGATATTAATGCCTATCAAAAAATGCGTGATGAAATTCTTGCACGTCCAGGCTCCGATGAAAAAGATATTCCCTCATTACCCGATGAGAAAAATTTCTCATGGAAATTCACCTTTCATTCGACTGCCCGTTATGAGAACATCCATGTGCATGTTCCCGACATAAACGTGAAAGACGACGACTTTAGTGCGGAAAAAGATATTTTGCAGAATCCAGACGAAGACTTCATACCTTCATCGATTTTGATTGTGCCGGCTTTTCGAAAACGCAATACAGAACTTATTAGTGGGTCCTATTTTAATCGTCATCAGAACATCCACTCGGATTTCGCGATTGCCGAATCGCATATTGCCAACGGAATCGATATCGCCCCACCGCCAACAATACCGCCATACAATTATCATCTGGAGAGTCTGGAGGAAAAAGACATTCTGAGACAGAAACGGTGGCTTTCTCCTCCGAAAGGCGGTCTTTTGAAAGATGGTATCCTAAAGCCTGCTGCGGTGCAGTTTTTAGATACAAATCCGGATAGAAACGCATTTTCTGGAAAAGTCAAAATCATTGCCACGAGGGAGAATATCCGTGAAAGAAAGGGGACGCTCTGTCATTATGCTTCAACTTTTCCTGGTATTTTTGTTTCTTCTGGTAGTGGTGCTTCTTCTACCTCTTCAACATCCTGTCGCCACGATTTCTGTACACAGAGTAGTAAATCGACTTCACAAGCGACTTCACAAACAACGAGTACACAAAGTGCAAGTTCTCACAATAGTTCCAAGAAACAAATTTGCACTTCAAGAATCCGGCTGACTGCGTCGCTACATTGGTATGACAATACACATGCAGAAGAGAGCATGGCGAAGTTGTGGATCAAAGAATCTGCTGTCAAAGAAGGAAAGAAAGGAGATGAAGACTCAGAAGGTTCAGAAGATGAAGGAGACTCTGACTCACAAGACTCTGACTCTGACTGGCCCTGGATTCCGAATCCTTATGGATCCAAAAAACAGTGGAATGTTTGGCATTATTTTGATAAAAAAACATATCTCAATGAGAAAAGAGACGATGAGATACTAGGGCCAGATTATATGGGGGATGTCAATGATGATGGTGGTTCGTTGATGAACCAGTTTCCGTATCGTAGTACGGCGTCGGGAATGTTATGGAAGGGAAGTTGTTATGCCGAGGTTAAATCTGGTGCAGAATCGGGAGAAGAATCTGGAGAAGAATCTGGAGACGCGTCTGAAGGAGTGGGTAAGATTTCTGAAGACTCTGAAATTTCGTGCACTATTGACATGGAAGATGTGAAGTTGGACCTCGAGAAATTCAATGCAGTTTCGAAAAGAATCTCAAATCCCCCAAAAAAGTGGCGTATGTTTGCATACGAAAACACAATCCCAACTGATGTGGTTAATTTGCCAAGTCTGTCGACGCTTATCGTGCCGGTCTATGATGTTAATATTGTACCGCCCGGGGGTTCTGCGAGCGTTGCTTCCGAGTCGAGTGTTGAACTTCCGAGCGTAGTCCAGGGCTTCGAATTGGCCCGTAAAACAGAAACAGGGGAAAATAAATTTTGGGAGAAAAAAAATGATAAGCTTTGGGAAATAATGCGAATGAACACGGCTAATTTGGGGGGACCTCAAAGTATAGGGCTCACAGGTTTTCGTTGGTATTGGGAAAATACGGACTTCATGAGGTTAAATGAAGAAGACTCAGCAGCTGCTTCTTCTTCCCTTGAAGTTGCCCAAGGGAAGAAGATTCTGAATCATTTTTCATCGACAACGACCATGAGCTTTTTTCTACAGAAAGACGCGGATGGCTCAAGGAACCAGGGCCAGATCAAACTACAAAAGGACGAAGATTTTCTCGGTGAAACCATGCTGCCTGTAGTGTGCCCGCCCGTGTTTTCGAATCACGACGTGACAAATGTGTTTACGACTTTGTCCGAAAGCGGCATGCTGGGTAACAGTGTTGCCACTTCTGTGGGCGGAAAAAACATGTACTCTGGATCAGAGTCGACTCGTCGATTCGCGACATCACCGGGGTTTCCAGGATGCGAAATAAACGGACCGTTTGCGCCGCGCTGCTACTCAAGCGAATTCTACCCTCAGGGATCTACTTTTGACAGTTGTACGAACGGCGGGTGGGAGATAACTCCTGTTGTAATTGACGACGAAGAAGAAAAAGAGGATGAAAAGGATGAAAATAGCGTGTCTGAAAGAAGAGACTCTAGCATAAATGAAGACTCCTCCGAAGCAAATAATGAAGATTCCGAAGCAAATGACTCCAAAGATGGCAGAAAAAAACTTGCTTACAGCCTGAAAAAAGCGATTAAGTTTGAGCATGAACACGAGTCAATCTACTTTCCAACGGCGGGGACATTGGTATTGCGGGAGTTTAAAGGTTTGCAGAAGTGGGAGGCTGCTTCTTTCAGTACTGCTTTCAGTGGTACGAACTCAGCAGAAAATGAAAATTTGTTCGAGTCATTTTCCAGCGGATATAAGTTCGAGCGCTACTTTGATCAGGCTGGCGCTTTGCATTTTCATTCTGGCCTGTCTTCAAGGTCTTCGACTTCGTCTTCTGTGGATGAATCTTCTACAGATGAAGAATCAATAGCTTCTGTGGATGAAAAATCAATAGAAGAATCAGAGCAAAAGGACTCTGAAGAATCAATAGAAGACTCAGAGCAAAATGACTCGAATGAAGAATCAATAGAAGAATCAAATGACTCGGAGTCGTATTTCATAATCCACTGGATTCCCCATCTTCCCGACTCAACGCTTTCACCGGAAGCCAATCCTCAACAAGGAACCCCCCCAGCCGCTCGCAGAGAGCCGCTATCTCTCAATTTATTGTCAGAAATTTTGGACGCGAATCCTGTCCTTCGAAGTTCTGTACTAAAAGACAATCAGATGGTGGAGAAAGATACGCTAGGAGGTTTAACTGGCCCCGGCTCAATAACCCCACTCGGCCACAATCTTTTCAAGCACTGGATGCCGAACATGGCCGGATCGCTGAGGGTGGTGCCGGTATATCACAACTATTTGCAGATCAGGCAACAGAGTCTTTATGAAAAATCGAGCTCAGTTGCTTATTCTGTTGACAGTCTCCGCTCGCTACCGAGATACTCACATGCCGCTTTTAGAGCGGAAGGAGTCAGCGTGTCGTTGAATTTGAGGACGCTTAGAGGAGAGTGTACCAAATTGAGAAAGGAAGGAACTTCAACTGAAATGGAAGGGTCTGAAAAGGAAGGATCTGAGATTTCAGAACAACGAGAGATCGCAACAGAAAGAGAAATGACGTGTAGAATTCCTCCAAAAGTGCATAGAAATCTACAACGTCCTCTGTGGACTCTGAAAAGTGTCCATGAGGAGTTTGTAATGAGCGCCGCTAATGGTTCCAGTGGACAGGAAAACTTGAAATCCGTTTCCGCCGAGATCCCGGAATATTGCCACAAGCAGTTATATTTTAAAGACAAGGCGAAAAAGGTGAAAGAAGGAGAGAAAGTCCAGGGTGAAGAAAAGACTGTCTTCTTCAAATTTCCAATCGGAGAGTGCGGCTCTTCGATGCATGCTGCTTTTGATTATGAAAGCCAACAGATGAAAACTTTTGCAAGTGTCTTGATCGTCTACGATAAGACGGGAGATCAGCCGGGAAATAACAAGAAGCATTCTCCTCAGACTTTCAATTGCAGGTGCGAAATAGGCGAAGATTCTTCAGAAGGAGATGACGACTCTTCTTCGCAAGAGGAGGACCCTTCTTCGCAAGAGGACGGAGATTCTTCTTCTTCAGAAGATGATCCAGGTAATAGGAGACTTCTCACTGCGTCGGGTAAAATGGCAGAGAGGACACCTGTGTCTGATGCAAAAACTGATGAAAAGATGAGACTACAGAACGAGGAAAAAATAATACTCCAGAATATGCCAGAAGAGCTCCTACGCTTGAAGAAAGAGCAGCAGCAGCAACGTCAAGTGGACCGTGGATGGAGGGAAGAAGAAGCGGAGATGATGCGCAGGGAGTCTGAAAAGAGAAAGGCAGCTAGAAAGGCAGCTTCCAAAACCTTAAAAGAGTCAGACTCGGACAAGGAACTCGTGCCAGAAAACATACCTGAAACATTGCAAACAAGCAAAAAACAGATAGAGAAACCCAAGAAGAAAAAAATCATGTGGAAACTGAGTGAGTCGGAGACAGAAAGTAACGCGCTTTTTACAAATTTAATAGGGACAGAAAGTCGAAACGCTACTCTGTCTATCGATTCTATCCATCAAATTGATTTGACCATGTCGAAATCCGCTAAGTGGGCAATTGGAAATCGCAATCTATTGGAAAGCGCATTGAAAGACGCTTTGTTGAGCGGCTGTGGACTGAAATCTGGAGTGTCGAAAAATGAGAAGCCGGAAAGTTCTTCCACTCTCGACAGGATGATTGAAAGCGTTATTATCACCGAAATCAATGAGGTCTACATCAATCACAAAGAATATTCTGCAACGAGTTCGAAGCGCCATACAAGAGTCGTGTTTCTTGTGATGTTGGGATCGAAGACTTCTGATCAGGCTTTCAATCGGTCTTCCTCATTACGTCATCAACTAGAGTCTCGTATTCACATGCTTGTGCAAAACGCTCCTAGAATTCTCGGAAAGTTTTTGCATGGCGTTAATCGTGGTTTCGAAACAAAAACCGGCGAAAAGCTTGGAATCGAGGATATCAAGTTTTCTCGACACCTGGGCGACGATAAGGAGGAGGGTCCATGAGTGAAAAACGCAAAACTTTTTTCGACAGACACATATTTTCTTTGAATCTGATTGACTGGCACCTTACTGAGAATTTCCTTTGAATCTGATTGACTGGCAACCAATAATTTTTTTGAATCTGATTGACTGGCACATTACTAAGAATTTTTTTTGAATCTGATTGACTGGCACAATTACAATCATTTGAATCTGATTGACTGGCGCCAAATATTTTTTTTGAAAAAAACCCTCTGAGTCAACTGTCATAAGTGTGGCAAAAATTCAAAATAAGAACTCAGACTGCAGAGGGGAAAGAAAGAAAAGAGGGAGAAGATGTCTCCGAACAGAATTATGAACGGGTTTATGAAAGACCAAAAGCGAATTAATCCGCAATACGGGCCATATCTTTTGACACAGGGCCCTAGATCTGGTCCAGAGAAGTGATTTTACCAATTTTTGACAACGATCTCAACAATCATGAACAACAATCATAATAACATACATATCGTGACATGTGTATCGTGACATACGTATCGTGACATATCTGCATGTTCTTTCGTTGATCTCTTAGACTTATATGAGACATAGATGCGAAACATAAATGAAGCAAGACCCCTTGATTCTGAATTTGATTCTGAATCTGGTTCGGAATCAAAAGGGGATCTTATTTTCTGAAATAACATTTCAGGGCCTGATTCTGAATCGAAAAGGCCTAGGCCTTGCATGTGCATGACATATACCGAATCCCTAAAATTTGTAAACGTGGATTGTATTCAGATTTCCGAACTCTGATTTAAATTGATCGACTCACTGATTTTCAAGAAAAGACCCATTGGCATCTGACAAGTATTTTCCAGCCTCTAGCGCTGGTTAGTTGGGCAAAGAAGTGATACCATTTCTAAGGATGATATCACTCATAAGGAGCAGAAAGGAGGACCAATAGATCATCTGACTCTTAAGGAGCGGAAAGGAAAACGGAGGAGCAATACTACAGCGATAACAGGAAAACGGAGGAGCATTGGAGCATCTGAAGTTTAGTTATGCCATTCCTAAGGATGACAGCACTTCTGAGGATCATTAGAGCATCAATGGAGGCTAGCATCTCAAATAGTACTGTCTGATAGACAGAGTAGTTTCCAAATTCTTATAGTTCAAAATCGTGCCTAAAGAAGCTACAATTTTGCGTGGCATGCCTACAAAAAGTATGAATCTTGACTGAATGACGTATCGAAGTAACTCGATATAATGAGCATGGAATCTGCAAAATCGCAATCGGCATTGGTTTCGATTCTAAAATTGGAATTCAATGTCGGGTCTCCATGTGGTTTGATCAACCGTTTGACAAAGATTTGACTAACTGGACGGCAAAGAATTTGACTAACGACTGCAAAGGATTTGACTAACTAACGACTGCACAGAAAAACACCCCGAAACGAAAACCCGCAATAAGAAAGAGAGGAGAGAGTATCGAGAGGAGAGAGCATCGAGAGGAGACTGCGCATATGATCTATAGAGGATCACTTGTAAGCAAATTTGAATCTAACAACTATTTGACTTAAGCCAACTGTTATTGTACATCTGTACAGCAACTGCGCAGCTGTACATTAATTGTTGGCTTTCTCATGTAGATAGGAGGGAATCTATTACAGATTTTTTGAACCGATAGGAGAGAACAAAGCTTTTTGATTCTGAATCATGAAGGAGTAAAATGAAAGATTTTCGAATCTGAATCATGAAGAAAAAAAAAGAAATATGAAGTAAATGAGGAAGACTATGCCAATCGTACCGCGTAAAACGTACGTAGTATCAGCGCACCTGTTTTCTCTTCGTTTTTGTTGGGCCTCAGGGCCATTCCGAAATTATCACAAGGCCTCAGGGCCTGATGAAAATATTTTCACAAATCTAAATTGAAAGCTATTTCTGATTGCGACGAAGGCTGTGTTCGTTTTTGTTTTTGCTGTATTGCTGTGCTGAGAGCATGGCGTTGCTGAGCTGAGTTGAGCTGTGTGCAGTGGGGTGACATGTGTACAAATCATTGTGACGCAAATCAATGTGGCGATGCGATGCATTTTGGTAATAATTCGTGTTGTGTGCGCAGGAGTACTCGTTGTGGATCGAAAAATGTGGGCCGAGCCAGCGTGAGTTGCATGATTGTCACGGCAAATTTCAATCATGCGTACAGGAATTCTGAAACTGAGAAAGTCTGAAATTCAGATTCGAGTGAGAGACAACACATGAAGTGTGTGCCTTGACTGACTGGTCGCACCAAGTAGATCCGTGGTGTGTACGCTCGAAGAGTCGTCAGACTCTGTCGAAATAATCTGAATAAGGAGAAGACTGAAAGAATACCGACCGTGATCCGTCACGGTCGATATCCGTCCCTAATAGTTCTTGTGATTCGTCACAACCATCCATCGACTGTGTAATCTCTGTTCATCTCTCCTTAGTATTAAGGAGAAGACTATTGTTGTTGTGTTCATAATCTTTTTTTAGGCTGTCAGCAATTCAGATTAATTTCCCATGCGTTTGGTATTACAGTTTCAGGAAGTAGCTTTCTGACTGTATTTTTTTGATTGAAAGCAGCGAGACGTATTTTTTTGATTGAAAGCAGCGAAAGTTCAGTATTCAGAAGCAAGGCGCTTTTGCGTTTCTCCAAGAAAGAAGCTGGCGTTTCTCCAAGAAAGAAGCATCGTACACAAACATGGTTCAGTTTCCAATCGTGATGCTGTTGGTGTTGCTGGAAAACATGGCTCAGCTTCCAGTCCTCTTATTGTTGGTGTTGTCCATCACGGTGCAGCAATGTTCCGCCGCAAATGCGGTTTCTGGCGTTCCTACGGGTGTTCAGATAACGTCCACAGCCCCTGTGACAGGAGACCAAATTTTCGAAGCGAAGGACCATTACACAGGAAAGCCGAAACTCCGGAAGTTAATCGTGTCCGAGAACGACGATGCCCCTTTGACGGACTTGCAAAAGTCGGAGCTCGTCAGTTCTTGCCCAGGCGTGATGAAGTTTCAAAAGATCGAGGTGCTCAACTTCGACATCATTCATATGGACACCTCCATAATGGAAGGCAGTAAAGACGTGGTGCAGTGTGCAAGGGATTGGCTCCATCCATTTCAAAAGACCGGACAGGTCCATTTAGTGGTGGAAGACAGAGAGATGAAACCCGCGATGATGGTGCAAAGTGATGAAGAAATCATCGAGCCAGAAGAAGCTGTTCAAGAGTCAGAAGACACTGTTGAAGAGTCAGAAGACACTGTTGAAGAGTCGGAAGATCTTGATGAAGAGTCAGAAGACACTGTTGAAGAGTCAGAAGACATGTCTGCATCTGAGAATCTGGCAGTGGATGTCCTCATTCCAGGCGACCCATATTATTCGAGCCAATGGGCGTTGAAAAAGAATATGGGGCCAGCGAAAAATAGTCCGAATACGGGCAATATCAAAGCTCCAGAGGCATGGGAACTTCTGCGCAAAGAAGTGGATGTCTTTGACCCGCCCCATTCTCCACCGACGATTGTTGCTGTGTTTGACACTGGTATTCGCTATGACCATGAAGATTTGAAGGATAATATGTGGGTAAACACAAGAGAAATCCCGAACAACGGCATTGACGACGACAACAACGGTTACATCGACGACATCCATGGTATAGATGTCGTGAATCAGGACGGCGACCCCATGGACGATATCGGACATGGAACGCATGTTGCCGGCATTATCGCCGCAACCGGAAACAACGGGAGAGGAATCGCTGGGGTCGCAGGCGGATTAGGGCTTCTAAAAAATTCTGTCCAGGTTATGGCTATCAAAATCGCGTCGCTTTCGAATTTTCTGGATGGTCTTGCCTACGCTCTCAAATATGGCGCTAGAATATCGAACTATTCGTTGGTCGAGACTCCTTCTGGAAATCCCCGCGAAGAGGGATCTCATTATTTCAATTTCTGGCGCGAAATTTTTACCAAGGTGCTAAAACATTACCCCGATCACATCATGACTGCACCTGCCGGGAACGACGGTCGGGAAATGGATGAAAACGAATACTTCCGGTCATTTTATCATGATTCCTCCAGTGATCACGATGCAAGCAATGGAAGTAATGCGCATTCCAGTACTGGTCAAAATGGCAACAGCCGAAGAGCTGGCCATCTGACTATTCCATGCGGTCTCGGATTGGAATACAACGTTTTGTGCGTGACTTCGACGCATCGCCTTGACAAACTCGGGAAGAATGCGAATTTTGGAAGCTCTGTCGTTCATATCGGCGCTCCAGGAGATCATATTGTCTCGACCAACATTTATGATGACAGACGTCGTTTGAATGGAGCAGAATTTCGGCGTTTGTATAACCAGGGGCCTGTTTACAATCACCCTCTGGAAAAAAACATTTTGGAGTATAAGAGGCGAGGGCTTTTTTCTGGATCAAATTCCGGCTCTACAGGAGGAGGAGGAGCTCCTGGACCCGATCTAACGGATTCATTCATGATGGGTGGGCAACAATCTTCAGGTATTCAGTCTGAACTTGACGGCACAGCTAAAACGAAATCCTACAGAGTACTAAGCGGGACATCCTTTGCCGCTCCGCACGTTACGGGTTTGGTGGTTCTGCTCAAAAGAGCCCGGCCGCAACTCTCCGCGGAAGAAATAAAAGAACTCGTTTTGAATTTCAGCGATCAATTATCTGAAGCTAAGATCTCCTCCGGCCAGATACAACAACGACGGCGGCTGAACCTCTATCGCCCGCTCAAGGAGGCGCTTGCGCGGTATCCATACATGCCTCGCAAGCCTACGACCGCGGTGGAGGCGATGTGGGGTATATTAGATGACTCGAACCTGACCCCAGGCGTGATCAGCACTGTCTTGAAAGTGAGGTTGAGACAAGACAAGTGTCATGGTTCTAATCGGCAAGGTCACGGTGGTGGAACGATGTTTAATGGCGGTGGGGTTGTTAATTTCATAGCTACTACGAAGGAAGGAGCAAATATAGCAGAAAATGGAGCAAACTATAAGAGACGATTCGATTTCAAAGAAAGTTTTGGGTTCGAATCAGACTCGATAAAGCTCTTAGAAGGAAGAGTCCAGATTTGGTTCCTCAACGATCAAAAAGAAAGAATCTGGACCGAATTGCATGCAGAACGGATTTTTGGCGGGAACGAATCGAAGCAAATAGACGGGGACTGGACCGAAGATAACATTCCTATCACTCTTGAATTGAAAAGTCAGCCGATTCCACCAGAAGCACGATATATCGCAGCTTTTACAGTTTTTGTTGATTTAGATTCCGATGAGAATGATGAGAATCCTGATTCCGATGAGACTACTAACCCTAAACAGAAGGAGCAAAGTCAGAAGCTACTTTCTATCCATCCTATCAGTTCCGCTTACTCCAAGCTGATTCATAAGGACCATCAGGAGCCACCAAAAGACACCCAAATGTTGACTGCGCCACTCACACAACACGCGATAGTCGAGCTAAAAGACAAAGGCGATCTGAATTTGGAAAATGCCAATTTAGGCAAAGCCGGCGGGAAGAAAGACAAATGGAAACAAAAACAATACTCAACCTCCAAAGTCCGAATTGAATACAAATGGCAAAACAATGACGCAATCTATTCCAAATCACATGACCATCCGGTAGAGTTTGGCTGGTACGCCGAACATTTGACAGATGACCAAATGAGCTCTCCCATTTTTCTCCCTCCTTACTTCAACACCAAAAACGTGGACCGTGTTATTTCATTTCTTCCACCGGCAAGTGGAGAAAACGAAATTACGCATTACAATATTTACAAAGGCCAATGGCTACCGTGTGACGGACAGATTTATCCGAATAAAGAGCAAAAGAGGAAGGAGTTTCGTGAGATGCTGAAGGATTCTGTGAATTTTCAGAAAAAAGACACCAACAAAGCAAGATTATGTTGGGGATACTGTCTTCCACGCGCGGTTGCGTTAGTAGAAGGAGCCTGGAAGGATATGGTATTTCCGTTTTGGTACTCGGAAAGACTGTGCAGCACGAGAGCTACTGAGAAAATGCGTGTTGGAGATTTCATATATTTTGATAACGAGTCAAAATCTTATCTAGGTTACGGCTTCGAACTTGATGAGGAAGCTGCTAATGAAATAAAAGAAATCAACTTCAAGGAAGGCTCCTTTATAAAGTCAATCCCGGCGATGAAATATCTTTTGCCCTATTGTACGTTGATCGAGCACCAGCGGGGTGGTCCTGGAGGAAAAAACTATGGAAGCAAAACTGGCGCATTGGTCAATAAGAACAAAGAAACTCAGAACAAAGGTGCGGAAGGCGCGGAGGAGGACTCGGAGCCTCCTAGTGATAGTTTTTGTAAATCGCTTCAACTTCGAACAAGGACGCTATCTGAAGCCGAATTGGTGGATGACTATAAACAGGAAAGTGGTATAAAACCCTATAGATTTCACGACAAGAGCTCGGCTTTGTGGAAACGTTATGGGCCAGCTATTCACACAACGACGAAGATTGAATACGAAGCTGATTTGGAGACTTTGTATTCGAACCTCCAGCGCGATTCCACCGCAGCCGAGTCTCCCTCTGATTCAGCTAATAGAGACTCAGATAGAGACAAAAATAAATTCTACGAGTCTGCATTCATCACAATCACCGGGCCTGGTATTTTGACTGTGGACGAATTCGAATTGCCAGACGAGTATACTGCGGGCCAGAACGGTGTTTTGGCAGGCGTATCTTTATCGTATGAAGATGAAAAAATCAAATTTGGACCTGGTGCTTATAAGTCTCCTGATTACAACGATCATTTTTCTCAATCTGCCGCGGACTTTTTTAAAGACTATGAGTCTGACTCTTCCGAAGATGCTGCAAACAATCCTATACGTTCTAGGCTGCATGAATACCCAGATATCACCGTCCCCCCCGGAACTCATCGTATCAAGTGGTCATTCTTTTTCGACATGGAGATTTACAATTCGGACATTCAACTGAAAAAAGAACATGGCGACCATGATGGTCAGAAGCAGCCTCCAAAAATAAAATTCAAACTCAATTTCCATTCCACGGCGCGGTATGAGAATATCCATGTTCACGTTCCAGACATTAAAACGTTTACAGATGATGACGTGGAGGAAAGATGGAAGCGGGAGTCTGCTGTCGAAGCAGGGCATGATGAAGACGTCTACTTCATACCGTCTGCGATTGTCATTGTACCTGCTTATTCGAATAATTTAAATTATTCGGGAAATATGAAAGGAACACTCAATGAGAATGGGGAAAATTTCAAAGAAGTCGAATCATTGGCATTGGCGAATGGAATTGAGATCGAGCCACCGCCCGATCTGCCTCCGAGAAATGGTGTTAAAGAGACGCCGCCTTCTGACGCGGGTCCAGACTATAAGCCCTGGAAGGCTTTTATTTATGAAACCAGGGGCGGCCTCCCGCGGGAGGAATTTTTTGAACCAAAGGGCGGGTTGTTACAGATTCACCAAGGAAGTTCTGTCTCTCAGAAAGTGAGTACGAGTCTCAGTTCAAGTTACAGAAATCCCAACAACAAAGTCGCAATGAAACCAGATTCCGTACAATTTCTTGATACAAATCCAGAAGAAAACGCCTTTGCCGGTAGAGTCAAGATAATTGCTTCGATGGAAAATATTCAGTCCAGACGTCATAATATTCCCAACTATCGTTGGACGTGCGGGGGCTGGGGGAGTGGGACCCATGGTGCGCAAATTGAAGGCGATTTGAAACACCATCTGGACTGCAGAAAAAACCAAATCCGTCTGACGGCATCACTGCATTGGTATGACGATCATTATACTGATGAGAGTTTGTCCAAGTTGTGGGTCAAGAAGAGAAAAGGGATGAAGAATCGGGACGAAGAAGAAGACCCCGACTGGATGCCCAACCCTGTAAACAGAAAACAATGGAACGCTTGGCTTTACAGTAACAGGCGTCTCGAATCGGGGGAAAACATGGTAGACATCCTCGACATTGCTGAGTATAAACGTGATGACTCGTCTTTCACGTCTAACATTGCCACCGGAATGCTGTGGCAAGGCGGATGCTATGCGGAAATTCCGGACTCTGTGTTTGATTCTGACCTGATCGCTTCTTCAGAACAAGACCAAATTTCCGAAGACAGAATTCAAGTTTCAAGCTTTCCAGAAGAGATTTCCTGTACCATCGATATGAAGCCGGTGAAGTTAGACAACGTGAACAGGAGAAATCCGAAAAAGTGGCGGTTGTTTACTAATGAGAGGACAGTCCCGACAGATATCATCGGTTTACCGAGTCTGTCAACTCTCATTGTCCCGGTATATGACGTTGTTGTGCCGAGTTTGCCACCAGGATTCTTTTCTCCACACGGATTGGATATGTTTCGTGTTGCAGGTCGAGACACTGGCATGAACAAGCAAGACGCTGGATCGTGGGACGTTATGAAGGTGAATATGGCGAATGTGGAAGGTCGGCATGCTGTTGGTCTCACCGGATTTCGCTGGTATTGGGAAAATAAAAATCTCATGGTGAAGGTCGCTGACGACAAAAATATCAATGCGATAGGCAATGGCGAAAACGACAATGCGATAACGACCATGAAAGTGCAAAAGGGTGAAGAATTTTTTGCCGAAACCATGCTCCCTGTGGTCTGTCCGCCGGCGTTTTCAAATGCTGACATTATTCTGAATGAGAAAAACTATTGGAACTCCGTGTCGGATCAAACTACAACCTCTGAGTGGGGACCACCGCATGGCTCGAATTATCTAGATGACAATCGTCGATTTTCATTGAGTCCGGGGTTTCCAGGGTGCGAAGTGCTCGGACCATTCGCCCCGCGATGCTACTCCAGCGAATTTTATCCACAGGGTTCTCCTTTTGACAGTTGTACGAACGGTGGATGGGAGATCACTCAAGTAATGCCTGGGCATGATACTCCTGATTCTGACTCTGAGGAATCAGACCAATTTCAAGAAGATCAGAGCATTGGTAGTAGTTTTGAACTAACTTACCGCTTGAAAAAGACCATCAAGCACGAAAATGAACATGAATGGATCTACTTTCCAACCGCGGGAAGAATGGCGCTCAAAGATTTCCATATTAACGAAAAGATATGGGATTCTGTGTCGTTTAGTTCGAAGGGAGTCGATGACTTCAAGAAATTTAAAATGCATGTTGCCGACAAGCTTGGTGAAGGATCAGATCCATTCTCCAACGGAAAACGGTTTACGCGCTTTATCGACCAGCCTGACGCCAGCGCTTTCCATTTTCGATCTGGAGTTATTACCGAAGTTGTTGAGTCCACTTCTGACGCCAATTCTGAAACAAAAGAACAAAGAGAAGAAGAAGAAAACTACTTTGTAATCGAGTGGACGCCGAGCTTGCGCCATTTGAATCCTCTTGCTACGTTGCCGGGTGCCTCGGGAATGCAGAGTCAAGAGGATTTGAAACAAATGAAAAAGCCTTACCTCGGCTTGAGAGAGCCGCTTTCCCTCAACCTGATGGGGGAGCTAATGGATCAGGTAGTGGCAGATCAACAAACGGAGTCAATGGATGGTAAAATAGCAGCTGATACTGTAGTTGTAGCTCAACAAACTGGAAAAAAAGAAGCTTCAGGCGATGACGTTGATGATCAAAAACCGCTGGACCCAAGTGCTGAAGTTCTAAAACACGGACACGCTTTATTCAGCGATCTTATGCTTGACCTGGCTGGGTCCCTCAGGGTTGTCCCCGTGTACCACAATTATCTAAACATTAAGCAATCTGATTCACCGAATCACTCGGCGGTGACGCATTCCATCGACACTGATGTCAATCACAGGTATGACGTCGCTGCTTTCAGAGGTCCGGGCGCGAGTGTGAGTCTGAATTTTTCGAAGATTAAGGGAGAGTGCAAAAATATTGAGACGGCAAGCGGAGAAACGGTAAGGGAAATGACTTGCAAACTTCCAAGGCGAATGACTACAAATCCAAAATCTGGAAAGCCGAAAGATGTTGTGTGGAGGTTGAAAAGCGTGGATGAATCCATTCGACTCAGAGAATCATTTGAATCAGGGGCGGAAGCAGATCTGGGATCCGATGAGCAAACAGATGAGGAACCGCGAACAGATGACACAGGTGACGAGTCAGATTTTCCAAATTATTGCCACCTGAATGACGGCAACAATTCCTGGACCTTCCCCATCGATGAATGTGGCTCCTCCCTCCATACGGCTTTCGATTATGCGACGCAAAAGATGAAAACTTTCGCATCTATCTTGATTGTGGGCGATTTCGGAAGAAAGAAAAAGGAGCCTCCGGTAGAGTGTCGTTGTGAAATCAAGGATGACTCTGAATCAAATGAAGGCTCTGACGAGGAGTCTGCGGATGCAGAGTCTTCAGATACAGAGTCTTTGGAAGAAAAGTCTTCGGACGCAGAGTCTTCAGACGATACAGAGGAAAAAGGCAAGCAAGACGAAGATGCGGAGACTCCAGGCAACAGAAGGCTTTCTGGCGTTGATGATATTGCGTCACCCAAGGACACACCTGAGAAGACGCCGCCTCTCTCTCAGGGGCACAAGTCTGGACACTCGGTCTCTCACGGACATAAAATTGAAATCTAAAGTTGAACGGGATCCACAGACGATTTTGCTTCAACAAACTGCGGCACATCCGTGGATTTTTTTATCTTTGTTATCATTAAGGACTCAAGAATTTCTTTTTATCTGACTTAACAAGACTGACGGCACTATTTTTATCTGACAGACTTAGCAAGACTGGCCTTCGGCCTTCTTTTTATCTGAATTGACGAGACTGGCGTAAAAATACTCTCTAAGATCCATCTTCTATCTCTAAGACCCTGATACTCAAAAATCGAAATCTACGATCAAAATACGAAAAAATATCGCAGTCTGATGATCTCAGTATACGAGGTCAGGGCTGCAGAACAAAGCATTCATTATCTCAAATTTGACTGACGAATAACATAGAACCCGTATACGGTTATGAATCGTGGGGATAATCCTCACGATTCTGAAAAATTCCAAATTTCTCTGAAGTGCCCATGGTCACGAATTGTCTACGTAACAAAAAAGAAAAACTGACTCAATTAAATGTCATGATGGTAAGACGACGTTTCACAAACAAACAAGAAAAAGAAGTGAATAACTTGGAACTGAATGACACGAATTTGGAACTGAATAACGAAAAAAACTGAATGAGAAGAAAAACTGAATGGCGAATCTGCATAAGCGTGAACTGATGTAAAGGAGCGTAAGTTTTCCACATATCACGTGCGTCATTATTATATGTAGAGCGTTAAGTAATACTTAGGAGCTGGCAGAGCTGCTCTCTGGAGCAAAATTGACTGACAATCTGACTGACAAGCTAGGAGCAATCGAATCGAGTTCGAATAACCGTTACCTTAGGAGCAACTTACTCTGATTCTCACACTAATTTTGTCTCAAACTAATTCCAATTAAATTTCTCGACGTTTACCTGAGTGTCAGGCTTCGAGTAATTAAAAATTTGCCATGCATAATAAATTAGGACAACGGTTTCTATAATTCCATATGTCATAATATGTCCAGCGGTACCGTTAGCGGTATCGCTGGAATGGAATCCGAGTCGTAATTCCAGTGGTTTCCGAATGGGACCTGACTCGCAATAGAATTCGAAGAAAGGACGATCGTAGAGATCGACAAGATGTAAAAGCCATTGACACACGGCGGATTGAGCGATAAATTACACAAATGGCCTTGGGGCCTGCAGCCTGACGATAGCCAAAAGCTGTAAAAGAAATATCTGACTCAACTGTGAGTCAGGGCTTCGAAGTGTGTTCGATTTTCAATTTGTTTTGTTTTTGCTGGGATGTAGTGCGATTTGTCCGGGTATTTTTGTGGATGATTCTTGAAGTTGCTGATTTGTGGGTCTTGTTGGTCTTGGCGATTCAAGTAATCTTATGGTGGTTATGAAAACAATAGCGATTCGGAATGGCATGATTCGGAAATGGTGTTGCGTGTGAATGACTGGAATTGGTGTTGCGTGTGCATGACTGGAATTGGTGTTGCGTGTGCATGATTCGAAGTTTCGGCGCGGTTCTCTATGTGGATATTGTTCGGGAGTGGAAAACTGTTATTGCTGACGGATGAAAAAGACAGAACAGGATTTCAGAAAGACTGGATAGTGTGACTGACTGGTCGCGCAAATCCTCAAGGAGTATTGTGTATTCCCAAAGACTCGGTCGAAAACTGTATCTGAAGTCTGAAAATTCAACTTTTGGAGTCAGAATTTTCAGCATTTTCAGCATAAGACTGAAGACTGAACGAATATCGCCCGTGATCCGTCACGTTCGATATCCGACAGCTGTCACCATTGTCAACTGTACAATAATTCGAATACAAACTGCATACCAATTTGAATTCTTGTGATTCGTCACAACCACCCATCAGGTGCTTTCAAAGAAATACTTTATCACAAAAGACCTATATTTGCCGTATCTGTATCCGATACAATATTTGGAGAAAATAACTCAATTGTCTCGATCTGGCTGACTTTTTCTATTTCAAATAATATTTGAGGAGAAGTGTTGTTCTATTCATAATCACGGAGAGAGAGGAGCGAGAGGAGCTATTTGCTTGAGGGGAAGTTGCGTTGTTTATAATCTGAACAGTGTGTTATTGAATCAAAGCGAGAGGAGGCATTCATTGTACACAAGAGAGGAGCTATTTATTCGAGGAGCTATTTACTCCAGGAGCTATTTACACACGGAGCAAGACGAGCTATTTGTTTTTTGAATAGATATTTGACAAACACCAAGGAACAGTTCCAATTGATTGATTGAATTGCGATTGACTGGCATTTGGTTCGTTCATTTCCCTGAATTCCTGACTGACCTCTGTATTTTTATCCGGTAGAAGGATAAGCCTGTAGAAGCAAACTCGTTAACTCGGTAACTCGTTATCCTGTAGAAGGACAGCAATTCGTTAATTCGTTATCCTGTAGAAGGACACCAATTCGTTAATTCTTTATCCTGTAGAAGGACAAAAATTCGTTTTCCTGTAGAAGGACAAAAATTCGTTATCCCGTAGACGGATAGAAACAAAGAAAGAACTGCGTGTGACTGACGACCCACTCGAAAAAAAAGAAACTCCAAGAAACAGAACGACCATCGAGGAAAGAAACTCAAAGAAAAAAGTTTCGGAACAAAAAACAAAGATGGTTGAGATTCCAAGCATGAAAAAAATGTTTCAGATTCCAATCGTTGCGTTGTTGCTGTGTTGCCTCAATGTTGCGCAGCAATGTTTCGCAGAATTTATCCCTGATGGACCGGGTGTCATTACGTCCGCTGCGGGCCCCGCAGGAGAAGTCTTGTCACTTCAAAGCGAAGTCGCGAGCAAGACTTCTGTGGGCATGACATCCAAGCTCCGCAAGCTGATCGTTTCCGAAAATGATGACGCCCCTTTGACGGACTTGCAAAAGTCGGAGCTCGTCAGTGCTTGCCCAGGTGTGATAAAAGTTCAGAAAATCGATATTCTGAATTTCGACATCATTCATATCATGGAAGATCATATTTTGGAAGACACTGTCTTAGACAGTGGCGCAGAGGAGATGACTCAGATGCAGGAGGTGACTCAGACACAGTGTGCAACTGACTGGCTCAAACAACACACCGGACACATGGTAATAGAAGACCGAGAAATTAAGCCCGCGATGATGGTGGGGAGTACCGATCAAGACATTCCTGAGGATCAAGAATATTCTGCAGATGAATTCACGACTCTGACAGGTGCGGCGAAAACGAATGCGACAGGTGCGGCAAAAACGACTGCTCCTGTTAGAAGAGAGAGAAGAGTCCTAACTGTAACAGATAAAAAGAGATCTCTAACTGTAACAGAGAAAAAGAGATCTCTGACGGAGGAGGAAGAAAGCCCTGTCAGAGGTCACCCAGATGTTTGTGAATCGGACCCCTGGGCGTGTCTGTCTAATGTTGAAGGAAACGTCGGCGTCATTATTCCCAATAATGATCCCGTGTCCTTTACCCAGTGGGCGATTAGCATCGATAGTCAATATAAAGAAGAGGGCGATTATAATGCTGGTGAGAAAATCGACCTTCCCGAAGCGTGGGCACTACTGCATGAAGAAACCGACATCGAAGATGCGCCGCCGACAATTGTCGCTGTTTTTGACACCGGTATTCGCTACGACCATGAAGATTTGAGGGATAATATGTGGACTAACATTAATGAAATTCCTGGCAACGGAATCGATGATGATAATAATGGGTATGTGGATGACATTCACGGAATTGATGTTGTGAATCAGAATGGCAATCCGATGGATCATCTAGGACATGGAACGCATGTCGCGGGGATCATCGCTGCGAGTCCGAATAATGGGAAAGGAATCGTTGGCGTCGCGGGCGGATTGGGCCTTCCGAAAAATTCTGTCCAAGTGATGGCTATCAAAATCGGCTCTCTCGCAGATTTTGTGGAAGGCATCGCGTACGCTCTCAAACATGGCGCGAGAATATCTAACTACTCGTTGGTGGAGAAAGTTGAAAAAGTTGGTTTTGACTCGTCCTCACATAAAGGATGGGAGTCGGGATTCCTAGGCGCCTGGAGAGAGCTTTTCAAGAAAATCAAAAAGAATTATCCCGATCACATTATGATCGCAGCTGCCGGCAACGATGGTTTGGAAATGGAGGACTCGTCCATTTTTTTGGCAAAAGGCAAAACAGACTGGCACCTGACCATTCCATGCGGCATCGGACTAGGCTACAACGTCATCTGCGTGACTTCAACGGATATCAACGATAAACTGGGGAAGAACGCGAACTTTGGGAGCTCTGTCGTCCATATTGGCGCCCCGGGGGATGATATCGTGTCGACAAATATCTATGATCACCGACATTATGTCTGGGATGGTCAGCACAGCCCGTATTTGCCTTTAAACACAAAACATTTCCAAAAGCTTTTCCAACACGGCCCGATTTTCAATCACCCGTTGGAAAAATACCTTTTGGAGTACCAGAATCACGGGTTGTTGAGCGAGATTGGAGTATCAGAATCTTCTTCAGGGGGAACTGACACAATGAAAACAAGTTCCTATAAAGTTGGCTCTGGCACGTCGTTTGCCGCCCCACATGTTACTGGTCTGGTTGCTTTATTGAAAACAGCACGCCCGCAACTCTCTGCGGATGAAATCATAAATCTCGTCTTGAACCAGGCCGACAAGCCTCAGACCGAGAAAACTAGAGGTAAACTTGAACGTAAGATATCCGGCAAAGAAATCGAAAAGAGAAGGCGTGTGAATTTCTTCAAACCCCTAAAGGAAGCCTTTACGAAGTATCCCAACGCTCCTCTCAAACCAATGACGTTTGTAACTTCCATGAAGATCGAATCCGTAAAGGAAGAAGATTCCATGAAGCCAAACGACTACATGAATCTGAATATGAAGACTCAGAATATGGGCGTCATTTCTGTTGTTTTGGAATTGAAATTGAAGTCATTCATGGACAGGTGCAGCATTGCAGGCAAAACTTTTGCCAACGTGAAAATTCTTGATAAAGATCTTGATACAGATGATGACACACGTAATGAGAACACAGGCTTCTTCAACGTCATTGCAGGTTCTCCCGAGTTTCCAGAAGATGGAGATGGAGTTTACTATCTAAAAAAAAAAGAAGAAGACTCTGATCGCAATGAGTTTTATGATCACAATAACCCAAAGAGAGACTCTCACAATAAGAATTCGAAGAGAGATAATCAATACAAGACCCGCATCGATTTCAAAGAAATGGTAGATGTGCAGATCGACCAGAGTGTGGACCAAAGTGAAGAAAAAAGAGAAGAGATTGAGTATGAAAGGAAACTCCTCCCCGGAAGAATCCAGATTTGGTTTCTCAACGATCAGAAAGAAAGAATTTGGACCGAGGTGAGAGCAGAAAGGGTGTGGGATCATGAGTTTTATAGTTCCGAGTCTCAGTCTGACTCTCACACCAAATCTCAGTCTAAACGTGGTAAAGATCAGTCTAAAAAAGATATCCTTGATGTGAGTCTTATGAACTCTCAGTCTCAGTCTATCTTTTTGGAGCTGAAAAATCAGCCCATCCCGTCGAACGCGCGATATATCGGGGCTTTTACAGCCTTTGTCTCAGAAAACGATGGCAAGAATGGGAAGTGGAAACAGAAAAAGAGAGGCTTGATGTTGCCAAAGGGAGAAGTTCTAACCTCGAATCTTTTGAAATCCTCGATCATCGATATAAAAGCCACTCACCACCTCAGTGGTGAAAATACTGCTAGGTGGCAGAATGATAAAACATTAAAGCCGCGCATCGAACATAAATGGCAAAATAGCGACGCGGTCTATTCGATTTCTTATGCTGAGCCTTCTGTATTCGGAGGAGCTTACTCCTCTCCATTCGGAGGATCTTATTCTTACTCCAAGGAAGAGTTAGAAGATTTTAGACTTACAGAAAAAGAAAAGTTTACGAGCAAAAACGTTGACCGTGTTATTTCCTTTCTTCCCCCGGCTTCTGGAGAAGGGGAGATTACACATTACAACATCTACAAAGGGCAATGGATGCCATGTAACGAAGATAATCCGGTCACAAAACAGCAAAGACAGAAGGAGACCCGGGGGCTATTAAAGGCTGATACGAAAGGACGTATGACTGATAGTATGAAAGAAGATGAAAGTATGAAAGAAGCTGGAGAAGAGGATGAATTCGTTGACGCTATCAATAAAGGAAAATTATGTTGGGCCTACTGTTTGCCACGCGAGGTCGTCAAGGTGGAAAAAATCAAGAATGGGGATCAAAATTCTGATCACAAAAATGATGCAGACCAAATCGATGCAGACCAAAACGATGCAGAAAATACAGAAAAAACTATTCCAGAAAATACAGAAGAGCAGTGGGTGTACACAGAAAAGCTTTGCAGCATGAAGCCTGTGGAGAAAGTAAATCTTAAAGATGCTGTCTATTATTCCCCTGGGGAACCTTATTACTTCTACAACGAATCCCCGTTTTCGGATGAGAGAATAATGTCAAATGGCAAATGGCAAGAGATAATTCCGTCGGTGCCCTGGGAAGAGAGACTGAAAAAAATTCAAACGGAATTTCATGGCGAGAAAGGGAATCTAGTAAATTCGCTTGATTCCGATTCCGATGAAGAAATAATGAGAAGAATCAATTACAAAGAGGGCTCCTTTATCACGTCCATCCCTGCAATGAAATACCTTTTGCCCTATTGTACATTGCTAGAGCATCATAGGAATGATGTGGGCTCGTTTTATGAAAGCAAAAATGCCCAGAGCGAAGAAAGCAAAAATAAGATTCAAGAAGACCAAGACGAGGACCCTCCAAAAGAGGCTCAGAACGAAAACGCGGACCAAGCTCCAAAAGATAGCTTTTGCAACGCAGTGAAACTTGAAACAAAGACGCTGTCAGAAGCGGAGTTGTTGGATAATTACACACAGGAAAATGGCGTAGATCCAAGTTCCTATAGGTTTCACGACAAAAGTTCTGACATTTGGGAAAAATACGGTCCAGCCATCCACACAACAACGAAGATCGAGCATGAGGTTGATGTAGATGAGCTAGTGGAGAAAATTAATGAACTGAAAGTTTATAAACTGAATAACCCCGATAATACTAAGCTTGAAGATACTAAGCTTGTTGGACAAGAAGAAAAAAAGAATAAGTTTGATAACAGTCATGAATCAGATAACGATCAAGCCAGAAAGAAAGCCGGAGATGGTATCTTCCACGAATCGGCATCCATCACAATCACCGGTCCTGGCATTTTGAGTGTTGACTACTTCGACTTGCCTGGAAACGATTTGACCACATATGAAGGGTCTATGAGTCAGAGTGGACCCCATACAGATAGTCATACAGAAGAAGGGTCACCCGTTCTCCTCACATCACATTTGTCATTCGATACTGCCAATTCAAACTGGGGAAAAGAAGAGAATTCCATCCAATTCGGACCGGGGGCGTATTACTCTAAAAATTCGAACTCGAAAAATGACTCTGAAACAGCAGAATCTGGCTCTGAGTCTGACAAAAAATACTCTAAAATCAAGTATCCAGACATTACAGTCCCCCCGGGAACCCATCGCATCAACTGGTCGTTCTCTTTCAATGCAAAAAATTTCGACAAAATTTATAAGGTGGCCGATCATCTCTTAACAAAAGCCAAAAAAGTAAAATTCTCCCTGAATTTCCATTCCACCGCCCGATACGAAAACATTCCTGTGCATGTTCCAGACCTCAACATGATCTACGATCGCGACTACGATAGAACCTGGCAACACCCAAAGTTCCCTGAAATAGTCTATACTGCTTCTCTCAGACGGCGATATACGGATTTTCATGAAGCAGGCCCAGGGCGTGGCTATGTCTGGGACCAGGCCGAATGGATTGAGACAGACACAAGAGGAAAGCCGAATTGGGATCGACAAACAAGGGAAAACCTTGAAATATATTGGAATGACTATACACGACAAGAAACCTTTTATGAGATTGATCCGAAAACTGGAAAAAGAAAAGACAAACTCAATCCTTCTCAACACCGCGAAAATGCATTCATTCCGTCCGCGATCATCATTGTGCCAGCTTATGCTCATTCTAGGACTAGCTCACAAAAAGATAATTCTTATGCTGCAGCTTCGAATAATTATGCGAATAAAATTTATGAGAGTAAAGAAGAAGAAGTCGAAGCCATGGCAGCAGCGAACGGGATTGACATCGAGGAGCCGCCTTTCGAGCCACCTTTAAAGAGTGTTGTACTTCTGATGCCTGAGAAATTGATTCCAAGTAATACTTTACCACATAGATTGGCACACCATAAATTCACACCTGACAGAAGTCGACGAGCATTCATGCAACCAAAGGGCGGTGTGTTATTGCCTCCAAGTCCTGCAATAAGCTCATTGACAAGGCCTTTATTAACTCAGCAAGGATTCGGAACGCAGGCGACAAATGGGATATCAGAGAAAAAGACAAAAAGATATAGAAAGAGTCCGAGCCAAATATCGACGAAGCCTGATTCCGTCCAATTTTTGGACACAAATCCAGAACAAAACGCCTTTGCCGGTAAAGTCAAGATAACTGCTTCATTAGACAGAATACTTTTGCGACGCCACATGACTGAGAAGCATTGGGATTGCAGACAGACATGGGACACTTACACTGACAAACTTTATGGTGAAGTAAGTGCGCAAAAGGATCGGGATTTGTTGATGAACAACTACAGACTCGGCTGTCTGAAGGACAGAATCCGTCTGACGGCGTCACTGCATTGGTACGACGATGATCACGCTGATGATAGCTTATCGAAGTTGTGGGTGAAGAAGGACGGCAAGACTTGTACCCGAAATTGTGGAGAAAACCCTGGCGATTGGAGACCCAACACTCTAAACAGAAAACAGTGGAACGCTTGGCACTACAGTCCCCGTCGTCTTGATTCTGGAGAGAACATGGTTGATCTGTACTATGAGGAGCATATGGTTAAAAGGGCAGGTAAGTTAGATTTTAGATACGATCCACAGTATCGGCATCCTTTTCCTGACTCTTTTCCTTTTCCTGACTCTTTTGAAAGCGGTATGTTATGGAAAGGCGGGTGCTATGCTGAAATTCCAAAAGATATCAAACATTTGCTTCCTTATGACGATGCTATAGTCTATACGCCGTATGAGGAGGAGATTCTGGAGAAGGTTGAGATTTCGTGTGAAATCGACATGGAGCCCGTGAAATTGGACAATGCGGGGGCGAAAGGAGTGAAGAAATGGCGGCTGTTTGCGAATGAGAGAACCGTTCCAACTGATATTGTTTCGTTGCCGAGTATTTCAACTCTGGTTGTGCCTGTCTACGACGTTGTTGTGCCCTCGAGTTTGCCACCACCTACATGGGATCATCCTTTAAACGGATTTTTCCATGGACAATATGCATTGAATTTATTTCGTACTGTTACGGCTTCAGAATTTACGGATTCAGAATCTCAGATGAGTCTTCTCAAAGAAGCTGGTAAAAATAAATACACATTGTGGGACAGTATGCACATCAACATGGCAAATTTAGCGGGCCCTCAGAGTGTAGGCCTCACCGGGTTTCGCTGGTATTGGGAAAACAAAAGTCTCATGGATAACGACGCTGAATCTGAAATTTCTGATTCAGTAGAAGAAAAAGGTAGCTCCAGAACTATCGGCGCGGTGACTAAGATACAAAGAAATGAAGAGTTTCTTGGCGAAACTACGCTGCCAGTAGTGTGTCCCCCAACTTTTTCAAACGAAGACGCTTTGCAGAATGAGAAAAACTATTGGGAGGGTGTGGAAGATCAAACTACTACCTCTACACATCATAAATTTCAATTTATAGATGACAGTCGTCGCTTTTCTTCAAGTCCGGGATTTCCCGGCTGCGAAGTAAACGGGCCGTTTGCACCCCGGTGCTACTCAAGTGAATTCTATCCACAAGGATCTACTTTCGATTCTTGCACCAACGGCGGATGGCAAATTACCCAAGTGGCAAAGGAGTGGATGCCAGGAGTGCCAAATAATATGAGATATGGGAACATTGTTAGAGTTGGGACTAAGATAATCGCTTCAAATCAAGAAGAATCTGCAGAATCTAATTCTGCAGAAGCATTAGATTTAGTTGAAGAATCAGATTTAGCTGAAGGGTCAGAGAACTTGCAAGAGCAAAACGCTCATTTGAAAGACCAGAAACCATTGACGTACCGTTTGAAGAAGATTCTCAAATATGCAAACGAAAATGAGTCGATTTATTTTCCAACCGCAGGAACTCTAGTGCTCAGAGATTTGCACATCAACGATAAGAGGTGGAGTTCCAATCCGACTTTTACTACTTCCGGAAATCTGGTTTCTTCTAAAGGAGAAAAAGGGGTAAATTTACTTTCAGAAGATGAGTTCGGGAAATTCAGAAAGCACATGCTTTCCAAAAAGCCCGAATATGAGGCGAACACAGTTGCAATGGCAACTGATACCACTAAATTATTTCTTATGTCTGACGAATATAAAGAGAGTTTGAGCCGATTCATCGACCAGCCTGGCGCGTTCCATTTTCGATCGGGGACACCAAATTTGGACGGAAAGGAAGAAGGACTTAGTCAGGAGGCTAAAGAAGAAGCTAAAGAAGCTAAGAAAGAAGATAAAAAAAAGACAAAAAAAGACGAAACAGAAAAAAACGAAGAAGATGACTCAGAAGAGAGCTACTTTATCATCGACTGGATGCCAACTATTCTGCCAGCAGATTCAGAAGAAAGAAAGGATCTACTCTATCGCAAATGGGTGGAACCGCATCCATTGAGACCAGAGGCGGACTATGCAGAGAAGACGATGCCAGATATTGCGAAAAGAGACCCCTTCTCTCTGAGTTTATATGGAGAGATAATGGATCAGAAACGCGCACAAGAAGCAGCAGAAGGAGACTTTCCTGGTAGATGGTATTATCAGTACGAGGTGCCATACACTGGAAAGAAGCACGTGCGAGCTTCTCGAGGGTCTACTGGTGAAAGTTTTGACCCGGATCCGAAAGTTGTAAAAGAAAAAAATAACGAGTTTCTAAAACCTGGGCCTCATGCTTTGTTCAAAGATCATATGCCCGACATGGCCGGGAGTGTCAGGGTGGTTCCGATTTATCACAATTATTTGAATGTGAAACAAGAAAGAAAAGACCCGTGGGAATGGTTTCCAAAATCTGGCTCAGCCGTGACGCATGCGATTGATTTGGAAGGCGAAAAATTTGATACCGCTGCTTTCAGAGGTCCAGGTGCCAGTGTCAGTCTCAATTTGAAGGAAATTAAAGGCGAGTGCAAAATGATTCAAACTGAGACTGGAGAGAAGCAGAATGGAGGCGACTCTCAACCCGCAAAAGGGATGAGCATGACCTGCAAACTCCCAAAACGGATGACCATGAATCTAAAAGCCAAAAAACCAAAACCAGTGGTGTGGAGGCTGAAGAGTGTGGACGAATTGATACATCGGAGAGAGGCTATTGAAGCAGCAAAAGATCCTTGGGAAGAAGATGAGTGGGGCGATGACGTACCGAAAGAAGATCGATGGTTGAATGGAAAGCCCTATCCGAAGGCAGAGCCCGACTTTCCGAGCTATTGTTATGGGCCGAATGAAGTTCCTGGGAAGGGCAGCGAAGCGAAAGAAGGCAGCTCTTCTGATCAACAGGAGGACTCTTCAGACAGCTCCGATCAGAACTCGGGAAGCTCAGAGGACGGCTCAGAAAGTTCAGAGGACGGCTCAGAGAACGTCTGGACCTTTCCTATCGGTGAATGTGGATCGTCCCTGCATACAGCTTTTGACTATAAATCGCAAAGAGTGAAGACTTTTGCCTCTGTCTTGATAGTAGGGGATCCCGTTGAAATTTCTGATGCGGAAAGTGGATCTGATACGAATAAAAACATTGAGCCGCCCATCGAGTGTCGATGTGACTTCAAAGATGATGAGGAGTGACGTCGAAGATGATGAGGAGGAGTGAACGATGGGGCCTCTAATGAGAGTCAGTCTCTTGCATATCTGTGGAATTTCTTTTGTTATCATCCGACAGCGTTCTTTTGTTATTTTGTTATCATCCGACAATGCAAAAAAAAATTGAATCTGACTTAACAAGACTGCAAATTATCTGACTAACTGCCAAAAAAAAAAAGCCTATTTCTATCTGAACCCATATTTTTATCTGAATTGACAAGACTGGCTCTGATGAGACTGGCTCTGACCCATAGAATTAACACGACTGACGCCCCTATGATTCAATCTTTATAAAATCTGAATTGACAAGACAGATTGGCGTAAATTATTCGACTGGATTCTTCATTAACCGACTGACGAAAAAAACATTTTAACTGACAAAGAACTATCGGAATAATCATATAAGATCTTGGTCTCAGTATACGAGATAAAAAATGACTGACATGACACCTATACGAATCGTGACTACTGTGCGTTTTCTACGACTGGTGCGACGGTCTTAGATCATTAGCTACTACGAAGTTGAATCTGTTTTCTTTTCTGTTGACCGGGTCTACAGAAACGAAAACCGACTATCAGACTCCAAAAAAAAAAAAAAAACCGAACTGTATGCAATCATGAATGTGTGATGAAAAAGAACTGAATGACGACTCTGTATACTGAAGCGTGGAGCTCATTACTTACTTTATCACAAAAAACTGAAAAGGAACTTATGTCTTCCACGTGTTTACTTAGGAGCTGCTCCCAAGAACAAAAAAATGACTGTGCTGTTCCTTGGAGCAAACTTGACTATTTCTAAAGTTATGTTGACTAAAGACTTTCCATAGGAGCGATTGGATCACTATCTATTGGAATGATTCCAGGAGATTTCGAATTTCATATACCAACAAGTTTTGGAGCAAATTACTATCTCGCAGAAAAATAATTCAACAATGTTACAATACAATTTGCCTGCGTATCAGGTCGTGCGATGTCACAATCTCGATTCTTGTATGATACCTTGTCACCTTGTGTGATTTTTTATGCATAATAGCAGTACCGTTACTAACAGCGGTTTCTATTCGTCATATACCAATGAGGTTCCCGAATAGAAACCGCTTGCACAAAGTGAAACTTGCAATTTAATTCGAACAGAAAATAAAATAAACTTAATCTCACGACCATAGAGGTCGACAATGTGAAAATAAAACACAGAGAGATGATCTGAGAATGAGCCATCTGAAGGTCCTCCAGAAGGAGGAGAGAAGAAGAAGGAGAGAAGGTTTTCCAGAAGGAGGAGAGAAGAAGGCGGAGAGATTGGTGGCCTGACTCTCCAATTTTCATTTTTGTAGACGAAGCAATCAAAAAAAAAAAAACGCGCTTTGGATCGGTATGGAGTCATTCGTGTTCGCTTAAAAGTTTTTTGTGCCACCATGGCAGTGCTTTTGTCTATGCTTTTGTCTTTTTCGTTTGTCCCAGCGGCCTGATTCCATGCTGGTGACAGAAATGATCTCCGGATAAATGGCGTCGACAGATCCAGACTGCGACGCAAGCACAGACTTGAGGATGATTTTGGGTTATCTTCATTGTCCTGGTGACAGGGGTCAGAAACACAGAAAGGAAGTCATTGGCGTCACAAGACCGAGAGAAGGCACACACACAAGAGCCATTTTGGCTCAAGGTTCACCACTGAGAGTGCCCATCTGGGTGTGCGTTTTCCTCAATGAAAGCTGCATGACAGCCAAGCGAAGGCTGGCCTCTCCTCTGAAACAAGCCGCATCACAGCAGTTACAGTATTCTGTCGCGTATCTATCGGCGACTGCCTGGGCGGCTGTATCTCTGTCGTTGTTCAACAGGATTGCTTGGTAAAGACGCTGTATTTTTGTTAGGATCTTGGTTGTGTGAAATACAGTTCACCAAACGTGGAGAATGCCAGGCCAAAAAGTTGGGAGGGATCCGAATTTCGACACTTTTTCACAGATCAAAATGAACCAAAGACAGCAACCAGAAGCAACCGGGAAGAAAGCTGTATATTGACATCGGAGCCTTCACAAGTGGGCTTTTGGCAGTATTTTTGTTCCAAGGGGCATTTATGTTGACGTCAGTTCTATTGTTCAAATTCACAGTAAAATCGCGGAGACTGCATCAAAGCGAGTATTCTGCTGTATTTTTGCAGTCAGAACAATCGAGTTTGAAGTTGACAAACAGACACAGTGATGTGTGATGCCCTGGTCATTCTAGCGATTTTCTGGTTTATGCGTGAAATGGCGGGAAGCGTCCGAATTTCAACAGAATTTCTGGAATTAGAATGCCATCCAGGGCCTGCCCAAGCGATGAATCAGCTGCAATTTGAGTGGCAGACGCTGAGCGGGTATTCTGCTGTATTTTTGAAGTCAGAAAAATCCAGTTGAGATGCTGTGTTTTTCCAGTCAGAAAAATGCAGTTTGAGAGGGGCTCTGCACTTCGAGCAGTCTAAGGCGAAGAGACTTAAGCTGCATTTCCAGAAGCTGATCTTTGTAACATGAACTCGTAAAAGTGCAGACGTGCATGCCGCCCTGTCCTACAGGAAAGTCAGATAGTCTTTCACAAGCGTCATTTTCTGGCAAACATCGATTTGACTGCAAGACGGTTGTGTTCCAAAATCGTCTCAGGACCTCAAAACGATGAGAATCAACAACCTACCTTGAGTGAAACCTTTTTCGAATCCAGGGCTGGAGTATCGAATCCCTCAGCAATACTGACGTTGTTGGCCGTGTATCTTGCCGTTCTGGGAAATCCTTGTATGTAGTCACATTGTCAGAAGACGAAGTGGTCGAATGGTTTGGATGCTCGAAATTTTTTTGGAAAGGTATTACTATTGGGTTCGAATCTTGGTTACGGTGATTTTCTAGGTTTCAGATTTTTTTGGTTTTTTTGTCAGGGTTTCCGCATAGTGTGTGTTCCTTCGTCGTGCAGTGTGTGTTCCTCCACATTTGGGCATATGGAAAGGCATTTGTGAGAAGTGTAAGTGCGAGACTAGTGAAGTGCGATGATCCGACATGTGAGTCGATGTTGTTGGAGCTAATGAGAAGCGACGAGTGATGTGCGGTTAAGTCGATGTTGTCAATGAGAAGCGACGTGTAGTGTTGTGTGGACTTTGAGAAGAGTGCTTTTTTGGATTGTGAAAAATGGTGAGTAATCATGTTTGAGGTCGTCTTTATTCCGTGCGTGTCGTTATCGCGTGTTGCGTTCCAACCAATCTAACTTGTCTGAAGTTTGAGCGTGCTGATTCGCAAGAGAAGGAGTGTGCTGATTTGAACGAGAGACGCAAATGATTTGGATTTGGTATTTCGGATTCGTTGCTTCAAATTATCCAGGGGAAATAACTTCAAACTATCATCTGATCGAACGGGAAAGCCATAACTGATTACTGGGAGAGAGACTGAGACTGAAAAGCCGTATAAAGCCTGAAACTGAGTAACTGAGTGTGTCAGTGGAAATCAGTCACCGGCTATGCCTAGAGGCTAATATAAACATCCATCACGTTAACATCCATCATCACAACATCCATCACGTTGTACATATGTAACATTCATATTGGATTTGATTGAAATCAACTGCGGATCTCTTTGGAGGTCCAAGGACCCCTTCGGGTGCGGAGACAGCAGGTTCTGTCTGACTTTCTAAGAGTTTTAGGAGACCTACGAGCTACAACAGACTACAGGACTTTCGAAGAGTGTACCTACGAATTACAACAGACTACAGTCCTACCCATACATTGGGTTTGGCGATTACTATTTTTGAGAACTGAGCCTACCAGCATCTGACTGAGGCCTGCACTAATTTTAGTTTCGTGTGCATTGCGTTCTGACAGTCACACTCAAGTCTATAAAGTATCTGCGTCGATTATAGACTTAGACCAGTATTTGAAATTCTAGTCACTGTTAGTATTTTTTGAAAATTGCTAGGGGTTAGACTAGCATTTGAGTTTAATTATCCAAATTCTGTAAACTTAAAACAATGAAAACAAAAAGCAAAGTGGTCCCGTCGAGCGACTGGTCGAATGGACCAAGGATTTTGGGGCAGGAAATGGGGCAGGAAAATTTACACGGAGATGTCCTAGAGCGTGACGCTCAAGCTCTTGGAGGTTCTTCTCCCCTGGATTTCGAGTCGTCGCAGGAGCCCGCTCATTGTGCCGTAAATTTACACTTTGAGCCCACTATCGGACACGCATCGCCACCGCCGCCATCACATTACAGTTTAAGGACCTGGAGTGGGGAGCCATATTATTCGGCTGAACCTGGGGAGCCATATAATTACGACTATTATTCCCGGAAGTCTACCAAGTATTCAGGCTCAAACTTGAAATACGCAATCCAAATTGTATTCGTCATCGTCATACTCATTTTTGCCTTCAATACATTGGATTCGAGAGACGGAAGCTTAAGAGACGGAAGTAATGATAACTCTGAGACCACTGCCGATGAGAG
>Ga0099797_100008_pt1 | contig 91404 bp, 62 predicted proteins | sample Uncmet_Sort48C_1_FD_89871 | JGI IMG/M metagenome (GOLD analysis project Ga0099797, IMG submission 89871) | Marine eukaryotic communities from CALCOFI LINE 67, Pacific Ocean - C012_Sort48C_1 | ecosystem: Environmental > Aquatic > Marine > Oceanic | place: Pacific Ocean: Monterey Bay | collected...
AGTGATAGGAATCGGAGAAAATGAAACAACTATAAAAAAAATAATCGTCGTAGTAATTAAGTATAACTTTATGGTATATAAATGAATGATTACAGTACGCAGCCCCATGAAACGGACGACGGACGGTTTTATTTTTGCCACTGAAGTGTTTGTTTACGAGTGTGCGTGCTGCGTGCCTTCACCATGAACACATGGGGGAGGTATAATAAGGCCCTACTACCTACCAGTACCTAGCAAGAGAGAGAAATATATGCATGGTGAGGGAGAAGTTCCCCATGACGCAGCAATAACATTGGTTTCATTTGAGAGAGAGAGAGGGAGAGACAACGGCCAACGAAAAAGTGGTTACGTATGTACTGGATGGTACTCCTCTTTCTCCGGTATGGACCCCTCCTCCCTCCCTCCCTCCCGCTTACTATTCCCCCCTGCTTTAAAAGCAACACATACGTAACTTGCCAGAATACACTGGTCGTACTCAAGTCATTTGAAAAGTGTCTAGATGAATAAAGTTGCCCCTGCGTCCCCAACCGCAGCGACGGCTAAAGAAGTTGCGTCATGGGGAGAGAGTGTTGACTTGGTGGATGAGGAAGAAGAGCAAGAAATTAACGATGAAATAGGAAACGACACCGAGGTGAAGACGCAAGCGGATTTTTCCAACACGATCGTCTTACAAGCACCGGAAGCAGTGGACCAAGTTGACAAAAGAGTCACAGATGACTACATACAAAGTAGTCACGTTAAAGATGACGTGAGTCAAACGTGCTGGAATTCTCGTCGGCTAATATTTCTCATCTTCATGTGCTTATACCTCGGAGTTCTGATGGTGTTGTTGTACGCCAACATCGCATACGAGCAGCTGCCACCGAACGACTTCCTTCAGTTCGAATCATTTTATGAAAAAATTATGCGCATCAGCCGCATTTATTTCACGAGTAAAGACGAGGACGTGTCTAGCAAGGCAGGCACCAGCTACCAGCTCGTCTTGAATGCAAAATTCTGTCCCTCGGGCCACGAGAATGAGTGTAGGTATATGGACATTCCCGTGGATACGAGTGTCACAAACTACATGTTGCTAGCGGACAGGCATGCTGGTGCTTTGTTGTGCTGGGTCATTTCTTTGATATGCGATGTTTTCGTCATTGGAATCCATTTGTACTTTCCACCACACCCGAAGTTTTCCCTCACGACGAAGCGTTACATCTCCATCACCGCGCACGTCATGAGTGGTGCTGCCGAATGCATCACAGGGGCCTTCGTACTCTTTTTTGATGGCCGAGAACGTGTGCGCCTGATTATGTATATGGCTTTCTTTTCTTTGATCCACGTCGTAACAGCAGTACTACAAACTCCGATAGTCTTTGGAACTCGGAAAATCATGATTCCATCGTACGTTGCCTGTGTGTCGTTGAAACTGTTTTGTTGGGTACAGCTAGCCCGGGCGATTGGCGATTCAACGGTTACGACAATGAAAGATTACGTGGTGGAAGGCAACGGAACTTGCTTTGAGCTTAAGCAGTACAACGTTATGGACGCAAAGAGTGAGGCAGAGATGATCGCCTGGTTCCTTGCCCTGGTCCTCGTTCATCACGTTTACGTGTGGTGCCGTGTCTTTGTCGGAATATTTAAAGTCACGGGCTTTTTCCGGAAAGAGCAATACACCGTCGCTATTGTTTTGGCGGGGAGCATCTGCATTCCGACGGCCTTGGGGTTTTTCGGTTTGTTTTATTGCTGGGGCGTGATTGCACTGTTTCAATTTCGGCCTCTCATGAGATTGTTCGGAACAAAACATCACGAAGACGAGTTAATGATGGCACGAGAGCTGGCCCGCAACCCCATATTTACTGGTGTGTATGCGCAACATTCCCTCCAGCTGTTCGAGCGAGTGGGCCTTCGAACGGTAGCATCGTTCAAACAAAAAAGCAGGGTCGCAAAGATCGCCATGGTTTTTCGGATGATTAATTTACACGACAACGTAAAGTTAACGATACAGGAGATTCGTGAATTGGTTGTTAATTGGGGAGTGCCACGGGAAGAAGCAATCGAATTTGCGAAGAAGTACCACCTGCAACATTATGCCTATGAAATTACTTTTCAGGAGTTCATCGATAAGTTGGAAGTCATTTGGGCGTTTGGCATTTCTTGCATCACCGAGGCATTGCAAAAAATAGAACGGTTTGACAAGGAATGGAAATTGCTGAACCCAGAATCGGCCGACAATTTGCCACCGGTAACAATACATCATTTATTTGGCTTTCCGCACCATGTTGCAAAACATAATTTGCACCTTGAACATATCAAAGAAGCCAATCTTCACAAGGTCATGAAATTGATGAAGTACGACAGCTTTATCGGTGAGCCTGGGGGCAGCAACATTACCGGGCACTCCCGCCGGCAAGGTGCACAGTAATGTTAGCAACGGCTCTGATCGTGGTTCAATTGTTGCCCCTTCTAGGATTTGCTTGAAAACCATGCATGTTCCTCATCTTATTGTTCTTCCCGCTTGTACTGACTTGGAAAAGACTGCCTGAAAATAATGGCGGGTGTTGGAAAACGTACCCCGAAATCGAGGAGGGAATTCGAGAATGGTTTTAAATATATGTTGTTGTTTTATATATATGAATACGATGCTACTACTACTACTACTACTACCCCAGGGCAATACAGTATTATTATTCCAAAGCTTTGAACTTTTTTTCGTACAGTACTTGTTTTCTATCACTACAACATCTATCTACCGAGTTGATACAGTAGCACAAACTCAGAGCCTACCTGTGTGGTCGAATAGAGTAGTTGGTATTGATAGGGGTGTTTTCCTTCTTATTTTCATAGGCACGAATCTGACGACCTTACTAGTTTTACAACAAAAATACCAAATCTTGTACTTGTAGTTCAACTCGTAAGGATTTGTCTCATACCTTTTGGCGGAAAGCATTCTTGTCGCTCCAGGCTGATTTATCGACTGATGTGCGCGATTAGTGCCCATGACCATGATGTGCATGAGCATCACCACCACCACCACCATCGCCAGCCGAGGCAACCGCTTCGCAATGGGTGTGAAAAGTCAACACAAAGGCGATAACAAAGAATCCGCACAGAAAGACAACAACGTGAATGATCTTGTCTTTCAAAGTGCGCACATTGATCATTTTTGGAAGGCATTCGACACAACCAATCCAAACGTACGCGCCAGCAGCAAATGCAAGAATGAACACTTTCCCGACATTGTCCACTTCTACAGCAGCAACAATGGCGCCGCCAATAATGCAGGATAAGCCGGAAATAAAGTTGAAGAACAGCGCTTCAAATGTTGACATGTTTCCATTCTCGCGAAGTACAAAGAAGTCTGCCAATTCTTGTGGTATCTCATGGGCAACGGCTCCTGCCATGACTGCCCAGCCCAGGCTTTTATCGCAAGTTTTAAATGCTATCATCACGGCGACCCCATCAGCAAAGTTATGGAAGAAATCGCCGAGCAGCACAGAGCCAACAATGTTGCCCCAGTTTTTGTAATTGACACTCCATCCTTGAGATTTGGGAGGCTTCACGACAACCGTGGATGCAGTCACGGGCAACTTGCCATCGGCGGCTGGAGCATCTTCCTTCGTAGCCCATGCCCAATGGATTGGGATGTTCACGGCAAGGCCAAGAAAAGTCGCAATACCGAAATAAAAATTGTTGCCTGCTTCATCTTTAAAACCCCATGCACCGTCAATCAGCCGTACGCATTCGGGTAGAATGATTAAAAGAGAGCACCCGATCAGTGCCCCGGCCGCGAACGCAGCGGAAGAGGACATCATAAATTCCGTATTCTTCATGATCTCCGAATTCGCAAAACACGGTGGTACAGCAAGGAGTCCTACCAATGTGCAGAAAGCAACAATGAAGCACGCCAGCATACCAAGACCAACGTCTCCTTCATAATGAGCTTCAGCTTTCTTTTTCGACCCAGGCTCTGTGGCAGTTGGTTCATACACAGTCCCTTCAGAGTCCATGAGTTGAAAGTCAAATTCGGAAGGAAAATGTTGGAAGAAGACGACAAAGTTTTGATCGTTCGGTACATGAGGAAAGTTGTATCCAGCTTGGGGTACTGTTGAATCAAAGTTCAATTTGTACAGTACGTCGGTGTACAGCTTGGTTCCAAATTGATTTGCGGTTACTGAAGTGTTGCCTCCTTCCCAAATGGTTTCCGCTGCCTCTTCCTGTGTTTCAATTCCGTCGGTCGTGCTTTTCGTAGTCGTCATTATAAGGATCTTGCAAAAGTCGTCTGCGTACTTCTTGTTAACTTTCGAAAAAAACATCGAATAATTTCCGTGCTCTGCACTTTCGTGAAGATCATACACGGCGGCGAATTCCCACAAACCGCCATGGCCTCCACCGGCTACAGCACCAATCGCGAAGAACGCTAAATGGAGGATCCCCAAAAACAACAACTTTTGGACGCTCGTGGTTTTCTTCATTTTTTATGTTAGCTTGGCTTGGTTTTAAATGTTGGAATTTTCAATGTGCTCTTCTCTTTGCATACGATAGCTATGGTTGTTGGCGGTCGGTGGAACTATGGTATGCGGCAGGGAGTATGCAGTATGCGTGAATGTGAGTGACTGTGGTGGGTGTGGGCAGCAGTGTGGGTCACAGCGTCACAACTATCATCAAAAGTTGGTGTCTAACATTGACACACTGAGGAAAATGAAAAATCGTATCCACACATACATACAAATGAAACTATCTCAGTCAACGATATTAGCCACAATAGAAAAAATTCCTTCGAACAATGGTCGTTTCTTCCGGGTCATTCAAGTACTCCAAATACCAAATTACGAGGGATACCCACACACGATGAATCGACACATCGACGAATTTTTGACGCATCGTAGTCGTCCCTGATCCACCGGCCGCCGCATTGCAGACTTCATTCTTCATTCACAAAGAGTCGGGAGGGGGGGTTTTGGGTTTTGACGACACGGAACAGGATCATCTTCCGCTTCACTAGTTCGTTCTAGGTCTACTACTTTCTATGATCATGCGGTATTTGTACGATGGGTTTGATAGGAAATTATACCAAGCTTCGTTTGTTTTCGTTTTCACTCCAGCGCGGTGAATGGTCCTATGTTAAATATATGAGACTCAAGTTAGGCACGAGTTGCATCGCCGCTCCACTTTTCTGGTACGGCTGTGAGGACCCCACCTCTCCGGGGAGGGAGGAGGTGCGTGCTCGCAGATACACACGCTTCCGACGACATTGAGCTGCCTCAGATAAATAAAAGAGCACCAGTGCGTGTGAGGATGGGATTCTCCCAGAGGCTTTACACCTCCGCGTTAAAAGTTAAGCGCATCGTTGCCCGGGCGGAGAATGAAAGCCTCGTGCGAACGTTGGGAAAGTGGGACTTAACTTTATTGGGCGTCGGGGCGTCGATTGGAGCAGGCATTTTTGTGCTGACTGGTATCGCGGCGAAAATGGCAGGGCCTGCTGTGTGTTTCTCCTTCCTCATCGCGGCCGTCATGTGCATTTTGAACGCTCTTGCATACGCCGAACTAAGCTCTCGCTTCCCCGAGTCCGGGTCCGCGTATTTATACGCCTATTTAGTATTCGGGGAAGTGTGTGCAATTGTAGCAGGCGTGAATTTATTGATTGACTACCATGTAGGGGCCGCATCGATTGCTCGATCTTTGGTGGGTTACTTCGCACAACTTTGCAAGGATGTAGGTCTCACTTTGCCTGGGGTGCTCGTCGCCATCCCGGTCCCTTCTGCCCCTTTCATTTCATTGTCAATACTTGCGCCCTTAGTTCTTTTCATGATCACTCTGGTCTTGATTCGTGGTGTGTCGGAGAGTAGCAAAGTGTCGAATGCACTTACGCTGCTGAAAATATTTATCGTGTTGTTGGTCATATTTGCGGGCATCACTATTGCCGACCATAAGAATATGACTCCTTTTGCGCCGCATGGCAGCCAAGGCGTCATCAGCGCTTCAGCCCTTGTATTTTTTGCGTACATCGGATTTGATGCTGTCAGCAACACTGCCGAAGAATGCAAAAATCCTCAGCGAGACTTACCTTTTGGTATCGTAGCCTCCCTGCTGATCTGTGCGGCGTTGTACATGGGCGTCACCCTGGTGTTGTGCTGTGTCGTTTCTTATTCTGCGATCGATGAAAACGCGCCGCTGACGACGGCATTTAAAGGCCACGGCATGCATTGGATTGAATTGGTCATCGACTTAGGGGCATGTGTAGGTCTTTCCACGACGTTGCTGGTGGGGTTGTATTCGCAAGCTCGAATTTATCTCGGAATAGCAAGAGATGGTCTGTTGCCGAAAAAATTGGCATTGGTGGATGGAAAATCTGGGACTCCGGTGGTTGCGCAAATCGTCTGCTTTATAATCGCTGGGTCTCTTGCCCTACTCTTCGACGTGCACCGTCTTTCGAGTGTCTTGAGCATCGGGATTATGTTTGCATACACGATCGTGTGCGCGGCTGTCTTGGTTCTGCGCGTGAATGCACCCGAGAAAGCGTTGTTAAGCCCGGCTTTGTTCGCGCTGGTATTCTTCTCCGCTGGGGCTGGATTCTCGTCCAAGTACAATGCGGCGATATCGGTCACTGTATCTTTTGCCGCACTCGCAGTGTTGTGCTTATTCATGATTTGTTTTCGACTGACTTTTGGGCTCCCGTCGGAGCCCATGGCCTTCGCATGCCCCTGGGTTCCGTTTCTGCCCGCGTTGGGGGTCATGTGTAATGCATTTATGATGGCGCAACTAGAATGGGAGGCGTGGGCGCGTTTGGTCATCGTGACGGTATGTGTTCTTGCCGCTTATTCTTGGAAAGTATGGAAGAGTCACAGGGAAGGCAGTGTAGGCAATGACGAATGCTCTGCGCGCTTGTTGGGCGAAGACGTTCAGCGTGCGGAGGAGTCGTATGGCACCGTGGTAACCACATTTGCAGGGTTAAACTAGACTAGATGACTAGATCGCGCGGAAAACCGAATGTCGTCTTGTAAAAGTATGAGTATTCATATTGTAAAACGATAGGTCCACCGTATCACCACATCGATGATTGATGATCATGATTACATTAGTAGTCATTGTCTGCTCGTCGTACCGTCGTACCTCTGTCCATCCATGACTCATGACTCAGTGCTGGACGGACGGATCGATCGGATGCACGTAGACACACGTGTATTGCAACCGAGTCAAAAGGTACATCTCTCATTTCTTCTAGATCATTCTACCTTCACCCGACTGTCGACAGCGTCGAGCCGTCGCCACTTTTTAGAATTCGCAAGGCCAATTGTCATAGAGAACAATGTCTGCGCTTGTACCTCAGAAGAAGCTGGAGGCTGTCCTTCGGATGCGTTTAGACAGCCCTGCCTTGCGAGAAGCGCTGGATGCCGTGGCAACTTTTTATGGCAAGGATGCTAAGGGATTCCGTGAAGGCCAAGGATCGAACAGTCGACGAGAAGCTGGCGATAGCAGCTCCAACACTCTGGCGAATGAGAAAAATGGAAATACATTGGCGGCACGGCGTGAACTTCGAGTGGATTTGGAGAGACGTGGGCTCGACCTTTCAAAAGAGTTTTTGACCGCGTTCTCGGGCCTCAAAAAGAAACTGGATGCGATGAACGATGCTGTCGATTCTTTGGACAGAAATTGTACCAGTATAGAATCACAGTTGAACCATGCCGAGGAATCGACCGCTCTGTTCATGAACCAGTCAGAGAAGTTGCGGGAGGAGAAAGATGAGTTGGAAAAACGGTCGGAGTTGGTGACTTCATTTTTGAGCAAATATCAACTGTCAGAGGAAGAGTTGGTCAACCTGCGGCACGCCCCACTGCGCGAGCATGATGGGGGTGCTCCATTTTTTGACGCGCTTGAGCGTTTGCAAGCTATTCGGGGTGATAGCTCTGAAATTTTGAGTACTCCTTTTCACAGCGCGGGCCTGGAAATTCTGGAAGAGTTGGCGTCCATGCAAGAAGCAGCATATGCCAGATTGTACCAGTATGTGAAGGAGCATTGCCAAAGCCTCGAAAAAATGGAGCAGGCGCAGGACCGACCAGCGGCGATGAACATTACTAGGCGGGCTATAAGTTTTCTGCGGGAGCGCCCAGAGTATTTTCAAGATTGCATAGATGCTGTCGTGCGCACACGGCAGGCCGGACTCCGCCGCGCGTTTATTTCCGCCTTGACTCGGGGCGGCCCAAATGGCACGCCTCGACCTATTGACATGCACGCGCATGATGCTGTGCGGTACCTGAGCGATATGTTGGCATGGATCCATGTGTCCATTGCGTCTGAAACGGACGTCCTTGTGACGATGTTTGGTAAGCGTGCGGATTCAACGGAGGGAGATGGGGGTAACGACCGAGTGGGTGAAAATGTCGGCGCCGAATCAATGGATTACTTGAAGGACGCGTTGCAAGGAATCTTCGACGTGTTGTCGCGCCCATTATCATCCCGCCTTCTGCAGGTCTCTTCCCAATCATTGGATATGGTTGTGATGTTCCAAGCTATCGATGTTTTGAAGTTTTATTCCCACACGGTGGGAAATCTCCTTCCGAAAACTTCTCGGTTGCTGGACTCTCTGAATACTTGCTGCGAAAGAGCCACTAGTACGTTTAACTCTTCGTTGGGGCGATACGCTTCCAATTTGACTGGAAACATCCCCCCGTTTGCATCGAATTTAAGTGCCGTGGGACCTATTGTCGAATCGTCTGCTAAATTGAAGAAAATGTGTAAAGTGCACGCTGGGTCACTTGTTCCAGAAGGAGAAAAAAACAAACTGTTCAAAGAAGTGTTGGCTAATATGATCGAGCCGTTGCGACTCATGTGTACGGCTGCCGCTCGTGGCCTGGACGATACTGACATGGCGTGCTACATGATCAATAACCTCAATGTTATCGTTCTCAGTATTTCGACTTTTCCATTTGCGCAAGGCTGGGCTGATTCCATCCGGCAACAGATCGAAAGCTGGTTAAGCGGCCTCGTGACGAACAGGACGAAGTCGTACTTGCAGCGTTCGAACGTGTTGCCCATACTGACTGCGATCCAAGGCATCAAGAGTACCCGAAAAAGCATGGAAAGTGCTGGGCTGTCTGCCGGGGACGAATCGCCCCTCTCTTCGTATGACGGGATGAGCGCGGAAACGGTCCGTGGGGCACTCGTGGCGTTCCACGAAGGCCTGGGTGCACTTGAAGTCACCCAATTTTCCAAAATTGATGATTACAACCTGAAGAGCAAGGCGGGAAATATGGTATCGATGCAATTATGCGATGCATATCGCACGGTTCACAACGAGGTCAGCCGGCCTTCGAACGGGTATGGGGAGTCTGTATGGAAAGATTTTACGGTAGAGAAAGTTGAGACTCTGCTGGGTTGAAAACTCAGTGAATCAGCACACAGGGGACTACATACAGTACTGTACGTAAATACTAGCGAACTACTAGTCGTAGCCGAAAAAACACTTACAGTGAGAACACGTTCGTTCTCTCAACTTACTGTTCATTGTTAATGAAGCATATGATATTACCCATAGTTGCGTCTCTACCAGGTACACAGGGCCGCGTGGTGGGTGGTAGGAACATTGGGGAAGCTTTTTGTTTCAGCACAATTTTATTTCATTATAGCACGTCCGTCGTATCCAGTATCCAGTAGTATGTGCCGCCTGTGTGAGTGCCTCCGTGCGTGCATCCTGTCTTGAACAATATTTTACCGCTGACAGGATGGGCACCCCAACTCAACTGGACGTATTCGCTGGTCTCCGTGAGAGTTGCGCTTGAGAATGTAGAATGGACCGCACTTCTATGGCAACAGAATAACATTTATTTACTTATTAATTGACCCCATCATGATGATCCCAAGAGTGTCTGTCGTTGTCGCTTGTGTCTTTTTGAGCACGTCCCTCTCGGCCGAGGCGTTCTCGGGAAATGCAAGGGTAGTGCAGGCTGGAGAACACCCCTCTGTAGTCAAAGTTGGCGTTGGTTGCACGGGATCTTTGATATCGCCTGGGGTTGTGCTGACAGCGCAACATTGCTTTCCAGCGGCACTTTCAGATGAACAAATTAAAAATATTGTGAAGATCACGTTACCTCCGCTTCCTGGCGGGAAACGTCGAGCCGTCGGTATTAGCAAAATCGTACATCATGAAGCCTTTCATTTGAACGGTTTGGGAGACGTATTGAAAGACTGGAACGAGTTACAAACGGCGTTGGCGTCCCTTAAGCGGGACACCAGACCAAAATCAAACCCGTGCAAGTGCAAACAGGAATGGTCGTACAAGGATGATGTGTATCGCGGTTGCGATGCGAGAGCACCGGACTCGAAGCAAACATGGTGTTTTACCGACGGAATATGCAAGGGGCAAGAATGGGCATTCTGCGACTCAAACGACTCAAACGACTCAAAGGAAAATCGGTTTGGCTGGAAAACGCTCTTTTCTAGCCGCGGTGGTGCTGTTGGACGGATTTCTAGAACAGCAAAATTACTGAAGAAATGGATGCAAAGGCTAGTTAATGGCCAGTTCCGTAGCAATTACGTTGGGGATGTTACTCTGGTGTTTCTGGACGAATGCATTGTCGACCGAACCCCTGTGCAATTTGCAAGAAATCCGAGCGAAGGACAAACTTGTGATATTGCTGCTGGGGTTGGTTATGGAAATCTAAACTCTGGTGGAGCCTGGGGCACCCGACTCCAAGGAGGCACCGGAGACCTTGGCTATCAAGACACTGCCCGCATTGCTGACATGCGGGTCGTGTCTAGCGGAACGTGTAGCTACGGAAGGACAGGGGTGGGAATTAATTTCATGTTGAAGAAGTATTTTTCGGACCCCAAAGTATGGTACTACGGACTGAAGAAATTGATGCTGCGTATGATGCTATTGGAATGGCGACTTCTTTCGCGTCGCTCTCACAACGTTGAGCGCGGCCCCATTGTGTGCACAACCCCGATCAGCGAGAAGATGCAAATGTTTAACAGGGGGGATAGTGGGGGCCCCCTGTTCGTCAACGGCGTACAAATCGGCGTAGCGAGCGAACACGGAGCACAAGGTCTGGGGGCAGGGTTTTTAGGGTATTATGCGAAAGTTTCAGCTTACGCCGACTGGATTTCAAGTTATATTGACGAGGACGAGTGCCCATTGTTGCCGATAGGCAGCCCGGAGACAACCCGCCGTTCGTTGGCAGATAATGTACTAGCGTTCAATCAATTACAGCATGATATGTTGCTGACAAAGAACGATGCATGGTCGATCACAGAAACAATGCGCCAGATGGACCAGTGTCCAGTGGTAGCTCAACGCAGGCAGCTGGCCATTTTTGGAGACGACCTCACAAATGATGAAGATGATTGGCTAGGAGATTGTAAAGCTGTAGGAATTCATTTATTGGAATGCAATCCGAATGCAATGCGCCGAATTGGAAAGGCATTACGACGGAGAAGAGACGAAGACGACGATGTGTTGGGCACAAAAGATGAAGATGATTGGCTAGGAGATTGTAAAGCTGTAGGCATTCATTTATTGGAATGCAACCCGAATGCAATGCGCCGAATCGGAAAGGCACTACGACGGAGAAGAGACGAAGACGACGAAATGTTGGGCGGGGGTGAGGATGACGATGCCCTTGGGCGACGAAACCGGTTCCCCGGCAGGCGGGTCGGCCAGGGCGCGCGGGATGAGGATTACGATGCCCTTGGGCGACGGAACCCCGGCGGGCGGTCCCGTCTGCGCCGTACTTGGCGTCCTCCGCGGCGGGGATTCAATAGAAATATTAGGATTTAAGGCTCCGCCCCCCTGGATTGATAATGAGGCCTCTGCGCTTGTAATGCTTTCATGATTTCAACAGCACGGGCCGGCGACGGAACCAGTTCCCCGGCAGGCGGGTCGGCGCGAGGTCCATAATATCGCTACGTGAACCTGTCGGGAGAAAGACGAGACAAAAGCGGCGTGGTTTACGTTTGAGGTGGCTGATTCCGTCGTAGTGCTTCCGCATTTTTTTTAGGTTAATCATGTAACTATTTGCTCATTTTTTTAAAGGCAAGTATAGTACAGTACTGCTGCTGCATTCATCCGCATATCCCCATGGTATGTCCTTCATATTTCATACCATGAATTGATCTCATAGCATATGGAATGGTACGTCGTACTACCGTACAGTATTGGGTATGATGAAGAAAACTTCTTCGAACTACCACCACATAATTTCAGTGCAAGTTCGTACCATGCATGAGTGCGTCATCTGGTTACCGCAGGTTTCGACGTCAGCCGTTCATTGCGCACAGAGACGCGTGCCTATTGCCACCAAGAGATCATCATTTTAGTCATAGAACCTTTTTTGACGCCTCATTTATCGCACGGATGTCATTCCTATTTGATACGTTAAGTCGTGTTCAGGTGAATATTGCGGAGGAGAAGCAAAAGCCTTTCGTTGCCGCGGCGTGCATCGTCGTCGCAGGAGGATTGCTGTTTAAAACAAAGATGGGGGAATCGCTCCTTTTGAAAGCATCACTTGCACTCCATGATCGCTTGCTGCTACCTGATTTTATTACACGGTGGGGATGCCGTAAATTAATCGGGGACCCCGACGGTAGGGAGCAAACTAGCGTGAAGGGTCTGATGGTCGAGAAAAAGAAATTCATAGAAGATTTAAAGCAGCGAGCCATCGCGGAACAAACGAAAGAGGCAAACGAGCAACATTACGAAGTCGACACTCGCTTTTTTAACCTAGTACTGGGAAATCGACAAAAGTACAGTTCAGCTCTATACCCCGAAGGCACGCCCCGTAGCGACGCAGCGGCCCTGTTGGACGAAGCTGAAATTCGCATGCTAAAGGAATACGCGCAACGGTTGAAAGTTACACAAGAAGACTCGCTCAAAATCATGGACGTTGGATGTGGTTGGGGATCCGTCACCTTATGGTTTGCGGAAAATTTTCCAAAGTGTGATATTGTTGGTTTCAGTAATTCTGCCACTCAAAGAGTATATATTATGGACCAAGCCAAACAGCGGGGACTGAAAAATGTGCAAGTCGTCACCGGTGACATTTCACAAGCGTCCTTTGACAAAGGCATCGTTGGAACTTTCGATCGACTGATTTCCATCGAAATGTTTGAGCATATGAAGAATTACAAAACATTGATGAAGAAGTTGTCCACACTTTTGAAGCCAAACGGCTACATGTTTGTTCACATCTTTGTTTCCAGATTACTCCCATCCCACTACGTGGTAGAATCAGAGAAAGATTGGATGACGAAATATTTTTTTGAAGGCGGAACATTACCCTCTGACGATTTGTTGTTGTACTTTCAAGAAGATTTTGTTTTGAAGGACAAGTGGTGGGTGAATGGCATTCATTACTCCTTGACTCTGGAGGCATGGTTGCAAAGAATGGACATGAATTCTGAGGAAGTGAGAAAGTTGTTCGAACAATATTATCCCGGCAACGCAACTACATGGATTGCTCGATGGCGCACTTTTTTTATATCCTGCAGCGAATTCTTCTCCTACAACGGAGGGGCTGACTACTATGTGAGCCACTACTTGTTCCAGAAGAGGGCATGAGTAGAGGCAGATGAGTGGTAAGGCACGCTCAACATTTGCGCACTGTCGTCACCACTCTTTCCAATATTAATACTAAGTATAATATTTTTTTTGCATCGGCATCTAGTGTATTGCGTAAATAGTGTATTTTTAAGTTCAAACCAACAGTATCCTGATATGTACATCATCATCGAAGAAAAAGGAAAAAAGAAGGGAAAACGGGGGGCGAAATTACGAAACAGTGCAACCAGGGTCAATATCACTTTTATCTGTGATTTCATCAATACGGTACACACTTTGCCCCCCCCTGCCAGACTCAGTACCAGGCAAGTAAAAGTAAGCTTTGCGATCGACCATTTGAACATATTTATAGTCAACCCCTGGTTTGTTGCCCAATTTCATCGAATCGGCAACAGCAGCTGCGGTACTTTCATATCCATCGCCAACTCGGAAAATTTTTCCTAGTATTTCGCCAGGTGTATGAGCTACTTTGAAATCTGTTCGAAAGACCTGGTAAACATTATCACCTCCTTTACCCGAGGCACTGCCAGGACCATAGAAATACCATTTTCCGGAAACAAGTTGAACCTTACATAGGTCCACCCCAGGTATATATCCACATTTTGTTGCATGCACAATGGCATCTTTCACATTATTAAACGAGTTTTCACCACTGCAACCCGGTAATTGCTTACCACAATCTGAACCAGATTTTTGTTTCCAAATAAAAGCCTTCTTCACGACTCGGCATAAGTTTTTCCCTCCGCAGCCATTATCATTCCCTTTTGCGTAAAACCATGCCATTCCATCGACAATATCTACGTATTCGTAAGTCGTCTCTGGTGTGTAGCCAAGTTTTAACCCGTGAGCGACCGCTTCTTCAATATTGTTAACAGCATGTACACCGCTACCAGCCAAGGAAATGCCATGTTTTTCTCCAGATGCAGGGACTCGTAAGTAATCTTCTTGTGCCATGCGCATACGCTCCGTTGCAATGGTCACTATTTGAAACATGTCCCCGTTAGGATACATTTGTTCGCCTTCTCGGTAGAACCAAACTTTGTCTTCAATTATTTCAATAAATTTAAAGTCAATCACTGGTTTATGACCAAGTTTAATTCCATGGGCAATCGCATTTTCAAGATTTCTGAAATCATGTTCGCCGCTACCAGGCAGAGGTGCTCCGTGCGGGGTCCCATAAGGGCAAAGAGACGACACGAAATCTTCTTTTGCACTACGTGCTCGCTCAGCCTCGGCAACTTCCTCATCCAATGCTTTTTGTTTAGCTGTGACAATTTCTTTTGCACTTTCGATATCCATCTCCGCCTTCTTCACCGCTTCTACAGCTTCTCTCAAAGCGAGCTCTGCCTTTTCCAATTCAGCTTTGGCCGTATTCAACTCCACCGTCTTCGCAGTGAGACTTTCATTGGTTAGTTCATTGGTTACATTGGTTAAAGATGCCATTTTACTTTTGCAGCAAATGTATGATACATGTAAAGAAACCAAAGCCCGTGCGTATTATTATGTCCCCAGGTACTCCTTCTATGCACTCACATGCCGCCAGGGGAGACATGAAAAACTTTAGGCGTAACGTTCAAGCTTGGTATCACAGGATCTTCACGTCTTCTCACCGTGGACGCGTCCAGGAATACGAAGCATCACTCCGCACCGCACATTTTATTTATTTCGGTGTTGTGTGGTGGTTACATACACATGCACACTCCGCACCGCACATTAAGATGGTTACCTCTTCATAGGTATTCATGATATTCGATGAAGGAGGCACACAACTCAAAAGTATACTGGTATTGTACAATAACCAGTCCATCAGATGCGCCCCTATTGGTATTAGTCAGAATGCATTCTGATCGAAAATGCAATTTTTTTTCACTTCGCTAAGTTATATACGCTCACCATTTTCATCCGCGAAAGCAGATGAAAAGCAACACAACGTACATACGAAGAGTCCGCTATGCGCGTGCCGGAAAGTGCTGTGTGTTCGCTTTCAAAGTTCACTATTACGCATAAAAACAAATGGGAAAGACAAGATCACACTCCGCCCTGTTCCAATCTACGAACAGAGTGGTGCTGGGCGCCGAATGGTAACACTCCTCTACACGATTTCCGTCGAGAGTGTAGAGGATGCAACTCTTATAATGGTAGTGCTATTTTTCCTTGTCTGCGTCGCAAAACTTGGCATTAACCTCCCCAATATGTTGTTTAAGTTGGCTTCAAAAATGCGAAGGCTTGATGCCTTGGACCACGAGCATTGTCACCTCGATTTTGGAGCACTCTTGTCCCCGGATGAGACCAACAGAAGTAGCAAATATCTATTTTGTATTCAGCAGAAGTTCGAGTCCTTCCGAAAGACTGGTCTAGCAGTTTGGGCTGATTCAGTCTCTCTTGCGGCGTACCTTGTATGCCCATCTTTGCTTTCAACAAGAATTCAGAGGGCATGTCCACGACCATCTAGAGAAGACGTTTCTCGTTTTATCTCCGTGATGCCTCGACTTGACAACCAGCGAATAGTAGAACTGGGGTGCGGCGTCGGGGTTTTATCCCTGGTACTTCAACGATTTTTGCGACCTGAAACAGTGCTGGCAACTGATGGCGATGAAAATGCGGTGAAGCTGGCGGGCTCAAATATGGAGAGGAATGATGGGAAGCACGTACAAGTGCAGCAATTGCGTTGGGGGTGCGATTCGGATATCAATCAGGCCTTGTGTGCTGGCAAACGTAGACCAGTACTTTTTGATGTAGTGATTGGCAGTGACATTACTTATTGGCCCGCGCCTCTAGGGCTACTCAAAGAAACGATTTTGAAACTTGTGACACTCGATGGGTATGTAATTTTGGCGCATAAAGATCGTTCAAAATCAAGCAGCCGTGTTTTCTTCGATAGTTTATCTACCCACTTCCGCGAAAACTTTCATATTTTTGCTGCAGACTTAGCTGATGACGTTGGTCAAACCGGCGGAGATTTATCCGAAGAAGATGGGATGCACATTTTTATCTACCGTGGCTTGTTGTTGCCGCAGGGAAGAAAAGAATAGAGATCACCAAACAAAAGTAAACGAACTGATCAAGTTTTTTATATACTTAAAACATATATGCACCCATTCATTTTATTTTAAAGAAACCCACCCCACATGTTTTGTTGATGGTGTTATATTATTTTTGTAACTTAACATATGATATAAAATAGGAAGCATCATCCCTTTTTTTGAATCTGCTTGCACTGTATCCAGAATCCAGAACGTAACGTTGTCTCTCTTCAACTCTTCTAGTCGTCTACTCAAGCATCTCCCGTCGTGTAAGCATATAGAAGGCAAGGAGTGGTCGCGTTTGCCGTCGTGAGTCCTCAAGCCCAGGGGAGGGATGGAGACCCAGGGGACTCCACCCCGCTTCGCAAGCGACCGGACATGTGGGTCCTCCCTAAGAACCCTACTCACAACACAACACATGGGATGGAGTCGTGTGAACTCATGATTGATTTTGGACATCTACCCTATCTAAGGGTACAACGGAAGTACGAGGGCTGTCTCCAACCCCGTTCAACTGCTTCGAGGTTCGAGGTTGGTGGCGCCCACTGCCTACTGTGATTATTACGGAAAAAAAGGGGGGGGAGCGTCTAGAGGTTCAGAATAGACCAGGCGACTCGATTGGGCGCGTGGCCGCTGCGTGCGCACCAGCGTATCTCTGCTAAGTGCTGGGGGAGGTTGTCTGCTGCTCGGACGGTTTCCGAGTGAGAATTGTTTTTCGTGCACTGAATGCGCTTTGGAGGAGTCGTGCTTTTGTATGGGGGGCGTTACTAGACGGCCGCTGGTGCCGACCCGGTGGTTCTTGTCATGCCTCGGGGTGCTTTTGTTCGCCTCGTTCGGTGCGTGGGGCGTAGCGCCACGCGACCAACCAAAACCATCTTTACTGTCCAAGACGTTTCAGTGGCTGGGAAAAACTTTCTCTGGGAAAGGCACGCCACCGAAGACTTGTTTGACAGACGAAGACTGCGACGAAAGTGAGCACGAAGAGTGTTTTTTTGATATGCAAACGAACGGCAAGACAACTGGTCGCTGCCTTCAAAACAATGTATGCCTGCGCTACGTGCAGACAGGTAGACAATCCAAACAGTGCGTATTGCGGAGACAGCACTGCAAGACGACTGCCGATTGCAACGTGCTCGCTGGCGGGGAAAGGACCGCAGGGAGGTCGATCTGCGTCCAAGACGTCGAGTTGGATCGCGGACATTGCGAAGAGGAGGAGTTTGATCTTTTGAAGTGGGCGAAAAAACTGATTGGGAAGATCATCGATAGAATTAGTTTAGATGACGTGCCGGAAGAGGAAGGGAGCGGAGAACAGAAACGGTTCCCGACTTTACTGGACTACGCAACATCGCCGGAGCCACAGGAAGATCCGAGTGACGATCCCATGTTGCACATTTTGGAAGGTCATGAACAGGGTGAAGACGACGGCACGTCGTTTGTGGACTTGCTAGCAAAGCTGGGAGTGAAAAATACTCCCAGGCAAAACTATCGACAACAATGCAAGAAAATAATAAACGCAATACCTTGGGAGTGCAATGACCAGTCGGTGCGCGACCAGTACTTAAACAAAGGTCTGAAAAAGAAAGTAATCAAGGTGGCGCACATCTTGATCCAAAATACAGCGGGTCAGACCCTCGCCGGGCATCATATCACCGACAGCTTTCTCAAGCGCTGCACGGCGTTTGGGTCCAGAATTCTCAAGAAAGGCTTTGGGTTCGAGTTGGATGGCTCCATTGTAAAAGTCGAAAACGATTACTTGTACAATTACAAGACCAACTCTTCTCAAATGTGGAAGCAGGACCGGGTACCCAATTTTCGGCTCATTCCCGATGTGGGGAGCGCAGACGCGTACCCAAGAAAACAACTCACGATTGTATGGAGGCATTTGTATCGCGAAAATTTAATTGGTGTCAGTAGTTTCCCCGGAAAGAATAAGTATGACGGAGTCATTGACATGAACCCATTCATCAAACGCGCCGCGTGGCAATGTGGGTGGACGTTGGCCCACGAAATCGGTCACAGTATGGGTTTGTTTCACAGCCATCGCAGCATCGAGCAGCTTCGTCTGCTGGAGGCACGCGATAAATGCGCGTGCGGTGAGTTCCCTGACAACGCTGGGGCCAGTAGCATGCGCGGTGATTTTTGTGGGGACACTACACCGGAGCCAAACATGCTGAAGACGGCATCATTTATCAAGCGGCAGATTAGAAAAATTATGGGGGAGGGATCAAAGAAGCCGAGTTGGTACAAGAACATGGACGCTTCGACCCAAGCGAAAATCAAGAAGAACTTTGAAACGCATATGGACACAGGAATTGTCGACCAGCCGTTGCAAGGAATCGTCAAAGGATATGTCCGGTGGTGGCTCCGCAGGCAGGCCAAAGTCTCGTGCGGTGGAGCAGCAGTCACGTACACCCCCGACTGGAAATTGGATCTGGGATGGAACTTGATGTCGTATGGAAAGTTCGGCCAAGTTCTCACGAAACAACAGAAAGCACGTGCTATGTGTTTTGCCGATCGCACAGAAGGGTTAAAGAATATTTTTGGGGAAGTTGTCGATGTCAGCGACGTCGATAAGGCTCCCGCTATCGCAATAGCCGCGGGCGAGCCCGGTGGTCCATGCCTCAACGCCATTGCCGGCGTTTGCGACCTGCACATACATTGCCCAAAACAATTACGGAGGGAAGGGGCGTGCAATGGTGGCCGTGTATGCTGTGCAGATGAGTGAGATACAAACAAACAATAATACATGTAAGCAAAATAAAGAAGAAGCAAAGAATATCAAGAATAATAATTCGTAATTAAAACTTTTCACATACCAACACAGCACGTCGATGACATGTACATACAGATATACAGATACAGAATGTACAATCAACATCGCGAAGAAGGGCCAAGATGACCAGGGGGTTCAACTCCCCCAAAAGCTTACAGCCTTCGTACGTTCACAACCACTTGATACTTTGCCAAACGGTACAAATGAAAACAGGACGAGAACCGAACACGAAATTCAAACAGTGAAATTAATTGTTATTGTGCACTTCAAATTTGTTTTCTACTTATCCTCTTACTGTGCACTCACCTAGGGGCGGTCCACAAGGAAAGGAATGATTTCAATCTCTCTACAATCAATGAACGAATTGCTTTTTTAAATAAAAAATAAACTAATTTTCAACTTCACCCTAATACCCTAATTCAATAATACACTAAAAAAGTAAGAACACAGTGGAAGGCAATCGAACCCGTGAGTGACGCTGTGACGCTGTGACCCTGTGACGGCAGGCAGTATGATGGACAACAAACGAGAAAGACGGCGACATTCAAACCTCGTCGTGAAAGACAAAACACACGAAGATCGGGAAGTGTCTGCCTGGTGACATGTTTTGCTACCATGACATATTCCTCGAGGGAAATTTGTGAACACGAGGGCTTGCGTATACAACCTGTCCGTATTATTTCCTCCGTTCGCGACGTTCCTCTGTCTCTTCCTGCTGAACGTCGTACTTGAAAATGTCGAAGAAGTGTCGCTGCAAGTCCGCAGGGACGTGCAAAACGTGCCCTTGCAGTAAAGCAAAAACATCGTGCACCCCGGCCTGTGGCTGCGGAGATTGGTGCTTGAATTTTCCAGAAGCCGTAAAAGTGCGGGCTATGTCGGCAGGTGCCATACGTAAAATGCTTGCTGGCAATGGCCTGTCGCCTATTGGGGAGAAAGACGAGCTTGTCCTCCGCTTAGCAAAGTGGCTCAAGGAACAGAACGGGGGCGACGGCGGAGTTGCCGGGAGCTCTGATTCCGCGTCCGCAAAACCTACTACGATATCCCCAACTCAATTGATCGAAGACGTGACTCGTTTAGAAGATGACCACACAGCTCTTCTGTCCCTTTCTGGTGTCCAGGTGACGAATTCTTCGAGCACGTCAACAATGAGGAAAGCATACCTGCTCCTCTCCAGACAAATACACCCCGATAAGCACGGTGGCTCCAGCGACGCGAAAAAGGCATTTCAATGCCTGGTCATTGCTTTTGACACACTCTCCAACCCCACCGCGGGTGAAGACATGGCCATGACAAAGCGGAGAAAAGTGGAGCGAGTCCAACGCTCCAACGAGGGCTGCTTCAAGACCAGAATCAATTGTCCACGTTGCCATATTCGTTGGGGCGATGCCATTTTAGGGTTAGAGAAAGCGTCATATAATTTTATGATGATGGCCGTGAAGCAGTACATTTGTGGACGGTGTGCATGTTTGTTTGGGGCCATGACTGCCGATCATTTCTGCCCCCACTGCCATAAGAAATTCGATTACGACCCAGACGATTATCACAGAAAAATTACGTGCGGAAACGGGAATTGCAAGAGACCATTTGGATTTTGGTATTTTGATTGCTCCGAACGGCGAGAGAAAGAAGTTCGTCTCGAGGCGAAGGAGATGCAAGAGAAGGCGGCACGAAGCCGAACACAGCGACAACGGCGTGCAAATCGACAGTCAGGCCGTGCTCCAGAAAGCTCGAAGCCGAAAACTAGAGAGCAGAAGTTGGGTGAAGGTGAAAAACTTTTTCTGAAAGGCTTGATTGAAGTTTGTCCTCGGTGCGGGATTTCTCGGGCGGATTTGCCTCTGGCACCAGTCGACGGCGTCCCTCCTGCTCGGGCGCATTTGAATGCATGCACAGACCAAAAAAAGATCCGACAGTACCAAGAAAAGCTTGCTCAAGAAGAGCGAGAAAAGAAAAACAAACTTTCTAAAGAAGCCGCACAAGCCGATGCCATGATGCTGAAAACGTGGGAGATGGGCGGTCGGCAGCTCGGCCAATTGTGGATGCTCAATGTCCGCATCCTAAAATCACAGTGTGAAGCGAATAATGTAAAATGCGGCGATACGGAGGACAAGACAGAGCTAATCGGCCGTCTTGCAAAGCATTTGCGGAACAAGAAGACCTTGTTACTGACTAGTGGTGGTCACAAAGGAGAATCGGAAGATGTCGATATTGGCTATGACACAATTGGTATTGCCGGAGCTGATGACAGTGACTTACCGTCGAATTTCGAATTGATGGAAGAGGACGAGCTAAAAGCTGTATGTGCGAGCTATGGCATCAAATTCAACGCCAAAAAAGATCGCAAGAGCGATTTGATCACAAAATTGGAAAAAGAAAGATATAAGGGGAACAAAGAGATGACATTGATGCTCACAGGTCGAAAGGCGAACGGGGATTTGCTGTTAAAAGATTCGAATCCTGGGCAGAAGAGAGCAGCAGATGACGAAGAATGGGACGGTGGCGAACGAAGTTTCGAAGAAGAAACGCCTGCTGAAAAACCGGCCAGAAAACAGGTTGTTCTCCCCATGAAAAAAAGAGAATGTGATACCCATGACGTGATTGACTTAATTGATTGAATGAGATGATAGAAGTCTCATAAAACTACGTGGTCTACACACTTAATAATATTTTATTGATTTGTTACTCGCGACGTTTATGATTGGTAAATTCTTCTTTCTGTCGCCCTCTTCGTTTCTTTTTGGAGTCACGTGCGCCCATTTCTTTAAGTTCTTCTTTGATCAATTGTGATGTTGCCCACAATGACAAGCAAAAGAGTGGGAGCATGAAGACGCCCAGCCAACCAAAGTAGAAAATGGGATCGCTGTAAATTTCAATTAGCACACGGTCAAACCATGAAAAGTCTGCAAAAGGGTCTTCACCTGCCGGTTGCGACATGAGCGGCACCTCGTGTAGGACATGCACAATCGAAGCGGTACGAGACACGGCAATGAAGAAGCCAGAGTGGTGGCTGTTCCTCCCGCAGTCGGTTCTGCATGGCACATGTCTCGCTCAACGAAGCACGTCGCATGTACCGGTCAAGAGTAAAGAATGATTGGGGATGAGATGAGGGAACAAGTCGTCCGTAGCTGAAGCACCTCGGATTGGCCCATATTATCCTCCAACTACTACTATAATACTATAATACTACTGTACCTGTAGACGATTGCTCAAGCATCCTATCCGATGGCAGAGGAGAAATAGGACGGTGGACGTGTTGGACGTGGCATGAACTCAATCCACTTCATGATTTGAAAAAACCAGTCAACACGTGCAAGACTTTGTATGACTTGTTTCTGGATCCTTCATTCGTTCCTTCTTCCCTTCGTTCCTTCTTTGTATTTGCCCCGACGCGTTCCCCAAACTTCAGTGCTCGTGTTCTGCCTGCCTGTGGAGGACAGGACGCTTGGGACAGCGTACTCCCGATGCTGTGGTCGGCATGGTTCCAGAGTTTATCTATGCCGCAGGTAACGTTGCCATCGGTTGATTGGTGTCTTTTGATTGCGGTCTTATATTATTTGGCGTGCATGCTCCTGTTGGGTGTTCTCGGGTGCCTTCGCGCTTATCGTCTGCAAGCATGTATTGCTAACGTCTTCATCATCGTTCCGTCAAACATTTTATGGGCGGTGTCGTTCGTCGTGTTGACTCCTCTTCGGTGGTTGTGGATACGCTTCATGAACTGGTTGGTGACGAAATTCGTGTCGTTGTTTACTGTCCAACCATCCTTCAAAGACGCGACATTTGAAAAGTTGCTGAAAGCATTTCCAATCGGATACGGTGGTATTTTGGGCGTGGATATTATGGATATCAACGAGGAAGAGGCCCGGTCACGTATGCGCCAAAGGATCACGGAGTGGCCGTTTCCTTGGTTTCGACGGTCTGTTGGAAAGTGTTTCTCGTCCAGACTTTTGAACAGCTTTACCTTTCGTCTCATCGTGGCGACAACCGTCTTCCCGCTATTAAGTTGGTGGTTAATCGGATTTACATATATTCCATTCGTTCCAGTCTTTTGCAGACCAACCGAAGGTGAGACTACGAAGGACAAAAGGGTGACCCACTCGGTCGATAGAAAGCGGGATGGGTCTGATGTCTGCTTGGAGATTCCTGACTGTACGTTTCTCTCTCGGGCGCGAAAAGTGTACGATGATATAGATCTAGGCAATCGCGCCTGTGTGAACGAGTGACAGGTAGGAATGGAAGAGTTGTTTGGACCAGGCATCCTAGGTGCGCGATGGAAGGTGACCCCAGATCTTGCAACTGGACGGTGCCGCTTCACCATGCAACCGAATGCATGCGACCCGCGCAAACCGAATATTCCGGCGGGTGCGGCAGCGGTGCAGCTGGTTTACGAGAAATAATGAGATGCTGTTGAAGGGAAAAATATGTCCTCGGAAGAGTAGAAATGACGCGTGGCAGTCTAGAAAAATGGACACTGGTCACAGGCTGCTGGCTGATCTGCTATTTCCTGTTTGTTACTCCTCGGACCCTTTTGATAGTCTAAAAATACATGTACCTGGTACTGTATACCACTAGTGTAATAGTAATAACGTAATAACAGCAAGCAGTTTTTCGTCTGACGAGTTTTGGAGGGACAGTCGAAAAGGAAGATTAACTGCAACTAGTGGCGTTCATAATGAAAAACAAGCGCAATCAATCTGGGCAGACTGATGGCAGCGTGCTGCGCGCCTATTGTCTGCCCCCGACTCTTCCATTACCCTGAACGATCTACAGGCGTGCGTTCTCTGTACCATCTCGAGTTCAGAAAATTGTGCGCAGCAGGAATACTCCCTGCCAAAAAAACCAGAAGTGAGGACGATGTTGAGTAAAATTGGATTTTTGTTTTGCCTCTTGTTAGTGAGCCTGGTGTTTGCAGCAAGTTTTCCAGTTCGTCGGAAACGTCCTCAGTCCCCGCCATTACAACGCATTGTCGCTGTCGCTCCTGAAGCGACGTCGGAAAAGTGTGATTATTTGCCCGGCTTGAAACTGCAAGATCAGGACAGTATTACTTTATGCACAAGAGAGGGACTGCTCAACATAGACGGCACGTGGATTAAAAGGGGCCTTGATAGGTGCGATGTGCAGACCTGGGCAGACTCCCTTGACCCTGCGGGTGAATCGAGCGTATACAATGCCACCACAGTAGACAAAACAGGAAGAAAGTTTACCTGTCACGGAGACCCCACAAAGTTGCCAAATACGATTGGTATGAAATACAGATTTTCGCCAAAGCGATGCTCGCTGGAACGGTTCAATCCAGGTCACGCCGCGGAGCTAGTAAACAGCGAATGTCTGGGGCCAGTCTTGCTCATGGGAGATGGAACGATGGAAATTTTGGCAGCTGCCTGGAACTCGTTAGTTCCAATTGAAAAAGGAGGTGTCGAGTATCGCTCATTAAAGAGTGTCGCCGTCCCAAAAAAGTGGACCAAGGGTGTGGAAAATTTCAAGACTATCGTAATTTCTCCCGATTGGGAACCAAACTTGTGGAATTCCCCGGGGGCCATGGGTTATCAAGACCGAGTACACCAAATCCTTCGAGACCTAAAAGCGTCATTTACTGGCCACGTTTTAGTTTTTGTTGGTCCCAACGAAAACGCATGCCTCCAATCAAAGGGCAAGAAATCGTCTCCCTTGAACATCATGCCTCATCATGCTGTGCAAGTGTGGCACGACGCAATCAAATCAATCTCACCTGCCAAGTCTTTAGTTTTTAGTGTCAACAAATTATCGTTTTCTTGGCCTGGGTCATTCCCATCTTATGACAACTTTCGTAGAGAAAAATGTTCTTGGTGTCTTCCTGGACTGCCTGATATATGGGCACACGTACTTTACAATGTACTCCATATGAAGTTTTTGCATTGTCAAGTTGGTGCATTACGCAGAGCGTCGATGAATGTTAGCCTCCATGAAGCTCTGTTTGGTGCCATGGATATGGATTATCCGGCACAAAAGAACAACAGTGGCACTAGTTTCGACATAAAATTTGGCACTCGGTGAAGTTAGTTTGCGAGTTGAACGTAAGAAATGAAGAGCAGACTTTAAATCGATAACCGACCATGCCCCTACTCACTACTATGTTTATTAGTGTATCGTATTATGATATCATAAGTATATCATAAATATGATAGTATATTGGCTGTTATGATATAAGCTTATCAAAAATGAGTGTTATAAGCTACGAAGTACGAATAAAAAAATACGAACGAATGGATGATAAATAAGATAAAGCTTTATATCATATATGGTACTAGTAGAAAATAAATGAGCATCATATATATAATATGTGTGTACAAAAAAACATCTTTTTACGCCCATTAAGGGCCATTTAAAAAAAGCCTGCATCACATATGATACACTCATTCGTCGTCATCTTATAAAAAACGCTCTTCCGCAGTACTTTTATTGAAAAAAGGAAGGAGATAAAACACCGCTGTGCTTTCTACAAATTTGTACGTAATCTTTTTTACATTAGTCGAACCACGCACTTAGGACTAGAAAGAAACATTATTTACAAGTCTGTTTTGTAATGCACTTTGTAGTTCCAATGTGATTAAATTCATAAACCTCTGTAGAAATACAAAATGAACGATGCATTCAAGGACATCGTTCGTTTCCACTTCCAACATATGCGAATTCGATTCAAGTCAAGAGCCGTTTGTATATGGAAAACATTTTGCTGCAAAAGCCTTCGAGAACCAATGACTAAACACTATTTTCGCTGTCTTAAAGTAGACACAAATTCTTCAGGGCGTGTTCTAGAAGGGTCAAAAATTTCAATTTGCGGTCCTAGTTTTGATAAATTGATTTTCGTATCACCCTCACACACACAGTCCCAGTGTTGATTGGCGGTCGTCCGGTGCTTTTTGAATAAAGATACCAACAAAACGCGTTGCCCATTATGTTCATCAAATGACCAGGTGGACTCACTAGGTACAATGCGTCTGCAGAGAGCTCCATCAATCACGTTAATGCCCTCTACTTGAACCTTTAGCGAACTCGGGGCGAAAGAAACAACTACGTGCATTTTCTTCACGTGCATTTCTACTGGGATACTGATTTCAACTTCGGCTTCGTTCTGATTCCACTCATACTTGTCTGTTCGACCACCCAGTTTGGTGATTGTTTCTTGGTTGTAAACCATCTCTTCAAGAGTTGGGTGTGATTTCTCTGAAGACGCCACTCTTTTTTTTTGGCGGAATAAGTTCCACACATACCGAATGGCAAAGATCAAGGACCAAAATACTACGCCTCGCCACAGGTCGCGCCACGGGAAGCGTTTCCAGTACGAGGAGAATGAAGAGTCGTCTGAAGCAACAGCAGCAACCGCATTGACCGAGGTCACTAGCCACATCTTCTAGTTTTTTTTGCAGAGTCTGTTATAGAACCGTTTTCCTAATCTCTTTTCTTCGGACTGGGAACAGTGAACAACCACTGCGGCACAATGATGCAAGCCATAATCAAGCAAGCTATAAAAAGAGACTCGTACACTTTGGTCATGTCGTGGGCATTAGCAGCGTTCGGATTGTGCTGATTCATATCGCTTCAGACGTGGGAATAATTCTAAAATAAGTAGTGGTATCGGAACACTACATAAAATGTGTTACTCGAGAATTGTACAACGTACGTCGCCCACCTTTGAGGCGGGAGTGTAGTTCCATGAGTTGAGGCGTTGAGGCCGCTGCCGACATGCCGACATTTGAATTGAAATATTGAAATATTGTTTCTGGCTCGTTCGTCTCGTTCGCTCGTTCAGGTTGTTTTCGGCAGCTGGGATTTTTGTGAAAACAATTCCTTAATTATAATACTTAATCCTTATTATGATGAAACTGGCCATTCAGAAATTCTTTTTGTACTCTGTAGTATGTACGGTTTGTTCTTTTGTGTAAATATTACTGGTTTGCTAATACATGTCACGCATAGGAAGTACTGGTGTGTCCGACACCTTGACATTGACACATGACCTATTATTCCAAAAATGTTCAACATACCAACATACCATATGTTTCTGGATCACTCAGTACCAATAGTAGACTACGAACTGGCATACCATACATTAGGGAACACCATCATCCGACAGTTCATTATAATACGAGGTCACTAATGTCAGTTTGTAGTCTATTATTGCAGTCTTCAGCAAGTGCGGTCCGTCGAGGCATCTAATGTCAGTTTGTAGTCTATTATTGCAGTCTTCAGCAAGTGCGGTCCGTGGAGGCATCTAACCCTTGAAGCCGAACGGGCGGAACCAGTTTTTTTGTTGGTGGTCACGCTCCGTTCCACGGGTGGAACCAGAGTACTAAACTAATGCCGAGAGAGACAGCACAGCCACGGCGTCTTCAATACCATCTGAGACCACTGCGGCAGGCGGCGAGACGAACATCACACCTTGTTGGACATTTAATACTTCATCACGCACAGAATGAGCCTCATTATTAGGAAGTACAACATAGCTCATTCACAGCTCATTGAATAAATGTACAACCAAGTGCACCCGATTATATGTACGAACAAGCGCGCCCGCTTATATGTCCTCCATCGAAATTCCCGTTATTGGACCGTTGTCGGTCGCGTGGGCCATTTGGTTTCGGTTTTTCCGCTTTTCAAAGAACACGGCAAGCACCCAAACCAGGCTCGTTCCAAGTCCAATGACGCTCCATGATATGTCCGCTCCGCAAGTTTCATGGCTACAAAGATCCAAACTGGGTGCTATAAATGCGAAAAATAGAGTGAGTGCGACACACAAAACGCTGAAAACCGCCGAGCCAATAGTATGATTGCGCAGCTTCGACTTGCGTTCCTCGGCAACACTGGATTCGTTACTCAAAATGTATGACGCTGTCCTGTGAAAATTATATATCGCTATGCTGGCGCCAACGCCAGCAAACGCTGACACACTCACCAGTGCTCCAGTTCCCCAGCGTGGATCCTCATTCCGGCGCAACGGTGCGAGCAAATAGGCCAACGTCGCCGCGAACGCTGTGATTGACCAGCCTACTGGGACTATGAGCTTGAAAAGATCCCCGCACGTGTTCGTGCAACAAACCTGTTTTTCCAACAACGACGTCATTGTGTGCACGGGGGCCTCGTAATAAAATTTTGGTGAGGAATTGTGTACACGGGAACGTCTGTTGAACGTTGCGAGGACTTGTTTGAGGGCCGGATATAGTTAGTTGTTCACGGATTGTTCGCGACCGAACACGCAATGTTTAAAGGTTACGAGTAGCCTATGTGTATGTTCATGTTCGTATGATGTGTTTCGTGACGCAACAAACAACACTAACAAATTGAGAAGCCCATTACATAGCCACATGATGTCTATCACGCGATCACTAGACTACGAGTAGACGAGCAGTTATGTGATCGTGTGCGCGTGCTTCACCGATCTACAACAAAAGACAAAATAATAAAATAAAAAATAAATATTGTTTTCATTCCCAGTAACATATGACCAATCGTCGTTGTGATCATTAAGAGGTAGGGACACTGAAATTGTTGCACTCTTCTTCCATCTGCAACAGTTCCAATATACGATCGGTTCGAATGTCAACTTCTTCACCAGACCCTGCGCTAGAGACCGTAACGTCTTTCCCATACCTAGTCAACAGAGCCGTCTTCATTCGCTGAATGATTGCTTCCTCATGTCGCGTGGAGAACCGGATGGAGGCGGCGGGCACGTATTCACACTTTCATTCCCCGTTCCCATGCTCAACGGGGCAACCTTGACAGGGTTTATCTTCTCGCTAACTTTTGCCATAGCAGAAGAAAACCTGACAAATCTATTGACGGCTATATATTTTTGTCTCTTTGGTGAACGAAGAAAATCGTAAGCAGTCAGTAAGTTCGAAATCATTGATTCTTTCTCTTTCCATAGTTCTTCTCGACGTCCATACGTGCATGCACAGAAAGGATGGTACGTTAAACGTTTTCCACCATCCACCAATAATGCACTTTCCATTCATAGTCGAGATCCCCTTGCCTATGTATTAATATGATCGTTTCAACTTACCCTAACTGAAGACAAACACGTGTGGATGATTTAATGGTGAGGTAAGTATCTACGAGTTGGTTGACGTGTGTTGTGACCCATCCATGGATGCAGTGTACTTGTGTTGGAATGTGTGTAGTCTACTACCAGGGCTGGTGCCGTCGACAGTCAAGGCGCAAGTCAGTGTTTCAATGAAGATATGCGAAGATTTTTTGTTCTTTGAAGATAGATCACCGTGGAGCGTCAATGGTTGAACGAGTATACTCGATTCTCATGGTCACCGTGATGACGAATTGAAATACTTTTCTTCGACTGTATTGCAAAATATATCGTGTATAACCAATATACCCAGGGAACGGTGGTTACATGTCAAGAAAACGAAAAGCTTCCTGCGAGTTGCCAAGAAAACGAGGAAAGCCGTCTCAGTATGCGCCTGTGCCATCTGCAACAAATAAGCGCTGCTGGTCACCTGAATCTACGAGTATGGAACAATACCATGATGATACGTGGGGTCGGCCTGAAATAAACACATCGCGCTTGTTTGAAAGTCAGACGTTACAGTTGATGCAGTGTGGTTTAACGTGGAAATTAGTATGGTCTAGGCGTGAGCATTTAAAGAAAGCCTTTCGATCTTATAAGTATACTGAAGTAGCAAAATTTACCAAGAATGACGTTGACAAACTCATGCAGTGGCCAGACCAAACAATCATTCGGCACCGAGGAAAATTAGAAGCCGTGGTAAATAATGCAAAACAAATAGTGAAAATGGAAAGCGCTGCTGCCCTTGACAGAGGGTTATCCTTTGCCGACCTATTATGGTCATTTTGTCCAAAAAACGATAAAGAGCGACTCAAGTCAGCACTCAGCATCACTGGAAATCATATGCGAAGCAAAACGGTTTCAAGCGGCTCGTATGCATCTAGAGAAGTGTCGGATGGAGTTCATCCTACAATGACTGTCTGCCGTTTATCACATGAGCTAAAAGTAAAATATCGGTTTAAGTTCATGGGGCCAACCGTTGTCCTCTCCTTCATGCAAGCGATAGGTCTAATGAACCACCATTCAAACGATTGCTTCGTCTTTCAGCGTAACGAGGAAGAAATAACAGCATTACGAAAGCATTTAAGCCTAGGGAGAAGCGCAAAAGATTGGAAGAGTCAAGAAATCAAAGATGATTTGGGGAAAGAATGAAAATCATGGACATGTAAAATTTCATTATTCGACGAAATTTCATTCATCATTCTGCCGATAATGAAAATTTCTATACCCTACTCAGCGGATGGAGCACCATTCATTTTATTTTACCTATGGGCCTATGGGAGAAGGTGTGTTAATGATGTATTTTTCAAACAATGCCAGCATAAGTGAAGGACACTACGGGCATCTTTTTATGCCTCCATATTTATAATTTTAAAAAATACAAAAATACTTTTTTAATTCAGAAAGTATGATTAATCCCCAGAATGAGCTGAACCATCAACCGTACGCAACACGTCATGCATGGCTACGCTGATTGAACACTCTTCACCTTCATCACGTTGGTGTCTCAACTGACTTTCCACCCCAGTTTCTACTTTTCAGTTTTGAATTGGACCCCGTTTACTCGTATATGTTACTGCCTTTGGAAGACGCTACATGAAATGAGTGTACCAAATCCGTCAAAGTACGTTGCAGTGGGTTTGCGTTAAGAGAATACAGTGTCGTCGTCATGAATTTCATGGTGTTCAACGGGTTTGGTTTCATACTTCGCATGATCGTTCCGATATGCTTTTTACTCACTGCCTGGATCAAACCTTTGTCTAAAAGTGTTTGGCACAGTGTTTTCACTGCTTCGGCTGGCTCCTGCGTCTTCAGAAGGTACCGTTGGGCTTCCTCTGACGACATTAAATACTTCATGAGGTCTCCTCCCATCGCGCATTTCCGAACTTTCCTTCCCCCCCCACTTCGATCACAGAACTCTCGAAGAGTGACATGCTTTGGATCGAACATCAAAAGGCCTAAATTTAACATGCTCTCGCGCTCCCTGGTCGCATCATCTTTTGACAAACTGGTCAGGACCGATACGATCGTGTCTGCCGAAGGACGATCGTTCGGGTTCTCCGACCAACCCGCTTCGAATAACTGCGTCAGTTCCGGTGGAATGCCTTTAGGAATCGGTAACCGGGAACCCTTCTTACCAATCAACTCGTCCAGCTTCCGTCGATCGACACCCTCGTATGGCATTTCCAACGTCAGAAGCTCCCATAACACCACCAGCAACGAATACACATCGCTCTTGACGTCGCCAGAACTTTCTCCGCGAAAGATCTCAGGTGATGCCCATTGAGGCGTTCCACAAAACCCGCTTTCTGACTCTGATGGCCAGGAGTGAAGTGAAGAAAACGCACGTAACCCTTCATCATCATTGTCATCGTGCGTCAACGCAAGGTCCATATCCGTCAGTTTCACCACAAACCCCGACTGATGCATTGTTCCATGCTTCCTCGACTGCTGCCGATTGAACAAAAAGTTCATGGACTTGATATCTCGATGGATGATTGGCGGCTCTCGGCTATGCAAAAACGCAATCGCACGCGCACACTGAAGACCCAGAGAAAGGAACACTTCATCGCACCCTGCAGATCGTCCCGGGCCCAGGTCAAGCTTGCGTCGGCGCTCCGCGATGAGCGACTGCAGGTTTCCATCGCACAGCTCCAACACGTGGCATAGTGCGGGCGGGGCGACACAAATCCCTCGTAATTGCACCATGTTTGGATGCGACGACAGTGATCGAAGAAATGCTGCCTCGTGGAAAAATGTTTTCACCGTCGACCGAGACATTTCAGGCACAAACAGTAGCTTTATCGCAACAGCTTCCCCCCGGCACATTCCGCTGAATACTTTTGACACCCCACCGTTACCGATCAGTTGCGACATGTTCAGCGACAGCTCCGCATGTCCAATCACGTCCCGCGGCTCAAAATGATCAAACTGCCGTCCAATCACCCGCCCGGCTCCATCTTCCAGCGAGAGGCCTAGTATAGGCCGTCGTATGTCGGACACATTTTGGTCCACCTCCTCATTGACTATGTCCATCTCATGGTCGTCTAAATCGTTTGTCCAATACCGTGTATCTCGAGCCATGGCCCAGTATACGACAACATTTCTAGCGGTACAGATGAACGAAAGCAGCACAGTATGGACTGGCTGTGGAATCAAAAGGGAACCAGATGTGAAAAATGTGCTCAGGTACATCGCAATATAGCTTGCTTCCAAAGCCATAGTGGCAGCAAATATTCTCAAGGTACGGCGTCTAAACGTTGGGATATGCGAAGTGAGAACCGTGGATGCAAAAACCAGTGTATACACCACTGAGCGAAAGCACGAAAAGACGAACAAGGTTCTGTTCATCGTATATTCACGTTCACTTGCCTGCAACACGCCTGCCACAACAATGACTGTACTCCACAGCGCACCATATGGTACGCACACTTTCAGGACATTTTTTAAAGCTTTGCGACCCACGCCAGGCTGGTGCATCAGCATCGTCCAGCCATCAATTATGATCTCTTTGACTCCTTCCATCAGAAACAGAACAATGCGCGAGCATACGAAAACAGCTTCGACAGAGCGTACAAACGCCGGATTGAAAAGAGTCAAATACACAAAAATGGCTTGGAGAAACATTGTGCCCATCAGACCACTATAAGCGAGTGAATAACACGGAAGAATACAACGGCAATTTGGCGCCACCGCGTTTTTCCGATACTGATTTAGGCACCAGAGCCCGAACATCGACACCAAGTCAAAGGTGAACGTCACGTGTGTCTGCAACAATGACTCTGTTGCGTCGAGTTCCATCTTTCCCCTCCAGCACTTGCCTGCAGAGAAATGACACCTTCGCCTGAGAGCACTGTTTGTGGGGGAGGCTGTCACTCCAAATTCTTTCGACGAGGGAACGCCAAGTGTCGACGTGAATGCTGGGCATGCCTTCTTCGGTTCAACAAGTCGCGTGCACACACTCGAGGACACACTCTTGAGAACCGGCAGTAGTAGTATTGCCTCGTCACACTTTTGAACAAGTCGATTATAATCACAAATATATACTATTAATATAGCATGGTGCATCAACATTTTTGTCGTAATCAGTCGTCGCCGCTTTCTTCGCTGGTTTTTTGATGATGTCGTTATGTTGCGTCACGTTGAATTGATGTCAGGATTATTCTATTATTCTATTCGAGTCATCCCCACCGTACTATAGCATTACCTAGGCACTTTCACACACATCTTACCATTAGTATACACTTAAAACTATTATTGATAGGCACATATCCTTCATAAAATACCAGAGCAGCGTCCGGTCCGCTGGTACGCAACCAACACTCTCTCTGGCCGGGGCATCGGAGCCTCACTCAACTCACGCACTCTCGTGCTGTGTCTATATTCGTTTATATTCGTATGCTGTGTCTATATAGCGTACTATGTTCGTTACAATGCTGTGTCTATATAATCTCGTCCAACATAGACACAGCATCAGGACGGAGGCTGACGAATTAAGTACTCACCACCAAAATCGACCGGAATTGGACTATGTTCGACTGCGAGCCATTTCATGATCATTGAAAAGCTCCAAATGGTTCTTTCTTCCCTTTTTATGTCAGTTAATAATGCCCCCGGTCCCCAGCGGCTAAAATACATACTTCTTATCATATACTGTCGTTAGATGGCCGGTATTTGTACAACATCAATGGTGATGAACCTCATAAACAATGGCTCAGGATGGACACCCTCATGTGGGCTCTCAGCGCTGCACTGACCCTCGGCAGAGAAGGCGGCTGCCAGGAGTCCACGCATTGCCGGCACCACCCGTTTGAATTCTACATCATGCAGGGTTTGTTCGGACGTCAAGGAGACTTTTCCCATTTCATTGGGGCCACATTTGGCGAACCAAAAGCGAAGGCCAGTATTTGATCTTTTTTTTGGTTCGAGTCGTGAGTCTTGGTTTCATCGAAAGTGCTACGTGCACAAAATCCATCAGTCCAGTGTTTGATTTTTATTTGTTGTTGTTGTTTGAGTTGCGCGTCTGGTCCAAAAAAAGGAAGCCGAAGACGCGCTTGTCGTCTTCTCGGAGACGGCCTGGTGACTCGCCGTGACAACCGCATGCTGGCGGTGGTGTCGTGGCACCTGTACGACGCCGTGTTCGTGCAGGGAAGTCCTTCCCTCCCGGGGATGATGAGGACGCCTGGGGGTTGGACAGGGAGTTTCGGGGTGATGCGGTGGGGTGAGGCAGAGCCGCAGTCGCGGAGGCAAGTCCTGGAGTACCTCTTGGAGGGCTTCGGGACTATGCATTCCGCACTGTTGGACAGCCAGCACCTCACCGCAATGGCGCCACTCGTGAAGCAATTGGTTGTATTTGCGACAGCCCTCGTCGCCGGGATTGGCGCAAGGGGACCGGAACCGACCGGACCCTTTGTGCCAATCCCGAGAGCATATTATGACGACGGGAACGTGAGGAGTTTTTATTCCTTTGAAGCTGCGCGCGAGTATGTCCGTGCACAGCGTATTCAATAGAGAGAACATTTGTGTATCCAGAAGATATTGGAGATATTGATAATTTTGAGGTGCTGAGCTGACAATTTCAAAGCTCTTGTCGTGGTACAGAGAAGAGACTCTCACTGGGAGTATGAATGGTGGGGAGAACCTTTGGAAAGACTACTTTGGTGGAAAGTCAAATCTTGGTGTATTGGATCTTGAGAATTTAAAAAATTTTTCACTTTGGGTTGATATTGACACACCTCATTGGCCATCGGTTTTTATCATTTGAAGCTGCAGTCTATGAAAACATCAAGTGTAAGAGCCTTACAAGAAAAATACGAATTAAAAATCTGTGCAGAAGAGAATTCGAAATGTATAAAAACCGGGAAAGAGTACAAGTCTATAAAAATTGCAGCAGAATGTCTTGGTGTGCACAAAGCAAATACTGTATATAGACGGAAGGCTGACCAGGCCAATTCGTATTTTTCGACACCCTTCAAATGATATGTGGCTGCCGGAGCCTGAGCGCGTAGCACGTACGGGAGTAGGGAGAAGTGTGTGTACTTGTTGTGAGTAGGGGGGTAGTGTGTTCGTGTGTGCGGTATTATTGTGAAACCCAAAACATTAATATTGTTTTCATCCAACACATGTGGGCTTTGTTGATAGATGTTTTAGACGCTTACGTAAACATTACTTTCGCACTTTGTTTCTTTCACTTGGTCAGCAAGGTCCCATGTGCACCACATGTGCAACGAGAAACGAGAACGAGTATGCGGTGCATTGTGTATTTCATGACGTGAGCGAGATGATGACGTTGGGTGCTGGAGGTTCCCTTCCTCCATCTCTGGTCGCGACTTGTGACACTTGAAGCAGTCCTTGGGCCATAGGTGAAAACTTCATTGCACCGTGCATCGTTCGTTGGGCGAGAGGGGAGAGAGTCGCGATGGCATCGATACAGAAGCAGGACTTGCTGTGGGTCGCGTACATCGTCTTTGGACTGTTGAACGCGGTCTTGATCGATGTGTTTTACATTTTTTACGATGGGATGAAAAACTCAGATTGGTGGTTGCACCGGGTAGCACTACATGCGGCGAAGGAGTACGACCCTCTGTGGGTGGAGGCCGGTACGACGATGCGGTTGGCGACTGGTTTGTCTATGTTTGTGACCATATGGTTCGGGCTCTCGTCCATACCATCTCTGTTAGCAGGGGAAAGCTTTGGACACTTGCGTAGCAATACAAAACTCGTCGCCCATATTTACTGCTTTGGTACTGCTTGCTCAACATTTATTGTCGTGCTGATCGAGCTGAAAGAGGCGATACTCGGCTCGACCTTGGCGCCGACGTATTCAAATATGGCGTGGCTGACATTTTCATGCCAGTTTATTGCCGTCAAGTTGCTGTGGGACCGTTTAAAAGCGGACGACGCCTTGGAGAGGCAATTAGAGGAAACTGACATGGCCTCTTCCCTCAAGAAACGTAACAGCAGTTATCGGTTCAAAAAACTGGCAAAAAAAAAACTGACTGAGTTCACTGAAAACCCACGATTCAAGGCTAAGTGTCGAGAAATCTTCAACTCTGTGGACGTGGACAAGAGCGGCACTGTGGACGTGAAAGAAGTCTATTCCATGGTGTTATTGATCTACCTATATGTTGCTCAGTACACCACCATCAACAAGCGAACCATTCCAACTGTCGCGCAAGTGGAAGAATTGTACAAAAAAGTCGATGTAGACAACAGCGGGACGTTGGACTACGAAGAGTTTGAAGCGATGGCTATATTAGAGGTTCAGGCGGTATCTGCTCGTATCAGCACACAATTGGTATGTCAATTAGCCCTAGCCCCTCTGGTCGCTTCAGGCGTTGTCAAAATTTTATCCGAATATATATTTGTCGGCGTCGTCTACGACGTCATCAAAAGTACGGTTCATAACATATTTTGGGAGTACGTTCTCACGCGGACAATTGCAGTAACCATGTTTACCGTGTTAGTCAACATGACTGTCACCCCGTTTGTCCTGCATGTCATTGATTTGATTTGGTACGAAGAGGCAAGAACGAAGGACGCGAAGAAACTCGAGGAACAAACTGGGATCTTTGCGAAATTTTTAAAGGCGTGTCTTCAGTATTTCGATGACTTATAACGTCAACGGAATGCAAGCACATGTTTGATTTTATTGATATAAAACATAAGATAAATTGCACATTTTGTTGTGTTGTATTCTGTGATACTCGTTCGTTAATAAAAATAATAATTTTCTATGATCTAAAAATTATTTTATTAAAAATTACCACTCATGATGTCATATAAATTTACCATGATATTTTTTGCTTTTAGTAAGAATTCGTCTCCAGGATTCCTCCTAAGCTTTGGAGATACTGCAGAAATTCGAATTGGTCGTGGCGTTCAGCGTATGAGGCTGGGCATCGGCCATCTATGTCAGGGACGTTTAACATGGCCTTTGCCCCCAGTGTCATGATCAAGTCTGCAGTCTCTTTATCTCCTACCGAAGCAACTCGATGAAGGACTGAACGACCGTGGTCGTCCTGCGTCTTTATGTTTGCCCTGCCTTCGATCAACCGGCAAATAATGTCGTCGGACGCTTGTTCTACGGCAAGCTGCAACGCTGTTACACCCATGCCATCACGGCCTTCCACCTTTGCCCCGTTGTCCATTAGAATATTAGTTATTTCAGGCTGCGGCGTTTCCCCACCGACGGCACAATGCAACGGGGTCCATCCTCTATTGTTCCGCGCCATCACATCCGCGCCTCGGCGAATCAAGGTCTTTATTACTGACGGGTTTCCTGATTGAGTCGCGCACATCAGCATGGTATCGCCCGAACCTGGTTCTCGGGCATCGATGGGCATTCCATCTGCCAGCAAATTCAGCAAACTTTTGCTCCTTCCCGCCCGTGCACGCGCGAATGCATGCCAGAACCTTTCTTTGGCGTACTCACCCCCATACGTAGGGATTTCACCCTCTCGGAGCTCGGTGACAGCTGGCATTTCCGCTTTTATGCGGGCCTTTTCTTTGTCTATTCGCGCTTGTAACTTAGCCGCTTCCAATGCCTCCTTTTCTCCAGGCTTCGAACCCATACGACGCATTGTTTCTGCCGAAACAGGGCGCTTGGGAGGAAGACGTCGCTTTTCTCGAATGTTCGTTTTCATCGCTCCAAGAACCGCGGCCGAAGCACTTTTTGCAAGTGCTGTTTTAGGTCGAAGCGATTTCCTCGGAAGGGACTTTGCGTTCTCCTTGTCTCCTTTGCCACTGGGTTGTCCATCGTTGACCGGGGTGGGGTCTATAGCATCTACTTTGGTTTCCGGCTTACGGTATTCATTCTTTGCCACCACCTTCGTCATGCTGTCCGTAATTAAGCGTTGGACGGCAGAAACTGCAGACATGCGCGGAGGAAATTGTATTCGCGTAATGTCTTCATCTCTATCTTCTTTCAATTGTTTTTTGGTTAATTTCTTTCCCACCTTCGAATGAGACATAACTTTGAACGGCGCTTGGATACCCCGACCAGGACCAGGCGGTGCGCTGCTAGGCCGCTTACTGCTAGTATTGTTTCGACGAAACAAGCGCGCGTGGGGGCCATTCACCCCTGTCTTTACCTGTGGGACGGCCTCCATCATTGATCCCGGTGGCGCGATCAGCGTGAGGTCAGGCATTTTATCTGCTGCTCGAGCGCTGTCGTTCAAGTACTCCGTCATGAATGCATCGGTGACGTTATTGCCACTGAGGTCCACTGCGCGAATAGTTCGGTTGTATTGCAATGCGTCTAGTATCATCCGCAGTCCAGTTCTCCCAATATGATTCCCGCGAAGATCGATTTCGGTAATTCTGTTTGACGCGACGATGGCACGGCAAAGTGTACGGGCGAAAGCACCGTTGTCCGAGTCGGAAATATTATTGAAGCTTAAATTGATGGAGAACGTAACTTGGGGCTTGATAAGCGGCAAGACGTTGATTATTTTATTGGTGGGTTTTGTATAGTCCATTAGCTTTCCAGACGCAAGAATCCGTTGGTTCTCGTTTAAAGTATCCTGGATCTCCAGATTTATTTTCTTTTGGTGAATGGTAAAATTGTTGAAGGCATTGATGAATGCCAGAGCACCTTCGTCCCCAAGCTTGCAATCTTGTAAATCGATGTGCAAGTGGCGGTTTTCACCCTCTTCTGGAACGTATCGAGTATGATCGTCCATTACTGACGATGGCAATGGCATTTGGTTGAACATGCTCAAGTTTTGAATCACGCGAAGAAAATTGTTAAATACATTGAGCTTTGCAGCATGCATGCTATCATTCTTTTTCGTTTGCCGATATAGTTTGTCCCCAACATCGTGGAGTGCCGCGTTCATTTTCTTCGACTCCTTTTCCGTTTTGCTCCGCAAGAAATTATGAGTTCGCATGAGACTATTGAACTTTTCGTCCATCAGCTCCAGCTGCTTAGCCAGCATAGTTTCCCGTCGAGCTTCCTCTTTTCGCATTCGCTCTTCCTCGGCATGCTCCTCCAAAATTTTTGCAGTGTTCGCCTTGGCTTTCGCAAGCTGGTCTTCTATGTCTAGCACGGCTTCTTGCGCACTCGCCTTCGCGGCAGCCTCGGCGCGTAATAGGGCCATCATTTTTTCTAAATGATTTGAAAGCGCGGTGAGCTGTTCCGATTTTGCAGCATCCCTGGTCTCTGCGGCATCTCTAGCACGCTTGATATCCGCAAATCGTCGAAATAAGGAAACATTTTTCACTTGCGCCTTTTGCAACTTGTTGTTTAACGTCTTTGCCATATGTTGATAGTCTTGCGCAGAAGAGGGGCGGCCACGGTTACTGTTTGTCGCCGAAGCAGAGACCGAGCGACTCAAACGCTTGCTGCTTTTCGATTTCTTCTTTTTTGACGTTGTGGAAGTGCTTGACTTCGTGTGTTTTTTCTTCTCAGAATGTTCAGGTCCGCAATTTGAGCCAGGGCCGCTCTCGTCTTTGGTCGCGGGGCCATCGTCTTCGTCTTCGAAGTCGCTATCCTCGTACTGTACCTCGTCCTGAACAAGGTCCTCGTCATCGTCTTGAACTTCCGAGACACCGCGAGTCTTGTAGACGATGCGGTGTTCTTTGGCTCTCTCTACATCGATTTCAAGTTTTCGTACTTTGCTGCGTTCATTATCTACGGCACGGGATAAATCAACAGCCCGTTGAGTGGCTGTTTTCATTTGATCACGAGTCCTCTTCAAGGCATGATCAAGTTCGTCTCGCTTCGCCTTCTCCTCTTGGACACGCTGCGCAATCTTGTAATTCTGCTCCATTGCCTTGATTAATTTTTGCTCATACTCTTCAGCTTTTTGTTTGAGCTCGTACATTGGTTTTCCATTTGAAATGTCTTGCAAAGTTTGAACTTCCATGGCCAATCGGCGATTGTCTTCGTCCTTGCTTTGCAACTGTTCTTGATACAGCCGTATTTTCTCGTCGCACTTTTTTTCCACGTCAGCAACAAGGCTCTTCCATTGGGCCTCTTTCTGTGTCATTTCCGCGGACATCGCCGTTTTTACTTTCGTAATGTCGCGATCACCATCGACTGATCTTTTTATCTCTACCGTCAGCCGCTCCGTCTCTCCTTGTTGGCGAAGCAATGAGGCTTGTAACTCTTCCACTTTATCCCGCAAGCCCTTCCGCTCTTCCTGGGCAGCTCTCTCTATGAGTCGAATTTGCTTTTTTGCATCGTGCTTTTCTTGCTCTAATGTGGACAACAACATACCATTCTCTTCTCTCAGAGCTTCCACTGTTTTCTGAGCATTTGTTTCCCGCTCCTTGCTTGCTTCAAGCTCGGACTGAAGTTCACGCAAATGTTGCTCTCGTTCGGCGTCAACTTTCTTTGCTGGCGAACGCCTAAACATGCTGTTGGTCTCCGCGGCGGTGAGATGACTGGCTTTTGTGTGATACGCACGCACCGGGTGTCCACCAGAAGAAACGCAAATGATCGGCCCCGCTCGTGGTCGATCAATCTATCAAATGAAGCGAAGGAACCGGCTAGCGTGCGACTGTGTCCCCTACCTCGGTGACGCCCGCAACCGCGCAACCCTGTGCAACGGAGAAATGAACAATCATTGAAACATTGAAACCAGTATATATTAAGGATAGAAATATGCCATGCGATATATCCTGTCCAGTAAACGTATCTTGCACACCGTCATGAAGTCATCCTATGTTCTGAAAATACTTACTTTCCCAGTTTTCCTGATAAATAACGGTTTGCAAGTGTCCATCCAGTCATATTGCATGTTGTAGTACTGTACGTAGTTAGTTCATTGGTTTTTTGTCGGTCAAGTTCACAACACACACACACCACACGTTTCGACGAGCGAAGAGGAAGAAGAAGTCTACACGTGTTTGTACTTACTTGTGGAACCCTCATCCTAACACCAGAACATGTACCTCGTCTTCCGGTCCTTCCTCGCTCGTCGTCTCGTCGTGGAACCAACCCTCATCCTAACACCAGAACATGTACCTCGTCTTCCGGTCCTTCCTCGCTCGTCGTCTCGTCCTAGTTGATTTGATATAGATGGACACACCCTTGACACATTCAAACCTCATCGGTACGGTGCGGTAGGTAGACATAGTGTACTGTACAATCTCCTATCACGTGGCCGAGGTGGAGGAGGAAGGAGGAGCCTCCATGCCCCCCTGGCTTACTCACTCACTTATTCATACCTTGCTTCGTCGGCAGAGAGAGACCCTTGCGTGTCTGTTGCTTACACTGTAACTTGACGACGACGGACTAAGATTTCCAACTAACATCGGGTGGGAGTTTGCGGGATTTGTTGACAACCTTTGTTCACCATGTCCGGGAGTTTAATGGCCATGCCCATGTTGATTATCAACATGGGGGGAGAAATGGTTTATATTTTGAATCAGCGTTTGATGGCGCAGTCGGTGCCCAAGGACAAGAGCCACAAAGTTATCCATGACGTGATGAAATCCATGTACAATCCAAAATTTATTAGTGCACTGTTTGAGCCCCAGGTCGTGTACACGAACGCGTCCGTTCGGCAAGTTTTTGACCGCCTCGCCCACTCCTCTATCATGCGACTGAACGAAACGAGCATGGACAAACTGTACGATTTGATGACCATGGGTATGAAGTACCAGCTGCTGGCATGTAACGGCCCCGACTGTTATATACAAATAGCGCTCAACCATCTTGATAATTTGCGCGCATTGCTCGTAGAGCAGCACGTCATCGATCTGGTGGACGACGCGCAACGTATGCTGGTAGAGGCGTACGCCAACATGAGCACGGGGAACCTTTACTTGTTGAAGCAAACGCTCCTTCAATTTTTCCACGGGAGAAAGGTCAAGGTGTCAATATTCTTGCAAGAAAAGGTACAAAAGCAGGACGGCTCTTTTAAAGTCTTTATTGATGGTCCGATTGTCGCTGGAGGGGAGCTTCCAGGCACTATGCGCGTGTATAGTGACCATGGAACGTGCATAATAGACAGCGACGGGTCGGATCGAGATGCGTTTACCTTTCCTTGGGCAAAAAATTGCACGCCCCCCTTTTATGGAGATATGATCAAAGACCGGGTGTGCAACTTAGGAAATAATATGTATGAGGACGAGAAGAACCCAAATTTGCAGCCTTATGTGGACAAATATGTTAGCAAGCAGGCGCCCCCGAAAAAACACGGCACGCGGCCGAAACCTTCCCCGGTAGTGGAAAAATCCTATAACGACGGCGCAATGAAAGCAACGCCCACGAAACACACGTCGGGCCGAGCAGAATTGAATTTGCTGGCAAACCTTTTGGGCAATGCAGTCGACGAAACAGAAGGGAAGTCGTCGGATGAGAGCCAGCCTTTCACCATCAATTTGTTTCTCGGGGAGGATATGTTCGGTGCCTCGTCCGGTGCCGACCAGGAGGTCGCCAGGGAATCGGAACGTGTTCGCATCGATGGAAGAGCGTCCCGCAAATCTGCTGCACAACAGATGAAAGATTTGGGATTTGACTCGGACGAAGATAGTAGTGGCATGCGAGGTGGCGGAAAGTACAACGAGGACGAGGAAGAGAGCGATGATGACTTGCTCAGCATGATGGACGAAGCCAGCAAAAAGTAACGCCAGACTCAGTCTAGTGCTTCTAACGAATCATCCGCATACATATCTTGGAACATCGATCAAATCATTGAAATGAATTGAATAGTTCCACCTTATTACTACCTACTGTACGAGTATGATGATTATTATATTAGTGGTTGAATTACAGTAATTACAGGTACTGTATACAATACGAACCTGGCACGCCCCCCCCCCCCATTCTTCTCACTCTCCGGGTTGTTGGTACAACTGCCACTTGTTGGAACGAGTCCAGTTGAATGAAATGTGCATAATGGTCCGTCTTGGGAGGGTTGCAATCACGCATTTGAGCGAAGGTAGGGACGTTGAATACCTAGTTTTTATCGAGTTGTGGAGTTGGAAGAAACGCTGGGCGCTTTGGCTTGATAACATGCCCGCTGTACGTGCTCTGCAGACGCTGGGAGCCCCGGTCTTGCGCAAAGCAGCGAAGACCGTGCCCCCTGCCATGATTGGAACGAAAGAGTTAGATGATCTTGTCCAAGACATGATCGATACGATGCGTCATGCGAACGGTGCGGGCATTGCAGCGCCGCAAATTGGAGAGCCGTGGCGCGTTTTCGTCGTCCACGGGACTGGGGACAACCCGCGATACCCGTATAAGCCGGCGATTCCGTTGACTGTCTTCGTCAACCCCGTTATCGACGTTTTGGACGAGACGCCGATGCATATTATTGAAGGCTGCTTGAGTGTCCCAAACATGAGGGGCGAGGTCAGTCGAGCCTGCAAAGTGCGCTGCACTGCGCAACGTCCGGATGGTCAGTCTTTTTCCGTCCGCGCGGAGGGCCATGCCGCGGGTACCTTGCAGCACGAGCTGGACCACTTGGACGCAAAGCTTTTCCCAGATATAACTTTTCCCGGGCGATTGATGACAGGGGACTCATTCGATAAGTACGAAAAGGAGGAGTTTTTCAAGTACGCGAATGAAATCAGTCAGTTGTACCCAAATGCTCTCATTTGGGAAGAGGAAGGGGGTTCCAGCGTTCCAGGTGCAGCGTTTGTCAGCGCAGAGCCTGCCGTGTTGACGTCGGAAGAAACGATCTACGAAGCTGAATTGACGTGGACGGGATCGAAGTTCGAGAGAGGAGTCCAGGTCGTTGTCGGCCAAGACGGGCGAATATGCCAGGTCTCCTCTTCTCCATCGTTGAAGACCGCGTCAATTAAAGCCACGGGCCAAGCCTTAATTCCAGGCTTTGTTAACGCGCATAGTCACGCCTTCCAACGCGGGCTTCGGGGGCTGGGGGAAAATTATCCGCGGGGTCCGTCAGGGGAAGAGACGCCATCTTTCTGGACATGGCGCGAGGCAATGTACGGTCTCGTGAACGAGTTGGACAGCGTCGAGTCGTTTAAACGGCAAACGAAGCAGTGCTTTCAAGAGATGGCAGCGGCGGGAATTACAACATGTGGCGAATTTCATTACTTTCGCCATTCTAATGGTGCAGATGGTGAAGAAGATTTTTCGATGGACCAAGCTGTCATTGAAGCTGCCAGGGAAGCCAACGTGCGCTTGGTGTTACTTAGCGCGTGTTACGAACGTGGTGGCTTTGACGACTCTCCCTTAAACACTGGCCAACGACGCTTTCGTACCCTCAACCTCGATCGTTACTGGAAGCAAATGGAGCGCCTTTCGTCTCGCCTGGACGCGTCCCGCGGAGAAGCACTTGGTGTGGTTGTCCACTCCCTGCGTGCTGTAGGCATAGACTCGTTGACGGCACTTGCGGCCGAAGCACGGCGGAGAAGGATGCCACTTCACGTGCATTTGGAAGAGCAGCCACAAGAAATTCAAGACTGCATGGACACGCACGGCGTGAGCCCGCTAGCTCTACTTCTTCGGTCTTTGCCACCCGAAGATCTCGAGCGTTTGTGTGCAGTCCACTGCACGCATTCCAGGCCCAACGAATTGGAGCAGCTGATCGCCGCTGGAGCAGGCGTGTGCATTTGTCCGCTTACTGAAGCGTCACTGGGGGACGGTGTCTTCTTGAGCCTGGAGCCAACTGGTGGCGTCGTCAGCTTGGGCACCGATTGCAACGCTCGTATCGACATGTTTGAAGAAATGCGTTGGCTAGAATATTCGCAACGTCTTCATCGTGGACGACGCGGTGTATTTTCTTCGGTGGCGAACGACGAACAGGGCGACTTGCAAAGGCAGCTCATGGACTGCGCGACGGTGCATGGGGCCGCGCATTTGGGGGTGGACACGGGGGTCATTGCGGACGGTAACTGGGCGGACTTTGCACTGATTGATTTGGAAGCCCCGGCTCTGGCAGGGTCGACAGACACGCACGTTTTGGGAGCTGCTATTTTCGGTGGTTGTGGTGAAGGCTTGATTGTCGATACCTGCGTTGGCGGCAAGTGGTCCGGCAATTCACTGAAGCAATGATTTTGAAGAACGAGGACTGGTCGAATACTTGTGGTACGTAGTTTTACATAGGATAGTCTATGGTAGTGCTCTATGCTCTATGTCCATGGAGCGGTGGCCTGTTTTCTCTTTTCTGTTACAACAGTACACTATTTTGGTATAAATTGAAAAAAGAAACTATCAAAATCCATCACTTCATGACCAGACTATTGCGTGAGAGCGAAAACATACATAGACACAAGGAGGGAGAAATCCCAAGTTAGTGGTTCTCATCGTTTTCTATAGTGTGCCAATATGTCGTGTGCTCGCTGTCATTGCACACGCCCAATACGCCACGCTACTACTCCTTGTACACCACCCCCCGCGTGCAACACGAACGACAGACACATACCTCGACGCCCCACCACCCTCGAAGAGTGTCCCCAGTGTTCATGCGAAGTCAGTCAAGCACACAGAAACAACCAAGAAAACCGAACGAAATAAATTATCTGTGAATAAACATCTTGCTGCCTTTTCATTTGCTTCCTACACCCGAGACTTCCAGTCTCGTCGTCCTCTCCCTTTTTTCATCGAAACGGAAAAGCCAATATGCCGAAAGTTCAGAATAACGATGCGCTTCTGGCGCACCGAAAAAAGGAATTGATGCCTTTTATTCGGCATAAAGTGATTTGTCCTGGGAAACGTGTTTTCCACATGTCTTACAGCCCTCCAGGGGAGAAGGCGCGATCGTTTTTTTTCGGTAACTTTGGCGAAGACGGAGTTATTTCGTTTGATGGGGAGTTCGTCAAGCTTGCCGACAAAACGACCAACAACAACATTTCGAATACGCATCGAGGGATCAAGATTCATCCCGATATTCGTCCTTTTAGAACGGCCAACCCGAGCAATTTTTGCGAAACTATCTTGAGCGTCTTGAAAAAGACCAAGGCGACAAAGTCCGGCTTTGCGAACCTCTGGCACAAGAATAAGGTCTTGGGTGATTGGCGGCGCGACCTGAACACCATGGCCGGTAGGGTTGTTATGCCCCTCAAAAACAGTGGACGAAAAAAGGGGTCAACCACGAGCACGTTAAGGACGCCGAACAAGAAGGAGGTGGGGACGACTAAACCCTTAGTCAATAGGACAGTGAAGAAACCTCCAAAAAAGGAGAAGGCCAAAGGGCCGATGCGCTCCGCTTTAAAAGGGAAGGGCGAGTCGAAGAGGGCTGTGGAAAGGAAGGCACTACAGGACGTCTCGAAGTACGGTCCTATTGTAGACAAGGTCTTGGAGAGTGGGGACGAAAGGGAGAAGATCGAATTGGAATATGAATTGAAAATGCTACTGCTTAAGCTTGAGCATACTCTCGCAAATCCAATGCACGCAAAGTCTTACGAAGGGAAAGCGGATGGAATGGCGAAATGTTTTGAGAGCAGCAAAGGTCCTGATACCTTGGAGGACGAGGACCAGAATGATTGCTCCAAAGCTCAATGCCCTGTGGACCCAATTCCTTTTTCTTGTGAAGGAAAAGGTGGGGTTCGTAGCGACTTCTTTACGAAACTGGAGGTGAGATGCTTGCAGAATGACGAGCCTCTCGACTGCGCCCTGGACAGTTTTGACCTGGACAGCACGCTCGCGTTGATTGACGGACTACCACTCAGCTAATTTGGAGTGTCGGTTCGAAGCTTTGGCCCTCCTCGCAATAAATAGAAAGTCCTTCTAAGCATGCGCGTGTCCGCGCGTGATTGATGAAGGCTCGCTTTTCTTGTCTATGAGAAAAGGGATATGAAAAAAATGGAAAAAGAAAAAAACAAAATACAAAGTTGTCCCAGTTTTTTTAAAGCTGGAAGGTCTCATTCGCGTGACGCAAGTCACGCGACTTAATTTATTAGTCTATTGTATAGGGTCGAACATGTGATTAAAGTACATGAATTTATATAATATTTGCTCCAACCGAGAAAGAACGCGAAATCAATTTCGAAGAATGCGTAATCAGTTCCCAGCCGCACAGCGCACAGCATAGTTAGTAGCGGAGAGGACCTCACAGCAAAGCTTCATTCACATCACATGTTGTATTTCCATTTTGCATTTCGCGCGTGTCTCTCCCTCCCACCGAGTGATTCTACCGTAACAACAAAAGAAACTCTGTTTGGTCCACGTGTCTACATGTCTACATACATACAGGTACTGAACATGTATGTAGGGGATGCCTGTAGGTACGATCGTAGTCTGTAGGTAGGTAGTGGGAGGCGGGAGGGTATCTTTTGCATGCAGCGCTGATTCTAGCTAACCACATTGAAATGAATGTGTTCGATCTGCCTGTGAGCACGATGCTTCGATCAAAAACTTCCTTCTGGCTTCACTTTCCTTTCTAAAAGCAGACGACCGGTGTCCACTACGTGTACGTATCAAGGTACTGTTTGTGTTATTGCGAATTGGTCTGCGTTCACCTTTCGTTTTGCTTCAATGTCGGGGTTATTAAAATATTTTAATAAAGCCTCGGGGCCTGCCAAGAGTGCCCTGTCCGGGGCGAAACGGCCCGCAGCATCGCCGGCTCAAACCGTGGCTCCAGCGTTGACCCCTACCAGTGCGATACAGTCGGACAGAAAAAGGCAAAAGACGAACATGTCGTCATTGACGCCTGATCAAAAGAGGCTAATAGAAGCCAAAAGAGCTGCCGCAATTGCCAAATTGCAAAGCCGTGAAAGTTCGTCCGGCACACGAGCCACGGCTCCTTTCCAGCTTTCGCTAAGCAGTTTAGAACCAGGCTGGCAAAGTGCGTTGAAGGACCAAGAAAACAAGGATTACTTCAAAAGCATGCAAAAGTTCCTGGCGAATGAAATGGCCTCGAAGAAAGTGTACCCTCCCTCGAATGAAATTTTCGCCGCATTCAATAGCTGCCCGTTGGAGAAAGTCAGGGTTGTGATTATTGGGCAAGACCCATACCACGGACCTGGCCAAGCGCATGGTCTGTGCTTTTCCGTGAAAAAAGGGATTCAAACACCACCCAGCTTACGAAACATTTACAAAGAGCTTCACCACGACGTCGGTACCCCCTTAAAGCCAACACATGGATGCCTGTCCTCATGGTGCAACCAAGGCGTCTTCTTGCTGAACACATCGTTGACAGTCCGTGCGGGCGCAGCGAACTCGCATAGCAAGTGTGGCTGGGATAAGTTTACGTCTCGCGTTGTGAAAGTGTTGAATGATAAATGTGATGGTTTAGTCTTTCTACTATGGGGAAAGCATGCTGAAAATGCTGCTGCTTGTGTCAGTCGGAAGAGGCACCACGTATTTACCTCTTCTCATCCCTCGCCGCTTGGTGCTACAAAAACGAAAAAACCGTTCATCGGGAGCAGATGCTTTAGTAAGACAAACAATATATTGGAAGAGCAAGGAGGGAAGCCAATTGACTGGAGTGTATAACTTTAGGTAGCGCGATCGAGAAACGCGTACCGCAGAGTCCCGACGGCACTCGCGAGTTGATAAAACAAGATATGACTCAGACCATATAAGAAAAGTTAATTTATTTACAAAGTTAGACGACTAAGACATGATAACTTACATAATCTTATAGGTACTAGTATAATAGTATCACAGTATCATAGTTACCATATAATCACGGGCATATCGAAAGACACACACACACATTTCTGTCTTGCTCAGTTTGTTTCTTCCTGGCCAAAGTCTTCGTCGTCATCATCCTCCTCTTCATCGATGTCGTAATGCGTTGCTCCATTTCCCTCCTCGGCAAACTCGCCGCCATCCTCGTCTTCGACGACAGCACTTTCGACAACATCCCCATCTTTTAAAGGCAACAGTTGGTTCGATAAAGATTTTATCGTTGTTCGCCACAAACGTTTTGCGAGTTTTTCATCAACTGCTGCCGTTGGTTGCTCCTTCCGAGAAACCCGCCCGCACAAACCAGGGTGAGACCGATCACAATTTGTAAACGCACCGGCAGTATCGGCAAATAGACCGCCACCCTTTCTTTGGAGAGAAGGTGCCGTGGCAACATGGTACAATGCGTCGACGCCCACTTGTGTGTCCCTCAGCATCTTTGTTTTAACATATTCGTAAATTTTACGAAATAACCATACTGGTGGCAAATAACCCAAAAGATTTGAGCGCAGTGACTGCCTTCCTTCCGGAACGGATGGTTGAATACCATGAGGATTGTTCATTTGTCCTGGGTCGACAACGTGAGACACAAAATCTTTTCCTTTTGAACGAGAACGGATACGTCGATTTAGTTCATGAGAGTGAGACACAATGGCCAGCTTCATATTCGCATATTGCATCAACGGGTTACACCTATCCGTGGTTCCGCGGGCAATATTAACAACATCAATTTTGGGCAATGTGCTCTCTTGGGTCCGCGCCAAAGGCCATGGCATCCAATCAGCCTCTTGTAAACCAGCGGCACATGTAGTGTAGACGACGCGGGAGGGCTTCCCACCAGAAACTAATGAAGGTAGCAGTAACTTGGTGAGCAAAAACGGGGACAGATAGTTTACTTGGGTGTTGTATTCCATGCCATCGACGGTAGTGTTGCAACCTTCTTTTGTGGCGGCAGTATGCACGAGGACATCGACCCCGCGAGTCCCTTCCAACTTGGACACATGCAGCGCGAAGGCCCGCACCGACGCAAAAGATTCCAAGTTCAACGGGCGCACATCGATCCAACCTGTTTCATCCTCATCTCCATGTACGGGCCTTTTCCATGCTAAAAATTTACGAAGCACGGCATCATCGACCTCTTTTCTCGCTTCGAAGTCATGGCACCCAGCGATGACTTCGGCACCAGACTGTGCCAGCTTCAAAGCAAGTTCGGACCCGACAGCGCCACAACCGCCAGTCACGATGAACCGTTCTCCATCCTTCAGGTCAGCCACCTTGACCAACATGGCGGGTCGACTGATAAATTCGGTCATCGAACTTAAAAAAGTTATCAGCATGGGAAAGAACATGACAAAAAAAAGCCCTCGCTGGCAAACTTTCCCGCATACCTTTTCCATCTGTTCCTCGAATTGAATGTCTGTTTTAATATTTTTTAATTTGCCGAGCATTTTCTTCTTCTCTCCTCCCGGCAAGGTTCGAGATGCATTTATGCGCTGGTGCAAAGAATCACAGTCTTTGATAATCAAACTCGCATCCCGCCCACTCATGGATGATGCGTCAGCTTGTAATGTTGTCAGCTCTTCCCTCAAACTTTCATCGTCAGCCGTACTTTTGGAACTCTTGTTTGATCGCTGGTGCAGTTTATTCGTCATGGGAACGGCTGGCTTGTCGTTAAGCGACAGGTCGTGGAAAGAAAGGAACCAGGGAGCCTGTGAATATGCTTTTTCGCCTTCTGTGCTGGCGGCCTCGTTGACTGTCCACGAAGGAAAGAAGAGACCATGTGTCTGCGCGCCCGTACGGCGTTTCCCGTCTACCAACGAACACACAGACACCCTCGCTCAATCTTTGATTTTGAATAACTGTCGTTTTTCGTTCCCGTATCGTCTGACATCATGACATGATCACCTTCTGTTGATAGGTAACGAGTACTTTTAAAACATATTCTTCTAAAGTATATCACCGTAGAATGTAGAATGGCAGGTGGCAGGCCGGGAGCCGGGAGCGTAGCCGGGAGCCGGGATCGAGGTTGGATTGGCAATCTTTTGGCACACGTTCTTTCGTCGTCTCGTTCTTGGGTGGCTGAAAAAGACCCACTTATTTACGAAAGGAGAAGACACCGTGCGTATACCCACGAAAAAATTCGAAGCTCCTGCTTCGAAAATAAGACTATGTCTCCATCCCCTGCAGATCCGTATCTCATTTGCTTTAACTCGCTTGCGATCTTATGCTGGATAGTTTTGTTGTGTGGGACAATCAGTCAGAAAGTTTATCGTTTCGTAGAGACCCTGGGAATGCCCCTTTTTCTTTCCATGGCGTATGTCTGTATATTTGTGCGCTCCGAAGTAGGGCCGAGCGATGGCAATGGAAAGACAAAGGGCATGTTTGCTATTGACCAACTACAGAACATAATGAGCGACGATTTCACGATGCTTCTGGCGTGGGTACACTACTTAGCTTTTGATCTTTTTGTAGGACATATCGTCACGGCAAATGCTCGGGCATTGGGTATGCCAAACTACCTTTTGTGGCCATGCCTAGGGCTGACATTTTATTTGGGTCCATGCGGATATGTCCTTTTCGTTATCACCCGTTTCGTGTACACCAGAGCGCAGCATAAAGGAGGAGAAAGCATGCTCAAGGACATTTCGGCGATCAATCAAACGATCGATAACCCTCTACCATTAGAAGGAGGGAACACTGGGGCGTATGTAGGGAGCTTGTGCGTAGCAGAAAATGAAGGTGGTGAAATACAGGCGTTGCAAGAAACTGTGGATTATTTGACGAAGAAGGAACAGCGCTTAATAAAGGCAAACAAAACTCTTGGGTCGTACCACCAGAGATTGAATTCCATTCGCCCAGAGTTGAAAGTCCCTCTTTTGAATCAGGCAAATGTAATGGGCGTTAACCAAGTAGGCAAGTCCACCGTGGGCAACTATAATATGATAGTCTCCCTTTTAGACACCTTCTGTAACAACAAGAAGAAGGAAGACAATGGATACCTAGATATACCCTCAGATTTTCCCTACGAAAATGCCGCGAGTACGGACGAAAAAAAGAAGGTTAACGAGTCAATTGGTATCGCGTTGAAAAAGCTATGTAGCGATGGTCTCGATCTCAGTGAACGTCTTAGATCGAACCCAAACGAGGTACTCGTTGTGCTTGATGCTCCCAGTTTGGCCACTTCCAAGGCTGTTTTGTCGATGTTTCCTACGATGGCGCAAGTCGCTCACCAAATTATTGTTCCGCAGGCCGATGTCCTTCAATACTTTCAAATGATTAGCGGTGGGAATGGTGACCACGAAATGTACCTTGGCCTACGCGCCCAACGCTTAGACCACTGGTTATGCGCAAACGCTAAAGTTGGATTTAAGACCATTTTATTTTACGCAGATTTTGAAACGACGTTTGTTGGAAACCACACCAAGCAGTTTTCTCCTGCCATGGACATCCAACGCTATTTTCGATACGCATATCCGGCGGAGCCGGTGTCCCTGTTAGTATTGACCGTCAAAGTTCGTCCTCCGCGCGGACACGAGATCAGCGTAGTCAATGATTTCGTCCGGTACGAGGGACTCTTAAACGGCTATGACGTTACCGTCGTGGAAACGTGGGCTAAGTCGATGACAACGGTCATGTACGAAGTCAAAAAAATCTAACCATTGTGGTTTTCTCTGCAGAAGCACAAAATACATCATCTACTTCTACTACTTTCACGTATGTGTCATAGTAAGCATATTATACATAAGGAAGGACTAATACATAATCCACCACGTATACGGAGAAGCAGGCGCTTACAGTACTTACTTCCGTACTGTAGTTTGGAAGAGAAGGGCGAGTGGTGGTGTGTTGATGTATCGGAAGGCATATCCTCGTTTATATCTATCTTTCCTCATCAACTTAGTTGGAGGGAGGTGTCGTTGAACTTTCCTTCAACTACAGAAACAACGATGTATTTTACTGGAAAAAGAGGAGAAAACATACACCGCGTGCCAGAAGTAAAACACAAAGCCCGTGCAGGCATCATTTTTGAACCCCCGAGCAGTGCTTATTTAATGGACGGCTTCGTTGTGGTGAAAAGTAGTGACCCCGACTGCCGGAAAGGGGGGAGTTTGACCCGAGCAAACTCAGGGAACTGTCAGAGTCTTGTTGAGTCTGTGTTTGAAGGTAAAAACCTGTTGACAATATTGCAATTTGCCGTAGATGGCATCTCGTATGGACGTATCATACGTGTTGAAAAGCTGTGGAAAAAGGTGTGCTATGAACAACTGGAACCACCTAATTACTTCCAACTAGTCGGTCATCAAGGAGATAGTGATACTCCGATAAGTGAGTCACAGGTTGAAGCGCTAATACGGACGCTTCGTGAAATCGACAGCGGTGTGTTCCATAGGCCCCAATATCAACGGGGGCTACGCCCGGTCATTTTTTTGACAATGTCACAGTTCGTCTACAAAGCTTGCACTCAGAGACAGCCAAACAATCAATCAGGCAGGATCTACACAGGCACTTGCAAAGTCCTCGAAGACTTCACCGAGGGGATAGCAAACGAAGTTTATGAGCATATCCACGACGAGGAGCGCAAACTAGTCTTTGACGCGTTTGATCGATTCAAATCGACAGTATCAGACATAATCGATATAACGTGGTATCTTGGAAAATTTTATGAGGGTCATCACTCCTTGCCTGCACGACAACAAAGTGCAGATCTGGACGCTGTATTTTCTCAAAAATATCCGGATGAACATGTACTCTCACTGTATCGAGCTGCACGAGCTGAGCACGACAAAATATTGAATGATACTGATAGTGAGAAAATTTCATCTGAAGAAAGAGACGATGTGATAAATTTAATCGCTAGTGATGGACGCGAATTTCATTTGTTGTGGGACAATGCTGTCATAAAGCACTGCAAGTACCTACAGCTGTTGAGCAAGAGAATAGTTGGAAGCGATGTGCTCGAATTTCCCGAAATACAAGGATCATCACTCGAGAAGCTGGTCGAGTTTTGTTCTTTGTTGAATGTGGTTCCAATGGGTGAAATTGAAAAGCCTTTGAGATCTCCAAATTTAAAAGATGTTGTCCCTGAAGTCTACGCTGACTTTACTGATATTGAACAGGACGTGTTGTTTCAATTAATTATGTTGGCAAATCAATTTGACTGTCCCCAACTTCTCGACTTAACATCTGCAAAGGTGGCCAGCATGATCAAAGGCAAAACTCCTGAAGAAATTCGGCAAACGTTCAATATCGTGAATGATTTCACGCCGGAGGAAGAAGCTCAAGTAAGAGAAGAAAACCGATGGTGTGAAGAAGCTTGACTTTAAAGTGGGTGTAATTCGCGTATGTGTGTGTTGGTGAAACGCGTGTGTGTGTTAAAATTATAAAATTATATTTTCGTAAATAGTAAATAGTTACTGTACCAGGTACAGCGTCATTGTAACCTACTGTAGGCCTACATACAGTCGTCATCGTCATGTAATTTTGGCCACCACTTTTTCTACGCCCACCACACGTCGATATTCTCCGGTAGATATGATTCGCACACCCGAAGTACAGAGTGAGACCGGTAACGCAGTTGCCGGCTTTTGTTTGTGCGGAACAGAATAGACCGGTAATGATGGCTGCGCTCTCTGACCCTTCTGCGAGTCTTGAGGGTAGCTCATCGGAACTTCTTCTCTCCGAGCGGACAGAGGCAGATGAGGAGGAGAGGAAAGCAAAAGTAAAGGCCAAGAACAGGGATCATCTATACGCGACAGTGCAGCATGAAAGTCGGGTCAACGCGTTGTACATTGAAACAATTCGTACTCTCATTGACGAGGGGGATTACGAAAGTGCTGCGATTTACCAAGACGCTTTGAATCAAAATCTGTTCCTAGGGGCACGCGCACTCGTGACATTAGAAGACACGAACAAAACACAGAATCCGTTGGCATCAATAGTGCAGCACAATATTTTAGAGAGCAGATCAAATCCATGGTCTGAAAGTAATGCTTGTGCACTGCCGAAAAAAAGTAATAAGAGTAGTAGCGGAGGGAGAGCAGCAGAGAAGCCGATTATCGTTCCATCGACAGTGGATAGCGTTGTCGTCCCTTCGGTACCTACAAATACCGGCAAATGGACTGATGAGGAACACAAGAAATGTATGGAAGCCACCGAGAGATGGGGTCGGAAGCAATATGGCATCATTGCAAAGTTTATCGGTGGAACAAGGACCACGAAGCAAGTTCGGGATCATCTAGCAAAGCATGATAAGAAAATAGCACGCCGGAAAGCGAAAGAGGAGTTATTGGCAGCGAAGAATCGGAAGAGGGATGCAAAAAAACAAGCTGCAGCGGCCAAGTTGGCAGCCAAAGAAGCTTCATCTTAGAGTTTGCATCGGCAATATCAAGAGTATAGAGAACAGCGCTTACTAGCGAAATATACTTTAGTTTTTATATTTTTATGCTAGACAAAAAAAGTTATTTGCCATTGCCCTTTTCACTTTTGTCTTCTTCTTGTGTCACCCATGGATCATCCAGGCTTCCCCGTGGGCTTCTTGGGCTTCGGTTGACTGAGATTGATTTCTCTTGTGGCGACCCCATTGAGGCCCCAGTGCTTTGGTCATTTGCTTCTTTCTTTCCACCATTCTTAGCAAGCGGCCTATTCAAAAATTTATTCAACGAACCATCGTCACGTAACGACTGTATCACACGGTTCTCTATCTCAAGGTCCTTTGCCTTGCCTTTGAATAATTGACATGCTCTGAAGCATGCTTTACGGACTGTTCTCCGCTCTCCTTTGATCATCGATTTACTCACCGAATTCTGATTGATGACGGCGCAAATGCGCACAGAGCAACGCTTGTATTGGGAATTCTTAAATGCATCGTATTTGTTGAGAAGTGTTTGTTCGCGAATTGACACCGGAATTGACACCCCATCGCTATCTTCAGAAGTATCTTCGATCGCGACCGTCCCGTCGCTACTACTAGAGTATTCAGTGGGAACACTCTCAAAAATTGGACGCATCTCCGCCTCCTCCGGCCTCCTTGGGCACATCCCTTCGTCTCCTCCATCAAGCATTGAAGCAGTAAATGGGTCCTCCAGTTGTCTGTTTTCCACTCTGTTTTCATGATCGATCTTTGCCTCTGTCATAGCCACAGGGCGGCGAGGAGAAATTTGAGAGGTGGCTGGGACCAGACTCGGAAGCCGAATGACTCGCTTGGGAATAAAAGGGGGTTCCGTTTGATCTAAATGTCGATAGTGGGGAAGCTTATATTGATACGGGAGGTTCACATCTATAGGCGCTTGGTGATACAGTTCATCATGAAATTCATTTGTCTCCGAGAAAGATAGGCTGGTATATTGAGGCAAATACGCGCCCTCGTTTCCTTGCAAGCTTTTGGTTTCGGAAGGCCACTGCTTCCTCCTCGCGGTTCCATACAATGAGTTTGGGTTTGCATACATCTTCGGTTAACTGTGCCGGCGTCTCCACGGTTATCTGTAACTCTAGTTCGTGCTCACACGCTGCCATCGTGAGGCAGAAATGTGGACTTGCTTGCAGTAAGGGAGCTATCGAATGCATTTTAGTGGCACAAACGCGTTATTGCGTTATTGAGTTATTACGTTATTACCACGCAAGCTCACATCCGCACAGCCGCCCTATTTCGGCTACTACACGCAGTCGTTTCCACAGTTTCCACTGGTGCTTGAAAAACTGCATTTCAAATCGAATACTTGTGACCGCTCTACACTACAGTAGTGCTCGTGCCGATCTGTTGCTGTGTTGCTGTTGTAGGACCGTGTCGTAGTCGATCCTGTGTCCTTGTGCTTAGTGGTATGTAACTTGTTCGGGCCAAACAAAAAAATGTTCGCTCCCCGAACAGGTTCGCCGAACAGTTTCCTTAAAAAGCTACCTACGTCCATGCTGCTCCAAGTTGGAGTTGTCAAAATAATAATGTGCAGGATTTGCTGTGAGATTGACCCTAATAAGCTAATAAGAAGACCAGAGCGGTTTCTGTTTTCGTTTTTTTAAACTCGTGTGCTTGTCGAACTGTCCAGTTGAAAGAAGGAACAAATGAATGACTGGGAGCCACTGTTTTTCGTCAAATCAAGTCTACAGTTTTCTGTGGTTATACGCGCGAGAGTGTCTTTTATCTATAAACCATCAAAACAAATGAAGTTTTCCCTTGTTTGCATCCTGTTTACGCTACGATGCTTTCTTCAAGGAAGCGGGGCTACCGCTCAGTGTACTGCAAATTTTGACATGCGTTCCCTCGACCGGGTAGAACGCACATACGATGAACAAACAAAAGCAGAGACAGAAACGACGAACCGCATGACGGTCGCCTACGTGGAGGTGGAGGCAAACCAAGACGTCTACATCGACCCTTCCCAACTACCATCCCAATTTTTGAGCGGAATCCCATCAAGCTTGAAAGGCCGCTTGTTCTCACTCAAGGAGTACTATGCCCTTGCAGACGCTGTAGGAGCCAACCACATGATTTCCCAATTATTATCAATGCTTGTCAGAATTGAAGTAGGCGGATGCGAAAAAGATGACAGAAGTGATGATGGTGACGCTGGTCAAAATCTGCAGTGTGACCAGCAACAAGGCGACGGCAGCACACACACACGGCGTCGATTGTCGACCGTTGAGAAAGCATTCATGCTTTCAAAATACGAAAAAAAAGGAACAACCAAATCGGTAACCAGCTATGCCCATGCTTCCAAGTTAGCTCAGCAGATTGCTTGGGGAAGTCGATTATCTTCCCCTGGCAATTTAAAGAGCCGAAGACTAAATGGTGGGGGAGGAGGAATGTTTTTTGTCATGCCACCTTTTAAAGAAAATGTTGTCGCGACATTCTTTCAACATGTTATAGGTGCTTCGGACTCAATTGAAGCCGACCGAGTAGATAATGCCTACATGATGTTTTCACCGTTTAGTTTTGCGGAATCATCGGCCGCTAACGGTTGCAAGCTGATGGTTAAATTGGGGGACGAAGCGACGCCCGAAGAGCTTGTAAAAGTGGACGGCGTTCTTGCGTCGTGCCTTGAAGGCGCGTTTACTGGCATGAATGTTGTGCCGGGGGATATGCTCGGTTTGAATATCTTCACTGCGTTGTCCTTGACGACAGGTGCCACCCCAGGGACCGATGAAGACATTGCTGTCGTGACTCGAAATGCGACAGGGCACGAGCAGACAAGATATACGCGGTCCACGTACGCAAAATATCGCAAGTTACAATCCGCCGTCAAAGCTAAGCAGATGGACTCATGGAAGTTGAAGTGCTGGAGACCGTACAACGAAAAATGGATGAACCACGATTGGAGCCAAGGCCCGCCTACGCCGTCACCTCCAGGATCTTGCAGCCGCGATTTCACGAGAATAGCTGGTGTGAAAAAAGCTGCTTACGACGGGATGGTTTCGAATGCCCTCAAGTTCTTAGCGTTTGATTCGCAGTTCAACATTGAAACAGGCAAGGAGAATAATGATATGAAGGGTCCGTTTGATTGGAACGGTCACAAAGCAGGAACGGCGACATGCCGGGTATCAGTTCAGGGGCTCGTCGATGTAAATGGAAATCCGTTATGCACGAAGGAACTTGTCGTGGAAAATAAACCACCAGAATGCAATTACTACAAAATGCAAAATGTGACTGCTGGTATCTCTGCCCTATTGCGTAAGGTAAAACTAGGGGAAATGGCTGCGAGTGCCGATGCGTTGATCTCATTTACCGGACAAGACACTTGGTTTTCTTGCTCAAACTTGATCCTCGACACTATTAAACTCGAAGAAGGGGTAGAAGTCACAGAAGAAACATCAGGGTGCACACACCCATTTCCCAAGACATGTGGGGACCCCATGTCCTTTTGCCGCACAAACGAAGGCCAGAGTGACCCTTGGTGCACGTCGCCCTGTTGCAATTGGGATTTGATGAATAAAATGTGCTGCATGCCTTCACAGCAAACATTTGCGAGGAAAAAAGCTGTAGTGCTCCCAATGAAAGTTGCGGAAAAGTGTATGGACGAGGACGGGTCCATAGCTACTCAAGCTGGAAAAGTTGCGTCTGCAGTTATGAATGGACAGGCGTATGTTGATGCCAGCCTATCTCCAGAAGAATGTTTCGCGGATAAAAAGCGTAAAAGCGAAGAACTTGCTAAAATTGACGATATTGTGATGTGCTGTTATGACGCTACAATAGGAACCATGGAACAGTTCTCTCTCTCGAGTTCGAACGGAATTGAAAGCACGCAAAAGTGCACTGTTGACAAAGACTGTTACACTGGCAAATGTAAAATAAGCACTTCCCAGGGTGGTAATTCTCAGCAAGGTGGTAATTCTCAGGGTGGTGGTTCCCAAGGCGGTATGGGGCAAGGTGGTAGCTCGTCAAAATGTTGGGGAACCGAGAACACGGGCGACAACAAATGTGAGTTGGCGTCAGCCTCGGAAGCCGGCCCAGCATTGGCGAAGTGCATCATACAACGAATGGAGAACTTGGGAATGCAAAAAGGGATTGCCTTCTTGAGGAAGATATTTGCCAATGGAGACTTGAATGCACCGGTAGCGACTATTGGCAACGGCATTGTCAATTCAGCATCGCGCTACAATTGCCAAGGGCAATCGGGGTGGAAGTATGACCCGGACAACTGGTGTCAAGAGTATAACCAGACTAGTCGGGAATGTTACCGGAACTGTGATGACGTGACATCGTGTCAGCCCATGTGTACCGCACAGGAAACATGCAATCACGATTCCGGCAAAAATGCTGGAAATTGCAATGGGACAGCGTCGAGAACACACTTTTGTGCCGAAACGACCCCATGGGGATCTATTGAAGACCGAACCGAGTACGGCCATTGCAACATAAATAATTTTAAATTGACAACCGGCTCTGGGCACGTGCATGCCTACACGAACCCTGCTTGGACGTCTCCATATGGAACTTCATATCCACTCCTCCAAGATAGCGATTGCAACAATATACGTGAAGAAGGGGCGACCGGGGTAGCTCTTGACACCGGGACCAATGCTGCGAGCGATGCAACTACCCTCAAGACTGCCTCCGCAACAACCGTTGCTATCCCTGCCGACGCGACGATCACCATTACGGGTGCCTTGCAAACGGTGGACTTGAGCCCTGGTGCCGCGGGTTCAGACGGAAATACACTGTCCTTTTCGGCGTTGGCTATTCCTATTCCTGGGAATGCCGCCGTAACTGTCCATGGAAAAGTGGTCACTGTCCCTCTACAAGTGAATACCCCAACACCAACCACCACTACCCTGAACTTAAAAAACCCCTTGGGAACCGGGGAGGAAATCCCTGCCAATGCAGAATTAACTATCACTGCGCTCTCGGGCAAATACTGTCAGATCCAAGGAACAGTTATCGCAGCGAATGGCACTGAACATCCCGCTGGTGTTTCTACCGTCACTTTAGGTGCTCCTCTTCGGAGCCAAATTTATAATACCGACCACGAGTGTCAAATAACGTACAAAACCACATGTGACAGCGCAGGCACCGCCTCTGCCGATGGTACAGGGGCCGCCGTTAGCGCCACTTCTGTCACACTCACGTCTGCCATCTCAGCTGCGGGCGCAGGAAACCAGTGCCAAATGACGTACGCCGCTCCATGTGGCATTGCACCATCTTCTGTTACCGCATCTGGGTCAGGGACAATACCTGGGGAAACCAGCATTCCAATCGCCACATCCCTGACGCAACAACCGACGTTGAGCACTGACCGATGCGCGATATCATGGGAGGGGAAAAAAGCAATGACAGTGATCAAAGAAAAGTTTCGATACTGGGATCAAAATACTTACGAAGAGAAGTCACAAGATTTATTGACATGCGGATTCGAAGGGAAAAAACATGGGACGAGCATGACTGTCGACAAAGCAAGTTGTTTAGATGAGTGTGTTACAACTTTTGCTCCGACCGAAGAGTACGCATGCACCTTCCCCTTGAAACCAAACCAACCTATGTGGTCTTACGAAGAGTGCGACTACAGCTCAGAATTTTCCGGGGCCCATATGTGGGCGGAACAAAGCAACGTGGACTTGCCCTGGTTTGTTCCACGACCTCGCTGGTGCCGTTATTATGGAGGGTTTCACGACGGCTCAAGCTACGTGCAAGATCGCTATTCGACCTTCGCTGCTGCAAACGCTACATGCATTAACTCATTCGGTCCATCGGCAGTGCCGCGGTTGGTGCGCAGCAAGGATGCAAAATGTGGCGAGGACGTGTGCTTCAAATCGGGTATTACTGAAAACGAGTGCAATAACTATTACCAAATATGGTCCAACAGAAAAGAAGGGAGTGCGTACGGGAGTCAATGGTTTTTCCCTCAATGGCATAGCGCATGGGACGGTGGGAATGGAGTATGCCAAATGCACGCCGACTTTTGGGTTAAAAATACAACGGACAAACGTGCGTTATGCGAATGGGGAGATTTTACCTTTTATTCTGGGCGTAGCTTTAAAGCTGGCAAGCGAGACACAGCGCAAAAATGCAGTGCCCAATATTGCAACCTTGTTGGTCCGCATTATGAATTTACATCTGAGCAATGCGACTCTTTACCAGGGCAGTGCGACCAGTGGAATTGTAAAGGTTGCGAACGAAATTGGAATGCATACAACAACGCCCAATCGAAAGTAAACCATGGTCTGTGTTACAATGTTACAGATTCTGCGACATGTGGCGCTGACAATAATGATAAGTTTTATGATATGGCGGGAGGATTCTGCTATACAAAAGGAAAAGGTTCTGGAGAGTGCACACGGCCATGGAAATATATAAAAGATTGCATGGACCTTCCGTTCGCTGCGTGCAGTGGTTCGAGCGGTTCTGCTGTTGATGATGCCTTGAATGCGTTGCTCCATTGCAAGCAAAGTGGCCATACACAATGTAAGACCAAAGCGGAGTGCGAAAGTGCAGGTGAATGTTGGGGTGGCTTATCTTCGCAATACTGGCTACCCGATGCTAGTGGAAACTGGGAGGGAAAATACTATGCGAATGTATGCGTGAGGGATAAGACGACAAAGGAAGGCGAGTTCTGGCCGAGTTGCAACGAATATAAGCAAGGGTGCACTGAGGGTCAAGGCTGGTGCTACGATGAGTATGTACACGAGATGCACAAAACTTGCGTCGATCTTCGGGCGAATACCTCATCTATGTGCACGGAAAGTGGTGGGACCTGGACTTCCACGTCTCAGACAAAGTCGCAATGCCTCGCTCCGACCCAATGTCAAACGCTCGGGGGCTGGCGTGACGAGAAAAGCGCAGCCGAATGCAGTAAGTGTGGCGGAACGAATGTGCCGATGAACCAGTGGAACCAGCCAACATGGACGACTCCTGCTATGGTGTCGTCTTCACTGACCTGGAAACTACGTCGGATGGAATCGAAAAATACCTGGGTACAGAATATCGATAAGTGGAAAGTGAACGATCTAGTTCGCAACATCAAGAACACCATGCTCCAAGAAGTAAACGGCGCCTTCACATCATGTCTGTATGCCAAGCAAGGTAGTGCGTTGACGAAAGTTGCAGCGTCATGCGGATCTGTAAAACCAAGCGACGAAGAATTAGGGGACATTTTGGGAGCTCCTTTTGAGCTGGCATCGGTCGCCGCAATGCCTACCGTATCAGAGACGGCTGGTGTGTCGTCCAAGACGAACTTAAGACTATTATCTAACAGCACCACAAACGAGACTGAATTGGTTATCAGGGAGTCCCCATACGTGCCACCTATGGCTGTTGAGCAAACCACGCTTACGCCTAGTCGCCGGCTCACGCCTAGTCGCCGGCTCATGGAAGACTTCGGTGACTTCCTGATGCACGTCTACGATCGAGCGGATTCCACTTTGACCGGACGCGTACACAGGGGGCGAGGTTTGGCAGAGACTGATGGTTTAAATGATGCGGCTTGCTATACCCAGGTAACGAATGATGCCGGATTCAAAATCGGCCAATTGGTCGGGAACTGCATTGAGATTTCTTTGCCTGCAGGGAAGTCCTTTTCTGAACCTCCAACTTTGTGCATCGAAATTAATACTGCCATAGAAATCTTGCCAGCCTTTGACACGAAAGATTTTGCTTCGAAGAATGGAACTGTGTACCGACCATTGGCAATGTCGGTAACGCAAGCAGGGAAACACTATTGTGGAGCCATACCGACCCCAGGTTGGTATTGTCCCATTTCCCGGGTAAGTGCATACGCCTCAGTCACCACCGACAAGGGGTCTGGAAAGTGTACCGCGCTAGAGAATATCGTAAGCTCTGTAGAAAAGGCGCAGAAGTGCCGCCTAGGTGATTCAAAAAGTTGCAAGTGGTTCGAGCCGGGGAGTTTGTCTGCAGCTGCCGCTGTTGTTGGCGCAGGAGTGATCGTTGCGATCGTTGTGTACGTTATTGTGCATGCCTATTGTTGCCATCGTCATCGACACGTACTTAAAAAGCACTTCACCAAAGCATTCTTCGCCAAGGAAGATTTGGACGGAGACGGGCTTTTGGAGGCAAACGAAATCCAGAAAATGGCAATGGATGAATTCGGTGCGGAGATGACCATTGACCAATGTCGTGCTTTGATAAGTCAGTACGGCGCTAAAGGTTCGGCCGGTTTGAATATGACCGAGTATCAAACGATGATGAATAACCTGCGTTTGAAAGACGAAGGAAGTGGAAAAGATTGCAATATGAAGGTTATTTTAGAAGCCATCGTCGCCAATCCCCTTTCGGTACGCGCTCGTCAAGTTGTGCCTGTGGAAACTATTTAAGTCTAGCATGCGACGCCATCTCATTGTTTCGATGGCAATGTCTACCAGGGCACCAGGGCACCAGCAGGGCACTAATATCAACCCTATCAACCCACAATAATTATATACTGTAATTAACTACCATTGCCACACACATTCACACAAGGTCATATCAAAAATCAAACGGACGTTATTTCATGACAGTATCACTAGCAACACACCATTGCCACACTGCCTGGGTGTTTTTAAATAAAAATATAAAAATGGTTTGGGTGTGTGGGGGATGGGAGAAAGGTGTTTGTTCTGGATGTGTTATAGGTGATGATGCTGGCGGGGTCTTCTTTCTTCTTCTTCTTCTCTCTCTCTCTCTCTCTCTCTCTCTCTCTCTCTCTCTGCAGACGAAATTCTGACGAAACGTGCTGGCTTGTCTTGAAGCATGAAGACACCAGGTCACGCTGCGACTGCGTTGCAAGCCCTCGAAGAACTGCGACTGGAAGAAGATGCCGCGCATCAGGCGGCCATACGCGCGGGACAAGTAGTCGCGTTGAAAGATGCGTTGCACAAACTGAGGAGCATTACGTACGACTGCAAAATTGATTGGGAAGGAATTCTTATTGCGCAGCAAACAGAAGATCAAGAAGATGAACGAAACCTGACCGACGAACAATTTGTAGAGGCCCTGCACGCGGTGAACGAGAAAACGGCGGACAAGTTGACGCCTGGCGAGTTCGAAACGCTGTTGCGAAAATTTTGCGATTACAAAGGAGACGTGCGCATTACTCACTTCATGAATGCGATGAACCTGGGTGCTCCAAAGGATCATGCAGATCCCGAATTGTTCTTCGATGAATTGCCTCAGCCCTATCGTAATATTGTCGACGTGATGGAAGAATTCATCTTGGATGCCGCGTGGGACATTATCGACCAAAAATATAAACTGTCTGGTGCAGTTGGTGGTACGGAAGAGGACGAAACCACGGGGGAAGAAAATAAACGTATCGCGAAAGCTATGGCCACGAAATGTTTTTCGATAAATAATGTGAAAATTCCCGGAACGAACCCGTCCGTGATGTCGCTGTCGGAAGACGGTACTCGTGTCGTCGTTGGTTGTGATGATGGTTCCCTCCATTTAGTCAGCACCGAAGAGTATGACGTGCTCAGCACCGTCTCTGTGTTCCCAGAGTCACACGGTGGTGTGCTGTGCATATCCCCCCTTGTCCATTCCGAATCGTTTCCTGTTACCGGCGAGCAACCCTATGTGTTCGCAGTGGGGGCCACTCAACTGACGAAGCAACAGTTTGCTGCCGCCGAGGCAGCGAAGCAGGCGGCATTGGCGTCGGCAGCCGAACCCGAACCCCCTGAGAAAGGAAAGAAAGCACCGAAAAAAGGAAAGGGTAAGGAACCAGCTGCCAGTGAAGTAGAAATGCCAGAAAAACCAGGTGGTTTTCTCCGAGTGTATGAAGTTTGGCCCGGTCAGCCTAATTTCGTCCTCGTTGGCTCTGCAGAAGTTGACTCAGAGGTTGCCGCCACAATCGTCGCGCGCGGTGCTGAATATGTGTCGGTCTCCTCAGTGGATGGTGCTGTGCGCGTCTACGCGATTCCAAGCCGCCCCATTCCACCCGCGCCAGCCAAGCTTGGTGCCTTTGGCGATGTTCACCAAATGGCGCCTGTAGCGGAAGAAATGGAACTGGCGGAAAAGGCCAACGAGGACGGAGAAGAAGCCCCGTCGCGGTATTCACGAGAAAACTGTGTCTTGGAGAGATTGGCATTGTCCATTACGTTGCTTCCTGAGGATAGAAAAGGAGTTTTAAAACCGACGAAGTCTGAGTTAGCAGTTCCAGAGCCGGTCGTACCCGATGATGGTGAAATTATATCCAGTGCTGGTGATGCTGCGACGGCGCCGGTGCCAGAACTGGTCTTAACGGGCAATGTTCATTTTATTCGAACGGTAAGTAATTCCAAAGGCACAGCAGTCACGACGGGATTGTTCGTCTGGTGGCCAGGAGGCAATCATTTGCGCCGGTATTTCCTCCATGATGCTGCCGTACATACTTCGCATGTGCTTCATTCGGAATGGTTCATGGCCAGCGCGATTACAGCATCAGAGATGGACAACGCTTGCTCGATTTTGGCCGTTGGACTTGCAGATGGAAGTGTAGTGGTGTGGGATATCAACACGGGCACCACCCGTGCCTTGTTTCGCCGACACACTGGTTTGGTTGGAAATCGCGCTGCAGTCTCATCGGTGTGCATCTATGGACAACGATACGTTGTCTCTGGCGCAATGGACGGGTCGCTACAAATTAATGACTTGCGAAATGGAAGCATTACAACACGGTTCCTTGCATTAATGGCTGGAGTAGCAAGGCGAAGAGAACAGAGTGATAACCTCGTGAAATTGAACTCAGAATCGAAAATGGTTGCAATGCGAGAGAAAGATGGGTCTACAGCAGTTCTGTCCTTGTCTTGTTTGTCTGATCTTCCAATAGCCCTTGCTGTGTGTGAAGATGGACAAGGGATGGTCGTATGCCGCGTATATGACCTCCCTAGTGGCTCTTTTATGGGCTGTCTTGATTTACGTAATAGCAAAGAGGAAGACACTGAGTCTTGCCAGTGGATGATTGGTCAATGTGGTAGTGACCCAGCTGTTGACAGTGGTCTTGATGATCGGCTGGAAGGGGACGCATGCCGTAGTGGACGGCTGGCCGCCAGCCGCTTGTCAGGACGGGGTGTTGTTGCTGCGGGTGGAAAGAAGTCTCTTGGACCAACAAAAGTTATGGCACAAGCCTCTAACTCCGGTATTTTTGTTATGTGCGCAAATAAAGTGCAGGCAAAGGAGGCCTACAACTTTGTACCAAAAGCTGCACCACCAGCCGCGGAAAGTGGAGGGGAGGAGGCCGTTACTGAGCCCGAACCTGCACCAAAAGTAGAGTATCAAATTGCTGCTTATGCCAATTGGAAGTTAATTTGCGATGCTTACCCTGCGATTGCAGCATGTTGCACCGATGAGCCAGAAATTGTTCAAAATGCAAAACGACTTTTTATGATAACAACGGCGGAACAACGGTCTGACCCAAACGCGGACTTAAACGCGTTTTTGATGGGTCCTCCGGGCTTGCATCCAAAACCGTACGGAAACGCCGTTCCGAGAGCTCCCAGTGCAACACGAAAAGGGGCACCTTCTGTAAGTTCGCATAGATCGTCAAAAGTCAGCCATGGCAATAATCTGAGCCGTGGAAATAGTCGCACGTTTCCTCCCCAAAGCATTGAATCAGGGGCTGGTATTGGAAGTGCAGCAGGGAGTCGGTTGGTATCTGACTCTGGTGCCCACAGTACTCACACAGGAACAGCAGGTCGTAGAGGGAGTGGGGTTTCGGCGGCATCAAACCGGAGCAATCATAACGCTTTGGTGTCACTAGCGTTGGGAAACATTCCTCTTGAAGAAGGCGCAGAGACTCTTCATTTAGAAGGTCCTGTTCGTAATGACGGCAGTGTCTTGCTAAAGAAATTTTTGGACATGAAGAATAGGACGAAAAACAAGAGAGTCTTGCAAGTTAAGAAACGTGGTGAAGAAATGCTGAAGTGGTGTACACCTGAGTTGTAACTACAGATACGTCGTGTGTCATTGTAATTTCATCTTTGTTTTCATTACTTCTGTCCTGAATCATTGGGTCATCTTCATCGTTTTCATCATGTGGATTCCAATGATCGTTCATCATACGAAAAGTATGTCTTAAAGTATCTTGCGATACGGGCTTTCTTTCTTTTTTAAGCTTTTAAAACAATAGTGGCTGTAATTTTAATATCTGAACTAAATAGTAAGGCTGTAATTAATTAATTAATTAAATTATTTTAATATCTTACTTGATTAAGTTAATTTAAGATACTAAGTATATGATAATGTATAAGCTAAAACGGTAAGTGGTAAAATAATAAATATAAGACACGACATAACTACTACGTTTACTGTTTGGGGAAGTGGCTTGTTCTAAAACTTCCAACCAATGGATTTACATCAGTCATCGCGATTGACTTCTCCATACCCCTGCCGTTCAAAATAACACGATATGGAATTTCGAAAGCTTCGTCTAATTCTATAACTGTTCCATGTGGTTTTGATGGAGACATAGATACACACGGTCCACTCCACGGTCTCGGAGATGCTAACAACCGTTTCGCTCTGTAAGTTTGAAACCATTTATTTTCAGCAGACGGTGAGGGCACGTTCTTCTGATGCACGAATCCTCGAATCGGGGAAGTTTCAAAAAACTGTAGAAAAGGCTGTCTCTGCCGTTGCACTTGATAAGAACCCACACCGGATCTATTTTGTGCCAGATCAACAGACAACCCCACCTTTCTTCCACCGAGAGTAGCTTTCCTTTTTCCACGACGATTGGTCAACTTCCTGACAGGCGGAGCGAACGACGGGCTAATTAAGCTTGGAATGGTAAAACCCCGTTGTTCACTATCTTTCAAGTCATTGATATCCTTTTTCAACTCTGCTAGCCTCTCCACACACATAGCTTCCGAGGCTTTTTTTGCCCTGTCCAACACGGAGACGTACTTGTTTTTTGGTTTGTACAATGGTTTACGCTTTGGAAGCTGCAGCTCTCTTCGCTGTGGCTTTGGTTTAGATTTCCCGTCAGGACTTTTTGATTCGCCAGATTTCTGAGGGAACACAGATGATGCGCGAGGAAAGCGCTGTCTGGGCGTACTTTCAGCGAAACGATGCGCTGGAACCAAAGGAGGCAGGGGCCGTTTTTGTTTAGCGGTGTCAACAGGTCGAATAAATTCCTCTGGAATTGTTGAAAATTCATCCAAATCTATTTTTGAGTCGAAAATTTTCTTAAATTGTTTCTTTTGGTCATTGCCCGTCGTTGGATTCAACCCCGGTATCCCGCAGCAGGTAATATCAATCATCTCACCAATCATATTCTTTACTAATGTTTCATGCATATCACTTTGGTATGATAACGCAGGATTTCCGTTGGCTTCAAGCATCCACACTTTTCCAAAATCATCAATCATGAAGTCGTATCCTAAGAGCTCGAAACTCGCTCGTTTAGTGTCGAGTGAAGGTGGAGATGCTGATTTTCCGCGCGTACTCGCGTGACAAGTGTAAACCATTTGTGCAGTTATCCTCAGGACACGTTCAATATCTGCTTGTATAGACTCGAAAGCAATAGTAGGGCAGTGTTTTTTCAGGTATTCTTTAAATTGATATTGACTCCATGTATTTCCATCTTGTTGTTGAGAAAAATTGGGATGTTTCTTCTGAACAGCATAGTTTGTCAAATGGACATACCGATCGTTTGTATTGGTAGAAAAGGCTTCAGATGATAACCGGACATACCAATCTTCATAGAAATAGCCCTCCAAACCATCGCTTCCGTCGTCGGGAGATTTGATCAAAAACCAGCAGCGGATATCAAATTTCTTTTTGTTCAAAAGCAAAGGTTTTTCAATGTATTTCTGGATAATCCAATGTAACTTCCATCTTTCATTTTCACGAAGAAAAGCTTTGACCTCACTGATCTTTGTAAAGACTTCGATGCCGATACCTCTGTTTCCAGACGCTGGCTTTATTAGCCACATATTTTTCTCGCAATGCTTTGACATATGCTTCCCATTTCCACTTGCACATTGACGATGCGAGGCTATAAAATCTTCTATTTGGATAGACTTTAATGGGTGAAGACCTTCTTCGTTCATTTCCTGAACCCAAAATGGGCTCAAGCAGTAGGATATAGGAAGAAAATTGGGCCACTCTACTTTTCTAACTTGGGCATATTTCTTGGCAACATTTACCAGGCCGGTCTTACTCATAATATCTTTGAAATGCGGCATGTAATTCAATACTTGCAATTGCTCCCCTTCTCCGCGGCCGAAACTTTTGGGAGGCGGACCTTCTGTATGCTTATACCCGCTCAACCCTTGCCGCCTAATCTTCCATACGAAGTGTGCGTCCCACGTCCTTGGCTTATCCACGTCAGCGTCTTCGTAGCTGAATTCTTCCCATTGATCACTACGAGCTTTGAAGACGTCGTGAAAGCAACCCATGCTATTTCCCCATGGAAAAATTAAATACCGCAGCTTACCCACCTTTGGTTCACTGCTTTGTCCACCAGAGTGACCCTCATCTGAACTTTCTATACCACTGACTGTGCTTGCACTTTCCTCGTCGCTAACAGTTGCGCCAAATTTCTGGTCATCAGGCTCCGCGGACTGCTCGTCGTCCATATTGTCTCCACAAGCACAATTGGAAATTGAAGAGACAGTTGCTCTTGAACTTTTTGCTTATGATGCTTTCTATTACTTACACTCGGCAGGCACTAATTTCAATTGAGCGCGTGTGTGCAATATGTTTCCATGTTCGAAGTCACTGACGGGTTTCTTGTGGATTGTTCGATTAGTAATTTTCTAATCGAGGCTTCGGTGGCATTATCCACGTGCTATTCGATGTCTCTGCATCTAGTTCAGTAGGTGCTGTATAAGTTGTGGCAAGTTCTGTAGAATGCCAGACTTCTCACTTCTCACTGACATCTGCTGTTCAGTTCCCTATTATACTACAAAAGACTATATATTTCTATAATAAGTAAGAATCGCGTTTCTTAACGGAAACAACACAATTACTCAATTACAGTACTACCTACGTTTTTACGCATGATATCATGAGATCCACTTGCAGTATTTTTTACACAGAAACAACACCGGCAATAAACGACAGAAAAAAAGGGGGAAATGGTTTTTACTGCATGTTTTGTTCCTTTGGGACACGGGTATGAATTTCAACACATTGAAAGACTGCGAGACTATTCGAGAGCTGGAAATGATAGCAGAAGCAGATCAGAACTTTAGAACACTGAGTATTGCGTCGTTTGACTTTCGTGGTAATGAGGCGGCGTCGATCAAATCCGAACAATCCCTACTTGGCGAAACCAAAGCCTGCAGCGTCCCTCGCTGCCCGGCCGAGCGATGGAGAGAAAACTGCGGAGCCTCTTCAAAGAAGAGATTCCATCAAGCATCTTGAAAAAATGGGAATTTTTTTACCGAACACCGGAGAGCTTTTAATCGACAAACTTCGATTAGATGTAGAGGAGAAAATAGGTGATTCGAAGTCCCCTCAAAGTTCGTCCCCCACCCTGGACGATAGGAGCAAATTTTTTAACAGCTTGCCCGGCGCGCCGTACCAAACTTCCCCGAATAGAATGTTGTTAAAACCACTCAATGCTAGATCTATTTCTCCTGTAGAGGGTATTACATTTGAGTCCTCGATACGCTCTCGAAAGTCTTTGTCCGAGGATCTCATCAATGAAAAGCAAAGAGTGGAGGAATCCAACTCGTTGAGGAAGTCTATGGTGCAACGGCAAAAAGAACCGCTATTGAACTTAGAAGTTAAAAAGCAGAGAAGCATGCCTAAGAAGACTGCTCAAGAAAAACTAAACAGCGAGATGGGGTCGGTGTATTGGTCCCCATCGTTTAGTACTAGGCATAAAATTCCTGGATTGAAGTCGACAGATGCGAGTGCTCAACAGTGGGTTGATACATACACAAGTGAACCAGAATTTTTCATAAGCAAGTCAAAGTGGGCACAGGTAAAAATCCTTGAGGTGACTCAGTTGTCAGAGGCTCAAAGAGGACCTTCTAGGATGTTGATGGGGGTAGTTGTCCAGTTTTTGCTGGAGCTCGAAGAAAGATTATGCAAAGAGCACCCTGCCGCTCGCGTAGCCATTGAACATTTGCTCTGTTCTCTGTTCAAGAGCAATGCTTGCATTGGTCACTTAAGGAGGGTGAGGGATCGAAACGACCGCAAAGACAAGGACGGCGTATCTCTGGACTTGCTGAATGCTATTATGAAGGAAAATAGTTACTTTGAAGAAGTTAACTGCTTGCGCGATCAAATCCACCACGAGAAAGGTTTGTTGCCCGGTTTTCAAAAATACTTAGACATGTTGAAGAGGCAACAAGCCGCTGAAAAAAGATCCCTCGAGCTTACTGTGAAGCGTTGGCAGCAGTCAATGTTGCTCCGAATCTTCGTTCGGTGGCGCGACTCAGTCAAAAAGCAAAAACGAGCTGCAAAAATGTTAGGAACATATTTTTTTAACAGAAAGCAAATTGGCTTGAAACAAATTTGGAAAGAGTGGAGAATTTTGTTCTCACGGGCGAAGTATGACAAAGAAAGAAACTGGGAAGAGCATGCAATGGCCCAGTGCAAAGAATACCAAAAAGATTTAGCTGAGGTTCGGGAGAAAACGATGCATGTTATGATGGAAATCGATAATGTATCTAGCGCCGCAGCTGATTTAGAGCAGAAGCTAGCTGATGCCTTGGAAATATTGCATGACCCAGCTCGGCAGCCACCAACGCTTCGCAAAGTAATAGTCGCGCTAACGAGTGCCGTAAAAGTTGGAGGGGACATGGCGATGTTAGCCTGCCATCAAAACTCTTTGGACTATTTTCGAAAAGATGCAGACTGTTACCGCCTTTCAACGATGCATCTCAATGCGCTTTCTAAAAGCGAGCTTACCTCGCACGAGTATCACAAGGAAGTTCGGGAGGAGGAAGACATTGAAAAAGAATTGTTAAGTTGGGTCCCTGGCTCTTACAATAGCATAGAAAAGACTCCTGCTTTTCAACCTTTTGAAACTAGAGATGGAATGCTCCTGCTTCAATGGGTCAATTATCAGCTTCGGACTGAGCCGGCACGCTCCATATTGCTTGCATTAGAACGGACAAAAAATGGCAAGAAAAAGAAAAAGGCGGAAGGCAAGCTACTGGAAGTTCCAGATGACTTGACCGACTGCAGCATTTATGCCGCTCTGAACCGTTACACGCTCATTCCTGCACTACAACTGAAAAAGAAAAGATTTTTAGAAGAAAATATGTTGTCTGCCCACAAAGAGCACACAGCCGCCTCACAAGACGAAGAAGACGAAAATAAAAATGAGGAAGACCCATACAATTTTGTGGAGGAGAGCGAAAGTTTCAATGAGGTTATGGAGAAGCGCCTTTATAATCGAGCGGAGCAAGTGCTCCAAGAAATTAAGGACGCAGATGATCTTCAAGCGAATCAGACGCAAGACTTTCATCAATTTAAGCCAGTGGAGCTACCAATCGGTAGGTTCATTACTGCCGCGGACATAACAGGGATTCCACGAGAACCTACGCCCGAAGAAATTGCCAAGCAAGAAGCGCGAATGGCGCGGCTCGCGGCTAGACAAAATGAGTCTGGAATTATTGTGCATATCATGTCCCGATATTGTGGTATGCGAATTCACGTGGAGGGGCGAGAAGTGCCTCTCAAGTTTGCTTTACTTGTGGCCATACTGTCGAAATCAGACGGGGCGTTGTGCTTACCCAAGGAAATGGAAGACCGGGAAGTCGCGCTGTTGGATGAGGCCACTCAAAAGTGGAACGACAACCGTGCTGCGGCCATGAAGCTTGCGGCAAAAGGCCAGCTTGCTTTTCAACATGCGGACCTAGAGGCGATGAACGCGGAAATGGAGGCAAATCTAACGCGTGTTAGAAAAATACTGGTGTGGAAATCCAAGAACTATATGGACGCTATCCCTGACAAACGACGGTGGAACCAGTTTCGGGACCGTTTGACATACTTGATGTGGCAATCAGTGTGCACCACGGTCTTGTCTCGAAAAGTTAAAATTGAAGAAGATATTGATGATGGCTCGTTTACGACTATCGACAAGCAACAATTGGTTGGAAGCGTTTTCAAGCGGGAAAAGATTCATGAAGATGACGATGCCATGGATGAAATCATAGCGAAATATGTCGGTCTGTGCAAACATCGGATACGAGACTTCAAAAGAATATTTCAGTATTATGCTGCTGCAGAAGCAGGAGATGCTAATTCCATGGATCATGCCGAGTTTTGGAAGTTCGTCCGTGAGTGCAAGTTTCAAAAGGACCGGGCAGCATTGCCATCAGTCCGCGTTGACCTCATCTTTCAAGCGTGTAATATTGATTACTCACTGGCTGCGGCTGACAGGAAAGCTTCGGATGATGGAGAAATGGACTCTAATGAGTGGGTAGAATGTTTGACTCGCACATCATCCTGGAGATACTCCAAAAAAACTGCGGGAGATCTAGCTAAGAGGTTAGTCAAGCTTGTTAATGATGATATGCTTCCTAATGCGTGCAGCGTCGATTGTGACGTCTTTCGTGAAAGGTTGGCAGGGGACGAGGTTCAAGCAGTGTACAAAAAGCATAAGAAAAATACCAAAAAAATCTACCTTGTTTATGCTGCTGACGATGACGATGGTGATGCAGCGCTAGCAATGGATACAATGAATTGCAAAGAGCTCGTGTCGTTTTGCATGGAGATGAAACTGGCAGGGCCGATCTTGAGTCAACGCATGATTCGAACTATGTTTGCATTTGTCCAGCAAGAAGAAGCTGACCTGGACGATGACGAAGATGATGACGACGGCTCGGAAATGGTCTATTCTGAATTTATGGAGGCCCTGTCCGCAATTGCGATGGTTATGGTGCCAAATCCGTATGAGGTTGTACCGACTCGCATTGATCGGTTTGTGAAAAAAATTTTGTTACCAGCTGCAAGAGACAACCCGAAGACAACGAAGATTGTCAAATAACCCCCACCTCTCTGCTTTATAGATGGTGTAAAAAAAAGTATGTGGTGGCGACGATGCAATGATGATGTGAGGTGAAGATGAGACCGAGGTGGGCCACTAAATATGGGTTGTGCGAAGCCATTTTTTCCATAACATTTTTTAATGAGAAATACTCATGAAATGGACCTATGGTATGAAGGTTGACTTTTTTTGAAAGGGATGAGTGTTCAGTTATAATATTTGCCATTTGATGATGATGATGATGCTTTCAACGTGTGTCGATTCCACCATAGATGGATGCACGATTTTATTTTATTTTTTTTGCACACACATTATAGTCTCTGTTTTATTGTTTCTACTATCATATACGTAGTGTGTAAGGTTGAGCATTATGATATATAGCACCCATCTACGTATCTCAATTATATCGCTATTCTATTCGTATTACATTATGATCTAAATTTATTCGTAAGAAGAGTCAATCTGCCCCATCTCGACATAGATTCCCTTTTGCTTCGACCACTGATCCAGACAATGCATTCCATTTTCATATCCAAGTCCAGAATTTTTTGTCCCTAACCACGGAAGCTCTACAGGGGCCAAGTTATAATTGTTGATCCATACATTTCCTGCTTCCACCTGATGCGCAACACGATGCGCACGTCGGATGTCTGAAGTAAAGAGTCCCGCAGATAAACCGAAAGAAGAATTGTTCGCTCTTGATACAACCTCGTCATCATCTGAAAACGAAAAGACAGACATTACCATCCCAAAGATTTCTTCCTTTGCAATTGTCATATCATCGCAACAACGGTCAAATATTGCCGGTGTTAAGAAATACCCATTCGAAAGCTCGCCGTCTAAGTCGTTTTTCCTCATTCCGCCTCCTTGGATCAACTCCGCACCTTCTGCAACGCCCAGCTCAATATACTGTAAAACCTTGTTCATGTGTTGCTCGCTAATGAGAGCGCCTATTTGAGTATCCATACGCATGGGATCGCCAATCTTGATACGATTTGTCCGCTCAACCAAGCGCTCAACGAAGCGTTCCTTAATTCCTTCTTGGACGTACACTCGAGTTCCATTAGAACACACCTCACCGTTAGAATACCAATTTCCCATCATAGCCCCTGATACCGCGTCCTCCAAATCCGCGTCGTCGAATATGATGAGGGGAGATTTCCCCCCCAGTTCCATTGTGACCGGCTTTAGGCTTTCTGCAGCTTTGGCATACACTGCTTTCCCAGTCTTCACACTTCCCGTAAAAGAGACTTTTTTTATATCAGGATGGGATGACAAAATGTTTCCTACCCTCGATTTACCCAGGACCACGTTAAAGACGCCACGAGGCACCCCTGCTTCCAAGTATACTTTTCCCAATTCTATCGCCGTCAGTGGTGTTTGCGGGGCAGGTTTGAAAACCATAGCGTTCCCAGCAGCCAGAGCAGCCGCAGATTTCCAAGCAGCGCTCTGGAGAGGATAATTCCACGCTCCAATGCCTGCGCATACCCCCAGGGGCTGTCGAGTGGTGTATCCCCAGCTACCTCCAGCCAGTGGTACGTGATGTCCATTCATCGCGTTACCAGCTTCGCGCGCCATATATTCTAAGCAATCCGTGGCGGAACCAATATCTCCGAACAGGGTTTCGTTAAAGGGGCGCGCAGTGTCGAGGCATTCTAATCGGGCAAAAAGATCGATCTTCGAGTGTAAAATTTCCGCTGCTTTCAGTAAAACTTTCGATCTCTCCCCGCCCGTCAAGGCGCCCCATTCTTTCTGGCCTTCTTTCGCGTTTGCTACGGCGTCCGCAACTTCATCGTCACTCGCTTCAAACTTAGTTGCGTACGCTATTCCTCGCGCTGGGTCTTCTTGCTCAAAAGAGTGAGCACTCGCGCCTACAATTTCGCCATCAATAAAGCTTGTAATAGTATCCCCGACAAAGCTTAGCGTATCACCATACCTTTTCGCCGCTGCGGCGTCTGTGCTGAAGGACCCAACGACATGGGCCGTGGAAGCCACTATACGCCCTCTACCGGGGGCCGCCAGACCTGCTGCGTACAACGTGTGCATACGTTCGCAGAGAAAGATCGGTTTAAACTGAGCTCTGGGCCACCGTGCCTTTTCGTTGGTTTCTACAACCCAGGCAAAATACTTCCAAGGAGAATCAAATGAGTGAGAGACAGTTCTCCTACCATGTCCATCCATCCATCCATCCATCCATCCATCGACGGGCTCACTCTTATCTAGTTGAATTCCTACCATGACAATATGACAATCCATGAATTGGATGGATGTACTACACCACTACACCATTCCGTTGTCTGTTATTTGAGTGTAGACTACTGTAAACAGCGAATTAATTTTTGAGATCTTTTAATCATTTAGTAGGGTTACCAGGTGTAAAGGTGTTCGTACGTACTTCGTAACTAGTGTTCATGAAGACTACTTTCCCTCTGCGCGCAAACGCCTTCCTTCTGCGTAAGCCATCTTTTGGGACATTCGGCCGACAAAGCTGTCTTCACCGCGCAGTTCTTCTGGAATATCTACGACCAAATTGCTGGGATCGTCGAAGTAGATTGGGCTGGATGGGGGCGAGTACTCTGGGTCATCGTCGGTAAACTCTTCATCATAGTACATGCTCGACGATGTCCACAATACCTTTACTCGATTAAAGACCCTCTTGTTTCCAAGAATTTTCTCAGGGCCAATGTTCCTTCCACGAATTTTCACCCCCAGGGCGCCCGAGACATCAACTGCAAGCCCCCCGCGCACCAATCCACGGCTATTTTGTGCCTTACTATAGGTAGCAGAGATGCTGGGGCTTATTTTCCCTTCAATGACGTAATTGACCACAGCGGTCAAATCGGCACGAACGTATACTTGTACTTCCGTTCCATCCAGATTACCGGAAAACTGCGGAGTGACAACTCGGTAAGTTGGCGTAAATTTTCCAATACGAGAGAAGCTGGGGGACAGATCGCTACTGTATCGCATTCCCGCTTCGGCACTAACACCCGCAGTGACCCCTGTGGTCACAGACGCCTTCCCTTGGACGTCAGCATCGACACCGACACTTACTGCTCCCATAATGTCAATTATTACTGGAAATACACCGATGGAAAATCTGATCGATGGAACTTTGACACTACCCAGTTCTTTCTCCTTCGAAACACTATACCGAAAGGAAGACGTCAACTTCACCTTCGCGACGGCGTTCGCGTTTCCGATCAATGCAACTTCCGCTTTCTTAAGCCCACCCCAGCTAACCTTAAGCCCAAAACGTACTTTGGGTTGAAAATTAAAAGAGCACTGCTGGCAATAGGCATTAACCCCCCCTTTTGAAAACAGTAGGCCATACTTGGACTTTGAAATTCCCCTGCCCAGATAGTGCTCCTTACCATATTCGGCATTGCACTCCGGGTTATTCGAATTTCCGCCGGAGCAATCAATCTTTTTTTCTTTCTTTCCAAACCCGAAGAAGCCCAGCTTACGACGGTGCTCCATGACTTCATGCTGAAATCCAGGTTGGAAATTTGCCGAGACGGACGCATGTTGAAAAACCTCTTCCCAAGAAGCTGGTCGCACGTTCAACTCCACCCAAGTGCTGTTCCCGAAGTCCCCGATCGCAACCACCGTCAAAGCAACACCCTCAACGTCCAGCGTAGTTGCGTTCAAGCAACCACCGGTCAGAACAGTCTTGCCTTCGACAAGGTGATCTACGAAGAGGGGCACCCCCTCGGACGACTTGAACTTTAATTTCATAAGACCATGGTTACATTTGGCTTCGACCACGCCAAATTTCTCTTGGCGAAAGTGCAACACTTCGTCGTGGTGCTCAACATCATACTCCAACACGGATTCTCTTCCAGTGTTCTCGTGAAAGTACACGTGTCTTTCCTTCAGACGACGCTTTCCATAGATGGGGCTGCCAAACTCTTCGAGTCCATAGCGCGTCACATAGCCTTTTTGTGGCCGAAAGTCAAAAGAATCTTCTTCCGATGGGTAATTCTCTGGCCCTTCAAAACCAAAAGGTGCTTCTCCTACAAGGTCGTCGTCGTCCCAATCTGCGCCAAAGCCGGCGCACACGGACACCCAGGCAAAAAGGAGCACGAAAGTGAGGGTTAACACACGCATACTGCGAATACAACCGAAGACTGCACAAACTACGTACAAGAAAGAGGATTCGAAAACAGGTGTGACTCCATGACGACTCACGAGGCACGCACATCAACCCTCTCCCTCTCCGTGGTTTCATGACGACTGACGGTAGGGTAGGGTAGGGTAGGGATGATGACGTATGACATCATTTTGGTCTGAAACTATGAAAAGCAGAAAGTGTCAGATGGTCGTCGTATCTACCACCTGGTGGTAGTTAGCACCGTCACAAGGTCGGTTAAAAGTTGAATGTTTAGCATTGGGTTTGTATGGGATATGGTCGAGTATACAAAATACATACTTATAATAATGAATATTTGATAGGTATCTTGTACTCTTCTTTCGGAGTTGTGTGTCGACAGCCAGACAGCATTGGAGGCAGGCATTGTAGGTAGGCAGACAGGTAGACAGCATGGTGTAGAGGCATACAGCATTGCAGACTGGTGTTGACGACAATCCATCATCGAAAGGTGTGTGCCGTACGTAGATAATACATAGGTCCTCGAGACTACCCCCGCTCCTCCTCGTACCTGCCCTTCTCGCACTTTTTCTCCTGATAGATCGATCCCGACGATGACTCGATCCTCGATCCCGCCCCCTGCGCCGCCCTGTAAGTGTTATATCTGCCGACACAACTTCAACAGCCACTCTATGAGCAACGGACTCTACATTCTGGAAAGTCTTTACGGCCACTGCCGTCTTTTTTAGTGTAGATACAGTATGGACCAGCCAGCCCAGAAGATTCTTAAGTCACCCGTGGTGTACCTGGCCTCCCCCTTCGGGTTTTCGGAGTCGCACAAAAGATATGTGCTTCCACAGATTGTGCAGAGGCTAGAGTCGCTTGGTCTAACTGTCTACGAGCCGTTTAGTACAAATGCTCAAAATGGCTTAGGTCCTAGTAGCGGAAATAAAATGTGGGCGCTCGAAATAGCGTATGCTGATGTAGACGCGGTGCGGAATGCCGACGCCATTTTTGCCGTTTTGAATGGGCAACCCCCTGACGAAGGAGTGTCTGTAGAGCTGGGTGTCGCTATTGCTCTTGGAAAGCCAACTTTTTTGTTTCGAGATGACTTTAGAAAGTGTGCAGACAGCAATACATTTTCGTGCAATTTAATGCTATATGCTGGCCTTCCCATGGATGGGTGGGAAAAGTACATTTACAAGTCCATTGACGAAATTGTTGATCCGAAGAAAGCGTTGGCACTTTGGGTAGCGAAACAACGAGAGTGAGCTTTATTTTGAGGTGTGAAGTCAAAGAGAGCCATGACGATATAATATATATAGGGGGGAGGGGGGAGGAAGAAGATAGAAAGTCAAAATCATATGATACAGAATACTGATGTTTAAAGAGGACTACCCCTTCTTAATCACTCCTTGATCTCGGTTGAAACCCTTCTTTTACGACCAATAATTTACGTGTGTCTCTTTCTTTTTACACGTTCAGTCTAAGCTTGATACAACGATTTAGGCACCCAAAAAAATCCATTCTTCTCCGTGGCAACTTTGTACGTTACCGTTAACTTTCCCCGCACTTTGATACCCTTTTTGGTTGAACCCAATATCCCTTCTTCGTTCTTTAACACAAGGTGATTCGAGTACAGATGCGGTTTCGACGGCCATTGGGGATATTCCCCCAAGAGAAAGTCTTCGTTTTCGTGAGCATTGTGGAGTATGGCTTCAATGTCCAAGTTGGTCATAGTTGCTTTCCCCAAGAATTCCGAAGACAACAAATCCTTGTCGCGGACTTCAAACGACAACTCGGCGGTTCCTCCGCCACTATTGGTGGTAACTGTATTAGAAAGAATGTCTCCTGCCACGCTCATCGTGGAAGATCTCGCTGCACCATCTTGGCGTGATCTTCGAAACCAACCCTCTGGAAAACGATCTTCAGCCCCGAGACGCAAGTAGTAATCAACCGATTCGTGCCGTACCAATAATTCTGAAATTCGCTCTAGGTGAACGTGGCGGCGGTGAATCGAGAGCAGTAGATTCGCTAAACTTTGAGGACCATGAATATGCTCATAATTACGTGGATCTCGCCAGTACCATTTCCCCCCATGCTTAAACTGGAATGTTGTCGCTCCTCTTTCAGCCTGAACCGGCCTGGCAATCTGTGTTACCGTCTTTTCTTTGGCACATACATCCTGTGTCGCCGCCTCTTTTTCGGCATTGGAATGCACACGAGCGCTTGGGGCAGCACGCTGTGCGGTCGCTTGCAGACAAACGTGACCTTTGACCCCTACCTTTTTCTTGCCACTTTCAGTACGTTCAGTTAGCTCGTAATCCACGATATTGTCCCGGTTGAGAAATGCTTTGAGCTCTTGGCCTTCTATAATAATGTGACCCAAAAAGTCGTGAGAACCAGCAAGGTCATAATCAAAAACTTCGAAGCGAAGCTTCCCACCTTCGGAGAGCAGGTAAAATTCCAATTTTTCGTCCCACACTGGGTCCAACGTTTTCTTAATTACCTTGGTTTTCCCCACCAATTTGTTGTTTGAAAATATTTTCACGTACGGATCGCTTTTTCCAAACATCCCATCGGCCTTCTTCAGTCCCTTGGCACTGTGTATGTGGAGAGTCACCTTTTCGGAGCCGCCCGCCAAGTATGTTTCCAACTCCGTGGGGGCTTCTTCTTCCGCTTTTAATGTTTTCGTCGATTTTTTTTTCTTCGGCTTTTTTTTGGCGTTAGCCTCGGTAGCTTTATTCCTTTCAACGATGGTTAAATGGTTCATTTTTTCGGCCCAGTAAAGAGGAAAGTGATCTTTGTCTTCGACTGGCATAAATATCTCGGTTGATTCGTGGCGAACAAGGGTGTTCGAACTCAGGCCAGTATCGTGCATGCCACCGTGTAACAGATGAAGCAGATCGGGCAGTGATACTGGCGACGAGCTGTCAATAGTCTCAATTCCCTTTACAAACCAATTTCCAATGCCACTCAGAGGGACTAAATCAGGACGCGATGTACATATTTGGAAAAATTCGCTGTCCCAGCACGGGTCGAGACTGTTTTGAATAACTTTCGTTTGTCCCACCGTTTTGTTGAATTGGGAGACGACACAGAATGGGTCACTGACGCCTTGCCTTCCCGCGTCTGCATTTGGTATATTTGTGGCACCTGAAACTTGCACCATCAAAGATGTTTTAACACTTCCTTGCAATAGACCGATGGAATGGCGTAGAAATTTGACGCGCCTCCTGGCAGCGACACCACGCCATCGCCTCTGAATTTGTGTTGACCGCATATTTTTTACTCGTCGCCGGCCCAGGTGACCTCGAAAGACCGTCTGCATGGAAGTCACGAAAAAATTGTTTCGTTCGCGCGCGCCAGCTGCAGCAGCGAATCGAATCCATGGTATTTTAGTAGACTTTCGGGAAATGTATGACGACGTCCGCCGAAAGAACAACCGTACGAGAAAACCGCGAATGAGTGTCTGCATTTTTATAATTGCCTTTGGTTTCGTGACGACCCTCCTGAAGTTCCACGATTTTATTCTCTGCCTCTCTCTTGCATCCTCTAACCATTGGAATGATTCCCCTTCGGCCGCTTTTAAAGTACTAGGACGGAAAGATTTCTGAACCTTAGCATCGGTAATGTGTGGGAAGCCACACCAAACTTTTGTGGCAAAACAAACATTGCAGTACGCTGCATATTCTGAGACACGCTCATACTGTTTTTCGACTGGGGGTAACTTTTTCAACTCTTCTCTTTCGTACAACACGCTATAGTATCCTAACCTTCTCGGAGAAACACGCCTTTCCTGATCAGTCACTAATACTACCTTCGGGTTGACAACACTATCTTTGTGAGTCACATTTTTTGTCACCCGTCGACGACGATTCACTAGTTCCCGTAAGTCTTTTTTATTGCCAAGTCTAGGCAGGGGTGTCTCTTCGAGAATCGGTGGCAAAAGGCCACCGCCGTCCGTGCCTGCTGCGTCTCCCATACCTAAAGTACAAGCGGACGAGGACTGTCCATTTACTTTATGTAGACTCGACGAGGGTAGTATGAACTAAATCTCGCCCTGATTACCGAGTGCGAATACAGAAAGGCTGGACTCCTGAAGCCGGCCCGTTTTTCTTGCAGTTTTCCTCCTACACTCTCTTGACATTCAACAGTCAACTGCCGCCGACACAAGCGAACGGCTCATTTAGTACTGTATTATATTTGTACAGTTAAAAATTAAATACTATCAATTTAATAGACTCCCCCGATGACGAAATGACGTAGCACGTAGCCAATATGGCGGGGTTATACTATATTTTTCCCCTACCTACTCTACGATATTAATATCCCTGCAACCTGCGAACATGCGAATCGATCAACACTTCATTGGATTATTCTGCAAAGGCATTGTGTACATGTGAAGCAACAATCGAAAGACTAGAATACAGAGCAACGCGACAGACATCCACTGAAAATTTCGCGAGAAAAAAGTGGTATTTAAACCATTTGTGGGAAGCGAGGGCATGAATGCAGGCCCCAACAACATGCCTGTTACGAACCCTCCGACGTGGCCCCAGTTATCCACGGCAGGGGTGAGGGCGCCCGCTACGAATGTCAGGCCGGCTACCAAGACAGAGAATAGACAGAGGGCGCGGAAGAGTTGAATCTCGTCCCGGTCACCGTCTTGCCAGCAAAAACAGCTAGGCGCTAAGAACTTCAGCCAGACCATGAAGAGAAACACTGACAATACACCAACAATACCCAAGACGGCACATGACGCCCCAATCGTCAAAACGAGAGGATCACCCACGGCACTCAATAAGACGCCACCAATTGAGCTCGAAACATATAGGATGCATAGGCGCAGGGACCCCTTCCACGTGATGCCGCCGGTGAAAACATTTAGCGTAAGTTTTTCGGCACTCAAAGCTTTTTCGACTAAAAAACCAATGTAAACTTGGCACAAAATATTTGAGAGCATGTGGAAGAGGCCACCGTGCAGGAAAAGCGGCATGACGAACCTCCAATATTGATGCTCGTAGCGTATCGCGCTCGTCCACTTTGCACCCATAACGTACAACGCGCACGGAGGCGGCTCAAGTAACTTGTCCATGGTTAGATTCGGCTTTTCTTTGCGTATGACAAGCGAAATCACAAACACCGCAATCTCAATTACGGTAATAACGATAGTAAACGACCAACACTTGAAAAATGGAGGAATGAGAGCAGAGCTCAAACTGTCCATATCGTCATCGTCCTCCTGTTCCAGCGTATTCACGGAAGCATACCTCCCCCGCTCGCTCTCCATGCTGTTCTATCGAGCGTATGCAATGCGTATTTCTTCGCCTGTGCAGATTCCGTCCACCGTCCATGATCCTCCACTCGTCACACCACGCGGCACGCGCACACTCAAACGCAGACTTCGCTGCTGCATCATCCATCAATCTTGCACCCTTCCTCGATGAACTACAGTATTTCCGTTCGCCATCGTCTGCCCCATCACCTCGCTGATGTGTTGATGTGACCAAGTTATTAGCAAACATATACTGTATTGTAATGTAAAAATGTATGTATTGTCGGTCAGGCTTGGTACGTGGAGATTCCGAACATCGCCTTTCCAACATCATAACTACCAATCATGATGGCGCAAGCTGGAGCGACCTTGACGACCCGGGGAGCCACGCCGGTAAACAAGCGCGAGAAGCCCTCTTCACGGCAAATTGTATTCAACAGTTCGAACGTGCCCTTAGTTTTCTTCATTTTCGTCACGAGCGGAAGCTCTTGGTGATCTGCCTGAAAAATGTCTACTTGTTGCCGCGTTTTTATGACATCGAAAGGCGTCGTTGCAAACGCTGCAATGCCACCCGCCGCCGCTCCCGAGATAAAAGACTGCATAAATACACTAGATCCTTCCATAAAGTACAGAGTCCGCTTTCGAAACTCTTCATATAGCCCCCAGTACAAGACGGAAAATGGGACGTCCCGCATCAAGGTCGGGTTCAACCCTCTCCACAGCGACTGCACACCGTTGTCTTTAATATTGCGCAAAAAATTTTTTCGCATTCCTAGCGAAGCCACCTCCTGACTCGATTGCATCTGTGTGCGAATTAACTCGAACGGAGCCACCAACGTACCTGCCACGACTCGAGAGATGCCTCCCGCAAGCGAGGCGGAGGAGGGTTGAGAAAAATTCCACGACGGCAGGATGTTGTGGGAAAAGTCGTCGTATAACACCATGTAAATGACTGTGCTCGGCACGGCCATGACCAATGTAGGCGCGAGTCCGTCCCACAGCGCAGGAAAACCCTCAGTACGTACGATTCGCGACATAACCTGTGTAATACTGGAGTTTGAGGTCAAACCAATAACCAAAGCTTCGTTCGAAAAATGCCTGCAGTAACTTTTGTGAAAGACGTGTTCCATAAGACCGTTGCTGAAGGAGTAGTGAGAGCATGTGGGACAGGAGGCCGGGGTCAAATGCGGGACGCCTTTGTGGCTGTGAATGGACGTGCAAGATGGCTCTATGGCCTCAGACATAGCCTGTAATCTAACTTTTACCACGTCCAATGGGGTCACAAGTAAAGACGTAATCAACGAGCCCACGCAGGCCGAAGTCATTTGTACGGCCAGCCGCATTCCGGGCGACACATTTGTCGGGGATATCGCTACACTATTCCTGTTATTCCCAGAAGGATTATGGGCCGCCGGATGACCATGCGGCCCAAGAAAAAATGGGAGTAAAGCATTGGGGCGGACAGTTCCACTGCTAGCCTTCACGTCTTCCTCCATGACACGGGCAAAAGAGCACAGCCCACGCACCAACTGAACGCAACGCAACGGTAGGTATATGTCCCTTCACGTCAAGTTACCGTGGCCCTAAGCCAGGATACCTTCAACAAATACCGGAGCGCGCAACCGCGACAGCTGCTTATGGATAATTGCAGTGCATGTGGGCCGTCGAAACGTCCCTGCACTGAGTGTGTGCATGCGTGCGCGCGAGTGACGGCGTCGGATCAATCCTTCATTCTTCGATTCTTGGGACGGAATATTATGGAGACAGACATGACCACAACAGGTCTCGAGAGTCGGACTGTCAACAAATAAATACTGGAATCGTCTTCCGGCTGCATCCATCATATGATCATATTCCTCTGTAGTAGTACAGCCCCAAACGTCTGTTCGGAAAAAGGGGCGTTCGTCTGTTCGCTTTTTTCTCGCATGCCTTAAATATATACGCATAGCATAATGAACAAAAACTAATATACACATAGCATCATAACATAAGGTCTTGAAATTAGATAGGATAGATTATATTTGTATGTGTATTCGAAAAAATATTTCCTTAATGGAATAAGAATGCATGCAAGTCTTGCTAATGTATTGGTATACTGTGTTGATATATAAACAATGAATATGTCGTGTTGTGATTAGGGTTATATACAGGACACACACTTACGGCCGCTTGGTGCTGTGCGGTGTCCTGCGGATGATGCGCGGTACTGTATGTACACAGCCTTGGTGACCAGACTGGATCGAGCTCGTCCTTTTCTGCATGGGTGGGCGTTCGCTCGTGTCTTCGAGTGTCAACACTCAGAGGACAAGATGCACAACGCCAAACGCCAACAACCCTCAACCACCCGAGGTATCGTACGAAAGCACACGATTGAACAGAAAGAAGCCAAGCACCCACCCGAATGTATGGCAAGTCACTCAGCAGCTCCTCAGAGTGTGCGGCAAGTTCCAAGCTGGCTGCTTGAATTGCGGGCAGCTCCTCAGAGTGTGCGGCAAGTTCCAAGCTGGCTGCTTGAATTGCGGGGAGGTCCGGCAACCTATCGAGGAATCCACTATCTTCGCCATCTTCGCCGCCAACGCCAATTTGACCGTGAACGGCGGATTAGCATCCGTACCGAAGGTCCCTTGGGCTCGTGGTTTACGTTAAAGGCCTTCATTTTCGGACTAAACGAGGTGCACGGTGATTTTCGGCGGGTCTTCTTTGATCGGTTTCGAGCATTGTTGCAGGAGCCGAATCATGAGGTCTACGTGCGTCGCATGGCGGACTATGTGCGATGCATCCAGTCGAAGTACATGTTTGTCCGTGTGGAGCGCCCATATGGTTCAAAGCGCTTCGTTATGGGGTATGTCAAATGCGATAGGGTGTTTTCGTTTGCGCGAAGGCTGGAGCAGATGCGCGTGCGTTTGAACCGCGTCCCGCCAACGTTGCTGACGAAAGTGGAGGTTGAAGAGAACAAGGCGCTGCGGTTGGCGTGCGTTGGCCAGACGGATTACGAACAGGCCGTGATTGCGGCGGCCCAGAAGAAGTACCAAGGAAAGAAGGCGCCGTTGTGTGCGGCGTTGGAGGCGAAGGATAAAGACGCGGTAGAGGCACTGTTGGACGGCAAGGCCAACCCCAATGACGTCGATGAGTACAGTTTTAATGCACTTCACATGGCTGCATGGAAAGGCTGCCGTCTCCCTCTCTTCCACAGAATTCTCGGCATGATCCACGATGTGAATGCAGTCACCAAGTACGGGGACACAGCATTGATGAAAGCAGCGTGCAGCAATCATCTGGATATGGTGGTTTCGTTGATGAACCATCAGGGGATTGATGTGAATGCTCAGGACCGCTTCAACAAATTCACCGCATTGCACTGTACACGAGGATGTAACGGCTGTGATTATATTTTTTTTTAAACGCAAAATATATAATATATGTATGTACACAGACAGAGAAAGCAGAAAATGCTGATGACTATTTCTTACGAATATACATGTACTACGTATATTTTTAAAATATATATACGATCACACTCACTGTCGCCGCTACGTTTTCTTAGTAGTAGCTCCAACTTCGTCCAAAGAAGTCGATAATACCCTGCCTCCCATTCGAGGTGACAATCTGGGAGAAACGGCGCTCTGCTTTATTTTCCGCTGAGCCCACCCAAATCGTGTAACCTCCAATGCCTCCGGGATAGCAGTAACGACAGCTGTGCCACGGAGATCATTGCACAACGACGTCAACTCGTTGAGAATTCCATTATGGACGGTGCGGAAGGGGCAACCCCTTGAGAAAAATGAAAGAAAAGATATCGTAATGTACATAATAATATAATAATACAGGAATATCTACATTCTATTTCTCCGCAGTATCTACACAGTAAATATTCGATATGACGAGTTGACAAACCTACTGTAAGTCCATATTCCTCTCACGACATTATGGAATATCTACATGATATTTTGAGCAGATGATGCTGTCGTGCTGTAGAACTGGAGTGTACTTCATGATGCTGGCCGTATGGTGTACTGTATCTTGTAAAATTAATATCTATATTGATAGGAAACGTATTTATCAATACTAATAGTACGATTTAAAAAATCAAATTAAGGAACTTTTGGACAAATAGGGGACCATTTTAGTCGTTCATCTCCACCAGCCAGCAGCACTCACTACAGGACCCCAGTGATGAGAGGACGGTCCTGTGCATAGGGATACTCGTATTGTTGAGGTGCTCGCGAACAAAAGAAGAATGTTGAATCGAACAATTGTTCAAGTGCAACCAACCATGCCGAGGGGAAGCTCCGGCCGAATGGCATAGTGGCGAATGGAATGGCATAGTAGCGGTCTGTTGCCCCTTGGACCTGACACCGGCCGCGCGAGGTGTCTTTTTGCTTGGTCCTGTCAACGATGGGGGGAAATTATTCTGTGGTAGCGTTGCCACAATGGTGGTTAGAAGGGGGTCGGCTGTACGGGAAAGCAGGATTCCAACAAGCACAGAAACGCACAGGGTGGAAGACCCAACTTCCTGCTTTGAATGGCCGCGTTTACATGGTGACTGGTGCCAATTCGGGAATTGGCTATTGCTGTGCGAAACAGCTGGCCGCTCTCGGCGCTGAAGTACACTTAGTATGCCGAAATGAAGAACGTGGGATAAAAGCGATGGAGGCGATTCAGAAAGAAACCGACAACTCGAGTATTTTTTTGCATTTGTGTGACGTAAGCAACGAAACTTCTGCGAAAAAATTTGCGTCGAATTTTCTAGAAAAAAATAAAGTACTGAACGGATTGGTCAACAACGCCGGTGTTGTTATGAGCGAGCGTCAGCTGACTCCCCAAGGGAATGAAGTTTGTTTCGCGACGGCAATGGGTGGGACGTTTTTATTGACGTCTATGCTTTTGCCGGCGCTCAAACGTGCAAGTCCACCCGGGCGGGTCGTCGATGTGAGCAGTGGTGGTATGTACCTGGCGCCGTTCAACGCCGACTACCCTCAAAAAGGTGCGCTTACTGGAAAATATGATGGTCTCTATGCGTATGTCCAAGCCAAACGGGCACAAGTTTTGTTGTCCAAACGCTGGTGTGAAAAATTGGAGGGCGATGTCATTTTCAATTCCATGCATCCTGGCTGGGCAGGTACCCCCGGCGTGAAGACGTCCCAAATGAGCTGGTTTTATGAGAAGGAAGGAGATAAATTACGCACGGAAGACCAAGGCGCGGACACGGCAGTGTGGCTGGCTTGCGATGATGATGCGACGATAGTGGAGAATGGTGGCGGACGATTTTTTTTCGACCGAGCACCCACACGAACACATTTCCCCATGGCATGGACTACCAACACCGAGGCGGAGGTAGACCATTTGTGGGGCATCTGTGAAGAAATGTTCAACCACCAAGTTTCCGTATAATGACAGCCAGACTTGTACGAGTACTTACGCACTGCGCCCTCTAAACTTGGTCACTTCGTGCAAGTGTTTGCATAATCCCTTCTTGTTTGTCCTTGATTTGTTTGTTTTTAGAGGTACATCGTAGTCTTACTAACTTTAAAACATATTTTAAGTTAAACATATACGTTAAGATACTTATCATACCCGTCATAATAAGTGATAATAAAACTAATATACCCGTCATACTTAGTATGAATAAACTAATAAATAATACACAAATATAATGGAATGAATGTAAACAATTGTCTATTGTAAAAATCACAATTCTTCATCAGTATTCTCCTCCGTAAATAGGGTCCTTGCAGTCAAATCATGATCATCAACTGAGGTCCTGCTCCATCTCGGATTTTTCTTCTTTTTAAATCAGAGATAAGTGAGTCATATGATATTCGAAAGAGAACGTTTATCCTTGCGTTTCGCTAGTTCAAACGCGTCTTGGTTTAACTGTGGCAGATTCAACTTCTACAGCACCCCTAATTTCGCTTCGGCTGCCAAGTCCATGTAACCATCGTCGGTATTTCGACCGTCCAGAACGTCCAGTGGTATGCCTTCTTTCTCAATGTATGCGGCCAAGTGCCACAGAAAGCTCAAAATGATAACGACGCCGGGCCACTCTAACAGTGGGAGAACATATGTTTTCTCCATTAAAATTACCTTTGCAAACAAAAGTGTAAGAAAGGTCAGCTCGAAGAGCAGAAAAGCGCCTCCAAACAATCCGTGCAGCCTCAACTGCTTCAGCGAAGCATTCCCACCACCGGCGTCAGCCCCTTTCACAACGAAACCAAATGCAATAAAGAACATTGCACACAGGAAAAAGAAAAGCACTGCCAGTGAAGAGTGTAGACTATTATTTTCTGCACAAGAAATCGCTGAGCAAGATATCAGGCAGAATCCTGCCACAAGAAGCAACAGGTATATACGTCGAAACCACACCGCACGTTTGATCATGACCGAAAACAAAACAATAGAAGCACCGGACGTCACAAACCCGGCGCGGAAGATCCACGCTGCAGGCAACGTCGCACCATAGACCGATATTGTCGACAGAGGCCACCAGAGCAAGCCAGAGCCATTTTGAGGGGCGGAAATGGCACCCACTAAGTATGTCATGAGTGTGGTAGCGATGCCCAATGAAGCAGAAAATCTAGCGACGGAGGGTGCACTCAAAACGATCTCTACCGTGTGCGACTTACTCGGGAGCTGTCGCTTGAAAACGCCACTTGGTTTCTTTTCCGATCCTGCCAAAACAACTGGCCCATTCACACTATTTTCAGTAAAGTGGATGGTCTTTTCAACTGGAGAATCGCTTGGGGACGTCCGCGACGAAAAAGATTCAACCGGGAAAAAGAAACTATCGTTCTTTGGGGTTGAGCTGAGGTCTGTTTCTAGTAAGTGCCGAGTGATTTCATCCTCGTCCAGAGTGGGTGAGTTGCGGGCAGACCCAAACGGTGACCCCAACGGTGTGCTAGTAGCGCTATTCATCCTGTCCGCACGCGTGTGCAAAAAAATTCCACCACCGATTGGTGTGGGAACGAGCGCCTCGACAACAATCGTTCGCACTCCAGATTTCACATATTCCGATCGACTCTCCTCGTCCGTGCAAGGAAAGCAAAGCACCCCATTTTTAATAAATCCTGCGGTGTGAGAGGTGTGAGGTGTGAGGTGGGAGGATAGGGCCAAAATCCGAGTAGTTAGGACTCGTACACTACACGATGTAATACATGGCGACATCGTTGATTTGATCTGTTGGTGTCAATTATAATACTTTGTATGATTATTCACCGAGAAGTTGGTTACCCAAGTACCATAGGTACGACGACGGAGAGATTTGAAGGGTTAGGCCAAACAAAGAATCCACTAAAACATTTTCGACGGCAAAGCCGGCAGGCATTCATGCTAGTTAAATCCAGCAAGACCATTCATCAAGGCCTTCGCTTTCTTCGCTTGCTCTTCCTCACGCAACATTTGCCTAGACAGCCGCATAGTTTCCTTGATCGTCATAAACTTCTTTTGCTTCCCTCTCCTACGATACTCTTTTTTCTGTCTTTTCTTCGCACTCGACTTTCCAGAATGCTCCGTTTCCATAGGCAGCGGTTTAAGTCGCACTGGGGAATCTGGGCTTGAAGGAGAGCAGGGGCGTGCATTTTGTTCTAACGGGTGTGCGTAGGGGGAGGTGTAAGTCGCGTAACGCCTCCGGTGAACTCGTCTTTCCATCTTATCCTTGACAAGCTCGACTTCTGCAAGTTCTTTCAAATATAGTTTCCGGAGCTTGGATTCTGACAGCTTTTCCACCTGCCGCTGTTGCTGCTTATGCGTTTGTGTCTTCG
>Ga0099797_100009_pt1 | contig 90681 bp, 73 predicted proteins | sample Uncmet_Sort48C_1_FD_89871 | JGI IMG/M metagenome (GOLD analysis project Ga0099797, IMG submission 89871) | Marine eukaryotic communities from CALCOFI LINE 67, Pacific Ocean - C012_Sort48C_1 | ecosystem: Environmental > Aquatic > Marine > Oceanic | place: Pacific Ocean: Monterey Bay | collected...
TGGAGTCAGCTCTGTTCTTATCCAACGTATCAGTAGCCAAGAGAGAGTTTTCATAAAACTGGAAATCTTCTTTTGACCAAATATGCTGGGATTCATCCTCGACGCTAGTCAAAGAGGAAGAGAAAGCGTCAGACTCGTCATCACTGTCAATGTAAGCTCCATATTCATCAGATACTGGATACTGTTACACACCGGCATCATCAAGAACTTCTTTCTCATCCTGCTCCGAAAAGTGATCTAAATCATCCTCCATTTTTTATAATAGTTTTTCTTCCCGTTCTACCTTGGAACGTAATTGAGCTGATTCCGTCATATTAGACTTATTATTAAAGTTATTCAGTCTGTCCTATCGTTCCTATTTCCTTTGATTTTTCAGATTCTCGGCATGCCCCACGTGAGCCCGCATTTCCTCCCTCAATATCAACATCGCCTGTGTAACATGGTCGTGCTGAAACGAAGACATACCTAATACTTCTTGGAGATACGCGTCTCCGGCAGTCTTTTACTTCTTTTTTAAGTCGGCGATTGTGTCAACAGAGGAAGCCTGAGAACCCTGGTGACTACCGACAGATATACTATTTTTGGACATATCACTCCCGAGGTCGGATGGCGTGTCTTTATCATCCTTGCTTGTTAGACTAGGAGTACCACTTGAATAAGTCTAGCCTTTCTCTTTTTCTTAAACACCTCCTAGTCGCACTCCTCTATCAGTCTATTCCTTAACCAATTTCTTTAGCCATCGCACAGTCCTATCCGTAAACCTCAATGCACGATGGTGACTGGTAGCCTCAGTTTCAGCCACTCTTCTTTACACTGTTAAGACCACATCAAGTCTGTGTGACCAGTCTAGCATCCGCAACACTTCGTCGTCGGGAGATATTTCTTGATCTTCATCGAAAAACTACTGAGTCCCATCAGGGTTATTAGAGTCGTATTTTTTCTTGAAACTCTCTCTCAAATCATGTAATTTCTGACCCAGCCCGTATTTAGCACAGGCTTCCATCACACTTACTGTTTAATCTTCAATCAAAAGAATAAACGCGAGGTTAATCAGTCTCCGCATAATCCTACAACGTCTTTCCACCTCCACCTTATCCACTTTTTTCACACTACTTGTGTATCTATGCTGTAATCTCAACAACACTTCCTCTTTACGAGAACTCGCATAGCCTATTATACCGAATCTATTGATAACGTAATACCCAATTTCCCCTCCCCGATTCAAATTGCGCAAATAACCCTCGTAAAACCCGACTGTGTGATTGTTTTTCCTATTCCCGAACTTGTTATTTCCACCGTGACCATGCTTAGCATTCATGAGATTGCCCGCAGCGTTCATTGTACTATCGCCATGACCACCACTATTCTTCGACGAGTCTATGTCATTCCTCCCCACCAGCATCCTCGACCTTTCTTTCGCCGCCTTATCGGTTCCATGCCCCTCTACGGTTAAAGTTCTTTCATTCTATTGCAATATACTGGCCAAAACCTCTTTATTGCTCAGTTCGTGCGCCGTTTCATGTCTATTCAAATCCGCCGACTCGATTTCTACGGGAACACCAAATAAAGCTAGCTTCTCTACTAATTGAGTGACAGACTTCAATAAAGTGGCGGAATCGTGTACGGCGAGGAGTTTTGCATCCAATTGGGGGGACCATGTGTCGGATAAGTGGACCGTTTGCTTCAGTTTGTTGTGGAGTCTTTGACCAAGGGTAACAGTACCGTTATTCGTTTGAGAGGTGTTACAAGCGGCACGGGCTGCAGATTGCCTGAGGGATTTTATAGTTTGCTCAGTCTAGACCTCGTATTGCGACTTCTTGCTAGTTACACTGGACCTGGAACTTACTACACTGGATTTAGAAGTATCAGTTTTTTTCACACTCGAAGTTTTTGAACTCTTCCTATCAACATTGTCTGAATGTTTTTTCTTTAAACCCAATCCACCTCCACCAGCCGCATCACTCGTTTCGGACTTAGTATGTTGTCCTTCTTTCAAATTTGAGGCATTCGAATCATTTTTATTGTTGCTGTCGATCCCAACATCAGCTTATTCCGATTCCAAACTCGCATGTTCAAAAAAGTCCTACATACAAGTCGCCAATACACTAGTTCCCCGCGTTGTGAATTTTACTGATCTACTAACAAAATCCGGCGGTGGATATTTCAAATGTTTACAACATTTGTGCGTTAATCTTATCGTCTGTCCACAAGCGGCCGAATCGTACTGACTCGCATTCACGCCCTGACCCTTCTGTTTTCCGTCTGACAGGGCTAGATTGGGGAGACTTCTCAATAACAGATGCTTGGTGGGAAGAATTTCAGCCTTTAGGTCGTCAGCTTGCTTGAGCCTGCGTTCTAACGCTTCGACTGCGGCGAGATGAGAGGCCCTATCCATTGCTGGTGATGTTTCTCCTCCAAAAGAAACTCCATTTTGACGGTCATTAGGAGGAAGATTTTCAGCACCTGATTATCTTTTCAAAATACTTTTCTGATTTTTGGTAGACTGCGGCCTACTACTTTCTATATTATTATCTGCATTACTGCTTGAACTACTAGCACTTGACGATGAGGCACTTCCACTTCCACTGCCTTATTCTTCACCCTCCTCTCTAACACTACTACTCTAGACTCGATTTCCATCAGAGTCATTCCGTTCCAGCCAATTTTCTTCGTCGGAAGAGTTTGATTTTTCATCATAATACAAGAATTTATTGCCACTGCTATCTGAGGCTCTTCCCCTATTAAGTTGTCCTGAATTATCCGGTGAACAATTTCTATTATATCCCAATATATGTCCTTCCGCGATATTATACACCGTTTCGCCCTTCGCATCCTTAAATTCTGTCGGCACACAATCCACTTTCCGTCACATAGACTCATAAAATCTCTTCTTTTATTTTTGACCTTCCAAATGCATGCTAAATGATCCCGGTTTGATCAGAAACTCCTCGGAATTAGTCGTCAAAAAATCCTTTAATTTACCGTCTATCCCAACGCGAGGAACATCATCCTTTAAACCGGGTGAGCCTCATTATTTATAGCCGAACGCAGACATTCTTCTTTCTCTATCTAGAACTGTTTGACCCATATGAGATTGCTCGTGAAACAACCCCGGCGGTAGTTTATCGGTTGGCCCCCTGACGTGGGGTTTCACGTGAGTGAGAGAAGGATGTTCACCAGATAAAACGAGGTCTTGAGCGGCCCGAATAGTGGGGTGATTACCATGGACCGGACCCATGAAGGGTCTGGAACTGGACCTTGTCTTTGAAATTGGACTTTGAGATTCAGTCTCTGTTGCCCTAAGAGCCTTATTGTATTCGGCGTCTTCGGACTTAAATTCTTTGACTTCAGGCTTACAAAAACCGACTACAGTACCCGACGAATTTTTCTAATTATTTTAAAGACTCTAACCTGGTCCACCCATCAATTTCTCATAGGTTTCCCCCCCAACGAAATCCTTAAAAAGCTCGTTTACTGATGGAGAGTTGTCACCAGGAGCTGATTGACGCCCTTCTTCTTCTCCTGGAGCGCCACCAGCGGCAGCCATTGCCATAGACTATCTTTCAGGTTTTCCTTGACCTGTTCCCGATAAAGCATCAGTGATCTTATCCACTTCAGATTTCTTTTGATTCAAAGTTTATCGAAAATAATCAGATGCCGAGGGAATCTGATTTTCCGAATTGTTATTTGAATTCCCATGATTATAATTCACAAGTTCGGCAGGATTTACTCCTGAAACAGAAGATTATTTCACATCAGTTTCATGAGTTTATGGCAAGTTAGAATCAATAGCCGACCCCTAATTCGATTCTCGCTCTTATTTCTAGCTGTAACGTCTACTTGCCGCAGCCCGTGCAATATCGCGTAATTTCGCATCCACATCAGTCCCCGTCTTTTCACCCTACTACAGCTGCTATTATTGTACAAGTTTTTACTTAATATCCATTTCAAATCCCAATCTTCTATGCGCTTCCTTCCACGCTTACCATTTGTCCTCCTCCGTTTCAGAACCACCGTCAGATTCACTTTCGCCAGCCGCAGAATTGTGTGATCCATCTTTAATACCACTCTTACCACCAGGCCCTCCATATCCATTTTCCCTCCGAATCTAGTCGTACGCCAAATGCAGCAACTTCAATTTAGTCACACTCGCCATCTTAGGTGTGTAATCTGGTCTTCTCCCTCTCACCGCTGAACTGGCTATCGTTCCTCCCTTCAGACAATAATCCTTCGGGTCCGGTCAATCGAAATTACCCCCATTCGCGAAAGATGTGGTGCCATCGTCATGCGTAAACCCCAATTTATACCACGCCGGATTCATCAAACTCGACGCGTGTTTGGATAATTTAGATAAATAGGGGGCAAATAAATGGTCTCCCGCATCTTTCGGTAAAGCATAAGCCCATTCCTCTCTTAACCTGCGACGTTCGGCGTTGCCTTTGAGAACTCCGTGCGGCTAATACACGATCGTAATACAATCAGGGAGAGACAAACCATGACTGGACGACGATGACCCACCCGAGCCTACACCACCACCACCTCCACCACCACCGCCGGTTGGAATTAATCCAGATGATCTTAATGCCGTACCAGATGCTTCAGCCAAAGTCTTATTCGCCGCGTTTTTTTCATCGCCCGGTTCGTGCACTATCACTTTTCTGATATCCCCGAGATCACACAGCTTCACCAGTTTGTGGTTCGCCGTGAATTCCGTCAGAGACCCAACACCCCCGTGTCGGTGGAAATCGTACCCAGTCAAATAGTATAATGCCTCATGGTCCAACACAATTAGTTCGAAGGAGTTAGAACCCACATTTCCTCGTGTTCCGGACAATAAAACCCCACAGAATTCGATGGGGGTCGCACAGGTGAAGTTTCTGCCATGAGATTTATGATATACTCTGGGCTCCAACACTGGTTAGTTGTTTTTCTCGAAGAAGATCTTGTCGACTGGATCCCACCATACGATCGGATCGGGCATAGACATGCGTTCTATTGACTCTTTTCTACTGGTTGCTTCGGTTTATTCTTTCAATTCGCCCTTCAATGCCTCGGGATTAAATTTACTCGGGTCGTCATTTATGTTCACCATTAACTTACCCTAATCTCTTTTCTCGCTGTAATCATTCATCCCAAACAATAAATGACGGTCTGATTCCGATGCTTTTTTCCAAATCCCTCTCTTACTTCTATATCCAGCGGCTGGAGTACCACTGTTAAAACTTCCATTCAATTACTCCTCCTAACTCTTTATCTTCCGTCTCCTCGGCACATAAGCCCCCCCTATAAACGGTGGTAAATACCCCTTCTCTTAAATAGCAGCTGTTTCAGGATGTCCTGCGTCCAAGAACGGGTTGTTATTATCGTACAACCCCACTCCACGAAGATATTTCCCACAATATTTCTCATACTCTGCGGTTGAGACCTTCTCAACATCCGGTTTCTCTGGCGGACCAACCCCCAATCTAGTTTCTCTATCCCATGTCCCTCGTCCAGCGTAACTTTTTTTCAAATTCTCCTTAGAATCCATGCTGCCGACTCCCTCAGAACGACCCATTCTGCGCATAGCGTTGATGCGCGGACGCATACTCCTGTGTCCAGAGGAGTTTCATCCACCCCCGACGCCCCGACGATTCGGAACACTCTCATTGTACTCAGCAAAATACTCACTGGTACCGAAATACTCAGGCGAATAAGTCCTGCCCCTACCATACTGATCCACTCTACTAGACTAAGAATTATTAATCCTATTTTTACCACTACTACCCTAATCCGTCCTCCCTAACTCATGTCTATACATCTTCTCACTGTGAAACACCCCTCCCCCAAGATGTTATCGTCTCTCACCCTCATCGATTACCTTCTACCTTTTCCCGAAATCCAAAGTCCCCAACCCGTCTCCAACCCTCCCAAATCCGTCCGGAACCCGACTTCCCCCCGGAATTTTACCCACCAACATCCCATCCTCCTACCGTGAGATCATCGGCCCACTCTAAACTCTGTTGAACGCCCGACTGTAACTACTCTAGTACAAATTTTTACCGCAATGCTCCTTAATCTTATGAAAATTCTTCTAGTCACCATGAGTGTCGACACGCGGTTTCCCAGCTCTCTCCACCTAAAAGCGGGGATGCAAGGTGCTGGAGTCGTAAGTTCTTTCGTTCAACAGCTTCTGCACATGCGGCCTATTCTAGGTATTGAAGTAATTGTGGGGGTCGCATAAGGAATTGTCGTGGGAAGCAGTCACGAATTTATCGCTGATGTAACGCTTATGACTCACGTTTTCGATGGAATGGACGCTATTCACGAGACTGGTGATGGGGACGTGCGCGTGGGATTGATTGGTGGCGAAGGCACCCTTGGACTTGGGAGGAGGGGAGGACATCAATTAGTTAATAATAATAGTTATAACAGTAATAGTCCTAGTGATTACATCTCAGAAGTAATCTAAATTACTCTATTAAGAATCTTAAAACAACTAATGGTGGTGCTGTACCGGAAATACAAGTTCAACTGAAATCAAAACGTATGTACATTGGTACTACATAGTATACAGGAAAAAATATCCCTAAATTACTGTACTTGCATGGATTGTTCCAATACCAAATTTATTAAGAAGAAAATCTGAGCAACTCCACTCTGTAATACTACTCAGCTTCAAGTTATAGTATTACATTTATACCTTGAAATTTACTTTTAAATATCAGTCGTTAGTAACGGGTGCGCACTGCAAATTCGTTGTTCGTGCTGGCCCGAAAATAAGTTTTTCAGAAGTTTTAAAATTAATAAACAGGACTCCAATAAAATGACAATGTGTCAAACTAGTCCTGCGAACTGAAGACTTGGAGACAGCGGTCACAGTTACCATTAAAAATTTAATATTGTAACTGTGTACCCGCAAGGATAGTCTTCATGAACTAGGCTGGGAGTCGGGACCAACGACTATATCTTAGTAAAACTACAGTTAAACAGGATCTGCTGTACAGTACCATCTACACTCATTGACGTCTTCAAACTGTCACAAATGAATATTATTAACATTGTGATCGTATAAAATGAAATTATCTTCCTAAATTTAAACGCACCCCAGATCAAAAATAATTGTCCAATTATTATCTAAAAATAATTCAAAAACTATAACTGTCATGGTTATTCAACTCAACAATTATGCAATATGTTTCTAGAAAGTCTTCCGAAGAGCAAAAGAATCTGATTATACAGTATTGACCATTGTAATAATTTCTTTTTTTTTTTAAATTTTAACAACATTAATCAGGATTCAGACTTACAGTTTATCTTTCATCTCCGGTACTGCCTCAAAAAGATCCGCCACTAATCCATAATCACTGACCGCAAATATCGGCGCATCCGCATCTTTATTAATGGCTACAATCGTTTTGCTATCTTTCATCCCCGCCAGATGTTGAATCGCTCCCGATATTCCCACTGCAATATACAAGTCCGGTGCCACAACCTTCCCCGTCTGGCCCACCTGCAGTTCGTTCGGCACGTACCCAGCGTCCACAGCAGCCCTACTCGCTCCCATAGCCGCCTGCAATTTGTCGCAGAGTGGTTGTAAAACCTTCTCGAAATTCTCGGAGGAGTTAAGAGCTCTTCCACCGGAGACAACGACCTTAGCAGAGCCTAATTGCGGTTTATCATCCGCTTTTGTCGACTCTGACAACCAAGTGGAGGTTCCGACTGGCGCTACACCCGATGGTCCAGCTCCAGAAGAAGCTTCAATCTCAACTGTTTCATGATTCCCACTCCCAGCCTCAGCTGCGTCAAAAGAAGTTGGTCTGACTGTGCATATCTTCACCCCATCCTTGCTCGCGTCCACCTTCGCCAATGCATTCCCGGCGTACATCGGCCTTAAGAACGTATTCTCGTCAAAAACCTCCAACACATCCGATATCGGCTGCACATCCAATTCAGCCCCAACTCGTGGCAAAGCGTCCCGCGCTACCGAAGAAACCGAGCCCAGAACGTGCGTAATCCCCTCTTTTTTTACCAAGTCCGCGATGGTATTAGCCAACACGTCCGCGGTTTTACAAGCATCCTCGTTGGACTCGGAGATCAAAAATGTTTTCCCCAGTTTGCTACATTCGGCGGCGGCGGCCTTATTGGTGGCGAGGAAAGAGATGGGTTTATCTTTGTTCAATTTTTTGGCGGCAGTCAACACGTTCAGAGTAGTGCCGGCGAGACCAGTTTTGGGATCATTGTCGGCCAGGATGAGAGAAGAAAAACTTCTTGCACTTAGAGACTGATTTAAATTAATCGAATAGTGATTCAGACAAGACTTTCTGCTGGTTAAGGCACAAGCACGGTGAATCATGATTGAGATATGGACCAGGATGTTAATTAATATTCTGAATCTAGTGAAATTTACTGATTTAGCCTAGTTACTAATATAGATTTTAATTCAAATTCTAGTCTACTCGCAGTCTTCTAGGTCAAGACTAATAAAGACTTGAATCTTAGAGTAACCCTCTGTAAATTTATATCCGGGACCGAACACCATCACATATTATATTATTATATACCGTCGAATTAAATTGTTAATATGTACTGAGGGTAGTACCTGCATTGCTGTCAAATTCTCAAAATTAAAAGATCTAGTTACATGTTGTAGTTACAGTAATATTACTCCTTCTTTCAACAAATTCAAGAAATCAAAGGTCAAGACACCTCGTGCGGTTACAATTTACCAGTGTCAACCCCCTAATATCTAGGACTCCTCCCCACAGGTCTTGAAGTAGTAGTGACTTGAGTCTTGACAATGATCATCTTTAATAAAAAATAAATACCAATTCATTATTCGTAGACTAAAATTAATACCAATATACTCCACGGTTTCAAAATCCTCTAATAAAATTTGGAAGACAATGAATACTCAGAGGACCTTTTTAACTAGTAGTCTTTAATAGCTTTAAGAGAAATGTTTAATGGATTTAAAAAAATGAAATAAATTTTGTGCTAATAGTTTTTGAAATGTGATTTTACTTATGACATGACAGAATGTTCTGCGCTACACAATTAAACTTCGGTAACAGATGTGTATAGTACTGTAATTGTAATAATAATAATGTTGTTAAATTTAATGCGCTGTAATTGAGATAAGTGTAAATTGAATAGAAAGATTGAAATGTAAATGCTGTATAATTTAGACTAATAGAAAAAAAAATTCATGATTTTAATATTAATTAACGAGACTGTTAAAGACTAGTTTCAATCGATGGAAAATGATTAGTTTTTTAATACGCCGAGTAGTAATACATCTCCACATTATTTGACTTCACACTGGCGTTATAAATTTGTCACCACACTCATAATATCTCCTTAGGCTTGAAGTTGTCGTGGATCCCTTGGTGGAAATGGCAAATTTGCGGCTGCCTGCTCATAATTTATACTATGCTCATTCTGAATATCTGCAGCCGTACTACTACCACCGTCAGAAGACTCTGACTTAGACCCCGTTCTGCCGCTGACAGTACTAAAAGAGCCTGGTTCGCCGGTTGTAACACCTGCTTCCCGTCCTGTCACATCCAACGTCGTCGTGCAGTGTACTACTTGGTCCCGTGGCCTCATCACGCCTGCTGGGGGCGACGGTAACCCAAATAAACAGTGGGGTTTTTGTGGCCCGGAACTACTAATATAAGTACTAGTTTGAGAACTCTGAAGTGCGTCAATGTTGGCAGCAGATTCACTTGTCGAAGAACCTTCTGGTCCAAGTTCAACATTATCTGGATCACTGTAACAACCCATCATACACCTATCTGAAACGTCACCATTGGGACTTGATGGACATCCTCCAAAACCTAAACCTGAATTACAACAATGAGGAGACGGTCCAAAAGGACTGCGTTCACCAGGTCCAAAAGTATACTGACTGCCTATGGTATGCACACTGGGTGACTTTGGTGACCAAGGTACAGACTGAAAAAGAGGTTGTCCCTCATAGTAGGGCGATGGAGAGTTTCCTGGATAATCAGGATGATCACTACTACCTGAATCAGATAAATTTTCTCTCTCTGGCGCAGGAGAATGCAATGTAGGTGGTACCGAAGAATTTCTTCTAATTTCACCACCACTATGATTATTATTTTCACTTTTTTCTGAAGTTGATCTGCTAGTTTTAAGATCTTCTTCATGCGACATGTCTTCCGGCCCGGACGAGTCTGAGTCTGAGTCTGGCGCGCGCGCGCGCGCGAATTCTGTACTTCGATGCCGGGGTTTTATCAACAATCGGTCGTCGTTCTGGGCTTCCAGCAACAATGGGTCGTCTGCTAGTTCTGGCAACTGCAGCGGAGGAGGCTCCTGTGGTCCTGTCGGTGGCGTACATAGTGGGGTCATGCTGCAGGGAGTTGTACAGCCAACGCTACAGCTTTTAAACGAGTGTCGACAGCTACTTTGAGGCGTGGCTGTTGCTGAGCTGCTACAACTTCCGGACTTTCCTGGTTTCATTTTTTTAACATCATTGGCAGAAGGATAAATAGGAACATAATCCTCATTAGCTACCATGTCATCCTGGGCATTGTTATTAATATCATGTAGTCTTTCCCGCAACTCCTTAGGATTTATACGCATAACGTCTCCGTCTGGTGTAATGTGTCCGTTGCATATCATCGACTCATCACCTTCCGAAACTGAATTGGTAGCACTAGCGCCTCCTCCCATAACTTCCGAAACACATCCCGCACTTCCCGAACGCGCATGGCTAAAAGTAGACTTAGACACGTTAGGTTTCGTTCTCGCTTCAATTGCCTCTTTGTCACCTGGACTTCTCAATGGTAAATAGAGTCCTGGTCCATTGACATCAGGTCCTGCACTGCCACCAGGTCCAATGTCGGACGACAAACCTTTTAACTTCAAGTTCAGACCCAAGCTCAAGTTGAAACCACCAGTGTCCTTATTAATACTATTAGTTCCGAATACTGGCGAATTATCTGGATGATGATAACTTCTTAAACTGCTAGACTCTTGTGACATGGTCCTTGATCGTGGTCGGGAAATATTTTGTGCGAGTCCCCCTCCTCCGATTAAGCTGGTACCCTTACTAGGGTTGGAAGTCTCAGTGATTATAGAACTACTACTGATGCTACTAGCACCACTACTACCACAGTATGTTTTCGGCGTTAAGCCATCATTATCATCAGAATAGACTGGAGATTCCGAGTCTGATTTCTTGTTTTTCTGATAATTAGGAACAACATTATTCACCACTTGAATAGACTCTGGATTCAGTCTACGATTCGTAGGACCCACAATCTGTAACCCTTCAACTTTCTTATTTAGTTGTTCATTCAATTCTACAAGTTTAACATTGGACTGAGTCTGATCATTCTCCTCGTTGTTATATATGTCCACGATTATATCCACCAAAGAAAGAATATCAATGTCCGCGTCGGCGATCCTCTTACTAGTAGGACTTGGAGTGGTAATAGTTGTCGTGACAGGAGACTCAGTGGACTCAGGAGTCCTAGTATTCAGAATATTATTATTAGTTAATACCGTTAATACGTCGGGCCTTTTAGAAAGAAAGTTAGTACCAGTGTTACTGAGTCCAGTGTTCTGTGTGGTAGTAGTACTTCTACTAGTAGCATATTGCCATTTATTATTATTATTTGACAATGTTGTCACAGTTGGTGTCGGAGCCATAACGGATGGCACAATGACATTGTGCGGAGTAGTCACAGGAGGTCTCGGTGGACTCAATTTTGCTGCAGCTTGAAGTTGTTGTTGTTGTGCCAATCTATTTTTTAACTCTTCAATTTGCATTCTGTCCTGTCGAATTAAATTGAGTCCAAAACCAATTACAATCCCTGATACCACTACTGTGAGCCCAAGAAACAACAGACAAGCCGGGGCTGTCAAAAAGTTTGACAACAATGTACCGATAGTTGAACCAGTACTACCTTTTGAATCAGATTCACTGTCATTGACCAAACTAATATCTTGATCCAGTGCGGCAAGAGCACCTTCGTTCAGTTCAGAATCATCCTCGATCCCTAAATGACCATTTAATTTTTTCCACAAGTTAGAGCCTTCATCTGGTATTAAAGTTGTTTGATTCAAACCACCTGTAACTGTCGCGGCAACACATAATTGCTGTTGTTGAGCTTCACTGTGAGTCTGACTATGACTAGATATTGCACTACTCAGACTCAGACTAAGTCTACTAGTACTCCCATAAAATTGGTTTTCATAATTATATCCCAAATAACTTATACTTTGCTTCCTTGTATCCATTGGAGCTTCTTCAAATAAATTAAACAAATCTTCTTCCCGTACAACTCGCTTTGGATAATAATAGGTCACCGAATTGAGAGAAGAACGTCTAGACTCTAAACAAGTTTCATCTGATTCCTGAGTATGAGTATGATCAGATGAATCCATCATACTACTTTCTTTGGAAAAGCGTCTTGGGTCCACCACAAGTGGTTGTTCAGGCGGAAAGAAACAGTCTGAAACCACCTCGGTAATTTGGCGAAAGAGAGTGGTTGGGGGATTGGGTTCAGGTTGAGTTGCTACTAAATTAGTAGTATTAGTTTTATGGATTTCATTCCACCGTTTCTCTGCTAGATGGGTGCGAAGCGGATCTAAACACCCCAAAAGATGCGTTTTCAGGGGCTTTGTGAAGAAACGAGGAAATTTCTTGGGTGTTGAATCAGAATTTAAACAACTATTACTAGTAGTAGAACTAGGCCCGCCCGAACTTAACAGCCCAAACTCTGGATCTAAGTAGTACCTCTCCACTCTTTTCAGCATGCTCACGACTTCCTGCGCAGTAAACCTCAATAAAGGATGATACTCCAAGCATCCTTGCGTCACAAAAATCAGGGTGTTGAAAAACTGAATCAGATCTAACTCTGACTGAGTATAAGATTCTGAGGATTCAGATGAATTAATATTCTGAGAACTTGTTCCACCATTACTTCCGAATCCTGGATGCATCCTTTTCAGCACACTCTCCGCAGAAGGGAAGTCAATCTCCTTACTAAAGTCCTGGATTTTGCTGGTTATCTCCGCCACGTTGCGACCACAGTGCTTCTTCGGGAAATGCCAGAAAATGAGGTAATAGTCGCACATGCCCAAAGACCACACGTCCGTTTTCCTTGTTACGAAGGACTCGTTCAAATTCATGGGGTTAACAACGGGAACGCCCTCGATAAGAGGCTGTTGAACTTGTTGATCTAGTAAGTCTACTTGGGGTTTTTTTCTAATACTAATATTCTTTGAACCTTGTCCACCAAAGTTTGACATCTGGGCCTTATTTTTGTTCATAACATCGGGTGCCATATAATGTACGGTACCGATGGAGCAGGGCACGAGCATCTCGATGACATCAATACACTCTGAATCTTGTGAATTTGCACTCTCATAGTTACTGTTGCCGGCTGAAAGAGAGTTCGAGGTTGGCATTGCTACACCATTCACATAACTATAATTCGAATTATTTTCCAACAACCTTCTTCTCTTAAGCCCACGGGTCATATTATTATCGTAATTGTCAGTAACTGTAGTAATGTCATTGTCAATGTCCATGATATCAGAAGTCTGTGTTATTGTACCTTCTTTCTTCAGAGCCAGCTCTTGTTTCACTGCCGACTTGATTCCCTTATAATTCGGAATTCGCGAACTCAACCCGAAATCCGTGATTTTCACATGTTCCTTAGTACTATCACCATCTCCACTTGACACCACCAAAAAGTTTTCCAACTTCACGTCAGCATGCAAAACACCCTCTTTGTGCACGTCACACACACACTGAGACATCTCCTGCATCATGTGGAGCAGCTGTTTGGGCCACTTCAGGTAGAGAGTGGCTTCGTAGTCTGAACCATTACTAATACGGTTTAAGTTACTACTGTTACTAATTATACCTGAGTTACCTGAGTTAAACTTATTCCTAGTACCAAATTTACTCCCACTATTATCTGATTGACTTAGCCATTCTTTAATTATATCATGATTGTGGTCTAAAAGCGTCCTTTGTGTTGTAACATTATCGGGAGGAGTGTGCGTCGGTATACTATCGGGCAAAGAAAACGCTCCACCATTACTACTGCTATGATTAATCTCGTTAATCCCGGATGACCCGTCAACCAAGGTGACCGTGCTTACACTTGCTCTACTGTTGTTGTAACAGTAATCTTGAACTTCATTCATAACATCGACGTCGTTAACTCCTGGACCATTTATTAAAGGTCTTCTGACATCTTCATCTGCTTCATCGGATCTACAGGCGTTTTCTTTATTCTTATTAATGGTGACATCAGATGACTCCGACTTATTTAAATCTTTTAAAACATTATTGTTCAATTTGAATTTCGCCGCCAACGCGTTTTGTAGCATTATCATGTCCTTCTGCTGGAACATGTACCTCTGTAAAGAACCGTGAGGAGCCAACTCCAGGAGCAACTCGTATTTGTCGTCGTATGGGTTGTGCCATGTACCGTAGATCTTAATCACACGATTGTTAGCGGAATTATTATTATTATTTAGACAAGTTTTGTTGTTAAATTTATCGGGACTGTTCACTTCTGAACTCAAATTTGTGGTTCCACTTGGAGTACTACTTGTAGTTAATACCGTACTACTACTGGTTACACACTTATCCCCATTCACATTCGGATTTCCCGAGTAAATACTCAATCGATTCGGATTCGAAAATATCTGCAAAATCTGAACTTCATTCTCGATGGTCTTCCGATGTCCTTCATTTCGGCACGCTAACAATTTCAAGGCGTATCTTTTTCCCGCTACCACAGGAACGGAACGCCCGCTGTTGGGCGGATTCAGATAGTCGATAGCACGACCGCTACGACCAACTGGCACTGCACCGTTATTACGTTGAAGACCACCGCAATAATCCTCTGCTGCATTTTCATTGTTATCTGCTACATTGTTCAAGTCATTAACATTATTGTTCTCAACTGTATCCAAGCTCAGTCTGGAGTTGCTTTGCACTATCATAGGAGGATTACCAGCGTGGTCAGAATCCTTTCGCTCAACTTCTGAAACTTCTTGCGCTGGCAGTCCTTCTACCTCGTAAACAGAACCGAAGCCGCCCATTCCGATTTGTTGAATAATCCGATAGGGACCAATCACGGTCGGGAAGTTGTAAGTCTTGTTATAAAGTTTAGTAGTACCAGTAATAGGATTCTCATTGACATGATTGTGAATCTCATCAACTTGATTCAGACCGTTCTGTTGTAACTGTTGTTGTTGTTCAACTTGGGGATAATTTAAATTTTTGTCATTCTGATGAAGATGTTGCCTTACAACATTATCGTAACAATGTGGCCCAGGTCCTACAATTGGTGGATGAGTTCTAATAGGATTTTGTTGTTCTGCATGGCTATTAAATATTGAAACGGTATGTTGTTGTTCTTGTTGATTCTGAAACATTTTGAAAAGTTCTGTTGTCTAAGCTTAGTAATAGTATTAGTAATAGTAGTATTTAGTTAAGTACAAGACTGTTAGTTAATATTTAAATTCGGTAATAGTAGAGTTACCTGAAACTAAATCGAAAATAATCAAAAACTGAATTTACCTTAATAGAAACAATTGAATGGTAAATGAACTTTTTTCTTTAAATTTAAAACTTGAAAAACTATTGTAATCTCATGTAATCTGTGTTTGCGAAACTCTAATAGGCTGAATATTTAGAAATATGAAACCTATTAGTGGCAAAAGAAAATTAATGCTGTATTGATGTAACTAAAAACTGCTAATATTCGAAGAGTAAAAAATTCTAACCGACGGTATATTTACGGTAAATTACGTTATACCTTCAATTATTTCTGTTGAATCGTCGGCGCCGTCACTATGTTTAATAAATCTATAATTTCCAGTAAAAGAATTGACAATAACAATCGTCGATATAGAATCAGTCATATGGGCTATAGCAAGTATTCCTACGGTATAATGTAACGTTAAACACTGGAGTAATGATTCAGGGCGTTTAATATACTGTACAACTTTCCACTTACTCAGACCCACACTGCGATAATACACAGTGGACTGACAATTCCTATGTCAGAAATTATATATTGAACAAATTCTTCTACCTAGCGGTTTAAAATAAAAACATCAAGAATCCTGTAAAAATTTGTTGGAACCAGGAAAAGTCATGTTTGAAAAGAGAAAAGGAAAGAAAATGGATTTTTATTATTGAGATGGGAAGTAGATTCAAATCTATTAAGAAAAATTTTGGATGAGAAAGAATTCTGAGTCTGAAAGAGGAAATTGGAATTTTTTTCGTAAATTACTGATGGTAAAATTTCGATTTTTTTGATAGAACTATCATTAGAACAACTAGACTACGAGCCAGAAAAGTATTTGAGAAAATTGTACAAGAATTGACTTTATTTGATAACAAACTTTGAATTTCTTTCCTTCTATAGTAGTACTAGTAATACTCGCATATTTTCAATCTCATATTAACAAAAGTAAATTGTACAAGGTATAGTTAAACAATCTGTTTAATGCTTTCTAAATTGAATTTGAATCTTGTTCATAAGATTTGGTAATATACAACATAAAAGTCTATTAAGGCTATTAATACGAGACAAATACTAGGGTAAAATTAGAGCATACAAGTTTCAAGATAGTTACAGATTCATAAAATAAAAAAATGATTCAAATTTCAATGACATATCATATTACTATAGAAAATCAATCCGAATTTAGTCGCATAGGTGATGGTAATTCTCGACGCAGCTGCCGTCCTTGGTGTGACTGTGAGGTCCACTGTGAGAGTGTCGGTTTTGGTGGAACTGTTACAATGTCGTTCTCAACTGTGTGCGGAATTATTGGACGAATTACAAATCCTTCTACACTGCTGCTACTAGCCAAAAGACGTGAATCTGAAATTTGATCACGGCTTAGAGACTGGGCCTCTTGGACCTCAGGCTCAATGTAACTGTTCTGATGATCTAGTACTACTACTAACTCAGAGTCACTTAGACTTTGTAACTCTACCTCCTTAACATCATTTTTATCAGAAGATTTCCGTCCAGACCCATCATCATCATCATCATCATCTGACAATTTACCCTCTGAAGGATCTCTATAAAACAGTTTATTCCCACTAAAATCTTCTCCTTTCCCATATCCACACGTATTCACTCGCATAGGATCTTTTAATTTCTCCGGTCTCATGCTGATCCCCCCGTTCTCCCCCAGTTGGAGCAAATTCCCTCCGAGTCCACCAGACCGTCGACTGCGCAAAGGAATCGGATTCAAACCGGCTTTTCGGACTTCCTCGTACACGCGGGCGTTCAGGGGACGCCAGAACTGCCCGCTTTGATCGAGTTTGGCGAACCAGCGGGGGAGACGGAGACGAGAGATAGGCGGTTCAGATGCTGAATCATTACCTGATTCTTTACTAGATTAATTCTGAGTTCTCTTATCGGAATGGAGTTTCTCAGGATAGAGATTCATTACCATCTGGGTTTGGTGCTCACCAGGCTGACGGCGGAGCTCATCGAGAATCTCTCGGTCCTTCTGGATGAGGAGAGACTCTGCAGTGGTTTTTGACAAGTTATTACCTGTCATTTAACCATCATTCACGTAATAACTCGAAACTGGCCATTGCTGAGATCGATCATGCGGAAAGAAATTGTATTACGAGTTAGATTCTTACTACTTAGAATTATTAGTTTGATTTTAACTTTAAACGAGAGATTCTAAGGGTAACTCAGTCTGATGCTGATTCTCTGACAAATTTACTAGGGGTTGTAACTATTGAACTTACTGCATGTTTTCGGGATTATTACTGTTCTTACTCCCGGTTACACTACTTGACAAAACAGAGTTTGTAACAACAGGGCCCTTTGGATTATAATTCTCTGCATTTGAAACATTATATCCACCAGCAACACTCACGGAGTCTGAGGGGAAAATTGTTATATCGTTGTTGTTAACATTATTCTGAACTGTTACATCAGAAGTCTATTAGTACTAGTACTCTGCACTCTGATGAATCTCATCATGATCATATTCTGGACCTCCTCCTTCTGGATTAAAACTAAACGTAGCAGTTACTGCAGCTGAATTATTGCCTAGTACCCGTTACTCCCCTAAATATCGGCTGCCGTCAAATAGCGAGGTTGGAACACGAGGGATCTTTGGATTATCATCTTCCTCGCTATCAGATTCTCCCTCCCTTTTTAAAATTCTGTTCTTGTATTTTTTTTCTTTCTCCCTAGTAGACCTTCTCATGTTGATAACACTAGCACTCTAAGACACGGCATTTTCCATACTTTTCTCCCGGTCGCGATCGTTGCGTTCCATCTCTTGCACCAGTTTTTTATGTAGAGTTGAACTACTAGACTAAGATTTAGTGGTCGAACTGTCCCTTTTCCGCTCTTTCCTGTCTTTTTTAGAACTTTTATTATTATTATTTCTGTTACTACCCCTACTGCTAGATTCCCTATGATAATTATCTGCTTTATTTGTCTTTGGATAATCAACCTCAGACGACACTTTCGCGTTGTTTTACACCAGATTCTCACCCTTTATAACTTCTGCTAACGCCAACAGCTGTGTGTGGGTCAAACCAGTTATTTTTTTCTTTTCTTCTTTGGATAAATTCATCTGGTTTAAGTGCTGGTCCAAACGAAGGCGGAGAAATCTGTCCTCCTCCGATTCCTTTTGAACCTTTGCCTCTTATTAAATTATTAACATTTTCTTGGCAAGATCGGTACTATCATCATTCACAGCTGCAGATATCAGGGTTTCCGGAGCAGATGAACGAGACTTCAAGTTCTACTTAGACTTTTAAATTTTTGCTGCATCTGCATCGTTTAAATTGTCCGTCAAATTCTTTTGAAACGGATTGATAATACTGGTAGATGCAGCTCGTTGTCGTAAATCGAATTTCAATGCTGCAGACTTTGCGTTATTTATACTTGACCGTAAAGGAAAAGGATTCATACTTTTTACTTAGAGCTGATGCTGCTGTGCCAAGTTATTAATATCATTAGTTAAAGTTTAATTCTAAATTTAACTTGGCACAGTTTGATCTGAACTGACACAATCTGACGAAGGTCCCATACTATCACTGCTTTTGCTACCTCCAACTGTTTCGATAGTTCCTTTTTTAAAGTCTATCTTTATATTACTACCGAGATTATCTCTACTAGTACTTCTATCCTATGATCCTCTCGACCTATTCGATCTATGAGCACTACTAGACTTTAGTCCTTTCCTCCTCATTTATTCCAATTCATGTAATTTCACTGCAATTGCACTCCAATTTTTCCGCACTTGAACTCGTCGCGCCGTTGCTGGCCCGACTACATTTGGTGGTGGTCGGCTCCCACTCCGGTAATTTTCTTCGCAATCTCGTACTGACTGTCCCACATCATTAAACCCCGGTCCCGAACTTCCCAAAACGTTGTGGTTCTCCAACAGAATCAGATCGCGCATTTCCCGATCGATTTTCTTCTGCTCGTGCTCGCGGATCTGTTGTTGTGTACGGCGTTCTTGCGATGCGGTGCCCTTGGAGTGGAATTCTATGCCGCGAGATGAAGGACGGGTGACTGTTGGTTTGCCGCGAGAGGAGGGACGGGTGACAGTTAGAGTCTGTTTTAACCAAGGAACCTTGGACTTGGTTTAGGGAGGTGGGGTTTTGAAAGGGGACTGAGGTCTTCTGGTTGAAGTCTCGTGACGGACAGACGGCGTAGTAGTAGTGGGAGCTGTAGCAGATCTATCTGAATATTATTGATGGTATTCAATATTTTAACCACCGCTCTATTAGTCTAAATTACTAGGAGGACTCTCACTTCGACTCCGACCATCACTCTAACCACTCCCCCTCGAACTTGGACCGAATTTCGCCCCGCCCCACCGCCCTCCGTCCATAACATCTCGCCCATTTACGGCGTCCCTCAGAAATTGTCGATCTCCCAACAATCGTTTCACAATACTATTCAGCTCCACTTGCAGTTACTTCTGGAATTTACGGTGAAGAACTGATTCAGTTTCTGGACCACCCTCTGGATTGAGATTCTTCTCTTAGATCTAGTTTATCTCACGTAACACGACACTGGCACGAAGCGGTTGTTTCAGAACATTCTCATTAGATTCCTAACTTTAAGATCCTGCACCTACTACTGGTTAATACACACCGCCAATCAACGCCCTTCTTATTTCTTCTTCTTCCATCGCCTCTCTTTCGGCTCATTCCTGCCTGGTTAATCTTAGATTTTCCTCATTCTCCTGTTACTAGGCCGCTTCCTTTTCTTCCAATTCCACCAGTTTCGAGGACAACGAGTCCAACCGACCGGCCCACTCCTGGAGCTTGTCGTAGAGCTGCTGAGAGGCTTATTAACCGTTAGTATTACTAAGTAAGTTCTGAATCTGGAGTAGACTAAGTTGGTCCTATTACTAACTGTTACTTTAAGTCTATTATATTTGATCCTGACTCGACGGACCGGGAATGTTACTGTCATTGATATCAGAGTTCTGTTGTTGGTCGCACACCAGTTGTGACAAATTATTGTCTTATTAATCTTTATTGACTGTATCCTTGTCACCGTCGTTAATATTTTCATTAGATTCTTTCACATCCGACTTTTAAGTTTTTAGAAATCTCTGCTTCACCATTGTCTGTGAAACAAAACCCTTTAGATGATGATGATTATGATCTTACTACTTTTGTTTCGCACCTGCAGTCGTTGTTGGACCACCTATCTGTTGTTACGCAGCAGCCTTCTTCATCGTGCCCAGTGCCATAGAAGTTTTTATCAACCCCATTGATTTCTGAAATTTTCCAGCAGACATACTAGCCTCGATGCGATTACTATTAGAAGAAGTCTACGCAGAAGAACTTACCTGAGTTACACCTGAATTATTATTAATTTCCAAATTATTTTGAGCCTGTTTTGAGGAGACATTAGAATTGGTAGACTTCTATTTAGCGCTGCCTTTTTTTAAGGACATAGATTTCTGGGGACCTGCGCTCGTTCCTAAAGCCTGTGATTTCAAACTTGCCTTCGATAGAACATTAGAACTTGCCGACGCTTGAGAACTCTATTTAGTTATTGAACTACTACTAGTTACTGTACTGATATTACTTGCTGGTCCTCCTTTATGAGACTTTTAAATCTAAATTTGTGATGACGTAACATGTCCGACTGTTTTCTGCGTTGCAATGGGCCCAACTGCTTTGGCAGACGCAGTCTTTTTCACAGCTACATGATTACCAGGCCCTTTAGGCTTACTACCACCCTTAGCCTAAGCCTGTACCTTCGCCGGAGTATGACTGCCACTAACTTTCCGCGACACAGATTGAGTCCCGGACTTCGTACTGCTTGTAATAGGGATGGTAGAAGTACTTACACCACCCTCAAGACCTTAACTAAATTAAAATTCAATGTCATTTAAAATCTGAGAGGTATAACTTCTCTGAACTTACCCGCTTTTCGGGGTTTAGGGTTGGGAGTTTAGTACGGCCAATAAGCCCCTAGAACGGCTACCAGTAGGACTTGGAAGTATTTAAGATTCTGCCCTTGGGACATTGTCTGGAAGCCCTCCTGTTTCAATTTGATTTAATAAGGATTCAGATGTCGCCGCCGTCGCTACAGCTGTTGTTGAAATCTCTAAGTCAGATTATCGTTTAATCCCGGAGGCCACTGAATTTGTAACTTAATATTATTGCAACTGTTACTATTCTTAATGAGATTCTTCTAAATTTTATTAACTAAATTATTAAGTCTCAACTTAATATGAACCATCAGAAGGCTTCCTCATCACGGGATCAGAAGACTTTCGAATCACGGGATCCCGGTCCGCCGTAGTAGTAGTAGTAGTACTTGCAACAGGTCCAGTAATAGTTATGCCAGGAACTGAAATAATTTCTTGATTCAGAATCTTCTTAAGCGTCGTAGTATTAGTACCTGTAGGAGTTTCCACGGGCGGAATCACGGCAAAAGTTACAACTGGCTTGGACTAACCGGACTCAATGTGGTCAGGCTCCATCATTGACAAGGTGTCATCCTCAAGCTCAGGGATCTTCTTTTCTTCAAGTTCTTCGTTAGTAGTGTCAGCGAAGTACAGTAAATTCAGATTCTGGCCGCGATTTTTATGCCACTCCTGGAGTTTCTGCCACTCATAGAGCTGCTGCTGCTGGGACCAACTTTTCATACTTAGTCTAAGTTACTATATGATCAATATAATGATTCTTAATCAAGGGGGCCTTAAGAGGGTAATGTAACAAAGGGGGTTGTAAAAGTCAACAAGTGTTAAACAAATCAATGGAGTTAAATTATGTTTTCATTATGTTCACGTCTTTATTTAGACAATTTAATAGCTAGAAAAGATATTGTGAAGCAATGAGAAAATTGAGAAAGATGAATCACAACTAATGAACTAGTAATACTACTTATAGATTTTTATATTAAAATATTTTGTTTGCAACTACTGTCCAACAAATAATTCAAAACTCACTATTGACATAAAATTTAGTATATTATTTTTTTTCCATGCAAGCTTTCGTCATATATGTCCGTTGGATCTTTAAGTTTGTGAGTAATTAATACGGTGGGATGTAACAACAAATTAATTAGTCACATGCGCGGTTTCCCACAATGGCATAAAACTTGTATAAATAATAGTATTAATTTTTGTCGAATGTGAATAATAAAATCCGAACGACCTAATATCATATAGCGAAGGACACGTGATGTTCGGTACGAAGTAAACTTCCATGTTCAGTCCGGGACAATACTGCTCCGTCCAGCAAAAGTTCGTGACGCGGGTTCTCGGGATACAAAAGAGGGAGATAGTTGACACACCGATAAATCAGAAACATAAGATGATCAACTTAACCGGAAAAATCAACCAGATGAAACCAATGAAGAAGGCGGAAAGACTCGAGAAGTGGAATGCAAAAGGAATCGAGAATCTCGAGAAATTCCGACAATCAAAGCATCAAGGAAAAGTAAACCTATACCGGAAGATCATGATGCTAGTCCGTGAAGAAGATCGGACACAATTTACCAATTACCAAAAATAAATGATAATGAAAAATAAGACGCACTATAGTGGAGCGATTGGAAAATGAAATAGGCGTAATAATAAACTAGGTTTCATTTACATAATATTGACAAAGTCCCAGTTCTACATTGGCTCAACATATGATATTGAGGAACGAACCAGCTGTCACCACCGAAATGCGACGAGAGGGGTCAATGAGAAAGGGGAAAAAGCCAGCCTCTATCAATATTTGAATCGTTTTCAGAACCAGACAGGAGTTCTTATTCTCCGAGACTATGGCCAGTTATCAACCACTAAAGAGAACGACTAGGAGAATCACACCAATATCAATAGGGCTAGAGGAATAGAGGGACAGATGATAAAATGTATAAGACCTAAGCTGAATTCAATGATGACGGATAATTACTACACCAACGATATTGATCTCATGGAGCAGATACCAAGGCGGCGGCGACGACCACACCCAGGTCGCTGGCGACGTGACCGAAGATCCCAGCTTCACCCCGAGATTATACCCAATATCAGTGACGACAGATGAGGTAGTACTAAATTCAAAATCAAACCGAATTTCAGTGAGAGATACGATAAGGCAGTAGAGTCTTTGTAGCATGTCAATGGACTTCCTACCCAAGGACCCATAGATATGTATCGTCCTGCGCATTACACTCTTCTCATGTCGTGGATAAGCCAACACCGCGGAAATCGTGTAGACCTGGAGATACTTCAACGTAAATCTAGGAGAGAATTTCCCGAATTGGTTCTTCTAAATTCAGTAAGAAAAGTGATAACAATGCGAGCGAGGGCAAAGATAATAAACAAACTCAACAAGATAGCCGCAATACGAGGATTACCAACTGCTCGGAGTATCAAAGTCTATTATAGGTTCCAATGGGAAGCATAGCAGCTAAGATAAATCTAACACCGGTTCCTAAGGTCCTCTCACCAGGAAGTGCAGCAGCACATTAGGGAGAACGTACGGATAGTGGCCCGTGGACTAAACCAACGCCCACGAATGAGGGCACTTTGTCGTAGTGGAGCAAATTACGCAAGGAAAGCCACATCAGCCGAGATTCTAACTGCAACCAAGGAGAATCCAAGGAGAATGGAAAACATCAACCTCTCCCAAACACTTGGCCCAACAAAAGAGTCCGAAGACTTCTTAAGACTACAGATCCGGGAACTAAGACGAAGACTTAAACGCCGTGCCGTACCAGCACCACTCAGAAAAACATCCGAATTAAGAGAATGTGAATTCGAAGAACATGATGATAAAACGTTGAGGCTAATCGAGGATGTTGAAAACCGAAACCAAATACTAGTCCCTGAAGATAAGAATAAGAATTTTGGTTTCCTGACTTCCCAGAACGGCTACGCATATCTAATGAGGGAAACCCTCAGACGCGAAACAAAATATGTTCTTTAGAATTCATCAGTAGGAGAAAGCATAGTTAGTCTCAACCGAGGAATCAGAAAGTGGTTGCCCGAGTTAAAACCAGTAACAGACCTACCATACCTCTTTCTCTCGATAAAAGGTAAGTGCTACACAGGACAACGACATACATGTCAGAAGCCACATCCCCACAGCTGTGTTAGGAAAATCATCAGCTTCAGACGAGTCATCCACTCAACCAACAGAGAAATCATACGGGGGTGGGGCAGACGAGCTATCCAGTTGATCAATGAGCTGCTCAGTGGTCATGACGAGATCACACATCTGAGGTTCCATGAGACTTTAGGAAGATTCAGATCTGATTTCCTGGGTATCAAGTCGTAAGGATTTTGCCACAACTGTCGATAGGGCAAATCCTATCATTTCTGCTCTACCATCCATGATGCCGTCTCATTCTTCGAAATTGTTCCAATGGCTCTATTGGCACAATCAATCCAATGGATGTAGTAACAAGTACAAAAGAAAGACAGACGAGTTCTACAGGCAATACTGAACTTCAACCGAGTCTTCAGATTTGTACGAGTTGGATCGGAGGTCGTCGTAAAAATTCAAAACGATATAGGGACACCAATCGGCGGATCATTATCTGCTGTAGCAGCATCACTTGTGTTATGTTTCTCAGAACACCAGCGGAAGGTAAACTCTAAACAAATACAAGCTAATCTACATCGCTATGTAGACGATGTCGTAGCGGTCTCGGGGACCTTATGTCTCGAATGTTTAGATAAAGAAGTGACGGATACATACCAAGTCTGCTTTGAAAAAGAGAGAGAAGCCATTTCCGTTAATGATGATAGAAACAGTGAGAGAGGGGCTTGGAATGACACATGCTGTAAAATCATGAGTCGCTTCAATGGTTCCGCTACCACTACCGACGTAACAAATATTCGTTGGTTAGATACTAATCTCACTATAAGAAACGACTTACCTGTGTTTCAAAAGTGCGCAAAATCGTCCATTCCTTATCCACAGAGAGATCCAGACATAAACTTTCTTACTAGTGTATTAAGAGCTAATCTCATACGTTGACCTTCTAACCATATCAATGAAATAGGTCTCTGGATTAATCAGGGACATAAGATTAGGACACTAATTAGAATATTAAATTTAATTAGATCTCCAGTTGTCATTTTCCCTATAGTTAAGCAACTACTAAAACTCCTAAAAACAAAAAGTCCAATAATAGCAATTTCCCACGGAACAACATCCTCAATCATCATGCCTGGAAAGAAGGAAAAAGGCGGTAAAGGCCGTGACCGACCAAGGTACGAGGTTCGAAAGCAATTCTGGAATGACAAACCTGGCGGAGAACGAAAATACCTTGAGGTAAATGAAGATGAAAGGGAATTCATATTGGAGAAACGTAAACAGAAAGAGGACGACGCGGAGCTAATGCGTTTTAGAAAACTCCTTATCGCGAATGAGGACCTTCGGAATCCGTGTAGTTTGAACCTCAGAACTCAGAACCACGAACAGAGTCAGAGTAGTAGTAGTAACACTAGCTCTAATTTAAATCTGAGTTCGACCGCCGTCAATCACAACAACAATCAAGTCCACCGCGGTGAATTTGATGGCTTCAAAGATGAAGTTAGAGGGGAATTCAACGTCGTCTATGGAAAAATAGACAACCTCCAAAAGGATATGAACACTATGAGAAGTGACAACAATAGTGGCTTCTCACGCTTAGAACAGCTCATAAAAGGGAGCTTCAACGCGGATAATAGTAATAATAGTAATAGCCAGGGACGTGGCATCACAACCCCGAAAAACAACGACAATATGGAGGAGAAAAATTCTAAGGAAAGATGGGCGGAACTAGAGAGGAAATACCCTATTGAGACAATGAACAATCTGTTCCAGACCCACAATCTGAAGAATTATTTGGAGAAAGATGATTTGCTTTCAATGGGCGTAGGACTGCAGGATCCTACTGTGAATGTCACTAGTCTCAGAGCTCTTGCTAGTAAAGATATCAACAGGATTACAAAAACTATTAATCCAACCAAGGACTTCAAGGGCCTCCTTCCTCATCACAACATCCAGGACAAACTGGTCTTCATTCGCTGCTTAGCCAATGAACTCGATACCATCGACGCCGTCAAGAAGACCAAAAAGACAACGGAAGTACTACCAAAAAGTACAAATGGACAAGTACCAGACACCAGTAGCAAGACCAACGAGAACAACTCCCAGATCACAACACAGAGTAGCGGAAATGCTACTAACAACCTCAACGGCATCACCAATCTGACTATCAGAAAACAACTTGGGAGAACGCCGGCAATAGGATCATTGGGAAGACAATCTAGCTACGTGGACGAGGAAAAATCGACCGGAGGATGAAAAGATGAAGGAAGTGATATGAAAGAAGAATAGGGAAAGGAAAGAGCGGGTGAGATAGGAGAGGAATAAAGGGACGAGAAATTTTAAATATGATTAAATTTAAAATTAAAAATTTAATATTTAGTCTTTAGACAAAATATTTAATAGGTGTGTCACATTGACACACTATTCTTAAGGGAGGTTTATTGATTTACCCACCCGTCTTTATTTAGACAATTTAATAGCTAGAAAAGATATTGTGAAGCAATGAGAAAATTGAGAAAGATGAATCACAACTAATGAACTAGTAATACTACTTATAGATTTTTATATTAAAATATTTTGTTTGCAACTACTGTCCAACAAATAATTCAAAACTCACTATTGACATAAAATTTAGTATATTATTTTTTTTCCATGCAAGCTTTCGTCATATATGTCCGTTGGATCTTTAAGTTTGTGAGTAATTAATACGGTGGGATGTAACAACAAATTAATTAGTCACATGCGCGGTTTCCCACAATGGCATAAAACTTGTATAAATAATAGTATTAATTTTTGTCGAATGTGAATAATAAAATCCGAACGACCTAATATCATATAGCGAAGGACACGTGATGTTCGGTACGAAGTAAACTTCCATGTTCACATTTCTTTGGGTCTTGACGATTGAATCGATTTCTTTCGTAAAGTTCTTCGTATAATTATAGAACACACTTACTGAAATTTGAATGCAATAAAATTTAAACATAGCAATCTCTATATTTCTAACGATGTGACTGTCGTCGTCAATTCAGATTGAATTAAATCTTTCAACCACTTTTGTCGTCATCATAACAATGTAACGAAGCTAATTCGAGCTCCTCCACTGTTAAAATTAAATCTCTCGGAACTTCCGAGGCCATAATATTCACATCATCATTATGCCAGAACCCTCCTACCCGATACACCCTGCCCAAATCTTCGCCTTGTTTCTTCCCAATTTTTCGAGAACCCAACATCCTGAGCCCACCATGTTTCTCGGCATAGATGTCTTTGTCTACGATAGAGGGCCAGTCAAATTTGTCAGACTCAATGTTACTCATTGTCAAGGCTTCTATTATTTTTCGTCTTAATTCGAGTGCTTCATCCGTGGTACTGATGATCTTGTCCGGAAAATGCAGGTGAATTCCAAGTTTTGAATCATCAGATTCATTAGGTAAATAAGCGGTCAGAAGCATTCTTTTAGTACTTTCCGAATTTTTCTCTAGACTTTTAACAAGCGTTAGCTTCTCGTCATCATAAACAGTTTTCCAACAAATATCACCCAATTTCTTTAAATCTACCTGGTTAGAGAAACCCTCTTTGAAATCCATATCGACGTAAAATCTGTACTTCTCACCCTCTTCAGGACGTAATTCTGCCAGAAAAAGACTTTCCCGCCCACCATTGACGGCGTCCACGTATCTTCGAAGAAATTCTTGCCTATATTTTCGGGGGATGTGGATGAATTTACCGCTGCACGTTGAAGAATTTTGACCGTCTGGACTCATCAATAAGTGAGTTGTTTTGGAATTTGTTGAATTCTTGTTGGAATGATTTTGAATCAAGCGTTTGGAGCTCAGCCAGGCTGATAGTGAAAGCGAGTCTACTAGGGATGAATCAGCATTAGTAGTAAAACAGGCTGCTGGTCTTTGATCAATAGTAGTATCTGAACCTAACAGTTGTTCTTCAAATTCTGGGTCAAAACATTGAGGTAAATAATCTGAAACAATTTCTGAATTTAAATTATCGTCAGACTGAGTGCCAGCAGCAGCTTTCGAACCTGTCAAGTCGGTCTGACAGCTGCACGCTACTACACGTATCGCTCTCTCATCTTTTTCCCATCTACTCCTCATTTTCCCCACGACGTCACGAGGAACATCGTGAATACTTCTTTTCTCCAAACTTGAACGTCCAGTCGGTGCAATCAGTTCCAGGATAACGAATTTAGACTCCGAGTCATTATTATATTTTAGACTACAAAAACTCTTCACATAACTTTCCTCGTACTCCCAGCGTTGAACGTTGGTGTTGTCAATGATCACAATGTTCTTCTTATCGTGAACTTCAGATTCCTCTAGGGCTCTTTTGAATTTCAACTCACAATATTCATGTGCAGCTTTCAAAGTCCGACTGTCTGCGGAAAAATTCTCTCTATAGACTGCAGCCTCAAGCTGTTCACTATCAATGTCATCAGGATCACTACTAATCTTTTCTCTCAATGTCCTCAGTTCTTTCTTCGTCATCATACCTCCCGGCTCCGTGAAGTACTGATCAGCCGAACAAATCGTGACACTAACACTGTCATTATTCCCCAAAGATTCATAGTATTCATAGTAATACTTCTGCAGTCGTTTCGCCAGCGTGGACTTGCCCAGACCGGGAAGACCGCGGAGAATGATTAAGAGGACATTACCAGGAGGTGATGTGAGAGTCTTGTCAATCTCTGAGTAGGTCCAGGTGATTGGGAAACTGTTGACTATTATTGAGTCTTCTGCATTTGATTCTGAAGCTGGCTTCACCTCTCCTGACACTGTGTTACAAATCTTGTCCTTTTCATCTGCTAGAAACTGCTTTAGATTTAATCCGTTGAATGTAGGTAGATCAGTAATTGTCTTTTTGAACCTGCAATTAATAGACTTATCAATCTGTGTTTGAGCCTGGTGTTTTCTCTTTTGCAACTCTCTTTCATCTACTGCTTCAGCGCCGCTTTTAAAGATCTTCAATCTACCAGTGTTATCCGAGGATTCATCAATGTCACTAATATCTTCCGCTAGATTACTATTCATTTGAAGAATCTTCCGCATCCATTTCTCTTTTTCAAGTTCGGAACTTGGCCACCCCTTCTTCACCAGCACCATAATCTTGTTGTTACTAGTAGACCCTTCGCTTCGACTTTCTATCAGCCCGGTTTTTTCTGCAAACAAGTGGACTATTCTGCGCTCTCCTGGGGTCATACTTTCGGCCGGATTGGATGAGGCTTGTCCTAATTTTAATTGCTCGTTGTTAAAACTGGTCTCTGACAGCGAGAAATCTTTGATTTTTTGCTTCACTTTTATGTTGGAGATAGGGAAAAGTAGACGGTCAACTAGAAGGGAAAAAGACTCTCGAATCGATTGTTTAACAGTACTACTGATATTATTGAGCTGATGCTCTTGACTGTAGGGACCTGATATAACCGCTCCAACAATACCTTGTAGGATAATGGTCTCAACTAAATCAGATTCATCACTATCAAATTTCGCCTCCGCTCCATTTTCTGAAATATCATGATTAATATCGCTGTAATCAATTTCCAATGCATCTTTCGGTTTCCACCCCTTCCTAACTGCTAACGTGATGTGCGGCTTTCCACTAAAAACCGTAAGTCTAGAACTTGACATAGACTCTGATCCATCTAATTCAACTACTTTAACGGCTTCTACCGCTACTACACTGCGGCTACCAGTTACATCATCCCCTTCAATAACTTTATTAAGTCTACGAACCTTCTTTTGCACGACAATTTTACAGGTCTGGCCGACCGGAAGCTCTTTTAGGTGCTCTAAAGACGATGCCGATGACTGCTGCGCGTCGGCGGCCCACAAGGTAACGTGAAGATTCTGATTCTGACCCGCATGCAACTGTACAAGGTTTTCTTCGGAAGCATCTGAAGTCTGCGTCAATGACACTAGTCTTTCCTGCGATTCTTGGTCAAGAAAAACGGCGGTGTAAAGCACTTGAACAGGAAGATCATTCTGGTCTTGTGTTTTCGAATTCGCATTTGCTTGGGCGCTGTTAACGATACTGTTAGTGCAGTTGGGAAAAAGACATTTGGGCGGAAACAATTTCAACCCACCGTCCTCGATATTATTAACTTTAAGGCGATAATAACTCTCGAGCACCAAGACAGCATCCGCTGCCGCGTATTCCAATTGTTCCTTAGATAACGGCCGTGCACCCCAATCGCCGTCTTGGAGAGATTTTGACTTATTAATATCGAGTTTATGATTGAAAACTCTGTTGATCAAATCCGAGAAAGAAGGGAGATTGTTAGACTTAGATGAATTCTTATTTAGTACAGTCGAATAATAGTACTCTTGTAGATCCACTACTGGTTTGAAACAAGAGAATTCAGACACACTTAGACCTGATGAATCTTCCGAACAGTTTTTCGTACCAACAATCAATTGATTCACGTCTGATTGTAGTGCGAAGCCCACCTTCAGTACGGCGTCATTTGTTAAAAGAGACTTTAATTTCCTTCGTAGGGAAGAAGAGGCGTTTGGCCAGTCGAAAAGGTACACTATGTATCCACACTCGTTTCTCACTGCTATCTGGAGTACAGAGACGTGCCCGCCCTTGGTTCTGCCGCTTACCCATTCGGAGTCAATACCTATGATGAGTTTGTTGTTATTACTAGGTTCCAAAATATTCGGCCATTCATCATCTGTAGATATTAGTTCGGTCACATGAATTGAAATACTACTAGATTCAGTAGAATTTTCACATTTCTCCTGCTCCTCGGATGCCAAATCTACTTGGCACTGGTCACCGTGAATAAACTTCAAACTCGTAATATTAGTACCAGAACTACTCCTAGTAATCTCTAAGTCCTGTGTGACCACTGAAGATTCTTTAAGTTCTATTGATTCTTCTGTAACTCCGAGTCCCAGCACTCTTCTCAGCTCGAACAACGTCCTTTCCACGTCGTAGTGATGAATAAAAATCCCCCCAGCCTCCATCCAGGTCTTCTTCCACGCATAAGTGTCGTCGATTAAAATGTTTTTTACGGTGACGTTTGGACCCAACTGTAACTTAGTGCAGTATTTCCATTTTTCGCGGCTGTTGCAGGTGATGACAGGAACCTTAGGGACGAGATGCTGTTCGCACCAGTGTTGCTTGTCCAAATGACATTGGTGACGGGATTTAGAGGGTAAACCGGTTAAGATTTGAAGGATGGAGTAATCAGAGTCTGTAATATTAGTTGTGTTATCAGTACTACTAGTAGAAATATAATTATTACCAGTGGAGCCTTTTTGATTCTTACTATAATTTTCTTGTTGTAGTTTCAGTTTGGCTTTTCTCTTGCTGATTTTCTTGGTTTTCTGGTTAGTTGACTGACCTGGTACAGTAACAGTAGTTTTCTTATCCTCTTGTGGCGATTTACCATGATTTGTAGCTGTTCTCGGAGTACTAACCGCACTATTCTGTGTAGTACTTGTACATTGTCCTGACTCCTCTTCCTCAGAATCATCATTATTGATCTCAAATTTTTCCCTATTTTCCTTAATTATCCTTTGAATTTCATCAAACAGTTTTTTACCACCGTCCAACCATTCCAAATTCCGATAAAACCCGGTGTTACTACCATTTTTCCCTTCCCCTAAGATTTCCGTCCACATATCTTTGACGGTTTCGAATTCGTTGGGACACTTACCAGTCATTTTTTTTACTCCACCGTCAAAATCGGCGAGAACTCCGTCGAGGTCGAGGAAGATACGGTAAATTGTAGTTTTTGTCTGAGAATATCTGGATTGAGAATTGAACTTAGTTTTATCCTTGGCAGATTTTTTAGAAATTTCTGATTCATTCACAAATTTACTGCTAGTACTGCATGATAAATTTTGATCATCACGGGGACTATTCGTAGTACTAACATTGTTCCCAGAACTTTCATTGATATTATCATTGTCAATAATCTTCGCGATTAAATTTTCTCCTATTTTCAATTCTTCGTCTTTTATCTCTCTGTAACAAGCACTCTCTTCTTTTTTCTCGCTGTTACTCCCACCACCACTCTCCAACTTATTATAACACCCCATCACCGCACTAGCGCTCAATCCCGCCTTCACCAAACTCGGCAACAACGCACGACCAACCCCCATTTTCACTATCCTTCTTCTCTCAAAACTCAATCTCATTGCCTCTTCTATGTGTTGGTATTTAACATAACAGTTAGTGGGTATCAGAATTCCCGCTAAATCCCCCTTTGTGAGAGTGTCCAATGAATTAGATATAGAGGAATTAGATTTGCTCAACAATTCTTTTAGGTCTTTATCTCCCCATCTGCCCATCTTATCCTTCGGAATACCATGCTGTATTAACAAAAGTCCGAACTCTCGACTCCCCTCATGTCCATTCGGGCCATTGCGTAAATTGACGTTCTGTAAATCGATGCGTAAATCGGCGATGCCGTAACTGGAAGCGAATTGTTCCCACAGACCTTTGATCTTCCCCTCGTCGGGCGCGTAGACACGGGGTAGATGGAGGAGGTCCAGAGAGGAAAGAGGATCATGATCATTAGTATTACTATCGCCAGTCAAGTTCCTTATCTTTCTGGGGAGATAATGTTTGAAGAGATGGTCTTTCAAATGTTGTCTGGCTTTGTCCCCGCCTGGCAGAGCGTCGTGGGAAGTTTGTATCCGATGTTTGTCGAAGGATGCAGGTAGAATCTCGTCTGGAACGTATTGGGGACGTGCAGTGGAAACCCATTTAATACCTAATAGCCGTTCAATTTTTTGTACTCCACCATTGTTACCGTATTTCTGAAGAAAATTGCCGAGGAATAGATTTTTCAGAGCGTGGCATAAAGTTCCGTGACCATTTAACGCTGCTCTCGTGATTTCCACTGGCCACCCAGCCATTTTCTCAGCGTAAGCCGCAACGACCTCAGAAGCTGAAATAGGTACTAGCGACGAATTTAACTTACTAGACTGACAGTGACTCTGAGCCGCCTCAGATTTAGTAGTACTATTAACACCCCACTCCATCTTTTGCTCCATAAGTTCTCTCGCCTCGCGACACCAGCACTCTATATCCCCAACCAATTGTGCCATTCCACCACGAACCAAATGAAGAAATGTCTGAAAAGCATCCACATCTTCTTTTCTAGGTACCGACATAATTGTCATTGCTGATGATCTTAATTGCGTCACGACTCCGGCTATTTCATCATCATCATCCCTCAGCACTGTGGCCCAGATCGTTTCTGGGGGAATAGAAGCAAGCTCTTGTCCTTTTCCCAACAAAATGGAAAGATTATTGTTTTTTTTCGATCCCAAACCGGATCCCTTTCCTTCTTTACTGGTTGCAGCCATATTCACGTACCAATTAGACTTGATCTTGTATCTTTCTCCTGTCGCTTGGAAGGCCAACACCACCCCTTCTTGGTTAGATTGAAAGTAGTCTTCTTTCTGAACCAAATCGAGAACAGACGAGACCTGAAATATATCAGATTCATTATCTAATTCTACATTGCTAGAACTTGTAATCTTCTGATGTACCAACGCCGTTTCTTCTATACCCCAGCACCTCGCCACCTCCGCCACAAGCTCCTGATCGATATATTTCCCACTTATGTTATCACGCAGCCCGAGCAACACTAGTTTCTCCTTTTTGTGTCGAATCACGCCCACCACACGATTCAAGGGACAATACTCGAACAACGGAGTTAGATTCATTGAATCTGATGAAGATGACATCATTGCGAAAACGAATTCATCGTACTTTGTGCCGATGAAATTCTCGATTTCAAGTGAGCGAGAACGTCGGGTGGCCCAGATGATTTTAGTAGTAGTAGTACCCCTAATGTTGACAATTACTGGACTGCATAAAGCGCCGTCCACTTTGTCCAGGACATAAACCGTATTATTATGATTTTCCGAATCCGATTCCACAAGCAAATTATTACTGAAATTCTTATTGATTTTTTCCTGCACCCTTTCTTCATTGCACTCTTCGATTTCATTCAAATTGAAGAATTTATGGAAGCGCCTCGCCAAAACCTCTCCAGTTTTCTGACACAGAACCAAGCCACGACATTCACGTAGCAGACCGGTGTTCAAATCTGTTGCACTATTATTAAACATAGCGCTCTCGCCTTTACTAGGTAAATCAGCATAATCGAAAACAACAATACCGTCTTTATCACGCTCCAAGCATTGGATTTTTGGTTCTTTCTTGATTACCTCTTTCAGAATGGGGAGCAGGTTTTTCTTTGTGGGAAAGACAGGGAAGATGCCACACATTTCAGAAGAAACTCGAATATCCTTGCGAAAATCGTCAACGGCAGCTTTTAATTTTGTCATTACTGAGTCACGTCGTAGACTAAGTGACGAGCTCAAATCCGCATCAGTTTGAACAACAGTGTCATTGACGTTAATATCCTCTCCATCTCTATTCTCAAGTACCAAGTCTTCCCCACCCTCAGGCTCGAGCTCAGAGTCTACTAGTACCACTTGTGTTGTCGTCGCCTCTACAGTACTATCATTGACATTTTCCAAGAAATCCATCCTCTCTGGCCATCGAGGGTAGCTCTTTCCCAAGCCTCCTGGCCCACTTGAACAAGCAAATTTTCGTAAACAATTCTCAATGTCACTCGACGACGATGCTATTCCTATTTTCCCTGGGTTACCTCCTGCTGGATCCAAATAGTCCGCATCCTTCGTGGAAACCGCGAGCAGAATGCCGTCACAGAGGATCTGATTCAACTTAATATAATTATGATTGTTTTCACTGGAGTCTAAAGTATCATCTAATTGTGTCTCTTCCAAATTTGACAATTGTATTTCCGTTCCAGGTTTCGCTGGAAGCTCGCCGTTGCCGTGTCTGGCCACGAAGATGCGGATCTTTTTTTGGGAGTTACTGTTACCACCACATTTGAGATTTAGCTTGGATTTGCAGAACTCTACTAGCTTTTTAGCGGTGGTGGGTACCTTGAGAAGTCCGGTGGACTCGGCTTGGGGACGTTTTGCACCCTTGTTTTGGGTAAGGGAAACACGGATAGATTTCGTGGGGGTGCGAGTCGACGTATTAGTAGTATTGGAATTTTCCTTGCTGTTAGTACGATCTTTGGATTTAATTTTCGGCATGGTTTTTCGAAATCTTACTATCTAGTTACGAACTTGGATTTAATTAGATAGTTCGAGGTGCCGGGGTTCTACTACTGACACTAATTATAATCTGTAACTGACAGTGCCTACTATACCTAGTATAGTGTTTCTTTCAAAAAACGTGGGTAAGAGTTTTTTCCAATTTCTCGCTGTTTACAATTTCATTAAATAATAAGTAAGAATTTCATTCTTAAGTTCCTATTAGTACATGATGATGTATCGCAATAACTGGACCTAGACTAACATAATACCATTTACGGTACGATTAAATTCAAAAAGTAATACAACTCCTTCTCTCTTAAATTCTTACGCTTGCATTTGATTGTGTATTCTTGTGATTTCGATTTACTTCTTTATTTCAATTTCATTTGGGCGCAACGAACACATAATTTGTCCTGCGTAACGCATGGTCACACTGTAAGTTCTCAGTCAATAGCAGGAAAATCCTTAAAAAAACGAACGATTCAATTCCATTCATGATGATGTACAAGTATCGTTTTTAGATTACAGATATACAGACTACCTATAGCTTATAAGACTCTTTTCTTGATGTTTTTAAATTGAGCTACCATATAATTTGGAAATCGGTAATTGGATAATAGACTTCATAAAAAATACAATGTTTTTTCCACTCATGACTTCCTCCAAAAAATACAATATATAAATGTTATTCTGATTCAACGTACGTAGTACTAACAAATTTTTCTACTGACACCAAACAGTAACATTATTTTGACAACTTTAACTGTAACTCTATCGTTTAGTATGAGATCGTCTTTTTATTAGTGCTCGAAAAACAAACTAAGTCTTCTCGCCAGAGTGCTTAGAACAGATATCGTCATTGACTTTCCGCGTTTCTGGTTTATTTCCAACGCTTTTCTCGCCTCCTCCACCACCAGCTGTCGATGAGCCTTTAGAACGGCACAACGCGAATGATTTTCCCCACACAGTTGTTCTAACTTCTCTAGATATATTCTCTGTTCCTCGTCCGGGTTATAATTACCCTTAGAAACCCATGCACCATTCTCATTCTTAATTTTTATTTCGGAGTCTACGAACCTCAAGAATATGGGTCTTAAAAGGTCTACAAATGAGGGTTTGTTTACTTCAGATTCAGAACCACAATTATTACCAATTTTTAGCAAATCATCTAAAATGTGTTCAACAACTTCGGATTGTAATGCGGGAAATCTCGGTGATTTTTTCTCAGCAAGTTCTTCTTCTATACCCGCCGCTATTTTCCCAAACACGCCTGAATTTGACACGTAATTCTCTTTTTTTGAGAATTCTCCCTTATAGACTTTGTACCAGCTCGGCATTTTGAACTGTCCTTTCGGATCATTCAACTGCAAAGCTGATTTTACAATCGGATTTTCCGCACCCTCCTTCATTTTCTTCACAATACCAGCAGTTAAGACTCCACTGATTTTCTCCGGGCTCCGTACCCAGCCTTTTACTATTTCCTCCAATCCGTCCGGTAGTTTTTGGTCTACTATCAACTCGTGCAGATACCCGTAACATTGCGTTAACGGATGCCCAACGCCAAAACAGTCTACAAGGACAGTCCACTTGTTATCGATACCGCCCAATTTTCTACTGTTCTCGAGATTGGACGTGATTTCCTGTATCAGATTACTAGTAGTACCGCCGGTGCTCGCATTATTAATATTTTCTGCAGCTGTCTCAAGCCTCTTCTGCTCTTCTCGTAGTTTCTCAACAATCGGAGAGTTCTGTTGCTCAAAAACATCCAATCGATATTCCGTTCCCGCATCGTTCGCATCCTTGAGAAAAATATTGCTCAATCTCTTATCGGTAATGACTAAAAAGTTGTCACCGTCTTCATCGCCACCGCCGAATAACTCGGGAAAAGCCATACCATTAGAGGACTTTGCCGAAAAAATAATCTTGTTTAGAGTGTTGTTGGGTCTACCAATCTGATTAGACTTGACATTGTTGGTAACCGGACTAAGATATGAGGGCCACGTTTTTCCCTGCTCATTCCATAACCGTCGAACTTCGTTCTCAGACAGAAAATAAACAAGTTGAACAGACATTGCACGTTTACATGGGTAACGGAGAACTAGGTGCCAACCAGTGATGAAAATGTGGTTCGGTGCATAAATTGCTTGGCCCCACGGTAAAATTTCATCAAGGTCAGCTACACCCTTCGGATAATAGGTTTCCTCGAACTTCAATTTCATCGTCTTTCGCAGCTGATCACCCAAAGAATTCTTCATTGTCATCACATACTCTCGGTTGAGAATTAGTACTCGCATTATCAGCTCCAGGTTTTTGAGTTCCTGCTCGGCTGAATTAGTAGTAGTACTGCCACTAGGATCGGCGCTAGAATTATACTTATCTCCCAATAATATCTTCTCATAACTCTCAACACATCTCTTTAGCGGCTCTCTCATTTCACCGTAGTCTGGACTACTATTCGGATCTGAGTCCAATTGTAGGTCCTGTTTTAACTTTCCCAATCTTTCATTTCTTTCCTCTACCACAGAGGCCAGTGTCTCACTGTACCCGACGAAATATTGATCCGGCGTCTCCAAAAATTTCTGGATCCAAGCCTTCTTCCCGCTCTCCCCCCAAACGTCGCTACAGAGCCGACGGAATTGTGCGGAGCGTTCGGGATTGTTAAGCTTCTCCACCAACGAGTAAATAGTGAAGATGGCCTCGGGGGCAACGAGGTGGTCACTCAGTGACATCCTCCGACAGGTCGTGGGGCGTTCCGTGCTAATTGAATCGGATTTGCACACGCGAAGGGTGCGAAGGAACGGGTCACATTTGTGGAAAAGAGTGCTGTTCTGGTATTTGGTGTGAACAGGCCTCGGGAACTTTACTGTTGAAGCTGGGAGACAGAGAAACATCGTGATGTTACCGAATTTGGATTGAACCTGATTCTCTGTTAAACCATGGCAGTGGTGTGATTGTCTAAAACAAGGAATATCATACAATTTCTTTTGCGGTGCTAACACATGAAAGTTGGACTTCACTCTCATATCCCATCGATCTTGTTCATGAGATGGAATGCCCCCCGGGCCACGATAACACTCGGCTAATTCATAGCTCATCCACCCATTTCCATCGTTGCAAATAACATCCTCCCCAGAAATAATATCGGGAACTTCGAACACACATTCTCTTGGAATCGGTTTTTCCCACGGTTGAGTATCGGAAAATCCCAACTTCAATCGTCTATTAAATTTTCTCTTCCTAATGAGCTTCTCCTGTTCTTCCTTGGGAATGATGATGTCCAGAATGTCGGTGTAGGTTATTCCATCGGAAGAACCCGTTTCTAAGAGATAAATGATCATGAATGTTTCCTTAGAACTGGAACCCGGAGTGCCACCATCGAGGGATCGTTTCCCCTTGTGGATATCGAAATCAGGCTGATGAAGCATGCGATAGATTCTGGTACTAACCGCAGTGCTGTTTTCCGGACCTGGTAAAGTTAACTTCACCCGTTCGGCTCGACGCCATGCTGATTTTTTATTGTACTCAACCCATAAAAAACGATCATCCCCAAACATTTGTGGAGCGGACTTTGATGCACCGCTGGGCGAAAAATGTATACTAGTTGGTTTAACGGTAATTGGCGCATCATCAAAATTAGATTTTCCAAAAAAAGCTGTGGCTACCAACTGAATTGCTCCTGGCTCAGCATATCTTAGCCTCTTAGAGATCGCAGTTTTTTCTTTTTCATTAATCGACAGATTCTTGTAGAAGCTATGAATGAATTGACTATCTCGTTGAATTGGATAGTTACTGTAACATTGTTGTGAGCCGAAATCTTCAGGCAAAATGCTACTACTAGTATTAGAATTCATTTCCGAATCTGAATTTCTCCCCACTGAAATCGAACCCTCGGCACCAAAACCAGAGTTGTCAGCTGAAGGAACTTGACCAGTCAAAGAGTTGTGTAGTAACTGTTGTTGTAGCACATTCCCATCATTATGATTTACTGAGCTTCTTGGTGGTATCAAACCATGTGCAATCCTTGCATTCACCAATTCAAAATCTATCTCTTCACAGCCTTTTTTTGGACAATGGTACAATTCATGTTGAGCTATTTGTCGTTTGAATTCTCCGCAGCGGGCGTGTTTGCATTTGTACCAGATTTCATTAAATGGTCCTTTGAATATTGCAATCCGAGAGTCCTCTGGACTTTTTTTCTTTTGGTTAGGATAGCGGAGTTCGGGCAAAATTTGGTCTGCTGAGCTACTGTAATTGTGACATTGCAAATTTTGCTGGGAGGAACTATAATTACTGGGATTTTGAAGTAAGTCTAGCTGTTGTGTGTTATCAAGTGTGACATTATCGACGATAGCACCTTCATTAACATGCTGGTGCTCCAAACCCATAGGCTGCTGCATGACAGTTGTAATACCAATGCTATTCTCGGAATTAAATGGTACTAGTACAGCGTCGGTTGTAACTGTAGTAGTACTACTACTACCGGTGACATCCGGCAACTCATTCGACTCGGACGTACTCAATCTGCTACTAGTTCGCGACACAGTTGCGGGAAATGTTGTGCTAACTGTTGTAGCCGTACTACCATGACTCTGATTTCTATACAACTGAATTGGATTTGCCACTGATGGTGGTAAAGAATTACGACTACTTACACGAGGTCTTTGATTTGGACTGGTTTTATAAGGCTTTTCATCGAACCGCGGTACAGAGCTATGCAAATCCGCAAAAGGATTTTCTTTGAGCAAACTCAATGTGTTCCTAAAAGCCCATTTAAACCGGTTTTGAAAATCATCAGTAAACCTACCACTACTACCTGTGATCTTAATGTCAGTTTTCTTTTTTCCATCACTAGATGCGTTGTCTTCGATTTTAACATAAGTGGTAAAATTGTTGCAACTTCTTCTACCGTAACTGTTATTGTAACTACTGTTAGTAGTACTGCTGTTTCCATTATTAGTTTCATTTTGTTTTAAATTCCACCACCAATTTCTTGGGTAGACCTCTCGAAATTTCTCGTTACCAAAACTGTCACCCGTCTGATTCCAATTAAATTCCATTTTCCCAATTCTCAGCGCGTCCTTAGACCAATAAATTCCCCAATGCATCTTTATCTCCTCCTCCACAACGGGTGGACAAATTTCACTATGAACATCAAGACAAGAACGAAAATTCCTCACAAAACTACCAATCGTCAAGCTTCTGTGCCGCTGAGTGGGTACCCTCATAAATCTCTTACCCGCAAATAAACCAATCATATTCATAACATTTTCTGTGCCATCTAGACTATCGAAATTCGATCTTCCATTATGAAAAAACGTCGTCTCCACAATATCTCGTCCGAATATCCGGGCTTCAGTTGCTACCAGAATTGCAAAAATCAACTGTTCTTTTGAAATACCAAACTGTTTTGGAGACGACAAATAACAAAGGTGTTTCAAATCGTCACTTGTGATGGTGATGACAAAATTTACGGAGTAATTGCTTTTATAATTGTTGTTGTTGATATAATTCCCATTACTACTGAGAGAATTCACTGGAGAAAAAAAATTCGTAAAATATGACTCTGACCGAAGACTTTGAATGTTTTCTGAAAATAACGCTTTTTCAAAACGTTTTTCTAATACTTCAAGAACTTTGACTCCACTAGCGACTACACCGCTAGTACCATCTGATTCTGCATAAAGTAGTCCTTTTAGAAGTGATTCTAATAAAGGCTCTTTTGAATACAAGTCTGCGACTGAATGGAGAATACTAACATGGAAAAGGCTCAAACTAAAATCATATTTGGGACAAGCGTCACGATTCGCTGTTGAAATTGCAGCACTGTGGCTTACTTCGGAATCAATATTAACAGTCGAAGCTATCTTTTTGCCTTTCCAAATCTTTACTTTGTCTTGATTCTGCTCCACTAGCCTTATTGAATTGACAGTATCAATCTGTAGCCATGCTACACGGGTTTCAGAAAACTGAATCATGCAAACTGGGATGACGAGTGATTCTGTACCTACCTGTGGAGGTTTACTATAGCCTTTTTCATTTCGAATAAAAACTCTTCCAATCGCCTTAACTTGATCTGTTGGCTTCTCGGATTCGGATTCTACTGCACACAAATTTCGCTTGTTGTTTTCCACAAAAGACAATGTCAAATGATTATTAACAACAGTGCTGTTGAGCGTAGTATCTTCTTCAGGTGCGACTGATGGTTGGAGACTGAAATGCCAGCAAGAGTCAACTATCACTTGACTCAATTTGACGGGAATATGAAACACATCTACAAACAACGACTGCTGAAAAACAGATCCTTTTCTCAGCTCATTACATTTTTCAACACAGCGATTCAATTCTTCTAGGCTACCAGATTCCAGAGTGTGAACTTCGAATAGTGCAGCTCGTGATACTGCTACAGCCTCTATTGGTTTGACGCGGACTGATGGCCAAATGTTCCACACCCTTTTGTTATGTTCATGTATTGCACGTTTACTGGAATCTGATACCTTTTCTGGCACCAAATGCAGAAAAGCCCTCGATTTCGGAAACGTCTCCTGCAAAAACTGTAGATATGCCAGAAAGTGAGATTGTTCAGAATCCGAAATCTTTTCGTCCATAATATTAATTCCAAGTTCGAGCCTGAGAATTGGATTATTATTCAATAATTCGTTAATATTCTTATTCAAAATACTAGATACGCTGTCCTTTGTGAAATCGATATCAGACAAATAACTCCATGTCATTGGAACGTGCTGTTTGGAAGAAAAACAGAGTTTGAAAGACCTGTCACAATTAAATTTACAGTTGGTAGTATTACTATCTGATTTGACAGAAGCCTTATTACTGAATCTAATGTCAGCTGAATCACTATCACCAATAGTTACAGACTCATTTATCTGACAAGCGTTAACAACTTCCCCAGCAGTGAAACCACTGTCACTCTTCAGCAGCTTCAATATGGTTTTCATATCAACTCCAGTTACTCCGCCGATATTCTTAATCCGACCAATTAAACGCTGGACCTCCAAAGATTCTAGAATTACATCGTCAACAACCGTGCACATATCAAATATAAATTCGTGTCGATAATCATAATCCAAACCCTGATAAACCACACTGCGGATGGCATCAAGAATTTTTCTCTTTACAGGATTTGATTCATTCATAGAGCAAACTGAAGAACTTGAATCACCTACGGAGTTCAATACTGGTGTTGGATTGTTGAAAGGAGAGTCGGAGTTGTTTATTGCCCCATTTACTGAAGACAAATTTAAAACTATTCTCGCTGTTTGAATGCGTTCTTTACCTTCATTATCGGTGTGACACTGTTTATCCTCCATCAGTTTCTCAACTGTTGCTGCGCTTGAAGTCACACAGGTTTTCGTGTTCGAAAGCTCATGAAAAGAAACTACTTCTATCATCCTGTTCAGATGTGAGACTGTAAACTCACCAAATTGTGCTAAGCCAGTTGCCACGCTTCTTCTTGAGAACAAATAATCCCGTCGACCATTTTGGGTGCAGTAGTAACTATCAGCACCAACCCAAATACCAATGACCCGGTAAAAAATCCAAAATCGTTGCCATTCGAGAACCAGGGCGTCGTGTGAAAAGTTTCGCCGAAACGATTCACAGATAGACAAATTTCTCAACAAAAAGACCAACGAAATTGAAACGGCCAGGCTTATGCCTATAAAATGAGAGTACAGAAATAAACTTTTCACCGTCAGACTAACTAATCCTTGCACCAACATAACTATTTCCAATTGACCCAAGAATTTCAGACTGAAAAAACATATCTTCTGTGGTAGCCCATAAGCCATAAAAAGTTTCGGCGCTGTAAGTATCCATAAAAACCACTCAAATGTAATCGTAAAGAAGCATTTGTATGAAAAGAGAGAATAACTGCTTGTCAGTAGTGTAAAAGCATCTACAGTCACACACTTATAATTCCAATTTATAATCGCGCTAACCGCGAGAACTCGCAACAGAATTCCAAAGATCAAGAACCACCAAAAATCAACATTACACTGGTAGTTTTCTCGTCGAGCTAGTCTCCTCACGGATTCTTGATCGACGACGTAATCACCATTATCCGCTTCGAGAGCCATTTGTCGTAAATCCGGTTTTGGATTGGTTTCGGGATCTTTCAATTGAGGTGGACGGTTTTCTAGCTGTAATCGCAATGGGTATCTGCTACTAGCACTGGAGATAGAATTCCGTGGCATAAATCGATACAATTTGTGAAACAGTTCGGGGGACCGGGTGTAGTTCGACGTTGTATTAGCGAAAAGATGACACACACTATGACATCGGTTCCAAACTAACTCAGTTGGAATTCCAAGCTCTTGAATCTTCTGTCCAATTTCCCCGTAATCGATAAATGTACCATCGTCTTTCTTCACCACAAAATTATTGCGACCTTTAAATTCCAATAGATTCCCGGAGCGACGTGAATCTCCTGGCACGACCCGGAAACGATCCAAACCCCGTTGCCGAGACCAACCATGTCTTTTTACTTCTTCCCAGACAGTGACAGCGTTCGAACAAGATCCCAGTTCAACATATCCAGGAGAAACAAACGCTCCAAAACATTCTAACACTCCCTCCTGAAATTGATTAGTTTTGACACCATTGCTATCAGCAAATTCGTCTTGGACTACTTTAATAACAGAACTTGTTTTGTGATACTGGGAACTAGATTCAGAAACTTGAATTCCTTTTGCTACTCGGTAACAATTTTTCGGAAAATTCGCGATATCAAATGGATTCCGGTATAAACTGCACCACATCTCTGTTGAGATGAATAATTCTATGATGCTAGTAACGTCTTCACCAAGCACTTTTTTCGCTTTATCTGCAAGAGCTGAATCCAATCGACTTCCCCAAGTGAAAATCAATTTTCTCTTATTATACCAGCCACTGTTTTTTGATGGATTTTCTGCTTCCCGGATCAATTCTTCCAATTTAGCCGGTGCAATTCCCAGCACATTGATATCTCCCACCGCCATTGAGTTCAAAACTTTCTCCCAGAAATCCTCGCTTTGTTCACTGAGTCTAAATTCCATTCGAGCTTTTAAGGCCATCGCCAATGAAATCTGACCAAAAGTCGAAGCTGGCCATGCAATACTCGTGTGAATAGGAATTGTTGATGGAGAATTAATATTGTTACGAAGCGCGATACCTGGACCAATATCAGAAATCTCTTCTAGAATATTTTGATAGGTAAAAAATTCATGAGCGATCATTTCATGTGTCACAATAACACATTTTGGTTTTCCAGTACTTCCGCTTGTATGCAAAAGGAAAAACGGTTGCGGGGAATCAGGAAGCACATCACCCAAATTTTTGTTGGAAAGAATCCGCATCATCCTGTCTTTTTCTTCTGTATTTAGATATTTCCCGTCCTCAGACTGATCACCATTGCGATTTAGTTTGTTGTTTTTCAGCCACTCCTCTGTGATTCGCACTGTTGCAACTTTGCGAATATCTTCGTTTCTAGTTTCGAATTTCTCGGGCTTGTCTAGCACTGGGAAAAGACAAATTCCTTGACCGACTCTGGACACCGCAATGACAGCCGCAAGAAAGTAGGGAGAATTATTTAATGGAATTTCAATAGAAGCAACAAAATTATTAATACTTCCATGATTAATTTCTTTACTCAACTTTCTGCTTATGGTGGTACTCCGATCCCATATTTCGTTCTCCTCCTTGAAATTCGGCTGGTTTACGTAGGCCATGTGAAATAAATCATGAAAGCGAGGTGCCGCCACGCGTTCAGACATCATATTAAGATAGCACCGCTATGTATACGGTATAATTACTGATAAATTACAAAGAAATTTTAAAGACTACTTGATCATATCACTTTACTGCAACCGATCTTCTACTACATTAGACATCTAAACAGAGAGGACAAAAAAAAATGAATCTACACTGAAGAGAAGAAGGGAGTCGCAAAAAATGGGAGAAAATTTACAATTGGGGTTATCAAGCTTCAATTTAAATCATAAATACTAAAAATCAAAGATTCAGAATTTAGCTACATTCATGGGTTTTCAAGATGTTAAAATAATTCGTTAGAAATTTCGAATTAGGTGAAGTCTGTTAGGTAATTTTCTAAGACTAGACGTTGACGCTGTGTAACTTCACAGCTCAGAAACTTTTATATTAAATATATAGAAGGGAACAAATCGAAGACATAAAAATTAAGAGGCATAACTGACATTGAAGTGACATAATTCTGATTCTAGAACTTGATTTCTAAGCTACCACGGAACGGCCCTCTTCTGATGTATCACCACTATGCTACAAGTTGTTGTGCCACCTCCGCCACAACGTCCTGATCTAATCGAACACTGGTGTGTCAGTATATCAGCAGTTTGAGTGAGCAAATCCGCGGATCATGTGTTGTTGTTATTAATAAAATTGTTGACATCTGAAAAATGTTTTTCTTTACCAGCCCTTATACTTTGACCCTACTAAGTTAACCTAACAATTACATTGTATTTCTAACTTACTTAAAATATTATGAATCAAATCAATAATTATCGAAATAATAACATTGAACAAACATCAGCTTGAACTGGACGAGTCGTCATCTTCATTAGAAAACGCTATTAGTAGAGGGTTGCATTCAAAAATATTATTAACTGCTACATTCCACCCCTTCGTGTTACTCATCAGCCGCCGAAAATATTTTGAATCTTTATTATTCTTTGAACTAGTGTGTTCCTGTTCAGACTTACTAACTGTAGTAGTACCAGTGCTAGTAGTACTAGAACTTGTTGTATTAACACCAGAGTCCTTATTCAATGTATCTGAAGAACTAACTTCTTCCTCTGACTCTGCCGAAGTTGTTTTCGCTATCTCGCTCAAAACTTGTGCCCATTCACGAGCATCTGAGGCTGATTCGTTCATTTCCTCGAGTTTCCAAATTTTTTCGTCATACCAGGAAAAGAGATAGTTTTTGAATCGGGAGAAAACGTTGCTTTTATTCAACTCGGAATTATCACTGGTTTCATCTGAACTTGGTGTTTCAGAAAAGTTCTGTGAAAATTTATTCGAATCATTATCAATGTCATTATTATCTGACTTCGAATTCAAATTGTTTCCTACTACCAAATTATTCTCCGAAATTTCTATTTCCCTCCTAGTTTTTTCATGTCTAACTCGTCTCCCTTCTCTCCTTTTATTTCTTCTCTCTTCCCTCTCTGTTTGGAAAGCCAACAATCCCAATATTTCTTTTTGTTCTCTACTATAACTCCTTCCTTGCTTTACTTCCTCCTTCTTGATGCTCGTCTCCAGGATGCGCTCGAATTTTTCGTCCGACAGCCCCCACAGCTGTTTGGCGATGGCGGCTTCCTCGACGGAATGCTTGAGGGCGTATAACGCGGCCTCCATCTCACGCTCGGTCTGCCTCAATTCGGTGGTGAGAGAGTAGAACTTGGAGAAATTTGAAAAGAAATTATTATCTGAATCTCCAAAAAACCTTATTTCTTTCAATTCTTTTTGTATTTGTTCCGTTTTCTCCCTTTCTCGGATCGCACTCATAGCGTGCTCCACAGACTGCTCGGCCAACTCGGCTGCATGCTGAAACTCTCTTAGACCCGCTTTGAACGCGGGTAAGCCCTGTTTTATCGCGACGGAAGAAACCTCCAGAGCCAGCTTCGTGTTAGCCTTACAGCGCTCGTACCTTCTACGAAGAGGAGACATCATAGAGGCGGAACGCTGGATGTGAGTGAATTCGGGACAATGCTGGTCGAGATCATCACATGAATCTTCCGAGTCATCTGAATTAATAATATCTGAATCATTCTGAAAATTATGATCATTTGAATCTAGAGGTTGTTTTATCTTACTAGTATAATGATCACGATGGTCTGAAAAACGTTTTCGGAGACTGCTGAGCTCACAAGACTCGTCTGATTCAATTATTTTGCTGGCAGATTCAGTGGGAGACTGAATCGGACTATTATTAACTTGAGCAGTACTACTAACAGTACTAGACTCTGATTTGTCACCCGATTCCAAGTTTGTCAAGAAATATGTCACTCCACTAGCGCTTAGCATAGTCATGAGAATTCCTGAAAGCCCATGAAAACTGGGGGGAGCCTCTTTTGGACCAGAAGTTGTTGAAGAAGTTGAACCGCTCACGGATTGAAATTTATTCAGATGTTGTTTCGATTTGTTTTTGGGCCCATTGCTCCTCTGACATTTACTTCGCAGTCCAACACCAACTAACTTGTCTTTGTTGAGCAAGACGCGAGTAAGACTGTGAAAATTTCGATTACTGGATGACATTCTTCTTTTTTTTTCCAAAATAATTTATTAACATTTAACCATTATAATTAGACAGACTGTCAGAATCAGTCTCGGAAAACAAAAAACTAAACGTCGAGTTTCATATTATTGACAGTGTTGCGGGTTTTTTCGATAGTTGAGTCTAGGGAAAATCTTTTTTGAAAGCTTGTCTATATCTCAATCTTTAATTTACCTTTCTGCTGCTTGATGTGTGAGGTTCAATTGATAAATTCAAGAAATTATGCAATGTTAGTACTTTCGCAACAATACTACCAGTAATAATAGCATAATATAATTACATACTCCCTCTGAAAAGAACTGGATATCCCTCGAGGTATTGAAATTTCATCTCTCGATATGACTCATGTTTACATTTCTAAAAAAAAAATGTTCATTCAAACTTCCAAGATTACCCAAACTTAAGCAGACTTTGACTTAGTTGACCGTAACTACTATCCAAATATTTAAATCTAATGTTACTATTGTAGTAATTTAAAATTATAGTGCGGAAAAATACTACGGAAATTTTCTGAGTCAGATATAATTAATTTATTTCCAACTCATAATATAATACGGTAAAAATTTGAGTTCCTAGACTTCAGTCGAGTCAGATGCTATTATTAATACTACTAATTACACAAAAATGCATGCACTCATCCAACACTATTATTCAACTCACCAGAATCCAAACAACAAATTCTGTATTTCAGCTTTAGTCCCTTCATCTCCGTCTCTATAATCGGAACCAGTTTCTGCAAAAAATCCACACAAGAAAGTTGTTTTAATTTATTTCCGTCTTTAAGTTTCTCAATATTATTATTATATAGTACTTGTATTTTCAGTGCTCCGTCGGCCGGAGTGGCGAACGTAGGAAGACACTTCTGACACTGAGTCTGACTCTGACGCATTTCTTTGAGACAGATGAATCTGCCAAGAGGCTCATAATTACCTGATTCAAATTGTGAGTCAGAGTCCTCTCTGCTTTCAGAAGAGTCCAACGTCAATTCGCGTGATAGCTACTTGCCAGTCTTGATGAGGCTGGTGGCTTTGTGGGTTATTATCTGACTCTGAGAGGAGGAAGCCTCCTCAGAACTTAGAGGTTCGATATTGACTGTAGTATTAACCAGAGACTGTTTAGTAGTAGTAGTACCATCACTGTTAGTAGTAGGGCCCCATTTACCGTCGACGATGCTCATCAATTTATGTACAAACGCCATTCGCAGCATTCGGGGAAGCACCTCATACAATAGGAATAAAGCGGTTTTTAAATCATTTTTTTTTCCGTCTAGTTCCAATAAATACCCGATTTATCTCTGCACACAATCATCAATCACTTTCTGATCCTCAAACTGAGCCTTTTTCCTTTTTACAGAATTTAAAGAGTTCAAAATTACTTGATGTTGTAAATACGAAGCAAATCTCAATTTCTGTATGCTTTCAGACTTCGATCGTGTTTAGTACTAGTTGACTGTATTGCCGTTAGTATCCAGTTCTAAAAAGTCGTGAAATTTGTCTGGACTGGACCGACTTTAACTTGCGCTATAATTAGTGTGTAAATCCCTAATGGTTTGTTCTAACAAGCCATGATCTCCTGAAGGGGCCGATACTTCTTCAATAGGCATATTCTCGGCTGCCTCAGACGCTTCTTGAGCAGCGGATTTTCATTAATCCCCGAGAGTATCGAAAGTATTCCTAGTAGTAGACCTTCTTAAATTATTGGTGCTATTAGTATTTGTAGCAGTCTATTCAGAAGGCTACAAATTATTCATGAGCTGCGTGACTTCCTCGAAGACTTTGGAGGTTTTTTTCGAGATTTTGCGGCCAAACATCACGGTTTGGGTTGTAAAAATATTTTTTTCAGCTAACTTGGGACCACCGTTATTCCGAAACAGTCCAATTTTTCTAGTCGAAGAAGCCGAGGAAGAAGTCTTGGAACTGTGACACTGACTCAATAACGTCGTTTTATAGAGTCGAAAGTCCAATCCCAACAGCTTCTTGCAATAATGATCTAAAAGATCGTCATAACTTTTTTCGCTAGAATTTGATTTGTTACATAATAATTGATTTTCTGAAACTACCAAAAAGTCTTCTATTTCCAAATAGAGTCTACTATTATTCCCAGAGACTTCAGACCCGTTGTTAGTACACTTCAACTATTATTATTATAATTCCTCCCATTTCCCCAATCCCGCCATCCCGCCCTCGTCGTTAAGGAGGAGAATATCGGCGGCAGATTCTGAATCAGGGGCCTCCTCTAAGTGACGTAACTATTAGTAGTCTTACATCCCGATTATTATCGCTTACTATTAAGTCTATTAGCCTTTTTTCTGCTTCAAGTTCTCTGGCATATTATTACTATTATTATTTAGTCTTCTTCTCTCCAGTAGTTCTTTCTTTAGTTTTATCCTCGTAAGGAGATCGATTGACTCATGGAACGGCTCGTTCAATAGTAGCAGTTTCGGGGATCCGATGAGGGCACAACCGAGAAGGACTTTTCGCTGTTAAGTTAAACTTAAAGAATTGATCGGCTGAGAGTAGGAACAATTACCATAATTGTCATTTAAACCGAGTAATGACATCGTTTTATCCACTTCTTTTTCAACGTGGTGAAAGAAATTAGCACGAAGTTCAAGAGAATCCTATAACACTGACTCGGAGTCAGAAGAAGATTAGACTTGTACCTAAGTCTAGAGGCTCCGATTCTCTTCACAATCAGATTCAATGCGTGACAAAGTAGTGCTTTTTGGTTCAGTGTTATCCTCATCACCCAGTTATACCCTAGTAGTTACAGGTTACTGTTTTTCTATCGAATTCGGAACAGCATCTGATTCTATAATTGGATAGTTTATCTGGGCTCTCAATCTCAGACTTGCAATGAGTCGAAACAAACTCGGCACAGACATATTATTATAATCTGAATTGTAACTCCCTAGTAAATTCGATTCCGATTCCTAAATTTTCAGATTATCCACATTGAATAAACTATGATCCGAATCGTAGTATCCCACATGTGCCCTCACATATTAATTTTAGTTATAATTTTAGAACGGATCCACGCCGAGAATGCGAATTTCCGAGCCAGCCCCGCACGGCTGGAGCGAGAGCAGCATCTGGAACAATTGGGATGCGGCTCCAGGCGGACCACCGGTAATGACATGCAAATTTGATTTATTAAGTCTTATGCTCCAGTTCAGAGGACCTAAAGTACTGAGTCTCTTAGTGACATCGGGATCTTGCAATCCGGAGACATTCTTAAGAGTTAGGATGTGCTCTGAGCTGCACCCAGGTTACTATTAGTCTTCTACTGTGTCAATCAATGAATTTTCAGAGTAATACAGATTACTACTAGATTGTTATTTTCGCCGCCTAACACCACGTTTTACTGTAGATACTAACAGACGTTGGTGTACACCCTCTTCATGGAAATCGGAGTCAGAACCAATGTCAGATTAATAAAAGTCCAAATCGACGGCACGAATTTTTCTGGTACCAGTAGACTTAGTTACAGTAGTTAAATTATCTGGGACGTCGGTCTCTTGATTCTTTAAAGACCAAAAACACGTCTTCGATGATTATAGTTCCTCAATCCTCTTGAATTCTTCCATATCTTTCCTCGCCAAGACTTTCTGTTTGTCTATGTTTCTTGTCCATTTATTAGCCATGTCAGAAGACTCAATATTAGGATCATTCCTATCATTTATTGGCATATTATTATTATTATTATTATTAATCACTCCCCCCCTTGATCTAATCGCGACCCAATCTTCTAGAAAAAACACGCCTAAGACGAAGGCCAGAACCGACATCAGCCAGAAATTGAAGCACACCCAGTAGGTTGAGTGGGGCCCGACCTGTCAGTATAGTCCGCGGGAGATTAGGAAATAGAGGGTGGGAGCACCGTCGACAGGGGTCAACAAGTTTGTGGCACTGGCAGGAAAGCCTGCTGGCCAGTTATTATTGTTATTCACAACCCTAAAATTGCTAGACATACTACTGATAGTATCACTACGCAGAATGTGGACAGAACTTCGGCGCAAATTATCGCGTTAGGAGGGTTCGGGTGACGATTTGTCATTGAGTGAGTTGACTGTAGATCGAACAGCGGCTAATTTGTCCTAGATAAGTCGTAGTTTTTCTTCGACTTTTGGTCGCCAATTGCAAAATTCCACATGGTAAAAGACGAGATATTTCTCTTTTTGGCTTTATTAATTTTCCACTGTATCTTTTAAAGCTATAGAGTTCGTTTCAGCATAGTGTTCTATTGTCACTACTATAGACTGCTTGGCACTGGAACAGTCAATGTATTCTGCTTTCGCCAAATTGAAATTTCCTCAAGCAATGGACATAGAAAACGGCACGGTCTCTTCAAGTCTTTACATCTCTGAGATCTAATAACATACATCTTCGATCTTTATAACACGAAAGGTAGACTAATACTAGTTCATTATTGCAGAAATAAGAAAAGATTTTTTGTTCTCAACAACCTTTCGGAAATCGTCTTCTGTTAAGATTTTTGGATCATAGTACTCCATTTCGTTGTTTTTCGACAATCAAGAGTATAAGATCTATCATCCATTTAAAAAATTTGTTGCTACGACACCACGTTAATAATCTTTAAATTTTTTACCTTCGAAGGTTTTTTGGCTTGTCGCTGGATCTATAATACTCCTTTAAAGTACGCGATAGACAAAACGAGTGCCCGTATGTTGTTTGATAAGATACGTATGATGGGGATAATTTTTAGCGTCTCATTCAGAATTAGGATTTAAATTCGTCGTCACTGCATCTATGCTGAATCCAATACCTTTTGTGAGAACCACTGCTCTCTAATTATCTCCTGGTAAAAATGGAAGAAAGTCTCTGAGGCCTTCTCCACTAGTTGGGGGCCAAGGACCCATCCACATTGGAGACTCAGATCACTCCCATCTTTTATTGAACCAGTCTTTCAAAATTTTGTTCATTATTTCAGGATTACTTCGTATTTACGTTGGCAACAATCTATCACTATCTTTCATGAATCTAATGTACTCGTTTTCACTTTTAGGAAATCATAAATCTGCTTCAAGGTTAAGATCTCAAACAACAGCATAGTTGAGCTGCCAACGCCTATCGTCACATTGAAAATGAAAGTCTTTTTATATTTGCCAAACTTTAGAAGGAGAATCTTCTTTTCATACGTGGTTTGTCATCATGCGCTAGTGTACGTCGTGATTCTGTACGGACATGTCCATACGTTTTAATCCAGGCAAATCAGATAAACTTGACAACATTTGGTCCGACTGTAACGGTACATTATGATTACTAAACCCATCCAGAACAAATTCGTTCTACAAGTTCACGATTTCTTAATAGATCTTCTCAGTTTTCGCTATCCTTAAGCGATCGTCATCTTTTTATGGGAGACATTCATACTAATCTTGTGCAGTTTATTAACTTACTAGACCTTTACCTGATAATTACTGATCCGAAGTCTAGCAGATATAAAACCTTTCCATGTATGATTGGATCTTTCTCCAAACATCCTAGACACCTGATTTTAAATCAGATAACTCCGTCAAAACTCGATTTCTTGGCTCCCGATTTTCATCGCTATTGGTCGCTTCGTTGTCCACTCCATGATGATCTGAATCCATGGAGCCTGATTATTCTACCAAAACCACGGAATTTAAAACTTCTGAATCTGAAGTCATCGTGTCACTGGCTTGCGATTCTGGTCCAGCTACGAATTAATTTTAAAGAATCTCCGAGGTTCCTTATCGAATGCCCACAAACGGTATCCAGCTCAATGGTGGAATTTGAAACAACACTTTCAAAGGTTGTTGTAATTGAAACCTGAGATTGCTTAGTGTTAGTGGATGTTTTCAATGCTAATAATCACCTTTGTCTTAGTACAAAATGGAATTGTAACTAGCAGTAGTACCCAACCGTGAGCCATCGATTCAAGAACCATAATATTACTCAACCGTCGATGAGCTAAACTCAATTTCATTAGGATGAGAATATGCTGTAGTACGAGTTTGTTCGACGGCCTGTGGGACAAAATAGTTAGCAAATTTGCTCCCAAATAATACGCGAGCAGACTGGAAAAAGACAGAAGAGTCACGGTCTGATGATGTTGGAACGACTCTAGATTACTAGGGATTCAGTTATGAAATTTTTAAGTCCGGACTTTGAACGTCGACGGGAGGATAAAGTTCTATGACATTCAGCTCGGAGTCTCTGTTGGAAATTGATATTTTTTCTTTTATATCCACCCCATAAATCGTGCCCCAAATAAAACGATCAACTTTTTTTTCAAAATAAGTCGCCCAATGGTCAGGCTGGTCGGACGAGTATTCACTCAATCTCCTCAGATGACTATAGTCCGTTGAAGTTCTACCACTACCAGTGCTACCATGATTCTCAGAATTCATCTGACTTTCTGCCGCATTTGATTTTGACACTGCGAGAAATGATTCAGGACTCTCAAATTGAGATTCGCCAGAATGAAAGGTATTGATCCTACCACTAGTTTTCGATCTCAGGTCACCGAGATCGCCACGAAATGGAATGCTTGCTATCTCTGACCAAAACGCGAAGAGTTCTGCTATACGATACAACGTAAGATTTTCTATCGGGATGAAAGAAAATCCTTCTGGGAAAAACAACTTAGTGATCCAGTCAACTCGATTTGACTGATAATTTTTTAGAACATTATTTCCTGTTTCGGACACTGGTTCTTCTGGATGAAGCACTCTCCTCGTTATGGGCGACTTAAGAATCATTTTCTCGTATTCTTGCGACGACCGCTAGAATTCAAAAGGCATTCTTGCAATTCTATCAAGTCCCAGCACAGAAGATGATCCTGTCCATCGAGTTAATCGACTATATAGAGATTCCTCCATATGTTTATCGTAATCAATTTCTTGTTTTCTTCTTTTTTCGTACATATGAGAGGAAATGGCAGAATTATCGTCCCCATCTAATTCATAATCGGCTTCATTTCATCCGTTGTTACCGAGATTCAAAAACCATAATTTTCCTAAACAGTACTGCCAAAAAATATCGGTTAACGCTATTACTGGACTCCAAAGAAACATTCGAAACACTACGTAGACGGAATGTAGGGCACGAATCTTATTACCAGCATGAGGTAATGGAACGGATTCACTCATTTCCGCGGTAGATTCTTCGACATGTTCTCCTAGCTGTAAAAAAGAAGACAACCCTTCTTTAACGAGCTTATGAGACGTAGTAGAGGAACTAACGAAGTCACTAGTAGTATGATCAGTCGCAATGTCATTGATATGATTCACCGAGTCATCCGCGATCGATCTCAAACCATCCCAAACGCCCATTTGACGAGGAATATCTGTAACATCCCCAACTTGAAAAAAACTGCTCACTTCTTCAGCTACTTCAAGACTATTCGACCCTAAACCTCCAGAGGCTCCGGCGATATCTTCCAACGCCGGACTCGCTACTGGTTACACTATATATTCAGCTACAGTCTGAGTTACTGGGTCAATGTCATAATTCTACGAAGTCTAGAGAATATCATTCCGATAATTTTCGAATAAAACTTCCGACACTCCGCCCTCTTCGCTACTTGCTCCGGCACCACCTACAATAGGTAGGTTGGAAATCTTCAGCAATTTGACTTTTTCTTTGGCGGCATCGATACTAGATTTAAGTTCATATTTAAAGGAACCGCCCTGAAAAAAGTCCACATTCTTATTTAAATCACGATCTGGAATTGCATCGATAGTTCACTCGTGCAGAAAATCTGTTGGAACAAGCTCTGGTGTTGAAGTGTAGTGGTCCAAATTGATTTTCGACAATGCTATGGCGTCTGATTTGCTTGTTTCCTTATCTGTTATCATTGCAACTTAAACACGTTCCTAAAGCATGGGTCTTTCGATGTCTAAAAATTCCATGCTCTATGGCGAATTCATAATTTGTTGAAAAAGCCGCTCAATTGCAGATGGCCAATTTTTTGAACCCTAGTTCATTGATGAGACTGGATATTTCAAACTGACATATTATCCTGAACTTGCTGATGAGGATTCTCCAGTGTCTACGACAGTCTGAAGTGCGAAATCAAGTATATGGGTACACAGAACTTCTTCAGTTCCACATTGATCATTCAAACCGATCCAATGAAGTCTTTCCCTTGACGGAAACTTTTCATTCATATACGCTCTCTCTTTTTCAACCGAAGCTTCAGCAGTCCAATCAAAAATCAAATCATGTTTTTCCACCACATTTTTTTGCTTTTCTATTGGTTAAGTTGACATTCCTTAAACACCATCACAGTATCTTAACTCCGACTTAGCGATTTTTTGGAGTGCTACAGTCACGCCGGACAGATTCCCGTCGTTTTTTTGTGACTCGGAATATCTTAAATCCAACCTGTACAAATGAGATGCGCGTTTCAGCATGACTTCATGAGGCGTTCGATCATCTTCATCATCTCCTCCCGTTTCAGAAAATAATGTCCACGATGGATCCTGCTCCCAAGATGGCCTAGGTAGAAAAAACAGCTGAATGGTGATCCCCCGTGGCTGTGCAAGACCATGACGTTCAACACAATTCGTGATCCCAAAACTGCGATCATAATACTTGAACAATCGCAACCAGCTCATCGTGTCAGCAAATCGAACTTCAGACATCAACAAATGAGTATTTGGATTCGGTACAAAATTTTGTCCTCGTTTCAAGTATGTTCTCTATTTTCTCAGGACAGAACGTCAGGGTAGGGCTTCGAAATGAGCAGCCACGAGATCCTTGTCAGACGTAGACTTAGTGGCCTTACGCGAGCCTAAGATAGTATTGCTATTAGACAAACTTGAATCCGATGATAGGAAATCAAAAAATATCTATATGGACTGCGATGTCAATCCGGTTGATTTGGATTATCCAGATAATGAAATTTCTGTTATCTGCAAAACACTGAGGTCATTAAAACTCTTAGTATCCTAAGCATGATAGTGGCAGCATGCTATGACATCGACAATAGACCGATGAATTTGAAGCCGGCCAAGCCTGCTATATGATTGAATTTTTTATAAGAAAAAAAAAAATGTAACGTTTACTTTTTGTTTCTTTTAGTTCAACACACACACCTAAAAAACACATTCGTACTCCAAAAAGTTTGGTATCTATGGCATAATATTATGCCATTAAAGGTAATTTAAGAGTATTTTAGGATGGTACATGCTTCATCCAACGATGTAGATTGCATATCTCCTGCTGCTACTTTCGTTATTATCTCTATGAAGTTTTCGCTGCCAGTCTGTTACCATTTTCATTTAACACCTTCAAATTCAAGTGACCCACTCGAAGCATCACTTGGCACTCTAGACTATTAAATTCCAGCGTCTTACAAGATCCATCTCATCCGTCTCTCTAACCCTTCTTGAATTCCATCCACTATCTTTAAATTCTGAAGTACCAAAATACTTTCTTCTGTTCCACTGGACATTGACAATTCTTTTCGCATTCTCTGAAATTCCATTAAAGTTAGTGGAATGAGTTCGTTGACCTCATCCAAATTAATATTTAATTTAGAATCATCGTTTTCAAATTCCAGATTAAACGGAACATGACCAACTCCGATGTTTTAACTACTCATGCTCTGAGTCTACCTTGACGATTTCACCGACTGAAAAAGGAGTCGCAAAAACTATCTCATACTGGTTTTGCTGAACTTTTCCCATTCCTATCTGCGCAGTTCTGCACCTTGTTTTCCACTAGCTCGATATAGAATATGATCTACCTGCGAGTTAATTTTAGAATAACTTTCCTCCTTGCCCAATAATTCCAACTAAACAAAACGTTTAAATCTTTCTACAGTATGAGTATCCCTGAAATCAGCCCGCACTGAGTTAGTCTCAGCATTCAATATATCAAACCAGTGCTGCCTTTTCTTTGACACTTCGGACATATATTTTTTTGGCTCAAACCCAGCAATGTCACTATTGTCTTCATCTGCGAGAAGCTTGGCATCTACTTGACTCACATCTATTTCAAGATCCTTTCTGCTTGCAGCAAACTTCGCAAAAGAACATTCTTCTAGATCACGTTTTACATCAGTAACATGAATCAGGTGTTTTCTAAGAACAGGAATAATATTTCCACTATGTTCACTCCCAGGAAAATTTTAAGCTTTTTTCAATTCTCTTGTTATCTCCATAAGTGGATCTCGCAAAAATTCACTCGTTACTGTTTTTGATTTGATTTGACTCTATAAATAGTTTTCTAATGCAGGATCAGCACTTGTATGTAATCCCTCGTCTTTTTTCATATACCGCATCTCAAGTTTTTTCTCCAGGTACTTTCGCTTTTCAAGATGAAAACTCTAGTTCATTTTCTCTTCTACAAGGATCATTCCAACTAGCAGTGCTGGTCAGATCAGTACAACACAACATGGACATTTGAAAGGAAGTCGCATGATAAACGCAACAACACGTCAGATATAAGATGCTGGTACGCAACAGCAAGTCCAAAAACTAAAGCACGAAACATAACGCCCTTTTAATTAAATCGCATCTGCAGCCCTGTCGAATGCCTCCAGTCCGATAAGAAACAACACATAACCACAACAAAGAACAAAAAGTATCATGGAAATGAAGTGAAAATTGGGCAAAACTTCCATTTGAAAAGAGATTTTCAATAACGGAATGATAATGGCCCAATTCAAAAGTAACCCAAGTGGTAATATCACACAAGTCAGGCAAACAACTAAAGGTATAATATAGCTTCGAGCAGACACACCCACGAGTGATACTTGATAGAAAGTGCTATTTCTGGTTTCCACTTCCGTTGTGACTCTCGACACAATGATGTCCACTAAAGAATATGCAATTCGTAGAATGACCATGGCAATAACCACTGCCGATATTACAAACGAAAATATTTTCGATAGAGCTGTGACAAGTATAACAATGATAGCCATGGCCTCCCGAGGATCACTAAAATTCTCTAAAAAGCCTGACTGTAAGATCGCGCTTTTTTTCTCTCTCCCCTTGTCTCGCAAATCAATTGAGGAAAAGACGGAATTTTTAACGTGCATGAGAAAATCAAGTCCTTGCAAATTCTCAAACGTATTCGATAGACTATCCACACCATAAAAGCTCGCTCGTGCTTCACTTTCTACGATTGAAAAACCATCTTTCACCAACCAGTTTTCAGCTTGATATGGACCTTGTATAAATTCTTCAGGCTACCACACCATTTCCAACATATAACCAAGAACTGCCCATATCATGATAGGAACTCTCGTTAGGAAGAAGCTGCTCATTATAGGGAGAATCAGAAGAAATAATAGGAAAGCAGGAAAACAACAGCAAACAATACAATCAAAACCAAAAAGTTTCACTACAATTGGACCCAGAACCTCTTTGTAAGGGTTAAGAAACAAGATCCTTAGCAAATGATATTTAAATAATGTTGCAGTGTGCGATCCAAAAATGTCATTCAAACATGCCCAGACGCGAGTACTGTAACTGTTACTCTAAGAATTTTAAACCGTACTATCATCACTCGCTGAAGATATTTACTGAACTTCAGACCGAAAAATGCATTGAATGAGCAATTCTAAGTTCAAATTATGAGTCTACACGTCCACAATACTGATTTCTCCATTATCAAACTGAGAATTAAGGGCGTGAATCACAGTAGATAAACTCTCATAATTCAAAATTGGAGCCTCTAATGCGTCACAATCAGATGCCATAACCGTAAAAAACACCCGAAAAGTAGCCCGATTCGGATCTCTATGACCCTAACTAGTATTCACACCCATGAAAAAAGTTTGAACGTTACAACAACCGGTCTCTTCAACAACATTCTATATGCTTTCCTAGACTGTTTTTAGTGAATTGTTTTGAGTGAATTGTGTATCAGAAATAGTAATATCAATACTGATTCTCGCAAGGTCTTCATGTCTCGGTAGATATTTTTTCTTCAACTACTGTATTGAGCCTTTTTCTATTAGGTTAATTTCATCCTTTCTCGGGCCAGAGGTAATTATTGCAATTTCATTGCTCAAGACAGTAACTTCAAGATTGCTGTTTGATACCAATAGAATACCCGCATATCCAATTTTTTTTTCCTCTTTAATCAAATTCAATATTCTTTTCTTCATCTGTACACTAAGCACGGCACTACTGCATGGCTCGTCTAATAAAACAAGCTCAGGTCTACCAGCAAAAGTGCAGGCAACATCTAGAAGATAACCAACCATCAATTCGGATTATTATACTCCATTACAAATAGTTTACACATCCATATACATCTCCTCTGCTGAAAATCCCGCAGCATAAGCTAATCTTCGTAGGTCTAATGCCTAGGCCGATAATTCACCATCATTAACATCAACGTCGTACGATAGATTCCGACGACATGCTGCCCCCTTTAGAATTTCAAGTACAGTATCTGATTAATTGTACAGAAAGTCATCATGCTGAAAAATTCCAACAGAGTCCCTCGAAGTCGATTTCATATTAGACGCTAATCTTGCTAGAAACCTTGATTTTCCAATACCATTAGCTCCAACGAGACACAACACTTCTCCAAATTTAATTTGGAGATCCTCCTTTTTTGATTGATTCGAATACGATGTTAACGAAAACTCCCTACATGTTTACCTCCGTAAATTAAAGTGAGACGCATCTTCAACTTGGTCTTAATCTAATTCCGATTTCATTTAGTTTGAACAGAGTTTCAAATAGATTATCATCAATACATACCATACCAAAGATCCAATCAACATAGCAAGCAAAATTTACCAAATAAATTCGGAAGAAATTGTATGTAATCCGAAGCGAAGTGGAGATCCAGGTAGAAGGGGAAAACCCTAAATCCTTCCAGCGTCCAGGACGTACGCTAGAATCTGGATCATACCATAAACTGGGCATATAATAATACGCAAAAACTACGATTGTCGTAACTTTCTTTCCTCCGTATCTGTTGAAGTCATCTACAAAATGGAAAGTGGAAGTGAGACATATTTGATTGGAAATATCGTATTTTCTTGCGGAGTCACTTTTGTTTGTGCTGTGGGTCTCCGAAGTAATAATTTAGCCTTTATTTATTCCACTAGCGGCTTTACTAGAGTCGATTTTCAATTGGACTGAGTATCAATATTCATATCTTGATCACAAATAGGACTGAATCCTTCGATTACTTCGATAAATTTACAATCAGTTACATCTGGATTCTGATATACAACATGAAAAACAGTTGTTAAAGCTGATTCTATCACCTGCAAAATTCGATCTATTCGATCTTCTTCAGATAATTTACTCGAGTCAAGTTCGCTGAATTAAGATTATGATTTCTCTACATTAGACTTAATCATGTTCGAAAAAGTCACTGCTAATTTTTTCAATTAGGGAATCGCATGCTAAATCAAATTTGGAGTGCCGTAATGACCAGAAGGAGCCTGTACCAGAGGAAAGGACCATGCCACATCTGAGAGTGATTTAACGGAGAAGACAGTCTTAGAATCGAGCCCATAACTATTAAGTTCAAGTCTGGCATCACTGCCAGCTGCAGTAATTGGAGAATCAGGAACCAAAATATCTGAAAAAGGCTCGGGCCACATTTTTTCCCACCGAATCGCACCAAAATCACGCTCTGACACGGCGGCTCTTACTTTTTGTCTAAGTTTATGTTTCAAGCCAGAAATTGCATCCAAATCTTGCATCTCCCTCCTACTAGAATCCTTTACATATTCAATACCAGAGTCAAGTAGCTCTTTCCTCTTAGCAAAAAACGGATCAGCTTCCTCCACTAAACACATGCCAGGCAAATCAGGCACATTCGAATCATGAGGGTGTCTAACTCACTTTATGAGAACCTGGCTTAGTCTTGGCCATTTCCCATCATTAATGTGACACAAAATTGCTGTAGGAGGATCACTTGAGAGAGCCTCCACCTGGTATCAATCCGAGTCATTCTCCACCTCTATACCCGCATGTAGAAGCTCTTCATTACCTAATTTTAAAGGTAAATTTTTAGTAGTTACTTTCAAGACTGATTCACCAGGTTGTACAAGTGAACAGTCTGAAAGTAGCAAAGGCTTCTTAGAATCTGAAGTCTCTTCAGCCACATTGGAAAACTACATAGACTTTAAATTGCATGTCTACGATAGATTTGATCAATCGAATCCACCCCTACTAGCCCTATTTCATCGACGAAGGGACACAGCTACAGGCTTTCCGCTTTACAGTAATGCTTCCAATTCCTAACCGAGCAATTTGTGGTCTGTATGCGCTATCGAACATTATTCGTCCTGATCCCCAATCTGACCCGAGTTGTCGTACCTCTGAAACTTGACTATCATATCCTTCTTCAGTAATCTACCCAGATCCCTATTATACTATCGGGTTCGATGTTCAAAGAAGTAATAAGGATTTTTCATCATTCCCGACTCAGTATCAACAACAAACCCTTCAGTATATTATTAGTCGAAACTTTTCTCGACATGTGACCCTGTATACCATCATGACCCTAACCCCTATCTTTCAGCATCCGTATACAATTCGGTCACACTTAGTGTTTTTGACTGACCTCCCAGACGGCTTGTTAGAAAAGCAAATTTAAGCGGAATATTGTTGTCGAGGTACCAGTAATCCCATTCTTTTTCTGTGACCACGATTGGTTAAGAATATCATGATTTTTCGACCGTGCCGGTTTCCTTGCATGTAAATTATATCTCTCCCGGCCTATACTGACGTAGCTTACAACTTGCTTCTCTATCTCCAAATTTCTTAATCCTTAGTCCATCCTTAACCTTTTCTTTCAAGTCCTTTTTAGGATCTTGTTGGATGAAGGAAAAGAAATCATATTATTCTTAACCATGTTCTACTTCCTACACAAATTTTTTAGAACCGGCGTTGTAAACATTCCACTTCGACATGTCGGAAGCACCCAAGTTTAGATTTTCAGCTACGTAGAATTCGTTACGAAGTTGAGACAACACATGATATGCACACTATCAGTCGTCAAATATTCTAAGTTCAGGATTATAATGGAGTATTATATAGTCTCCCTGTCCATTTTTCTAAGCTTACAAAACTTTGTCAACTAATTGCTTAAATGACTGAACATTGTATTTAGAAATATCAGACTGATATATTTTTTGACACTTCAAACGGTTTCGGTATTTCATTTCTTTATGCTTTTTGAAAACAGAATGTAAAGGAGTTGCTTTCTGCTTGAACTTGTGAGGATCTGATTATCATTATCCGGCTGCTGCAAGATAAAGACCTCCTCGAAACCCTGCCTCTTCAAAATAAGACTCAATTTAACTTTCTTAGAAATCGGCATCACAACAAGCACGCGACGGACTACTTTCAATAGACATCTTCTGTAATTATTCTCTAGCGATTTTTAGTGCCGCTTTACTATGTTCCTCAATAAATCGCCTAACGTTTTCTGAAAAGGACATGTATTTTTTTGAAAGTTTTTAGATAGCTTACACACCTAATTTTGCCCCTATTTCCGCAATCGACTCATCTGACAAAATGTCTTCTAGTACTGAATTTTTATCAAATTTGACATCTAATAAGTTCCCTCCATTTTATAGTTGAGAATTACCTGAACTTTGAAACTCCTTCCACCCATCATACTCAAGCTAAAAGCGCATCTCCCATAAGTCCTTCAATGGGACATGAAAAGAGGATTCCCCAGCTGTTTCATCTTGATTTGCGTGTTTCACAAACGATAGAACGGAGGGACCCTGAAATATCTCTTTTTTTAGGTTGAAAACATTTTCTCTAAATTCTTTCAAATTCAGAGACTCAGATAATCTCAATTCTACATCCACTTCGGTATTGCTGTCGAACTATTCCTGTTTACACGGCTCAAAGGCCAGTGATACGATGGACCATATTTGTGCCGTATTAGTATTAGTAACTTCAGTCGCTAGTTACAGTACTTCCAGTTCCCAAGATCATACACAGCTAATGCCTCTTCTAATCAAAATTTGGATTAGTTTTCGTAATTTGGATAAATCGCTGTCCATCGTGTTCGACACAGAATCCACGATAATTTTAAACTTAATAGTCGGTCGCGGAGTCCTATCATCTGACACACGAAAAAAGTTGTTAGTCTATTTACGAGCTCACATATCCGCTTATCTGTGCAAACCCAATTCCATATCAGCATCAAGATATGTAGGGGTGCGAGGTATGAAATTTGCAGCTCGATTTGACAGGGCATAAGGCGAACTTTTCAAATTGACTGATAGCCTCTTTAGTTATTAAAGGACTTTTTGAAGCCCAGTAGCGGCAGCTATCTCCCGCTCTAAGGAAGCTTCAAACTTACGCAACATTCCAGCGATAATAGCGGGAGTGGCGATAATCTTGGAATCTAAGCGCTCGCCAAGATGAAGAATGGCTTGTTCACCAAATAATCGTATATCAGACGAACTTGAATCAAAAAGTAACTGTAATTCATGTAGAGCCTACTATTGAAATTACTCTGCGGCCACTTATTCCTCTCATTCTTTATTATCAGCAGTAATTTCCTGCTTTACGTTAGCGGGATATTCAGACAATTCAACCAAAACATGTTACCCAGCATCAGTAGAACTTGGTTCCATTAATGAGAGGATACGATTTTCATGATAAAAAAGATCATGTTCACTTCCCTTCTCCAACCTATCTAGACAAAGTTTCGGCTCAGAAGCACAAGATTATTAACCATTTTTGTCCTTTATTTCTTCTGCAGACACTTGAATAACATGAATAACATAACCCATCTTCAGCTTAACCTTATACTCCGCAAATCCTTAGATCACTCCTTTGGCTCCTCTGGGGACAAACTGAAGGAGACTTGGTCCACCACCTAAATCTCTCCCCCATTCGATACCCAGACTATTTGGATTAAATCCAGAAGAAAAAACCATACGAGCAACATCATGTCCAAATGGTGATCCTGGATTCGACGTTACAATTATTAACAAGACTCGAACCATGATACGAAAAAGTGGCTACAATATACTGGAGCGAAGAAAATCATTATGTTGAATTCCAGTGAAAAACTTGTCAAGCATAGTTTTTCCTGGTAGCTAATTGATGTCATTGGATACAATTATATTCATTGGACTCTTAAGAATTTTACCTAGTAAAACTAGTATCAAAGAAGGCCCGGATGCTTTTTTTCCAGCTCTAAAAATTTCCAGCAAACTATCCGTCTTCAGTGATTAGGTAGAAAATAAATCCTTCATTAAAACTTGGCTCTAGTAGCTTGAATGATCCTTAAACAGGAACTTATGCAAATCCGGCACGATACTTACACTCGACCCCCCCGTATTGAGAAACCAGTCCGAAAGTTCTATTGCCCCATTATAACTTCCCCCAACCTTGTGAATCAGCATATCCATCTTTCTCGAAATTACTACACCAACTAACTATAAGAAACCATTCACTAATGTTTTTCCAAGCAGTTCACTATTATACTTGGGCAGAATGCAGTTTAAGAACACCCCAAATGTCGAACCTAAAAATCGTTCCCCGCCATTATCTTCACCACGATTGACAGGATCATTATTATTTGGAACTACTCCAGGATGTTCTAAATTTTTCACTAGCCCTGGTTTTGTCAGTAATAAGGAGTTAGAAATCCCCTGTTAGGAAAGGAGACCTCCTTTTCTTGATCTGAGACCAGAAAGAAAAGCATACAATTCTGATACACTTGAAAATTTGGAAGAGAACTCTGGTAGATACCGCGAACCCAATTCAGAAAAAACTGTATTATCCATTGGAATTCCTAAGGGGATTGTGAGACGCAACCAAGACTCACTGTATTAATTACCGCCAGGCTTTAACGAAAAAAATTATGGAAAAAGTTCCGGTAAAAATCCGAAAAACTTCTTGTGTTTCAAGAAAAGACGACCCAACTGCAACTTTAAATTAAAAACTGTGTCAAACCATGTTGGTCCTAAAGCTTTGATAAAACTTGCATGAGAACGTACAAACATTGTGTTATAACTATGCTCAATTATTGCATCCGGCTTAACATCTATTTTAACCAAAGAATTTGATTCTTCGACTGAAATCTTCAGAAATTCGCACTCTCCCAAATCCCATGAATTTCCAGATTCTACTTAAATTACACTGTCTTTTCCGCATCCCAGAAATTTCCGAAAACCCTTCACAGCATGAGTTTCCATAAATCACGATCACATAGCTGTACGAGCTTCTGGATCCTTTACATAATCACCAAAAATTCGTCATGCAAAGGGCATCAAACGATCCATCAAAATTCCCTTGAAAACGTAATTCGAAAAAAAAATCATAGCACTTAGTATTGTTCCCGCCGATCGAAAAACCCCCCCAAGCAACTACCTCTGGACTGTCACAGCTGGTGTTACTGGAGAAACGGAGTCTGCATTAATATTGATGAGTCTGTTACGGGAATGAATCTCTGATTCTTGTAACCATCTCCCCTTAATAATCTACTCTTCATAATCAGAAAGAGGAATATAATTATCCAAAACACCGTCTTCCTTCATTTGGAAAGAACCATAACTACCCGTGGCACGCTCTAAGCGTCGAAATTGCTCTTTTAATCTCGGCCGCATGGTGTACTTCTTCGTGTATTCTGTCTGACTTGTCTCGGGATGGCTGCAACTAGGCAAATTTTACAGTTGAAAACTAAGTTAACTTGTCTACAAAATAAACCAGAAAAGTAGCATTTTTTTCTGTTTAAAAAGAATTATATAGTCTTGTTGCTTTTTACTCTTAGCCGTCTCTGGGCTTGTCCTATAGCTGGAAAAGTTATATGGAAAAACTCAATATTGATATCTGTCTAAAAAAACAAAAAAAACTTTTCTGGTTCCTCTTTTGTACAGGCTAAAAAATTAAAATTCCTTGTACCATCCCTAAGTTTCAGAATTTTCTTATTTCTCGTTAGATATTCGTAATAACTTAACTCTTTCTGAGTCAGTGTACCGCATTCACTAATCTTCCCAATTCCGAAAACTCAGATCTCAATCTTTGGGATCATTGTCCAACGCCCAACCCTTTTTTTGTGTGTTTTTTCCCCGTCCCCAGAGTGGATCAAACTCAAATCCTCGACCCACCAGCTTGGTGATTCCATTATACTCAGATTTTACGAATTCCCGTTACTCTTTCATTTGTTTAAACCGACGAAAAATAGAAATATCTTCTTTATCTGACTCTTTTTTCCCATCCAATTTTGGTTTCGTCAAGACACTAGTAGCGTAATTTGAAAAAAGGATTTTATCTTCCCATATTACAAGCTTAAGATGATGAGCTAGAATTCGAGAAAAATACTTTCAATTGTAACCCTAAATTTGCTCGTGGCCACTGATATAGCTGCAGCACGCTATGAGGTTTGTGTCTATGGGAGGGCCCTAATGGAAGCCGACTTAACCGGCTATTTCCATACAAAAAAATGTACAGCAAAAAAAAAAAATTCTCTATGGCTCTGCTTGGGTATATCCCAAACAATACACAAATAACGGTATCCTTTCATTTTTACAAACGAGACAGAAATTTGATTAGACTCAACTCTATTTAATAATTACTCATCGGTTGCTGTAAGACTTAAATCTCAAAAAAGTATTACGAGCTATGGCATGACATGCCATAAAATGTTGGTATTGCATGATATTTTTGCAACCTTGATGGTCCAGATCAGTAACAGTAGAACTACCACTAGACTAAGCTTTAATTTATTCATAAAATAGATCACGTTCAACAAACCGTAACAAGTCCTCTTGTGAATACCCACGTGCTTCATGGTGGAGCAAGGAATGGCCTTCTCCAGTACTTGGACTAACCAATTCTAGCATATTAACAGGAAAAACACAGTTATTCACTCCTGGCAGCTACAATGGATCGTGATGATAATAATCGTCACTTAGTACTGCCCCCGGTTTTCTTTCGGGATATTCTAATTTATCCAAACACTTGCTTAGACGCTTAAGTTCTAATTTGCTACCACCGCTTTGTACCACTTTCTCACTCAAATGTTTTCTTCAAATATTATTTCCGCCGTTTTTTATGAAACGTGGTGGTTTCCAATTAACCTAGGTCTATTTCAACACAGTTTCTTCAGTTACTGCTAGAACGGACATTTTTGATTGATGCTCATCGGTTCCAACTTTGTTAATTAAACACCAGTTTTCAAAAAAACAGAATCCAAAAATGAAAATCCGATAGTATTACGTACAAATCACATAACAGCTGATTTACTATCATCCTAACTGAGTTCTAAAATATAAAAAGCAACATAAAGATAATTTCACGATGTGGACAGTGATTACATTTTTGATTTCGCTTAAATGCTCAGACAAGGGACAGCTTAATTTAAAAAAAAACAATGATTCTATCCTAAACCACTAGATTTACGGAGTTCATTCTTTCAGGACTAAATGGTAATTTTCTTTTTACATTTCCGAATTTCCATTTTTGTAGAAGATCCTGTTTCTTTTTTTAAAGAATCTTGATTTACTTGAGTCCGTTTTTTACCAAATAGACTCACTCTCCACGTACCCATCAATTGAGGAGTCAAAAATATTCATATTAGGACGGATAGGAATTGAGAACGCTGGGAATGAGCTGCTGCTGTAATCATGATACATTTCTGCAGTACTTTTTCCGGCAGCTGAACTTAGTACGAAAGATGCTCTCAATTTCAACTATATACCGATATTGAACTCACGTGGACCCCAGCTTGTCTTCTCATTAACACTGCCCGATGATTCATGTTCAGAAACATAGGTTGATGTTTGCCGAATAATATCTTTTACTTTCTCTTTAAACTAAGCCTAAATTACCGATCCAAGTTTTTCTCCACTAAGAGTAGCTATACAAATATGATATTTAGTACTCTCTGTATTTGGACCCTATGCTGAATCATGTAAAAGCCTTGCAAAATCTTCTTCTGGAAACATCTTAATTTCCCTATCTTATGCACTTCTCACTGCCGACAACATCAAATTCCTCTTAGATATTGGCGTTTTTAAAGCATGATAAAAAAAACCTTACTTGTCAATACTATCAATCTCTAATCCAACCCCAGCACAGGGCGCATTTTCTTGGAACTTGTGTCCATCATCAGATGATTTAATATGCAAACCTAATTTTTCATAAACAGACTCACTAAATCGTTCAAAATCCATCTGAGACTTCTGTTCATTCCAGTCTGTTAAGAAATCATTGCGTTACAACATAAAAACGATAGGGGTCTACGGAGGCCGTATACGTATCTACGCATTAATGTTCAAACTGTTTTTGTCTATGTTTGGTGACACTTTTCCAATCATTCTAGTTCGTGTTGACCTGCCCTTCTCATCCAGGTTTTTTGTCACTGCCAAAACTTTATACTCTTTAAATTCTAGGCGACTTTCCACAGAGGGTAATGCAACTAGAATCAAACGACATTTGAGTGTACCACAAATGATCACACATTTTGTAGATTCCGTCATCTCATGTCTTTTCTCCACTATATTAATATCTTCCAACCTGACATAAACTGCTTCTCCTAAGCTTGCCACAGATGAACCACCACGTTCGGGATCTAATTCATCCAGAAAAGCTTCACCATCATAAGTGCTTCGTCCATTAGAGACATCTAAATTCTTTGGCTCCCCCAATTGTCCCGCCGCTAACCGAAAAATCCCATCACACTTCGACGTACTACTACCAACCCCAGAACTTACGTGTAGAAACGTTGGATTTAATAAGTGCGCCTGTGCTAAATGTTCACTGGGAAGACCACTTACTCCAAGGCCAAAGACATTAATTCGACGATTATTAATCAAAGGATGAACTACATGTTACTCAAACGCTTCGGGAAAACGACCGCAATTGACCCCTATTAAGGGAGATTCTGCTGGAAATGGTAAACCAGCAAAAGCTTCAGCTCAATCATTTGACTCTATACTCTCTACCAGGACGGGTAACAAATCTTGAAACTTCTAAAACCGCTTTTCTCCATTTGTCTCAAAAAGGAAATCTTGAATGAGTCTCCATCCGCCCTTTCCGTTTTTATTGTCGCAAATCGTGAACTTCAAGTCTCTATATTAGGGTACTCTTCCACCGCTCCTCCGAGGATCTTCCTAGAAAGAAATATGAATTTAAAGTTTGGAACTGCGGTCCCGTGAATGTGATGTAACCCACATACTGCTAAAGAATATCCAAAATTCCTTTTACTCCCCTTTGTTTGTCTTGAGATCACAAATTCCCGATTTTAGATGAAGATTGTTTACCTTTATATGAAACAAAAAACCACACGATATGATACAGATTTTACAAATACGAATTAAGATTTCGAACATTCATTTTAATGATAACAATTAAAAAATATTAAATATTTTGGTTTTCGATGGGTCTACAAACTACAGGGTTTTATGTAATTAAATTGAAGAAGGCTTAGCCTCCAGGCTTCCTTGAAAGAAAGAGTAATTAAATACTTCTCTTTCCTACAGCAAATTTTTTCAGAAGACCATATCACATTCACGAAATCGCTTGGAAAGGATCACGAATCTCTGTTGATGGTTAGTGTATAATGCAAAAACCATTGACCATCGCAACACCGAAGGACATGCCCAGCATTTTCACAACCACCAACAGTAATTCGCAACCCGATGCTAACACAAAACTTACCTCTGCAGGCACGATGCCCTACTCCTTAACGCTAAAAGATTTATAAAGGCTCAGGGTGCATTGACAAGACTAAGATACCGTTGGCGATACAATTCCTTTTCACATCCGAGGCGCAAACCCTGAATCAATGTAAATTGGCAGTCTCTATCTCAAATATCTGAGAGACGGAAAGCGGGCCTCCTGCGGACTAGAAATATCAAAACTAAGTGTAGCTAATCCGCCTGTTTCGTGTAATCATCCTTTGTACTACTTGTTATCAGAAAGTATATCAACCTGAAAAGGTGGATTGAAACTTTTGACTTTGTCGTCACTTAACTTCAAACTACATTTTTTTCATGTCATTTTACTAGTGCCAGCATTAGCATCGAGTTACAACGGAACCAATACATCGATTATTGCGTGCGGATTGGCTTCAAATTAAGAAGTGAAGTAACTCATTGGCACTGTACCTTTGGTACAAACCTTTTCACAAACATTCGCGTCCACGTCAACAAAACCACTTGCAAGGCACTCCTTAAAAAAATTATTTGACGGCTTTGAGCTTCCCTAAGCCTAGTGGGGTATTGCCGTATATTTATCGTCTAAGAAACTCTACCATCCCGGGAAGTTATAATCCAACAGATGGGTATCTACTATATAGCGAATCTGATTTCAGCGGAGTCTTGCTAACCATTCCTCTCTGTCTTCATTGGTTGAGCCTTTTTCCGGTCAACCAAAATGTTCTCGCTCTGTCTCGCTATCAGTAAACTTTTCTTTTACTTTGAAGAGTCTCACCTTAAAGAAAGGGTCTTCGCCAGTCCTTTTTATTTATGCATCCGGACTTCCAAATCAAAGTAGGATTTTGTTAATGACATCAAAAGAAAAACTCTTAGTTTCAAATCCGATATAATATGCATTTGGATCTTGCATCCCTGAATTCAATCCTTCTCGCTCAAGTCTCTAACCAGGGTTTCAAGTTCCCGTGGAAAAATGTGAACCAATATCCCACCTCATGACGGAATTATGTACATCCTGACCGAGCCCCTCAAATTGTAGTGCTTTTTAATCTAGTCGTAATTCAGCCGGAGCACGGCCAGACAATAGTTTTTTGAAATCATATTCATCAGATTTCAATTCGTTCTCAATACCTTTTTTTTTCATCAGTTTTCCCCATAGCTTGGGATCTTTCAGAACCTGACCCACAAAATTTCTTCCAGCTAAGCGCGATAAAACAAACCCCAGTATATGATACTCAGAGAACAAGTATTTTCAAACCTCATCTTTGATCTTCTTTCTCTTAATAACTGCCTCCTTGGCCATATCACCCTTCTTTCTTTGCAAAGCGCCAAGAGCTATATCGGGTATTTTCTCTGCCAGTTTTAGCTTATAAGCAACCATATCAAGTTTTTCATCGATAACTGGAGTATACTTTTCGTTTCCAGCAAGCATATTGCTTTCCTTTAAGGGATAATTAATAACAATACTCTCTGGTATATAGAGACCTTTTCTAGTAGTACCCTCAAGTTCATGTGGTGTCCTGTTTATTAATATTTTCAGTGCGCGTCCAAGTATGCATTCATCTCTTAAATAGGGGTACACATCCGTTATGGACAATTTATCCATCTCAGAATCAATATTTGATTATGGTATATCATATAAAACATCCCTTACAAGTCCCTTTTTCCAAACATTGGAAAGCATCTACTCGTAGTTTTGCTGTCTTGAAAACAAACTTCATTCGACATCTTTATCACCAAAAACAACGCCATTCTTAACTAATCCACTACGCACTCCTAACGCATCCAGAAAAGAAATTGAAAAATCCAAATCCACTTGTAATCCTTTAAAAATATTTGGGTCATATGGCGACTCTGTAGTCAAAATTGAAAAAAACGATTCCAAGGCCCGTCTTTCGATAGATGTTATACCAGGAAATGTCGAAGTCTTAACTGTTGAAGGCTGCAATATTTTTCTTCAATCAGATTCTCGGACTTATACATAGTCAAAAAAACAACAAAGAAACACAAAAATACGAAACACACGTCCCGGTAACAGATATCTGATCGCAATGGTAGATGAATAATTTATGCCAAATTTAGTCTCCATATCTCTTGGACGAAGTATGGTACTAATCGAAATACTACAGCAAGCAAAGCAAAGCCAAAAAAGTACTAAGACGCCCAATGAGAAGGAGAGTTTCTACAAACGATCCATAAACCTGTTATCCAGATACTAACCAGTTTATTCACTTTAAACTTCGTGCATAATTCTAATTATATTACCACTAGCATTTTGACTATTCGGGTTTACATACCCCGAACTCAGAAGAACGCCTAAAAAACATCCCACACATATACTTGCACTAACTATAAGAGGCGTAACCAACGATATACAGTCTGAGTAGAAGATCATAATTGTCGCAGCCACTAACAAGAATAAATATATCACTATCTAGAAGTGACCCAAGACGTAGCTGATAAGCGAATGGGGGACAATCAACAAAATGTTTGATACCCAGTATTTTATACTTGCAACAAAACTGGAATCCCATTTTATCGGTGTTTTCTGCATGTTCGATTCCCCTAAAGATCCATCCACCGAATGTACAGAATTCTACAAATTTGCCCATTCTGATAAGCCAAATCCCAAAAGCTCATTAAAAGAAATAAAGATTAAACGAGCGTGCTTAGCTACTACATCAAATTCATAATCGATTGGTTCTTTCGCAATCGAAGACACAGCTATCATATTTTTTTCAATGTTTAGGTAAGATTTGGTGCCAACAACATTTTACAAATTTGACTAAGCTTTGAAAACCAGACTTGACCTGGGCAACGTTGCTATGTTGACCAGATTGTAATTTTATCCTAAAAGTTTCTTCAGCTTTCTCATACCGATAGAAACTTATGGTGGCATAAAACCTGGAGAAAAGCTTCACCATTCCACCAATGCTCGTAGAGCAAATGTTCCATGAGGAGCTGCTCATATCATATGCAAAAAGTACTGGTAGTCCTCATCCTCTAAAATCGCTTCATATGCTGGCATATACCCCTGAGGGTCAGCTAATTCAGTTTGTACTAAAAATGAACCATCTACCAGGCTCTATAAAAAACTTTCTGCTTCAGACTAAGATTCCATTGACGTCCTATTTTGTATTGATGAAATTTCATATATTATACTGTCACCTAATAGTCCCCAAAAGAGGTCAAGCGAGGGATATGTATTAGCAAATGGATTTAATGTTGTATATCGAGTGTCTGTAATATCAATAGAGCTGGTGCTTTTTTAATCCAAATTACTAATAGAATCATCCTGAATAGGATCAGCCTGAGATTAAAACCAAAAATTGTTATGAAACGTTGTTCATTACCACTCTTTGTCTCAATTGTCATCTGATACTTATAAACCAGGAACTTCGAGCACACCAGGATAAAATTCATTAAACTATTTTATAGTCGTCATTTCATCACCTGTACAAAGAATACAGTAGTAAGCAATTGGATTATCTTTTAGTCGATTAGTTGTTGGATCCGGAATCCCTTGTGAATAGGTATCACAACCGTCGAGTGCTTTACAATAATCAACACAATTTAATTAGATAGGGCACGTGTTTTACAACATCTCCAGAGAAGTTCCAGTAGATTCTTTTTAGCAATAATGGAGTGGCGCTTCTTCAAACTTCTTAAATTCATGAGCTCGATCTCGTAAAACATTGAAAAACGGTTTATCAATAGGTGTACCTGGCTCAAGAGTCGTATCACCCTCAGGTCAGGAGTGTCGGAGCATCAAACGGTTTATCTCTTTTTTTCACTTATTATTAGATAATCTTGTACTGAAGGTTTGCTTTGGCGGATCTAGTCTTGGATCCGGATCTTTTTTAAAATCTGTTAATGCCTAATACCAATTATTAGTATGCAAATACATGTTTTAAACGCTCGCACCAAGTGTTAACCGAGTCACTTCACCAAAGTCATGATCTTTACCTTGAACCAGTTCAGGAGAATCCATAATTTTCATTTCTTCAGTAACCTCGTTCACGCGCGGAATGTAATATTTTTGATCTCTCCACTTCAAATTTTTCTCAATTATTTCGGCGAAGTATGAGACATACCCAAACCCTGGAACTGCAACATTGTAATTGTAAAAGTGATTGTGTCGGCAGCGCATTCCAAATGTTGTGTCCTCTGCAACAGGTGCAGGTTTACAAAACGGCTCAAAATCTTATTCATATTCCTTGGAATATATTTTTCTTAACTATTTCCGTGCACTCTCAGTTCCACCAGCATTAATTAAACTGCCGAGAAACATATTACTTTTATAATTCACATATTTAGTAGCAGTAGCTTCATTCGAACTTACGGTTCCCCACTTTGATATACGATGTCCATCAGGACTTCCGTCTTTCGTGACCGACTGGGTTCAATCATTCGCCCCTCCGCCCTCCTAAAATACAAACCCTCAACGATGCAAAACAGACTTTTCATGATGATGATGATGATAGAATGCTGGCCCATATGGCTTAATAAACGGATCTGTTTATCGCGAAATTTCCGTAACGGTATTAATATGTTGGCTTTGGCTTTCTTATAAAAACTGTGATACTGGCTTAAGAATTCGCTTCATCCGTATAACATTCTTACAAATGTTTTTCTGTTCACTCTACAATTCCTTCTCTTGTGGTTTCTCATTCATTCATACAGGCACACAATAGTGTTTACCTTCATGATCCATATGTTTGAAAAAGGAATGAGGTACCTAATTCTAACATACAGGATGATCACCTTCCATAGGTTCACGATGCGGCAAGAGATTTACATAATTCCCCACTAACATAGAATGAGCTGGACTTGGTGATGTCCAAATCGGAGCTTATCCAAATTACCTCAACTCCCTCATGCCACAGCACGCTCCTTGAATGTTTTTTACAGATTCTAAATTAGACTGTCACTTTCCATCGGTATCGCGATTTTAAAAGGAGGATTACACTTGAGAATCACAAGCTTTGCAAGGTCCAGATTTTCCACCACATATGGGAAGGCAACCTTCGTGAAGCGCGATAGTATCACGAGGGGAATATTCTTGCGTGAAACCCTTCACATCTGCATCGGTGCTTCTCATAAAGTTTACATGTGTTTAGACTTTGAATTCTAAAATTGGAAGCTCTTGCAATTGGTTAGCTTGTCCTTCAGAGTTGTAGTAGGTTCTCAAAACATAATTTTCCTTGGATTATGCTAAAAATAAAGGAAAAGCAACAGGATCACAGTTGTCCTCAAGAATGAAATAACATTTGATTGAAGTTTTAGGGTCAATCGATGTGCCATAACCGCGTAGAACTTCAATACCTTTACACGATGCAAGAGTCAAACATGTGCTTCTACAGTCTTCAAAAACGTGAATATCTTTCTGAAATTACAAATGAAATCTATCAAATGGCTTTTTTTGTCTAAAGTTTGCAATCATTTTGTCGACGTCTTCCTATGAACCTCCCAGCGCTGACGGTTTTGACTATGGAAAAGACTGTAAAAAATCTGTGCGGCACTAGTGTTGCTTTATACACGCATAATGAGATTCCAATTATGGAATACGTGTTGGTGTTACATGTTGATTTTCATGAACATCACCTTCATTTATGTTCAAATCGTCACTGACGGTGGGTAAATGAAACGACCATGACGGCCCATTACGCTCACTAGCGAGTAGGGAATTAGTTTTTCTGAATTCGTCTATATTTACTTCTTAGGCTGCAATTTTTTTCACGATGATAAGGTCACTTCCACTGCGTTCTGATGTCGGACTTAGCTCAACCTTATATCGACCCGGTAGAATTTCACCACTATAAATAGTTTTTTTTCTTCTTTCAATGGGAATATAATGATCTTAAGTCCAATCTCCATAACTTCTTTGAACGACTTCAAATTTTTGTTTGAGAGTATTCAAATCAAATACCATAATACGTTGAAAGGTTTTTTCTCCTTCATCAACTTTTGTCTAAAGTCAGGTAAGAGTAAATAGAGGATTGTCATCATGCATAGAGTCATCTACATTTGTTATATCAGCAACCCAATCAGACCATATCTTAATTTGCTTGATTTCCTCAGGGTGAACTCGTGCCCCCCTATTTTTCAACATCACTTTATCACCTTTTTGAAATGCAAGTTCTTTCTTGATATTCGTTATCGTAACCCAGTCATTTTTGAAATCATCGTCTTAAAATTCAGACATCCTCTGGTCCCCCCCTGGCAATTGATGAACCTTAAAATAGAGATATCCCGACTCTTTTATAATTTAGTCTAATTGCTCTCTGGTAATGGACTCAGTCTTCTCATTCTAGTCTGGAACTGCTCCTGAATAATAATCTTCAGCCTCATCTGGCATCGCCTCTCGACGAGGTTCACAACGACCACCAGGCCGAGTTTCGGATACTAATTCCATGTATTGATCCAAGTCAGATATACCGCTACTCACAGTCTCGAAAGCTTTTCGAACCAAAGTATGCACGGATTGAGCAGAAAACCCATTCTGAAACAAATTTTCCTTCTTACTGATTTCAAATGCTATTTAAGCTCAGTCAGAGCGAGCAGGTGTGGCCGCTGCTCATGCTTGACTTTTTTTACGCAATTAACTTATCCTTCTTTCGCGCTCCGACCGAATCCTGTAATGGATATCCAATTTTCTTTTAATCTTTTTTGCTATTTCGTTTGTTCTTCCATTATTCTAGAGGAGTTATAAAAGATCACGGTGACTAATATCGTTAATATCAAGATCTGAATCGGATAATTGACTTGGGGTGGTCGTCAGAATCTCGAAAAAATCCATCGGCACAGAAAGTCGTATTCTCTCATTCACAATTCGCTTGGAAGTAAGAGACAATAAACTTCGAATATATCGAATTCTATCATCTTCCCATGTCATTCCAGATTTAATATCTTCATGTGAATCTGATTACACTTCATTTAAAACTGAGGCAATGTCCTCTCGCGGAATATTATTTAAATCAATAATAAGTTCCATGGGAAGCTGAAGCTGATTCAAAATACTCCTTTTATCATGTAGATTCTCGCTAAATCCAGTTACAGGTCCTACAGTATTACCATCAGAAGATTGGTCAACTGTCTTTAAAAGACTTCTTTGAATCAAATTCAAAGATTAACGTACTTCCTTGTATGCATCTTCAAGTTCCTACTACTCAACGGAGCGGCATCGCCATGGAGAAAAACGTTTGTTTAAATCATCAAGAGCTTTCAGTTTTGCACCTAAGGACCTTCGATTTTTAGACTATGTTGTTGCACCATCAGATTTCTTTGCGACTACTGAGTTGAAATTTCCATAGACTGAAATACCATCGTCTTTTATCAGATCACTTATTTTCGCTGAAAATCCAAATCTGCCAGGCGATTTCAGTTTCTACTCAATGTCAGCACTTACTCGTAATATGTTTTTGACCCTTCCTATGTCTTGAACACTACTGCTACCTTCACAAACAACATTCATCCGCGTTCATGGGTGAGGCAGAGGCTTTGAAACAGCTCGTGCTCGATCCAACTTAGCCAGTAACGCAGACAACGAGCACATCTGCAAAATATTTGACTTCATTCTTTAATTTTCTAGCTTCTTCCACTGGTTAAAAACGCTTTTGCTCACACTTACATCATTTCATATTGCTGTTCCTGTTCACATTTTATTTTTTTTTCTTAAGTTTTAGTAAAATTTGTATGTAATTCCCGATGCTCCACATTTTTACATGGTATAATTGTCGGACTCAGTGTTTACACCCTAATTTCTCTACACTCCTCCTTCATTTAGTAAGCCATCGCTTAACCTCGCGTCTTCATCTAATAATCATTACAGTCTTGATTGAAAAAGATCTTTTTCCTTGATAGTTTCCAAAAAGAACTTATCCATACCAAATGGTTTGGGTTTACTAGTCTAAATCTTTGATGAAATATCATTCTCAACGTTTAAAACCCGAATTATCGATGGAACGACTTTGTCATGACCACCATCATCTTAATAACTATATCCTCTATCATTGAAAATGCTCTCAAGCAAATGAACCTGTCTATATACATATTCATTTTTCTCCTCCGTTTCTAATTATTGAATTAGAGACATACCATACTGCGCTACACGCATCAAATATCTGTCCTATATTTTTTTCTTCAAAATTTCATTCACTCCCACCGATGCAGCTAGTAGACTTAAACCACGAAGCGTTTCAGCATCATGTTTCGATAATTTAGTCTAGCCTGCAGCTTCAGATAGATTTTTAAACCGATCCTAGGCTATTTTCCAGCGAACTCGCTCAGTTTCTTGCTCCATCGAAATATCAATTGAGTCCTTCTCAAGAGGAGTTACTTCAATCTTTTTTTTTTTTGCAAGTAACTTCAAAAAAAGGGAGTGCGAGCGTCGTCTAGCTGGCAAAACCTTTTTCAAAGGATCTGCTGGGATTAGATTCCTCTTCAATGAGAAACGAGATTCTATTGTCGACACATCTTAAGTAGGAACCCAAGGCGACTGATGCGCTGCATAGCCGAACTTCAACGACATACCTGCAGAAGGCAACAATGATCCATATTTTCCACTACTACTGGTTACACATGACGTGGAACCTCCAGGTCTTTTGAAAATCTTCTGCGCTATCTCTACTGGTAACATAATATTCATTTCTTCTCCTGAAATAGGGTGAAAACCTCGCATTCTAACCCATTCTGCATTAAACATCGCTATTCCCTTCATTTCCATCTACATCCAGTCTTTATTGCGTAGAACAGACATTTTATTTCCTTCCGATGCCCCGTGTATACGGCTGCCTTGTAGTTAAATCGAACCTGATTTTTTTTCATGTACATGCCAACCATTTGTAATGCTATTAGTACTATCCGAAAACACAGCGCATTTATGAGCTTTTGGATCTACAACTTCCTCACAATCTCCATCATATCTTAAACTTTCATACTCATCATCATCCTGAATCTAAAAGGGTCGCTCTTTAGGACAAGAGTCATTACATTCTAGGGAATCATGAAAAAAAGCAAATTCTCGTTCATCTGGATTTTATTTATTTCTTACCCTTATATCATTATTTCTAGGTTCTTTGACTTCACCATCTCGACTCATGGTTTTATATTCTCTGGATTCTTATGGTAATTTTCCATTTTGGATAGTATACTCTCTAAATTAATATTTACTTTCTCAATTACACGCCCATGATTTTACTTTATCGGATACATTGACAACCGAATCACATAAAACCCCAGCCGTCGCCAGCGGTTTGTTTCTGTTTTTGACACGTAAAAAGGAAAAAAACCCGTTAAAATTCTGTGGTTATTCGACTCCTTCATACTCTCTTAATGCGAGACACATATCCTTTTCTTTTCCCACCATCGCTTCATACTCGTCATAATCAAATCGCTACACTCTCTTAACCCTCGAGCAACACCTCAGTGGTTTTGCGTTGAGATTTTTTTCATACTTCACCTATGCATTTTTAATATCTTTTTCAATCACAAATTATGCCTCTATCGGATTCTCTCCAACCTCTGTTTACGAAGACGATACAAATCCACCAAACGAAAAAGCTCTTCCGCTTTTTGTCTCAAGACCATCAACACTATGAACTTTTCTCATTTACAAATAATTTGTACTTTCCTCGGGACCATTAAACTGTGACCGACTAACCATTCACCAATCCCCTGGATAAAACTCACTCCATTCTCTAACTGGGATGTATTCTGAACAGTCATCTGCCGTACTGACAGGCCCTACTTTTGCTTCAAATGATTTCTTATAGTCACTTTTACTTTCTCACTCTTCCTCAAAAAAATCCCCAAAAAGTTCTATTTTATCTTGGCCGCTACTTTTTGTACGATCCGTTGTAACATCAACATCAACTTCTCTACTAAATGCAGGATGGCGTTATTACGGCGCATAATTACCTGATTCTGTGTACACTGATCGGTCGACAGGTCATTCCATGACTACCCCGCTTCTTTCTCTTATTACAGATGGGGGTGTACCTCCCACTTTTCTCTCTTTAAATGTGTAGAAAAAATTCAACTCCTTTTCATCACCAGCTCCCTCGCTCTCATCGTCAATTTCTAGTGATATCCCTGAATGAACATCCCCAGTCCAGACACTGTCACCAGTCCGCTAAATTTCCGATAGTTTCATAACAACCTCCTCCACTTCATTCATCTTTGGACTTTTCAAAAATCTGATTCTTTCACCTCGATTTTTATTTTTGATATCCTTCACACGCAGTCTCCTCCGCTACCCATCAATAGCTAATTGCCCGTCTTCACCAACAGCATATAATCTGGGATTAACTCGGACGGCAATTTCATTGTGTAACTTCAGTACACTGTCAGTTTTTACAGCATTATAAATGTAATTCCATTCTATCATTTTGATCAATTTCTCTGGAAATTCCGGATTGTACTCACGATTTAACGGGACTGCTTGCCATTTGGCACCCTTCTTGAAATAGTCGGAAAGTTTAAATCCACCACTGTCTACTTCATTTTTCTCTCCTTGACTATTTAAGCTTTGGTATTGAACATAATCTTAGTTTTCATCGAACTTTCCATCAGGTACTCTAAAAAAGATCGGAACCATCTTACCAGGAGCACTGATGTCTTTATTTGGATCTTTTAATTCAACCAAACCAGTTTCTGGTTGTATTTATCCAAGTTAAAAAATATTATGAGCTTTAAAGGCTGATTCATTTACGATGATTGAACGTGTGTCTTCTTTTTTGCACTACAAAGCAAACTCCATGTGGATATATAAAATTTAGTCCGTGACGTCTGCATTCGTGAGAAAAATTCACAAACAGAAAAGGACGGCAACATTGATTTTGTTTCTTCTTAACAAAACATAGAAACATAAAAAAAAGATCACAAAAGTGAAAACGAGATATGAGAATAAAAACGGAGTAGATATCCACAGTATAACAATACAGTTTTTTTAGGAGTAAAACTTTGCAGAAAAGAAAAAACACAACTGCATCACGTTTCGAATATACCATTCTGAAGTATCCAATCGCTGGGAGGAAACTCCACCCAACTTTCGAACATAACATCTCTTGAAAAAAAAACCTTGTCTCCACTTTTGACACTTGACAGATCCTTTTGTACTTCAAAAACATGCATTCCATATCTGATCTTAATGAACTTGTCACCCACCTTGTCAGGTCAGTAAGTTGACTACTTGACGTCATTTCAATTCATCCAAAAGTTACGCTCATTCGTATTCTTAGCTTTACTCTCAATCTAAAGATACTTCTTCAAATCTTCTTCCGACTTAATCCTCTACCACTCTTCCTCTCTAATAGGCAAAAAATCCCGAAACCCTTTCAGATACTTAATTTCATCAGAATCCTCTGAAACATTGACACCCTCTTCTCCCTCCTGAGACAGTTTCTCTTCTAAGTCCACTTTCACCTCCATCAGCTGCTCTTCCATCTGAGAGTCGGATAACTTGCCCCTTCAGGCATCACACGAAGCTCTCTAGTAGCTCGACGTCTATTAGTAGTAGTTTTGAACAAGTGATTAAAACAGTGCCTTATTCTTTTAGATATCAATTCCGTAATTATATGGACAACACGAAGGAGGAGGACTACTACCACTAGAGTCTTCGACCGCAATGTCACTAGTAGCACTGCTAGGGCCCAAGGCTGCTTTTTTCACTGAGTCTTGCGCTAATTTAGTTACCGCAACCATATTTTTGTGTAGACTCCCTTCCACAGTGTCTTGCGTTGCCGTCATAACGTTGTTCTTCTCGAAAAACCGCGACTCCAAACTATCCTCTCCTCCAAATAACGGTGGTCCAAAAGCCAAATTCTCACTCGACGACGATGATAATTATTTGTATTGTGTAAATAACTCCGCCATTTTTTTCCTTCTTTTCTCATATTTCTTTTTCCCTTTCTCCCCATAAGTCTCAGAAAAAACCGGTCAGGGATTTAGCCACGGATTCCCTTCACGCGCTAAACTTTCAGGCTCATCACTATTCATTATCGGATCAGGAAACATCTCCTTCATAATCTGCTCTCCCTCATTTGATTTTAATAGTCCCAACCCCAAAAACGGGCCATACATCTCTGCCTCTCGCTTCGAAGCCTCCTCTAATTTATCTGACTCTTCTTCTGTCTTACTACCATCTCCCCCCTTATCGTGACCATTCCTCTCACCATTTCTCTCTCCGTGACCAGAGTACCCCAAAAAATACTCCTCCGCCTTCTTCCGCACTTTGTCCCGCTACTTCTGTGCCAACTTTCGCTCAAAAAGACTCGGATGACCACCACCACCACCACCGATGATCTTGAAGCAAAACACGCTCAGCGCGGTGAAGAACAGGACTCAGCAGACGCACTGACATCGGCATCAATGAAATCATCAGGAAGACAATCTTGAGACTCGGGAGGAATCCGAAGCTGAACCAGGTCCAGTAGTATGATGACCAGAGTTGTCAAGCTTATTGTCTTCTTTGTTAAGATTTTTCTCGACCTCACGCAGAGCGCGCTGACGAAGCGTGGAGGAGGGCATAATGTGATGGTAAGAATATGTGTTAACTAGTAAACTTGTTAATATTCAAGATTTAAAATTATTGTAACTATAGTTGCCAATCCGCTATTTTTGATAGGATTTTAAAGGACATGATTGGGACAGCTGAGAATAATTTTGACTGCCGAACTCAGTAGTCACGTTCTTAATTTAAAATCAAAATAATTACAAAAGGTTTCAATAAATCAACTCGACCAATTTCGCTCAAAGATGTTGTTATCTCGAATTTCCTGTAACATAGGTGTGCAAAACTATTCGAACAAAAAGTGTTACATTATCTTGCAAAACTAGAATACGATGGGAACTTTATAATTAGTTCTTCTCATATTTTCACGCAATAATTCTTTTGAAAAGACTTTAAAGATAATATAAATCTGAACTAGACTACTACTATATAGTATATTGTAACATATAATTATCAACATTGATCATGAAAAGAATATCGGTTGTTTCCCCGCATAAGGTACTTTACAAAAAAAACATTGCTTCCCTTCTTTGCATTGATGTTTCCCGCATTCCACGCACAGTAAATGGCCACACCCCAGCATCGCAATCCCGATCGGATTCACCATACAAATCTTACAATGTGGAACCACGTCCTTTAAGCCACAAGTTGCCAGATTAGAACTACTACCTCCCAACTCCACCCCACCACCATTCAGTTTCTTTATCAAACTACCCCGTATTTTCTCCACGCATTCTTCCTCCACTAATTTACCGATCTTAGCCAAAAAGTCCTTTTTCAACAGCGTCTCCACGTCTTTCAGCAGTTCTTCTGTGGTAATAACTCCTCTGCCCTTCCCGTCTAATTTCCCGCAAAATCGCCATACATTCGGACTCCTGCCGGTCTGGTCGTCGACGCTAACCCAGGAAATCTCCGTGGTGGGCTTGAGACAGAGCGGATTGCGGTACAGCCCGTTGGCCCGGAATTCGAGGGTCTTGCCGAGGATGGGGACGGCGGGAACACTTGTACTGCTATTAGTTACAGTAGAACCCGAAGTACTAGTAGTGCCAGAAGTCTTATTAATAGTTGAAGCAAGACTCAAACTCAGTGCTATGACATCTCCATCGCCTTTCGTCAGGATGCGCATGCGGTTGTCTTTTTGATCCTCGAGCGGAGTGTCCTCGTAAACTACGTGGCCATCCGTGAGAGTTAGCGGCCCGCGGTGGTCGGAGAGCCAACGACCGTTGAGGAAAGCGAGCTCGTGTTGTTTTGGTATGGTTTCAGAAGAAGAAGAGGAGGAGGAAGTGGAGTTACTTGTTACTATGTCACTTAAACTAGTCTTCGATATTGTTGAACTTGAAGTTGTTGAGCCTCCTGAGGCGGTTTTTGTTAATAAGTTTGTAACAGTTGAGCCTGTCAAGGCTGTACTAGTTACATTGGAACTTGCCATAGGTCTCGCGATGACAGAACTTTGATAGTTTTGAGTTACATGAGATTCATTAAGATTTTGTTCAACAACTTGAACTGTCGTAGTGGTACTACTACCACCGCCCCTTGTCGTACTAGTACTTGACATAGTGCTATTCCGATTACTATTAGACAGACTATTAAGTCCGCTTGAAGGGTAACTGCACCAATTGTGACCGGCTGATAAATCCTCAGGCTCGTCACGATGAGGAGATCGGCTACGACTTGCAAGACGTTCACGAATACGGTTCATCATGGTTTTAAAAGAAAGGTTGATTGTTGGGTATAAATTTGTAATTGCGATACTTTATTAAAGTTAAGCTAAGTTAATAAGCTGGAGAAGTGGAGAGAAAAATTCTGAATAATTAGAGAATGAGATACAAACACTCATTTCATTTTTAAATAAAAGCATAATACAGTTGATTCTAACTTCTCTCTTCAGCTGCTTTAATAATTTAGCACTGGAAACATGTTGTTACAGTCGAAATTTCTTTGATTCTCTCTGTTGTGAAGCAAATTCCCTTTAGAGCTGCAAACCAAATTAGAGTCTTTTAGTATTAAACTGTTTTAATAACTTCAAATTTTCTTGGAAACATAATCAGTAGTCTTTTCGCAAATTATTATTAAATTTTCCACAACTGTTGCAATAAAATATTAGTCCAGACTGAAATTTCCACAAATCCTCAACCTCCCGATCTTTCTGTAACCGTTACTTTGTCTTTTTCGCTTTCACCACCTTTGTTTTTTACACCTTCATCCTTAATATCACCCTCTTTCTCTTCTCTATCATCATTATTAACCAATGAGTATTTCGGCACACTTGCTTTCAATCTTTCCTTCGACCACATATGCGTCCCCCGTCTATCTCTACTCGTAATCAGTCTCATCTTATACGCCACCCGATCATTTTCCTGCCAAAATTCATCCAAATCCTTGCAAAGTCCTTTGATCAGACCCTTTGAACCCTTTGGATAACAGCTTATGTTCAAAATATCCTTGTCCATCTTATCCATTTTATATGGACTATAATTCTCATCATCTTCCAAGTCTTCTTCAAATTCCCGATAAAACCTCGCATCCGCCGACTCCACCACTAAATAAGGCGGGCCGTTCAAAGTCATTCCGTTATAGTTCGAGCTATCGGAGGCATTCACTCGTTCTGGTAGAAAAGATGCGACGCTGCACTTGTTTTCTGCGCTGTATAAAACAAGGCTATCCGTACTGTCAGGTGGATGTGTTCCATACAACCCATGTGAGTCACAGACGTTGAGAAGATAGGTGGACGTGGAGGAAGAGTTTTTATCGCCACCACCTCCTCCGGTCGGGTCCAGAGTGCCAAAGGAAGTAGACATAGAAGAGTTCTTTAATGATAACACTTCAGCAGATTGTTTGGAGATCCCAACTTTTTCTCTGACTAGACCGAGGATGAAATGGACACCGATCTTAGCGTAGAGGAAAACGGAGTTGAACACGGTGTTGATTAGATCCCGGGTTTTTGCTGGACTGTTTTTAATGTAGGGGAAGTTACAGATAATGATGTTGGCGTTTGCGAGGATGTTCTCGATTTCGCCGACGTGTTCAGGACTAGTTTTGGAGTCTGTTGGCTGGAGGGAATTGAGACGAGATGGAGTAACACCGTATATTATTTCATGTCCTTTGTTCAATGACAACAGATGTTGTCGTGAAGTGTCGTTAACTTTGTTTGAATCCTTCTCTTCCACACACGCGTAAATCCTCCACTCCGGATACAGTTTTGACGCCGCTAAAGCGAAACTTAGATTGGAAGTTTCACACAGTAACACAACATTTATGAAAGAACTTTCATCATTCGAATCAGTACCAGCATTCCCCAACCCATTCAGCGCCGTATTCACCACCGCCGGAAACTCAGTTGGAACTCTTAACACCATATTCGGTAACGAGTATTGAAATTTCTTCCCATCGTTGTATTGACTCAACACTCTCGAACATAACCAGTACAACTTCTTCGAGATCATATTCCTGGCATCAGCACATTTATGCCTCCCTTCATCGCCCTCGCGAAGCCACTCACGCTCTTGGAGACGGAGGTAATGCAACGTTAACACGTTCATATTGTTCTCGAATACCCCGTTGGCCGGACTGAGTAGATGAGGAAGATACTTCTCCGCTAGATTCCTTTTGTAGAAAATGTCCAATCGACTGAAACAGGCGGCTAAACTGGGCTCCTCACAAAACATTGTGTTCCAAAATCTCATGAGATCATCAGAATCGTCATTTTTTTCAAGTTTTTCCATCGTTTCCATCATTTTTGTTACCGGAAACGGCGTAGAATCCAAATTAATACCAGCCTCAGATCCAAAATACTTCCGAAATTCTTCACTCGCCGAAAATTCCTCGAGTTTTTTCTGTCTCAGCATCGCAGTGCGGTTCGACGCCTTGAGTCCAAATTTCTGTCCATAAGTGGAGGGACCCCAAGCGCCCATGACCTCGGCATCGAAGTCATAAGTTTCTTCTTGAATCTCAGGAGAAGCGGACATGATTTTTTGAATGGAGTATGGTAAAAACTTAAAGTAGTGTAGTGTAGTACTATTTAACTAATCGCGATTTCAGATCATTGGATCGCCCTCAACCCAAACGAAAGAAAACCTCTTCATCTCTTCAGATAATAACAGCTGGAACACAAAATTTTTTTTAACAAATTTACTCCAAAGTCTCTAAATAGTAAATTCATCAATGTTCCAATTCAAAATTCAAATCGTCACAGTCTCAGGACCCATGATCTAGTGCCGTCAAAATATCTTCGACTGTAACTGGATCCAAAATCGACTTGACCACCCTATCTACCGTGTAATCAGCATTCGGCGTGTCTTTATCCTCGCGTCTGCGATGCAAAACCCAGCCGGTTCTTTCGTTACTTCTCATGTATAAACACTCCCAGACAGAACCGTTGAGAGACTTTAAATAATTTGTATCACTGTTTAGACTCTGATTCTGATGTTTTTGATTCTGATGATTATGATTCTGATTCAGTAATAGTGCTTTCAGTTCCCCCCTCGTTGTAACCAGTTTGTTTGCTTCGCCGCGCCATTCCACGAGGGAATCATCACTTTTTCGGAGGACCCACAGAGACAAGTTGGAGCTTAGGAAGGCATTGTCATCGTCAACTTCAACATTTGTGTTATTATGTTTTACTTTCACCAAAAAGTCAACGGTATTCAGTTCCGCCGGCTTCCATTTCAAGAGGTATTTGCAGGTCGACGCTCCATAGGGATGATTCTTCGGTGTAAAAATGAAGCCATCGGAAGCATGTGGATATTTCATCTGGGTGAGAACTTTTTTCAGATCTTCTTTACCAGTTGAACATGACTTATTCAACTTAAAGTCATAAAAATCTTTTACAGCAAAATGTAATGGAAACTGTTGTCGTAACTTTGTCGACATATTATGAGACGATGATGATTCACGCACATACTGCAATCCAAACTCCAGTCGCTCTTTCAATGCGTACTTTGTAACATCCCGGCCCCTGAAAACCATTACATCAAAAATCAGGAACAAAATACGCTGACTCCCGTCCTCCACAGCGTCAACAACGAGCTCACCGTCTAAAAGAGTAGTAGTATCAGAAGAAGAGTTCAGACCTACTCGATAAGCCATATTCTTTCTATCCAAAAAATACATCATCGAGTTAGTCTCCATCAGCATCTGTCTTTCTCCATCCGTTTTTTCACACACCACGTACTCAGTTTCTCTGAAATACTTCAAACTAGCTCTGTCCAGTGTCACGCACTGCGCACCTGGGAACTGGATGCGACGGTCACGGTAACGCAAATAATCGCATGCCTTCTATATTAAAGCGTTATGGTAAGCTTCGGGCTGCACTTTTTGGACGTTGAGGAGAGAACGCCAGTCGAGTCCGGAAGAGGGGAACGGTTGTAGATTAGAACTTGTAGTACTGACACTACTGTTGTGATTATTCTGAGACATTGAGTTTGCTAGTGACATTTTTAACTTTTGTATTACTGATATTGGAAACACTTACTGAACTTACACCTGTTAAACTATATTAACTGCATGGAATTTCAAAATGATCATAATAGAATAGGGGGAGATGTCAATGTTATGGTAGAACTTAGAGGTCATAAATTTTCAAAATTAAGAAAATAGAAAAAAGCAAAGACCTTTACGCAACACAGCCAGATGGCGGTCACGACTTGGTGGTAAATTGGCAGGAGGGATGAAAGGCATGTAGTTAAAATAATTTATAGTGGATACTAGTCTCTAGAATCTTAGAATACAATAATATAGAATACAATAGTAATATGGAGTTTACAGCCCTAACAGTTCTAATAGACTAATCTAAGTTTAGTGTAGCTGGTAAATTTTTCAACGCACTGCTCCGGCTGGCAAATGAATAGTGATACTGCTACAAACTCAGACTCAGCTCAACTCAGCAACCAGCTTTTGGTGTATACTTAATACCGCATGAACAAAATTTAGAAGCCCATCTACAAGATTCTTTTCCTGAGTTTGAGAAACGGTTTTTTCAACAGTCACAGTAACTACACAACAACTTGGTTCCGTATCTAAATTGTAAATTTGATTCTCAAATAACAATTCAAATTACCACAACCAAAATGATCTAATAGTATAGTTCCAATACTTGAACTCTTTACTAGCAAATGATCTATATTATAGTTCCAATACTTGAACTCCTCCCTACTTTCCTCCATCAATTCACCGCATCATCCCAAACCCACCCCCTAATCCCGTCTTTCCCTTCTGTTGTCCATCTTTTTTCTTTTCTTCCATCAGACTGTCCTGCTCAGCTATCAATCTCAAAACCTGTTTCTTACTCGTCTCCTGCAACTCCCCATTCATAAATAGCTCATCAAAAATATAATAAGCTTTATGGAAGTTGAAAATAAGATCCAACTCACACACGTTGCCGAAATACCGGTCCAGACACTCCACGAAATGATGAATAACTTCTAGGCAAAGCAATTCATTGTCATCGGAATCGATAGCGAAAATGAAGTAGAGAGAAGCATACCTTTAAATTATAGGGGATTTAAGTTAATACACGGGAATTTAGATATAGAGTAATACAGAATTACAGAATGATCATAAATCATAAATTAATATAATTATTCACTGTCAGACTAATAATAAATACCTTTTATAGCACAGTTTGAATTCCCTCCATTCCAGGAAGTTGCACAGTTTTGGTGGTCGAGACAGCACCTGAGTCCGGACATCCTTAATCATGCTCAGCTGATCCTTCTCTGAAACGGGGGTGAAAAACTTTTTCATCCGTGTTTTTCCTTGACGCGAAATGAGGAGGGCGAAATGAATCATAGTATAGTAAAGCTTGGAATATGAATTTGGTTAAATTAATAAATAAACTTTAATAAAGAATTTAGAAACGCCTATAATTACAATCTTAACTAGACACCAGTCACGTTTCTTGGAAGTTGGACCATAGCGCGATTCAAGATAGTAGTCTCTCTGCCTGACAATTTTAGATGAAAAAGAAATACGAACCAAGAATTAGAATTCTGAAGAAACATTTTCTTCTGATATAATATGATTTTACAAGTAATTCTGAGACGAGAGAGAACATCAATCAATGTCAAGTGTCGCTGCATATCAGAATAAAGGCAAGAAGTTATAATCAATAGATCTGTTTCAGCAATACTCAGTAGTACTGCTTTAGACAACTGTTACAGACATTATAGACACAAGTTAGATTTTGTTACATCATTTCTCATTCAGACAAAAATACCCAAGAACTTAATCAAAAGGCTCGTCCGTTCCTGATTCCGATGAATATTCATCAACATAATCCTGTGCTGGTCGTGGTCTTTTTGTTCGAAACCAGAATCCGCAACAGAAACAGCATAAGAACCCAGAGAAAAACAGGCAACAGAATATTATGCATATGTTCTTGCAAGCGCGGTAATTATTTGATCCTGGATTATTATTCCCATTTTCACGTACAAGTCTTAGAGAGTGAACAGCTGTACTAACATTGAGAAAAAAATGTAGCACTACTAACTTGAGTATTGACATACTAGTGATTTTATTCATGAATTTTAAGTAGCTCTAATACTTTCAATAAGTTTAGGGGGTGGTGGGCACAAGTTGGAATATCATGATGTTTCATAATAATACC